>Ga0070741_10012509_pt1 | contig 15305 bp, 13 predicted proteins | sample Coa_R1_4_FD_66440 | JGI IMG/M metagenome (GOLD analysis project Ga0070741, IMG submission 66440) | Surface soil microbial communities from Centralia Pennsylvania, which are recovering from an underground coalmine fire - Coalmine... | ecosystem: Environmental > Terrestrial > Soil > Unclassified ... | reverse complement strand
CACGACGAGGTGCTGCGCATCGCCTTCGAGCAATTCTGGCGCAAGGGCGTGCGCGGCACCTCGCTCGCCGACATTGCGCGCGACGCCGGCGTCCAGCGCGGCAGTCTCTACAATGCCTTCGGCAGCAAGGAGGCGTTGTTTCTGGTCGCCTACGAGCGATACGCGGGCGAATATCTGAAGTCCGTTCAGAATGCGCTGGGCGCGGGGAGTTTGCGGAAGCGTCTCACCGCGTTCTTCGATATCACGATCAAGAACATGTGCGCGGGCTCGCCGCCGCGGGGATGTCCGACCACGCGCGGACTGATGGAGCTGGGCTCGGCCCAAGGCGAAGGATTGGACGAGGACGCACGCCAGGCGTTTGCGGATTTGATCGAACGCATCACCGCGCTTGTTCGGGACGCTTTGTCGGAGGGCGTTGCGCGCGGCGAGTTCAAGGGCAACGCCGAGGCCGCAGCACTCCACATCGTCACGGTCACGCGCGGAATTGCCGTGCTGGAGCGCGCGTTCGGGGATGAGGCGCGCTTAAGGAAGATTGCGAGGGACACGGTGGAGCTGGTGTTGAGGACCGTTATGAAGGGGTAAAGCGGAAGTCATCTGCTCTCATCGAGCATTCCCGCTTTTGACCCCATTTCAGACATCGGCATAAAAAGCCCCGGACGAAGCCGGGGCCTGAGTTACGGGAGCGTCATTGAGAATTAGTACTTCGCAACGACTGGGCCACCAAATTGGTAGGCAATACCAAGCGTTGCGATATTCGATGACGTCCGGAGGCGATATCCAATGGTAGAGGTATTGGTCGGAACACTGAGGTTCAGAAGCCCATCGCTACCGAACTGCGCGTACCGATATTCGCCGCGCGCAATCCAATTGCCGGAAACTCGCCAGTCAACTCCGATGCCCGCCGTCCAACCAAGTTGCGTAAAGGTGTTCTGACCGGTCGAAATTGGCGTCCCGGCGACAACACCGCAAAACGGATCCGGAGGAGAATGCTGGCAGGTCGCTGATGTCTGAATGTTTCGCCAAGCCGCGCCAATACGGCTCCAAAAAATTGACGTACTGGATCGGATTGTAAGGCTTAGCAGACTTGCTTTTAATTGGCTGTTACTGACTGGCGACAGCCAGATTCGAAAATCAATGGTTTCGGCTGAGATTGGCGCGAACATGCGGATGCGGTCTGACGACGTCCGTGGCCCACGCGCCCGTCCGGTGTCCGGTGGCCGCTACCAAGCTGCGCGCTTTAAGAGAACGCTTTGACGGATGAGTTGTTGAGGCCGCGCTTGCAACACCCATGCGATACCCGACCGCTCAGTCGAACAAGCCGCGTTCGGTGCAGGCGGTTATAAGCGATTGTTTTGGTAAGTGTGGTGCCAGGGGCGGAATCGAATTTCCTGATATCTGGTTGAAATCAGGTCATTTTTTGAATGATGATTTTCTAGTGTACCCATCAATGTACCCGGCGTTTAGGACTACGTGGCAGCGTCAAAAGCCGTTCGTTTTACGCTCGATGCGCTCATTTCAATGGCTAAGCGACCCAGCTAGCGCGCGTATCGTCCCCAACGTGGAAATCGAGGTGACCGGCACGTCAATGCCGGCCTCGTCCAAATACGAGAGCGTCAGATCGGCGTCCCATGGCGGAGGTGCGATGAACCTGGGACCCTCCATGCCCACCCCCGCGCGCGCGAACCAGTAAGGAGCCCACCGAAATCATTACCTCCGGCGTGCGGCAGGGTTGACGGACGAATCAGATTCGTCGCTCCGTTTTTTTTGTGTCGGCAACTCCAACAAATCAAGCAGGGCTGCCTTCGCGAGGGCCGCCGCTTCAAGAGACAACGCAGTCTGCGGCCTGCGTGCCGGCTGAATCAGGCAGATCGTGACCACAATTTCGGGCTTCACGATCTTCTGCCAGTGCAGCCCTCGTCCCTCAGGGCCGCGCATCGAATTCAGCGGCATGACCGTATGGCCCCATCCCTTCTGAACGAGCTCGGAAATTGAACGAACGGAGTCGATTTCGAAGGCGATGTTCAACATGACGCCGAGACGAGCGGCTTCGTATTCCAGGAGCGGCCGAATGGTGTGAATCGCGTGCGGCATGATGAGCGGAATACTGCCGATATCCGAAAGATCGACCCGTTCGGAATTGTCGCCAATCGGCTTGGCGCCGATCAGGTAGAGGACTTCAGCACCCACCGGTTCGACAACGAGATTCGGCGAGGCCTGCGGGTTAAGTGGGAAGGCGAAATCCAGCTTACCCATCACCACCTGTTCGGCAAGTGCCTGCGAATAGCCCTCTACGATGGAAAGTGAAGCCCGGGGAAAGCGCTCGGAGAAGCGCGAGATGTAATCCGGAATGATGCGCTGGCCGATGCTGGGCGTCATGCCGACGATGACTTTGCCCTCATAGACGGACTTCCCTTCATCGAGGGCGTCCATGGCGGTATCGGCCGCATGAAGGATGCCGCGAGCATGTTCGAGAAATCGCCGTCCACGCGGCGTGAGCTGAACACCGCGCCCGTCTCTCGAAAAAAGATCCGTTTTGAGTTCATACTCGAGTGCGCGGATCGTGCGGCTCAACGTGGGTTGGGCAATGTTGAGGAAGTCGGAGGCCTTTCCGACGCTGTTGAGTTCGGCAACCTTCACAAAGTATCTTAGCTGCTTGATTTCCATCTAAGAACCTGGCTCGTGGATCGGCGTACAGCGCCGCGCTGTTATGCTCCTCGCTGGCGCACACGTCTACTGACCATCATCACGTGGACAGAATGGTGACTGCCGCAAGCGCGGAATCGGACCCGATCTCACCACCGGAGCACTCCGCCAGGCCAACCCTGGCGCCTTCGCGCTGGCGCTTGCCGGCCGCGCCGCGAAGTTGCGTCGTCAGTTCGACGATCTGGGCGATGCCTGTCGCCCCGACGGGGTGACCTCGGCTGAGAAGGCCGCCGCCGGGATTGACCGGCAGCCGACCGCCAAGGGATGTCGTGCCCTTCCTGAGCAACTCAACGCCCTGATTTGGCCCTGCGAAACCAAGCCGCTCGTAGAGCATGATTTCCGCCGGCGCGGATGCGTCATGCACCTCGGCCACATGAATGTCCTCGGGACCCAGGCCGGCCTGGTCATAGGCCTGCCGACCCGCGCGGATGGCGGCGACCGGATCCGCCCCATCCTGGTTGGCCGAAACGATCTTCGACGCCCGAATCTCGACATTCGTGCAGCCTAGCTGCCTCGCCACGCTTTCGCTGACGACGATTGCCGCTGCGGCCCCGTCCGCGATCGGCGAGCACATCGGCAGCGTGAGAGGCGCACTGATGACGCGCGCATTGAGAATGTCGTGTTCGGAAAGCTCGTCCTTGAATTGCGCCCACGGGCTAAAGGAGGCGGCGCGGCGGCTCTTCATGCAAACGGCCGCGAAGTCCGCCGCTGTCGCTCCGCTTGCGGCCATGTACTTCCTTGTTCTGGCCGCATAGATATCCATGAACAAGGAGCGGTTGCCGGGCGTTTCACGCATCATGCGCTGACGCTCTTCCACGTCAACGCCCGACGCGAAGGCGCCGAAGGTCACGGCCTTGTCCTCGTGGGTCAGCTTCTCCGCGCCAATCGCAAGCGCAACGTCGACTTGCCCCGACGCGACAGACAGCCAAGCCAGGTTGAATGCGGACGAGCCCGACGCGCAGGCGTTATCAACATTGATAATAGGTGTTCCCATCAGAGGCGTATGCCGCAGAGCGACCTGGCCGCGAATCGTCTCCTGCCCGGTAATAAGTCCCGAAAGCGCATTGGCAAAATAGACCACGCCAATGCGCGACGCATCGATGCCGGCATTCTCCAGGGCTTGTTGCAGCGCTTCCTCGGCCAGTGACCGGACGCTGCGGTCCACGAATTTGCCGAAAGCTGTTTGACCGACACCGGCCACAACAACTCTTCTCATGATGATCTCTCCTGGCGTGCTGCTCAAGGCACCGCGTGAACTAGGTCAATCGGCCCTGGCCGGGATTCTTCTCGCCGGCCGAAAATCGCGAGAGCCCTTCACCCTGCGCCGCGCTCAAGGAGCGGATACGGGCGTTGGTGGACAAGCCGTACTCGAAAGACGGGCGCCAACCGGAAATTGACGCGGGAATCGCGTCCAGGGCGCGCTTGCTTTCCGAAAGTGCAACAGCGTCGAATGCACTGACCGTTCTCGCCAGGCGATCGGCCTCATCCATGAGTTCAGTGAGTGGCACCGAGCGGTTGACCATTCCCCAGGCTTCCGCGGTGCGACCGTCAATCCGTTGGGCAGTCAATACAAGCCAAGCCGCGCGTTTGGCCGTGAGCTGGATTTGCGCTCCCGGCCCCGAGAATTGCGGATAGGCTCCGAAGCCGATTTCAGGCATCCCGATGTCAGCCTCGTGGGCGGCAACAGCGAGGTCGCAGACGCTGATCAGCGTCGAACCGCCGCCCAGTGCAGGCCCGTTGACGGCGGCGATAAAGACCGCCGGGTGCTCACGAATCGCAATCAGCACGTCGATCCAGTCCGACCGGGGATCGGGCGCTATCCCCGCCCCCGCATCCACCCGCGCTTCCTTCAGATCGACTCCTGAGCAAAAACTGTCACCGTTACCGGTCAATACAACCACTCGGCATCCATCACGAAGAGACATCAGCGCTGCGAACAGTTCGCGACGCGCATCACGGTTCATGGCATTCTTCTTTTCCGGACGGTTGAGGCGCACGACCGCATGGCGTTCATGTCGTTCAATGGTCACAAGGGAGGTCATCTAGCGCCCCTGATAATTTGGCTTGCGCTTCTCCTGAAACGCGACGCGCCCCTCGATGCGGTCCGCGCTGTCACGAAGCAGCCCAAGAGCGAACTGTTCGGATTGGATTGCGGCAAGGAGTGGCATATCCATGCCGTCGCGGACGAGGCGCTTGACCGCGCGCACCGCCAGCGGCGCATTCTCGGCGATCCTCAGGGCGATCTCCCTGGCCGTGCCCATCAACGCGTCGGGGGCCACAACGCGACTGACCAACCCGATCCGCAGGGCTTCATTGGCGTCGATACGGCTTCCCGTCAGCATCAAGAGCATGGCATCCGACATCCCGACCATTCGCGGGAGGCGTTGCGTACCGCCGGCGGCCGGGATGCTGCCGACGCACACCTCGGACTGGCCGAACTGCGCATTTGAGGATGCGATGCGAATGTCGCAGGCGAGCGCAAGCTCCATTCCTCCCGCAAGTGCAAAACCGTTCACCGCGCAGATCGTCGGTTTGTCGATTTCCATCCCGGCGAACGGATAGAGCCATTTGGGACGACCGAAGGTCAGCTCGGCGAAGCTCTCTTTCGGCGGCATGGTCTTCTTCAGATCGGAGCCCGTGCAGAACGCCTTTTCGCCGGCGCCCGTCAGGATAACGACGCGGACGTCCTGATCGGTATTCGCCCGTTGAAAAGCTTCGTTCAACTCGACCAGCGACTCCGGGTCGAGCGAATTCATCGCTTCGGGGCGATCGAGCATTACGGTTGCGATGCGCTGATGGACTTCATATCGGACTGGCATATTGCAGCTCCTGAGCCTGCAGGTTGGGTCGCTCGATCATTGCAATGAGATCGCGAGTCGAAGTCGTTCCCAGCCGTTGGGTGGCCTCGAGGAGATCGGCCGGCCGAACGGAGCTACACCCCCACGAAATGCAGTCGGACACCTTTGCCAGGAGTTCTTCGTCGGAAAGGGGCGACTGCGGAGAGCCTCTCAGCGCATCGATCCGGCGCTTTCGTATTTGGCCATCCTTGAAGACGACGGCGATCGACGCCCAGCGGGGGATCATGGTAGCTGTGACCTCTCGCGTCGCGATCCGGCCTAAATACGTCGCAATGCTGGGCCTGGTAACGGCTTCGTCGGAATAGCTCGACAGGCGGACGCCACGATCGGCGATGGCGGCCGCGATCGTGTACTCCATGCTGAACTTTCCTTCAGTTCCGGTGCGTGGTGGGTGGCGCAGGAGCGGTCCAAGCGCGCCGTAGCTGGTCTCGATGTCGATACGTTCGATATCGTCCAGTTCGAAACTGCGCTCGGCCATCAGATCGAACAGACCATCCAGCGGCCGATGAATGCCGTAGCAGGCCGGATATTTCTTGACCTCGATGCCGCTGCCGTCGATCTCAAGCGGCTGGCTTCCGAGTGTCGCCAACGCTGGAGCGATGTTTTCTCCTCCGGAATAAAGCTTGGTGAACCCGGCTTCGCCGTCGAGCGAATACGGCGACGCCGTAAACCCTTGCTCGGCCAACAAGACAGCCCGGATCGCGGCTGCGTTGGCCTGCCCGGCTTGAAACGCCTTGGCGTCAGTCCCGAAGTTCTCCCGCGTGCCGCCTGTCTGCGCCAGCGCAAGGCCGATGGAATGCATGATCCGCTCGGCATCAAGTCCCAGAAGATGACCGCAGGCCGCAGCCGCACCGATCGTCCCCATCGTTGCGGTCATATGCCAACCGCGCGAATAGTGCGCAAGATCAAGCGCCCGACCGAGCTTGCAGCATACCTCGAAGCCGACCACATAGGCGCTGGCAACGCGTATGCCTTCGATATGACGCACTTCGGCGAGCGCAATTAGGCACGGAAGAAGCGCGATGCTCGGATGGCCACTCATTGGCGAAGACGCATCATCGAAGTCGAGAGCGTGCGCCGCGATGCCATTGAAGAGCGCGGCGCCCTCCACCGTCGATTGTTGCCCGCGCCCCCACAGGCTTGCCATCCGGCTGTGTCTTCCGCCCCGCCCGTCGGTCAGCGGCAGCGTAAGCGTTTCGATGTAGTGGCATGCGCGTCGCACGACAGGCTCGTTTTGCGCGGCAATAGCCACCGCCATTGTATCTGCCAGAGCCCGACCGACTCGCAAAACGTGAGCTTCGCGAAGCCTCGAAGAGTCGAAATTGGCGGCAAAGCCCGCCACGAGCTGGCTGGCGGTTCTGTGCGAACTCATGTGAGGACATCCTCACGCCGCAGCGCTTCGATCTCGGCAGCGCCGAGTCCCAGGATCGTCGTCAAGACCTCGTTGGTATGCTGGCCGAGCAGGGGCGCCGGTGCGACGGGTGTTGCTGGAGCGTCGTAGATCCGGAAGGGAGGCGCGTTGTAAACGCTCTCACCCATTTCGGGATGCATCAGCTTCACCCAATGGCCGCGATGGCGGAGCTGCGGATCGTCGTCGACGATATCCGCCGCCGTCCTGACAACGCCTGCCGGTACGCCCGCAAACTGCAGCGCCGACATCAGGTCCTCCGCGTCCCAGTGGCAGGTGATGGCGGATATGCCCTGGTCGATCGTGTGACGATTCTCCCAACGACCATGGGTCGTGGCCAGCTGCGGCGCCCGCGCAAAGGGCGGATCACCAAGGACCTTGCACAGAGCCGCCCACGTTTCATCCTGCCAGGCGGAAATGGCGATCCATCGGTCCTGGCCCAGGCAACGAAAGACACCATGAGGCGCACGCGGCGCTCGCTCGTTGCCGGAGCGCTCCTGAATCCGATTGTTGGCGCTGCAGTCGCTCATGGCGGGGCCGAGCAACGCAATGGTTGGCTCGGTTTGGGCCACGTCGATGTACTGACCCACTCCCGTCCGCCGACGATGACGAAGCGCGGCCAGGATCGCAAATGCCGCATGGCATGGGTTTGGGATATGGTCGGAGAAGTTGGTCCCTGTCCCGGCAGGTTCGCGCTCCGGAAGACCCGAGAGGAACTGCAGGCCGGTCAACGCTCCCATCGTCAAACCATAGCCAAGGTATTTGTGCTCGGGGCCCGCAGCACCCTGCATCGACATCGCGATGTAAATGATGTCTGGCTTGATCGCCCTGACCGCTTCGTAGCCAAGGCCGAACTTCTCCATGGTACCGGGGGTAAAGTTGTTGGCGACGATATCGCTCGTCGCAATCAGGCGCCGAGCCAATTCCTTGCCCGCTTCGGTCTTCAGGTTGAGCGTAATGCTCCGCTTGCTGCTGTTGCGGTCCGCGAAATAGCCGCTGCGATTGATCCCCGGGACGCCGTCCTTGTACGGGCGGCTGCTGCGAAGCGAATCCATCCGCCCGCTGCTCTCGATCTTGATCACGTCGGCGCCATGATCGGCGAGGAGCTTTGTCGTAAATGACCCGGCACCGATCCAGGTGAAGTCAGCGACGCGGACGCCGTGAAGAGGCAAAAGCTTCAATTGATGACTCCCGATTTCAGAAGCGCGGCACGTGCGGCGGCGTCATATCCGAGCCCCGCGAGGATTTCAGAGGTGTGTTCGCCCAGACGAGGCGCGGGTCGCGCCTGCCGCCACGGCGTTTCCTGCAGTTGGTATGGCGCGCCCGGGACCGTCAGCATGCGCCCGGAAGGCGTATGTTCCTGCGACACGAAGAAACTGCGGTGTTCGAGCTGTCGGCTGGTAAGGATGTCCAAAGGGGTATTGATTGGGCAGATCGGAATGCGGCGCGACTGCCCTGTTTGGTAGAGATAGGCTTTGGTGTGCTTTTGCGCGAACGGCGCGAACAGCGCGCGGAAGATCGTCTTTGCCTCGGGCGTCGCCAGATAGTCGTGGCTTTGCCATGCCGGCTCGAGCAGTTGGCGCGCGCTGTCGACGCCTTCGTCCACCAGCCAGTTAACGAGGTTTTCCCAGAAGCGGGTCGACGCAATGCCGCCCGCCATCAGGTAAATCTGGCCATCTGCGCAGTCGAATACGCCGACACCAGCCATGATCTGCTCGCCCGAGGCCCTTTTTCGCACGGTCTTTTCAAGGTCGTAAAACTGGATTGCCGTCTCCAGGCCCATGGTGACGCATTCCTGGATGGAGACGTCGACGTGTCGTCCAGCTCCACCGCCATCCTTTTCTGCGGCAAGCACTGCCATCATGGAGGCAACCGACGCGAATTGCGCCGCAGCAAGGTAGGCCTGGTTGCCATAGGCAGCGATAGGGGACGTGTCCGGATAGCCGCCGAGATAAAGCAAGCCCCCCAACGCCAATGCGACGATGTCTTCGACTTCATAGTTCGCGTAAGGACCGGTCTGACCAAAGGGCGTGACGCTCGTCATGACCAGTTTTGGGTTCGACGCGACAAGGGACGCGAAGCTGAGCCCTCGCCTCTCCATGATGCCGGGCTTTTCACTTTCGATAATGAGGTCGGCATCCCCGGCCAACTGCCTCAGGATTTGCTGACCTCCCAGTCGATCGAGGTCGACCGCAATACCGCGCTTGCCGGCATTGAAGTAGGCGAACTGGAGACTGAACTCGACATGCGCGCGGTCACCGAGAAAAGGACCTTCGCGCCGCACCGGTGATCCTCCCACCGGCTCAACGAGAATGACATCAGCCCCGAGATCGGCGAATTGCTTGCCGCAATATTGTCCTGCCAATCCGGAGAGATCGAGAACGCGGATGCCCGCGAGCGCCGCCGGCGTTCCGCTTGTGGCTGCGTCCGGGGCGCTCCAAGCCTCGCCCCTCTCCCCGATCCTCGCCTTGATCGCGGCGTCATACATCGAACTTGTCCCCGGTGCGGCAATAGCTCCGACCCGCGATCCGCCCCAATGAATTTATGGCCCGATGGCTCACGCGATGGCCCGACACGACTCCTTCAGCGCAGTGAACCGCGATGATTTCGCCGACAATCAGATGCGTACGCGATCCGTCGTCGCCAAATTCAGCCGTCCTGTGCAGGCGGCATTCAAAATGGACGGGTGACTCGGCGATGCGGCTTGGGCGAACCAGCGCCGATGGCAGCGTGTGAAATCCGACTTCCGCGACCTCGCTGACGGAGCGCGGGAACCTTTCCGAGCATGTTTGGACCTGAGCTGCCATTCGCTCGGACACCGTATTGATGACGTACTCCTTCGATTCGAGCACGTTACGGACCGTGTCCTTCAGTCCATCTTCACTTTCGTGAGCAACGAAACCAAGCAGCGATGGCGTGACCGAAATGACAACGAACTGGCTGAACGGCGCTGCATTGAGCACGCCCTCGCCGCTAAGGGACGTCACGAGAGCGATGGGACGCGGGATCACCGTCCCCATCAGAAATTTGTACCGATCGGGCTCGGCGAAGTGAGAGAGATCGAGTTGAGAATAAGCCGCATGAATCATGGTCTGGGCACTTCTCTCCCGTTGAGCTCGCGCTCACCGTAGAAGAGGGCTTACCGCCGCAACAATGACGAAGGTTTTGTTTCAGATATTCAGTTTCTGGCGGTGCCTTGGGGTTAGGTGCGTCACTGCCGAGTCGCATAGATGTCGATATCGACGTTCACCGTAAGGCCGACCCACTGGCCGGATGCCCATGGCCCTTGTCCCACGCTAAAATCGCCACGGGAGATTTCGACCCGTCCCGTGGCATGTGCCGACGTTCCCCTCATCTCGAGCTTGAATGGGAGAATCAGTGGTTTGGAAGCGCCTCGCAGCGTGAGTTGGCCGATCGCTTGATACTGGTCCGGCCCCTCCGCGCGAATGGTCGTGGCTTCAAACGTAGCCCGGGGGAACTGTGCGATACTAAACCAATCCTTGCCAGGCAACGCCGTGTCGCGCTGCGGGTCGCCGGTGCCCGCGCTTGCGCAAAGCGCTTGGAGGGCTGTTTTGGGGAAAAGCTGATGGACCACCGCACAGGGGCACAGGTCTAGCTCAACACTTCCGCCAGAAAGTCCTTCATCGCCTTCCAACTGCGGCGGCAAGTGTCCGGCTGGAAGCCGAATGTCTTGGTCTCGTCGAGCGGTATATTCTCGGCCGTGAAGGCATGGCCAGTGTGACCGTACGCCTGGATTTGCCAGTCGACGCCCAACTCGGTCAGCTCTTTCGCCAGGCCCACCAGCGCGTCCGGCGGGGAAAGCGGATCGTTCCAGCCATGGCAGATCAGCAGTCTGGCGCTGATCGATGCATTCGGAAACGGTGGAGCATCGTAGACGCCGTGGAAGGACACGCCGCCTTTGATGTCAGCGCCGGCGCGCGCGAGGTCGAGCACGCATTGGCCGCCAAAGCAGAAGCCGATCGCACCCAGCCGTGAGGTATCGACCGCCGGGGATCCCTTGAGCGTCGCCAGCACGTTTAGCAGGCGGGCGCGCATCACGGTGCGGTCATCGCTGACCTCCTTCATCAGCGCCATGCCGCTTTCCATACTGGTCCCGCGCTTGCCTCGCCCATAAAGGTCGGCGACGAGCACGGTGTAGCCGAGCGCCGCGACTTCCTCCGCCTTGGCGAAATCCCACTCCTTGGTGCCCAGGATGTTGGGAAACAGCAGAATGCCGGGCTTCGCGCCGCCCTGGGCGTCACCGACCCACATCGACTCGAACGAGCCACCCGGCCCTTCATGAATGATGACCTGACGGCTGACGGCCATGGCGAACTTTCCTTTCAACGTGGATGACTGAGTATTGGATCAGGCGATGCGTTCCCTGTCCGAGGGCGCCTTGGTTGTTTTGACCCCCGCGGTCATCGTCATGCTGGCGTTCCACAATCCCTCTGCGCGTTCGTCGTTGTATGACTCGTCGGATGAGCGGATTTGCCGACCTCCTTCGAAGTATCGGCCCGTGACCGCGGACAGTTCGGGGTCGGTCACGAGGCGAGCCAGGGAGTCGCCGGATTCCTGCGCGGTGTGGACGTTGGGCGAGAACAGCCGACGCAGCAGCGAGATCGGAATGTGGCGTGCGATGAATCGGAGCGGGGCCGGCGCTTCGCGCATCAGGCTGGTTCTGGGCATCAGGCCTGGATCGAAGGCGTTGGCCGTGACGTCGGCCGGCAGGCGGCGGGAGAGAGCATACGTAAAATAGACGTTGGCCAGTTTCGATGTGCTGTAGCGACGCTGACCGTAAGCCATCGACTTGTCGGCGGCCCCGCCGGGGCCGAGCTCGCCGCGGGCCAGAGCGGCCGGATCGTTCCAGGCCGGCGCGGGTACTCCGGACTTCTGCGCCGGATCGTGGACGCCGCTGGCGACAACGACCACGCGGCCCGGGGACTGCAACGAGGGCAGCAGTTCGTTGACCAGCAGAAAGTGCCCGAGGTGATTGATCCCGAACGTCGACTCGAAGCCGTCGGCCGTCGTCGTTTTCGTATTCAGGGGGTTCACGCCGGCGTTGCATACCACTGCATGCAAGGGCGGCATCGTCCCTGCGTCCAATCTTTTGGTGAGTTCGGCGGCAAAGGCGCGGACCGACGTGAGCGACGCCAGGTCGAGCGACATAGCCTCCACCTGGCTCGCCACGCCCGCCTCCCTAGTTAACTGATCGACGGCAGTCTGAGCGCGGCCGATATCTCGACAGGCGAGAACAACTCGCCAGGGCGCCCCATGCGGTGACCTCAGAATCGCGCTCGCGCAGGCGAAACCCAGACCGGTGTTGCCTCCGGTGATCACGACCGTTCGAGAACCGGTCAGTGTGTTTGCAGCGTGACGATGGTCCATAATCAGTTCTCTTGAGCACCAGCGAGATGTCGCGCGAAGAACGCCCGGATACGGGCTCGCGCATCAGCTGCATCCTTGTTTTTGTAACTCGCCCCGATGACGACACCGAGCACTCCGATCAGCCCCTTGTGTTCGTCGAGGAAGGAATGACCGGCGTCCGGGTATTCCTTGACGTCATGCTCGATCTGGCGTCGCTCGAGTGCGCCTTTCAGCCGCGCCGCCGCTCCCTTGAGCGGCCAGTCGCGGCCGCCGAAGCTCGCGACCATCGGACAGGCGCCGTCCAGGATCGCATCGATGTCGTTCGGGACGCGGCCGTAGTTCGGAGCGACTGCGGAAAAGCCGTGGCCGGCCGCCAGCAGGATCGCAAAATTGCCGGTCGCGCAGAAGCCGACGACCCCGGTTTTGCCGGTGCAGTCCTGGCGGCTTTCCAGCCACTGCCGTACGGCATCAACATCGTCAAACGCCACTCCCTTGCGCTTTGCCAGATCAACCATCAGCGCCCGGATGCAGCGGAGGCGACCGCCCCAGGAGAACAGGTCCAGTGCTACCGCGAGATAGCCTTCCTTGGCCAACCAGTCGGCATGACCACGCGTCACGTCGGTCAGGCCGAAGATGTCATGAAGCACGATGACCGCAGGCCAGGGCCCCGCGCCTTGCGGCTTGGCAAAGTAACCCTTGAGCGAGTGATGCGGCGTCGAGATTGAGACTTCGGTCATACCGTCTTCCACTCACGAATGTAACTTGCGGCCGCAAGACCGAGCGAGGATGCGGACACCTGTTGACTTGAGTCGCTTCATCAGGTTGAGCCGTCGCTACTCGGACGCTCGCGCACGTACGAGCCCTCCGAACAGCTTCCAAGACTCCTGATCGAATCTCATGAGGTTCATATCCTTGATCGCAGTGAAATCGCGCGGGCTGGTGTTGATTTCGATTCCCGGCAGAAGAAGGTCGAACGAGACATGTTCGAAGGTTGCGGCCTGCTTCATCACGTTATCGCGCGTAAGATCGTCGCCGCATCGTCGAAGCGCCAACTCGACCGCCTGCGCAGTTGTATAGCCGGTAGCGAGCAGCGCATCCGCCCGATTCGCGTCCGGCATGTATTTCGACAGAAAGTCGCGATAGTGGGCCATTCCGGAATCTTCCTTCCACTGCGGATCGGTCGCGTCCTTCAGAAATGCAGCCGAGATCACGCCTTTGGAATTCTGGAAGCCCGCCGGTGCCAAGGTGGCCCCGATGGACGAGGAGACGACCGGCAGGAAGTGGAGCGGATGCCAGTCGATCTCTGCCACCTTCTTGATGCTCTGGGCGGCGAATTTCGGAGTAGCCAGGCTGAACAGTACGTCGGCTCCTGAGGCCTTCATGCTTACTATATGGCTATCAATGGTCGGCTCAGTCACTTCGTAGGCACTCTCGGCCACGATTTGGCTCACTTTGTCGCCGAGACCCTCCTTAATTCCCTTGAGCAGTTCTTTGCCGGCATCGTCGTTCTGGTACAGCACGGCGATCTTTGCTGAAGGCTTTTCCTTCAACACGTACGCAGCATAGATGCTGGTCTCGATCCGGTAAGTTGCACCCAGCCCCATGGTCCAGGGAAAGTGCTCCGGGTCATTGAAACGCGACGCGCCGGAAACGACGAATAGTTGGGGCACGTGCTTCTGATTGAGGTATTTCTGGATCGCGCTGTTTCCAGGCGTACCGAAAGACCCCGCGACGACGAGCACTTCGTCACTCTCGACGAGTTTCCTTGCCTGCTCGACCGTCTTGGGTGGACTGTAGGCATCATCGTATGAAACGAAATCGACCTTCCGTCCGTTGATTCCGCCTCGATCGTTGACCATCCTGAAGTAGGCGGTCATGGCCCTGCCAATGGCACCGTACGCAGAAGCCGGTCCGCTGTACGGCATGATGTTTCCGACCTTGATCGTGGTATCCGATGCGCCTGCATCATACTTTTTGTCGTCGGCAGAGCAGAGCCCGACTTGTGCGACCGAGACCGCCACCGAAATGAATGCGGTTGCCGCGCCTCGAACATTGAATCCTGACATTGGTTAGCTCCCGAAATCGCGATGACATTGTTCGCTGGAAACGCCGCTTTGGCAGCGCCCGACCCGATCTTGCGTCCGGCTAGTTCGCGGAAGACCGAACGCCGGCCGTCGTCAGTCGACGTATGCGCAAGAACGCCAGCAGGCTCATCACAGTCGCCAGCGCAAAAATGCCCGCGATCGAGCGAGGATCACCCGTATAGGCCACCACGCTGGTCGCAACGAATTGTGCGCTTCCGCCAAATATTGCGAGACCGATAGCGTAGGTCGTTGAGACGGCCATGGCCCGGACGGTGGGCGGGAACGCTTCTGCCACGACCATATTCAGCAACACGGTGCAAGCCATATGCAGGACGGTGAGCACCGAGATGGCGGTCAGAAAGACCCACCCAGTGCCGGCGGCCACGATGACGGACAGCGCTGGAAATGCCAGTGCGACAAGAAGAATGCGGGGCAGCACATTGATTGCGAACCGCCCAAATCTGTCGACGCAAAGCCCCCCAAATATTCCAGCAATGGTTCCAGAGATGCCGACGAAGATTGGGGCTAGCATGGCGATCGAAGGCGGCAGCTTCAAAGTCACGAGCGCGAAGGTCGTCATGTACGTAAACAAATACTGGTTGACCGCGACGCCACCGATGAAGATCACCGTCAGCAGCATCATTGGAAGCTGTTGCCGGTTGAGCAACCCTCTCACCACCTCGCCCTGGGATCGCGCACCTCGCCGCACATCCAGCGTCTCATCGATGTTGCTTCGAATGTAGATACCCGCCGGAACGATGAGCAGGCCCAGGGCAAACGGTACCCTCCAGCCCCATTCGAACATCTGTTCGCGCGTCAACAGCCAGGCCAGCAGCGAACCGACAATTCCTGATGCAATGTAGGACAGCGAGTGCGAGGTGACCT
>Ga0070741_10012508_pt1 | contig 15305 bp, 15 predicted proteins | sample Coa_R1_4_FD_66440 | JGI IMG/M metagenome (GOLD analysis project Ga0070741, IMG submission 66440) | Surface soil microbial communities from Centralia Pennsylvania, which are recovering from an underground coalmine fire - Coalmine... | ecosystem: Environmental > Terrestrial > Soil > Unclassified ... | reverse complement strand
GACGGGGTCGAAGTGATGGTGAACCGCACCGGCTACACCGGCGAGGAGGGTGTCGAGCTCGCGTGCATGGTCGACGACGCGCCGCGTCTGTGGGACGCGATCCTCGCGCGCGGCGTCACGCCGTGCGGGCTCGGCGCCCGCGACACGCTTCGACTCGAGGTGTGCTACCCGCTGCACGGCAACGACATCGGTCCGCAGTGGGACGCGATCTCGAGCGGCCTTGCGTGGGTCTGCGCGCTCGACACCGACTTCATCGGCGCGGACGCGCTGCGCGACGTGAAGGAGCACGGCCCCGAGCAGCGCCTGGTCGCGTTCTCGATGACCGACCCGGGCATCCCACGGCAGGGCATGGCGTTCGAGGGCGGGGGCGAGGTGACCTCCGGGTCCCTCTCGCCGATGCTCGGCATCGGCATCGGTCTCGGCTACGTTCCGGCGCAGTCGAGCGCACCCGGGACGGAGCTGACGGTGGACCTTCGCGGGCGACCGCGGCGCGCGCAGGTGGTGCCGAAGCCGATCTACAAGCGAGAGGAGTGACGTGCCCGCGAGCGAGTCGTACCCGGAGGAGCTGCTGTACAACGCCGAGCACGACTGGGCTCGGATCGAGGGCGACGAGGCCGTGCTCGGGATCACCTGGTACGCGGCCGACTCGCTCGGCGAGCTCGTGCACTTCGAGCCGCCACAGGTCGGATCGACGGTCGAGCAGGGCGGCTCGTACGGCGAGGTCGAGTCCGTGAAGGCGGTCTCCGACCTCGTCTCGCCGCTGTCGGGCGAGGTGCTGGCGGTGAACCCGCGGGTCGCGGACGCGCCGGAGACCGTCAACGAGGATCCGTACGGCGAGGGATGGCTGATCCGCATCCGCCTCACGAATGCCGCTGAGCGCGAGTCCCTGCTGGACGTCGACGCGTACCGCGGAGTCGTCGCCGAGTCGTGAGCTACATCTCGCTGACGGACGCCGACCGCGAGCAGATGCTCGCGGCGATCGGCGTCGCCTCCATCGACGAGCTCTTCCGCGACGTCCCGCCGGGCGTGCACTTCGAACGCGAGCTCGACGTCCCACCGGCTCTTGCCGAGGCCGAGCTCAGCCGTCACCTCGAACGGCTCGCCGCGAAGAACGTCCTCGACGGCGTGTCGTTCCTCGGCGCCGGGATGTACGACCACTACGTCCCCGCGGTCGTCGACGCCGTGCTGCAGCGGGGCGAGTTCCTGACGGCGTACACGCCGTACCAGCCGGAGCTCTCGCAAGGCGTGCTGCAGGCGATCTTCGAGTACCAGACCGCGATCTGCGAGCTCACCGGCATGGATGTGTCGAACGCGTCCGGCTACGACGGGACGACGGTGACTGCGGACGCATGCTTCGTCGCGAAGGCGGAGACGGGCCGGGACCGGATCGTGATCACGGAGGCGACGAATCCGCAGGTGCGGCAGGTCGTGAAGACGTACGCGCGGGGGTTCGGGCTCGAGATCGTCGAGGTGCGACACGACGACGGGATCACGGATCCGGAGCTCGTTCGGGAGGCAGCCGCAGGCGCGGCCGCCGTCGTCTTCCAGCAGCCCAACTTCTTCGGCTGCCTCGAGTCCGCTCCGGAGCTTGCCGCTGCTGCGCTCGAGGGCGGCGCACTGCCCGTCGCGCACGTCGACCTCCTCAGCCTCGGGGTGCTCGAAGCCCCCGGCAACTACGGGTGTGCGATCGCCGTCGGCGAGGGGCAGGCGGCGGGCAACTTCGTCAGCTACGGCGGCCCGCACTACGGGTTCCTCGCCGCGCGGGAGTCGCTGATCCGCCGGCTTCCCGGCCGCATCGTCGGTGAGACCGTCGATGCCGCGGGCGAGCGTGGCTACGTCCTCACTCTGCAGACGCGCGAACAGCACATCCGGCGTGAGAAGGCGACGTCGAACATCACGACGAACCAGACGCTGCTCGCGCTCGCCGGCCTGGTGTACCTGTCCCTCCTCGGCCCGCAGGGGCTTCGGGAGATCGGCGAGACGTGCATGGCCCTCGCCCAGTACGCGAAGGACGCGCTCGAGGCGCGCGGGCTCGAGCTTCTGTTTCCGGACAAGCCGACGTTCAAGGAGTTCGCAGTCCGCGTGGGCCGGAGTGGGCGCGACGCGATCCGGGAGGCACGGGAGCGCGGGGTCAATCCCGGCTACCCGCTGGGGCGTGACTACCCGGGCCTCGACGACGCGCTCCTCGTCGCCGTCACCGAGAAGCGGACGACGGACGAGATCGACAAGCTGGCAGAGGCGCTCGCCGCGTGAAGCTCATCTACGAGAAGTCGCAGAGCGGGCGCCGCGGGATCGAGGTTCCGCGACCGCAGCTCCCGGTGCCCGCCGTTCCGGAGGCGCTCGCACGCGCGAGGCCGCCGCGCCTTCCGGAGCTCGCGGAGCCGGAGGTGCTGCGGCACTTCACCGAGCTCTCCACGCGGAACTTCGGCGTCGACACCGGCTTCTATCCGCTCGGGTCGTGCACGATGAAGTACAACCCGCGCGTCAACGAGCGCGCTGCCGCGCTTCCGGGGTTTCGCGACCTGCATCCGCTGACCGAGGACGACGCCGCGCAAGGAGCGCTGGCGCTCGAGTGGGAGCTGCAGGAGATCCTTCGCGAGGTGACCGGCCTCGACGCCGTCAGCCTGCAGCCGGCCGCCGGAAGCCAGGGCGAGTTCACCGGCCTCCTGCTGATGCGCGCGTACTTCGACGACCGCGGGGAGGGAGACCTCCGCCGGCGGATCGTGATCCCCGACACCGCCCACGGAACGAACCCTGCGAGCGTGACGATGGCGGGCTACGAGCTGACCAAGGTGTCGACGGACGCGCGCGGCAACGTCGACGTCGACGAGCTCCGTGCGAAGGTGGACGGGCAAACGGCGGGCTTGATGCTCACGAACCCGTCGACGCTCGGGCTCTTCGACGAGAACATCGAGGAGATTCGCGAGATCTTCCACGGTGCCGGCGCGCTCATGTACTACGACGGAGCGAACCTGAATGCGGTGTGCGGGATCTCGAGGCCGGGCGACATGGGCTTCGACATCGTCCACATCAACCTGCACAAGACGTTCTCGCAGCCGCACGGGGGCGGCGGCCCCGGCGGCGGGCCGATCGCGGTCCGGGAGACGCTCGCTCCGTACCTGCCCGTTCCCGTGGTGGCGCGCGACGGCGACCGCTTCCGGCTCGACCACGATCGACCGAAGTCGATCGGGAAGGTCCGCGGCTTCAGCGGCCCGTTCGGCGTCTTCGTCCGCTCGTACGCGTTCATGCGCGCGTGGGGCCCCGGGCTCCGGCAGATGAGCGAGGTCGCGGTCCTGAACGCGAACTACCTGCTCGCCCGCCTGCGCCACGCGTACGACCTCCCGTTCGACCGGCTCTGCATGCACGAGTTCGTCCTCAGCGCCCGCTCGCTGAAGCGCGACTACGGGATCACGGCGCTGGACGTGGCGAAGCGCCTGATGGACTTCGGCTTCCACCCGCCGACGGTCTACTTCCCGCTTGTCGTGCCGGAGGCGCTCATGATCGAGCCGACGGAGACCGAGGCGAAGGAGACGCTCGACGCGTTCGTCGACGCGATGCTCCGGATCGCGCGCGAAGCGCGGGATGAGCCGGAGACCGTTCGCAGCGCGCCGCACGGCCGCCCGGTCGGCCGCCTCGACGAGGTGCGCGCGGCGCGTCACCCCGTCGTCCGCTACGGGTTCGACGAGCACGAGCAACAGGCGCCTGCGCGGGAGCCGCGGCAGCTCGAGGCGCAGAAGGGCGCCTGACGGGCGCGCAGTCCGTCCTGTGCGGCATGCAGGCTAGTTGAGGTTTCCCGGCGCTCTCCGTATGATCGGGACCGGCCAGACGTCTAGCCGAGGGGAGAAAGACAGGATGCGACAGATGAGTGTTCGGCGCCGAATCGGAGTCGGCTTCGCCGCGTTGGCTTTCGTCGTGGCGATCGCGGCGCCGGCGGCGCTTGGGCACCGCAGTGCGGCGCCTCAGAACGGACCGGGGAATGTGCAGGCGGGGGCGGAGATCTTCGTCCACTACTTCTGTGCCGACTGCCACACGATGCGGGCGGCGGGCTACGACGTCGCGCACGGCATCCTCGGCCCGAACCTCGACAAGCTGCGCCCGCCGTACGCGGTGATCAAGGCGACGGTGGAGAACGGGCTCCCGGCGGCGCTGCCGCTGTACCCGACCCAGATGGTCGGCTTCAAGAACGTCCTGACCGCGACGCAGATCGCAGACGTCTCGGCGTACGTGTTCGCGGGCACGCACGGGCTGATCAAGGCCCCGACGACGACCGGGACGAGCTCGACCGGCGGGTAAGGCTCTGCGGGGCGGCGGGCCCTCGACCTTCCGCGTGACGCCGGGCCATCGAATTGCGTGCGTTCCCCTTCGCGGGAACGCACGCATGCCTGCGCTCGTTTTCAGAGGTGACGGGCGGAACGGCCGCCCGCGGAAAGGAGACCGATTGACGAAGGTCGTGAAGACGGAGTCCGAGTGGCGTTCGCAGCTCGACCCCGAGCAGTACAGGGTGCTGCGGCAGAAGGGGACGGAGGCGCCGTTCTCGGGCGAGTACGACCACGTGTTCGACCCGGGCACCTATCGCTGCGCAGGCTGCGGCGCAGAGCTCTTCAGCTCCGACGCGAAGTACGACTCGGGCTGCGGCTGGCCGGCGTTCTCGGAACCGGCGAGCAGAGAGGCGCTCGAGGAGGAGACGGACACGAGCTACGGGATGGTGCGCACCGAGGTCATGTGTGCTTCGTGCGGCGGGCACCTCGGGCACGTTTTCCCGGACGGTCCGCGTCCGACGGGGCTCCGGTACTGCATCAACTCGGCCGCGCTGAAGCTGGACGAGTCGTAGCGCGTTTGGGGGCCGTGCGCGCGGGCAGGAGAGCGCCATGCCGACCGCAGCACTGACGGCGCTGACGCCGCCGCTGCCGCCCGACGAGCCGCCGCCCGGCGCCGGCGACCCGGACGAGATCCACCCGGCCCCGGACCCCGAGCCTCCGGGCCCGGAGCCGGAGCCCGGGCCGGGCCCGGACGAACCGCTCCCGCCGGCCGGCCGCAGCGTGACGGAGCCGGAGCCGGGGCCGCCGGATCCCGGCGAGCCGTATCCGGTGCCCGATCCGGGCGAGCCGTATCCGGTGCCCGATCCCGGCGAGCCGTATCCGGTGCCGGATCCGGGCGCTCCCGTCGACGTTCCGGAGGCGGATCGTGCGGTCGCGCGCGACCCGGAGCCGCCGACGCCGAGGCCCGATCCGTCGCCGGGCCCGGGCCCGCAGCCGCCCGAGCCGGACCCCGGCGGGCCGGGGCCCGGCATCAACCCGCCGGCCCCGCCGCCGCCCGCGCCGCCCGAGCGGCCGGGCGTCACCACGTGACGTAGGTCCTTCCGCCGGCGGCGGTAGCGTGGGCGCACCTGCGTCTCCGCAGCCCACCACGCCGGCCCGCTCTCGTCGCGCTCCTCGCGTACGCGGGCCTCGCCTTCTTCTTCCTCGGCGTCCCGGTCGTCCGGCACCCGCTGCGAGACGTCGTCGGCTCCGGGTTCGACCCTCAGATCTTCGTGTGGTCGCTCGGGTGGTGGCCGCACGCCATCCTCCACGGCCAGAACCCGATCGTCACGCACGCGATCTGGGCGCCGGAGGGCCGGAACCTCGCGTGGGCGACGTCCGTGCCGACGCTCTCGCTCGCCGCCGCGCCCCTCACGCTCGCCGGCGGGCCGACGCTCGCCTACAACCTGCTCGCGATCGCGATTCCGGCGCTCTCGGCGTGGACGGCGTTCCTCCTCTGCCGACACGTCACGCGGTCGTTCTTGCCGTCGCTGCTCGGGGGCTACCTGTTCGGGTTCTCGTCGTACATGTTCGCCCACAGCGTCGGGCACATGAACCTCACCGCGGTCTTCCTCGTCCCGCTCGTCGCGCTCGTCCTGCTCTCGTTCGTCGAGGGATCGCTCACCGCGCGCGGGCTCGTCGTCCGCCTCGGCGTGCTGCTCGCGCTGCAGATCGGGATCTCGACCGAGGTGACGTTGACGCTGACGCTTTCGATCGCGGTCGCGCTGCTCGTGGCGGTGGCGGCAGCGCCCGCGGCGCGGCGGCGGGTTCGATCGTTGCTCCTTCCGCTCGCGGGCGCGTACGGCGTCGCGGCGCTGCTGACGCTGCCGTTCGTCGCGTACGCGCTGCTCGACTTCGAGCCCGGCTCGATCAACCAGCCCCGGGACTACCCGGCGGACCTGCTGAACATCGTCGTGCCGGCGCGGCTGACGTGGATCGGGTGGGGGTGGACGCAGGGTGTCTCGGGCGCATTCCTCGGAAACGTCTCGGAGAACGGCGCGTACCTCGGTCTGCCCTGCCTCGTGATCCTCGTGTGGTTCGCGTTGCTCTACCGGAAACGTGCATCGGCGCGCTTCCTCCTCGTCGCGCTCGCGATCGGCGTCGTCGCAGAGCTGGGTACCTCGCTCCACATCCGCGGGCGGAGCTCGATCCCGCTGCCGTGGGCCCCGCTCTCGCACGTGCCGCCCTTCAACAACGTGCTCCCCGTGCGGCTGTCGATGTTCGTCGCGCTCGCGGCGGCCGTCGCCGTCGCGTGGTGGGCGGCGTCTTCGGCCGTCCCGCGCGCCGCGCGCCTCGTCCTGCCGGCGGCCGCGGTCGCGAGCATCTTCCCGGCCCTGTGGAGCGGCGTGTGGCATGAGCACCCGGCCCGTGCGGCGTTCTTCAGCGCGGGCCTTTACCGCGCCTGCCTGCAGCCGGACGACCGGCTGCTCCTCCTGCCGTTCCAGTTCTGGGGAAGCTCGATGCTGTGGCAGGCCGAGGCCGGCTACGACTTCCAGATGGCGGACGGGTTCATCAGCCCGAAGGCGCCGAAGCTTCCGGACGCGCGCGGAGCGTTTCTCCTGCTGAACAACCTCCAGCGGGGAAGCTGGCGGCCGCTGATCCGCCTCGCGAACGATCTGGGCGTGACGATGATCGTGGTCGAAGGCGGGCACGGCGACAGCTGGAGGAACTTCCTCGCGCCGGTGACGAAGCCGACCGACATCGGCGGCGTCTCTCTCTACAGTCTCAGGCCAGGTGGCCGTTCGCCCTGCACCGCCGGCGCCTAGGCTTCCGGCTTCTGCCGCCCGCGCCGGTCGCGTGCGCGCACTGCACCGCCCCAGCCTGACGAGCCCGCTCGCACTGGCCGTCTACATCGCCCTCGCCGTGTTCTACCTCGGCGTGCCGATCGCGGGTCACCCGGGTCGGGACGTGATCGGCTACCTCGTCGACCCGCAGATCTTCATCTGGTCCGTCGGCTGGTGGCCGCACGCGATCCTGCACGGCGAGAACCCGATCGTCACGCACGCGATCTGGGCTCCGGAGGGAGTGAACCTCGCGTGGATCACCTCGGTCCCCGGCCTCGCGCTCCTCGCCGCTCCGGTGACGCTGCTCGGGGGGCCGGTGCTGTCCTACAACCTGCTCGCGATCGCAATGCCGGCGCTCGCGGCGTGGACGGCGTTCCTTCTCTGCCGGTACGTGACGCACTCCTTCGTGCCTTCGCTCGTCGGCGGGTACCTGTTCGGCTTCTCGCCGTACCTGTTCGGCCAGACGGAAGGGCACATGCACCTGACGTCGGTCTTCCTGATCCCGCTCGTCGCGCTCGTGATCCTCCGCTACGTGCACGGCCTGTACACGGGCAGGCAGCTCGCGGTCAGGCTCGGGATCCTGCTCGCGTTCCAGATCGGCTTCTCGACCGAGGTGACGTTGACGCTCACGACCGCGGTCGTCGTCGCACTCGTCGCCGCGTTCCTCGCCGTGCCGTCGGCCCGTGCGCGCATCCGCTCGCTCGTCGTCCCGCTGATCGGCGGCTACGCGATCGCGGGGGTCCTCGCGTCGCCGCTGCTCGCATACGCGCTGCTCCACTTCGAGCACGGGTCGATCAGCCCGCCCGAGGGCTACCCCGCAGACCTGCTCAACCTCGTCGTCCCGACGAGGCTGACGTGGATCGGCTGGCACTGGACCCATCGCGTGTCGGATGCGTTCGCCGGGAACGACTCGGAGAACGGCGCGTACCTCGGTCTTCCCGTCGTCGTGATCGCGCTCTGGTTCGCGTGGCTCTACCGGCGCCGCGCGGGCGCCCGGTTCCTCGTGCTCGCGCTCCTCCTCGGGATCGTCGCCGAGCTCGGCACGTCGCTGCACGTCCGCGGCCACGACTACCAGGTCTGGCTGCCGTGGAAGGAGCTGGCGCCCCTGCCGGCGTTCAACAACGTCCTGCCGGTGCGGTTGTCGGTCTTCGTCGGCCTCGCCGCGGCCGTCGCCGTCGCCTGGTGGACGGCGAGCACGCGCGTCCCGCTCCTCGCGCGCGTCGTGCTCCCGGCCGCTGCGGTCGCCGCCGTCGTTCCGAGCCTCTGGAACGACGTCTGGCATCAGCAGCCGCCGAGGGCCGCGTTCTTCACGGACCGCACGTACCGGGCGTGCCTGCAGCCGGACGACAGGCTGCTCTTCCTGCCGTTCCCGGTCTGGGGCGACTCGATGCTCTGGCAGGCGGAGTCCGGGTACGACTTCCAGATGGCGGACGGGTTCGTCAGCCCGAAGCCGCCGACGCTGCCGGATCCGGATGGCGCGCGGATGTTGCTCAACAACCAGCCGGGATCGGACTGGCGCCCGCTCGTGCAGCTCGCGAGGGATCTCGGCGTGACGATGATCGTGGTCGAGGGAGGGCACGGCAGCACGTGGCAGTCGTTCCTCGCGCCGTTGACGAAGCCGACCGAGATCGGCGGCGTCTACCTCTTCAGCCTGAGGCCCGGCGGACGCTCCGCCTGCACAGCGGGCGCCTGAAGGCTCAGGCGTCCTGCGCGGCGAGCTGCCCGCAGGCTGCGGCGATGTCGCGGCCGCGCGTCAGCCGGACCGTCGACGGAAGTCGCGCGTCGTCGAGCACGTGCTTGAACGCCGCGATCACTTCTCGTGACGAGCCGTCGTACATTCCGGTCGGGTTGTACGGGATCAGGTTCACCTTGAACAGCCTGCGGTCGAGGAGGTTGACGAGCGCGCGCGCGTGCTCGGGCCGGTCGTTGACGCCCGCCAGCATCACGTACTCGACGAACACCTTCCGCCGCCGCAGCTCGACGTACCGTTCGCACTCGGTGACGATCCATTCGAGCGGATAGCGGTCGTTCACCGGCATCAGCCGGCTCCGCAGCTCGTCCGTCGGGGCGTGCAGCGAGAGCGCGAGCCGGACCGGCGCCTCGACCTCGTCCACGAAGCGACGCATGCCGGGCAGCCAGCCGACGGTCGAGATCGTCGTCCGGCGGTTCGTCACGCCCATGTCGGGAAGGTGCCGGATGCTCTCGCGCACGTTGTCGAAGTTCATCATCGGCTCGCCCATCCCCATGAAGACGACGTGGTCGATCGGCTCCGTGCGCCGGAAGTGGAGCGCTTGGTCGAGGATCTCGCTCGTCGTCAGGTTCCGGCCGAACTGCATCTGGCCGGTGGCGCAGAACGTGCACGTGAGCGGGCAGCCGGACTGCGACGACAGGCAGACGGAGCGGCGTCCGTCGCGGTAGCGCATCAGCACCGCCTCGACCGGATGCCCTTGCGCCGTGCGGAAGAGCGCCTTGACCGTCCCGTCGCTCGACCGCGCCTCCTGCACGAGCTGCAGCGACGAGAACGGCACGTTCTTCTGGAGGCGGGCGCGGACGGCGGCCGGCACGTTCGTCATCTCTGCGTACGACGAAGCGCCCTTCGCCGTCCACTCCCAGATCTGGCGGCGCCGGTACGCCGGCTCGGCCGCGAGCGCTTCGTCGAGCAGCTCGAGGTTCACCGTCACACGGTACTCGATTCGCCCGGTTCGTCAGCCCCCGCCCGGGGGCAGTTCAGCGGCGGCGCGCGCGACGCCGGAGCACGTCCGGCAGGTCCGGAGACCACGGCCAGTCGAAGCTCGAGAGCACGATCCCCTCCGCGTCGAGGAGCTCCACCTTCGCGTTCGGCCGCTCGACCGGCCGGTTCGTGAAGAAGAGCACCCAACCGCCGCCGGTGTCGTCGTCGAGCTCGACGCCGTTCGTGAAGCGGACGCGGACGCGTGCGACGTCGGCGTCGCCGGGATAGACCTTTCCGCCGCCGCAGAATCCGTGCCTGCCCCAGCTCCCGCCCAGGTTCACGCGCGGCGCCGTGGGCGCGAGGTCGCCGCTGCCCGAGGCGCCGGTGATCCGCCGTGCGACCCAGCCGGAGGCGAAGCGGTCGACGCGGGCGAGCAGCGTCATCGTCGTATGGCCGCGCCGCTCGTGGTCTGCCTCGAATGCGACGACGTAGAGCTTCCGGCCGAAGACCTCACGCTCCTTCAGGAACTCGACCGTCGCGAGATCGGCAGTCCACGGACGGCTCTGGAACGGTTGCTTCGCGGCCGCGACCCGCGCGCGCACGACCGCCGGAGACCGCGCGGGCTGGCCGAGGAGCTCCAGCACCGCCTCCTCCGCCGTACGAGCACCCACGCCGCCATCGTTGCTCGTTCGCCCGCCGGAGTCAACCTCGGGCAGAATCGACGCGGTGATCGACCTTCGGTCAGACACCCAGACGAAGCCGTCCGCCGGAATGCGGGCGGCGATGGCGGCGGCGGAGGTCGGCGACGAGCAGCGCCGCGAGGATCCGACCGTCCTCGCCCTCGAGGAGCGCGCCGCCCGTTTCCTCGGCCAGGAGGAGGCCGTCTACCTGCCGACGGCGACGATGGCGAACCAGATCGCGCTCTCCGTGCTCGGCCGGCGCGGGACGGAGCTGATCGTCGAGGAGACGGCGCACATCATGGTCGCGGAGCTCGGCGGCGCGGCGATGCACTCCGGCCTGCAGACGCGGGGCCTTCCGGGATACCGCGGACGCCTGACGCCGGAGCAGGTCCGGGCCGCTGCGCGTGTCTCGGACGGCTTCCACATCCCGAGCGCGTCGGTGGTCGCCCTCGAGAACACGCACAACAGCGCGGGCGGGGCGGTGTGGCCTCTCGACGAGCTCCGCATGGTGGTGGATGCGGCCCGAGAGCTCGGGCTCGCGCTCCACCTCGACGGCGCGCGCATCGCGAACGCGGCGGCCGCCCTCGGCGTCGCCGCGTCGGAGATCGCCGGAGGATTCGACACGGTCACGCTCTGCCTCTCGAAAGGCCTCGGCTGCCCGCTCGGCGCGGTGATCGCGGGCGCGCCCGAGCTGATGGCGCGCGCCCGCGTCGAGAAGCACCGTTTCGGCGGCGCGATGCGGCAGGCGGGGGTCGTGGCCGCGGCCGGCATCTACGCGCTCGAGCACAACGTCGACCGGCTCGCCGACGACCACGCACGCGCGAGGCGGCTCGCCGAGGGCTGGCAGGCCGCCGGCGTGCCGGCCGACCCGGAGCTCGTGGAGACGAACTTCGTGCAGGTCGACGTCGCGGGGCTCGGTCTTTCGTCCACGGATGCGATCGCGCGGCTGCTCGACGTCGGCGTCGGGCTTTCGGCGACGGTGACCCCGGGCGTCCTCCGCGCGGTGACGCACCTCGACATCGACGACGACGACGTCGACCGCGCGATCGAGCTCGTGCCGCAGGCGTTGCAGACCGCAAGCGGCTTTGCCCGTACCTGACTCGCTCGCCGCGACGCTCGAGCGCGCCGTCCGGGCGCGGCAAGCGGAGAGGCTGCCGTCCGTGAGCGCGGCGGTCGTCCGCGAGCGCGAGGTGGTGTGGTCGGCGGCGGTCGGCACCGCGAGCTACGACGACGATCGTGAGACGACGGCCGACACGCAGTACCGCATCGGCTCGATCACGAAGACCTTCACTGCGGTTGCGGTGATGCAGCTTCGCGACCGCGGGCTGCTCGACCTCGACGACCGGCTCGAGGAGCACCTTCCAGACGTCGCGGCCGGGTCGCCGACGATCCGGCGTCTCCTCGCGCACCTGTCCGGGTTCCAGCGCGAGGCGGGGGAGATGTGGGTGACGGGAGACGTGCCGAGTGACGAGGACCTTCTCCGCGGCCTCGCGGCGTACGAGCGCGTCCTGCCCGCTGCGCGCGCACACCACTACTCGAACCTCGCCTACGGCCTGCTCGGCGCGGTCGTCGCGCGGGGCGGCGCGATGCCGTACACGGAGTACGTCGACGAGCACGTCCTGCGTCCGCTCGGCCTCGCGCGCACGAGCTGGCAGCCGCAGGCGGTGTACGCGCACGGCTATCTCGTCGACGAGTATGCGGGCACCGTGTACCGCGAGCCGCATGTCGACACCCGCGGCGTCGCGGCGATGGGCCAGCTGTGGTCGACGGTGGGCGATCTGTGCGCATGGGCCGCCTTCCTCGCAGAGGGCGACGAGCGCGTCCTCGCGCCGGACACCGTGGAGGAGATGTGGTTCCCGCAGGTGATGGTCGAGCCCACGCGGTGGGATCGAGGCTGGGGGCTCGGGCTCGAGCTCGTGAACCGCGGCGAGCGCATCTTCGGGGGGCACGGAGGCGCGATGCCGGGGCACCTCGCCGCCGTCTACGTCGACCGCGCGACGCGCGTCGGCGCCGTAGCGCTGACGAACGCGGGCACTCGCGGAATGACGTCGGAGCTCGCGCTCGAGCTCGCGTGCGCGACGATCGAGAACTGGCCGGCGCCGCCGGAGCCGTGGCGGCCCGAGCCCGATCCCCCGGAGCACGTGCGGGCGCTGCTCGGGCGTTGGTGGTCGGAGGGAAACGAGTTCGTCTTCACGTGGAAGGACGGCCGCGTGAACGCGCGGCCCACCGGTGTGCCGCCGTCGGTGCCTTCGTCGGTGTTCGAGGAGGTGGACGGCGGGTGGCGTGTCGTCTCCGGGCGTGAGCGCGGCGAGCGGCTTCGCGTCGAGGGCGACCGGCTCGTCTGGGCCGGTTACCTGTTCACGCGCGAGCAGCGGCCGTTCGCGTTGTGATCAGCGCCGGTCGCCGACGACGCCGAACACGACGACGACGGCGGCGTAGAGGGCGAGCAGGACAACGCCCTCCCAGCGCCGCGAGCGACCGTCCGCGACCGCGATCGCGACGACGACCGCCGCCCCCCCGAGCGCCGCGATCTCGACGGGCGCGAACGCGAGCGGAAGTGCGGGCCCGACGAGCACGGAGAGGAGCGCGATCGCGGGGGTGACGAAGACGGCGATCTGGCTCGAGGAGGAGATCGCGATCTCGGCGCCGAGGCTCGGGTTGCCGCGGCGTGCGATCACGATCGCGCCGCCCTGCTCCGCCGCGTTGCCGACGATGGCGACGATGACGGCGGCGACGAAGAACTGCGACAGGCCGATCGCGTTGCCGAACGCATCGAGGGACTTGACGAGGATCTCGGAGACGAACGCGGTTGCCGCGGTCGCAGCGGCGAGGGCGACGAGTCCGCGCGGCAGGCTCCATGCATCGGCGTCCGGTTGCGTGCGCTCTGCGGTCGCATGCCGTCTGAGGTTGAAGAACGTGAGGCCGAGGTAGGCGACGACGAGGACGACGGCGACAGGGACGGTGAGGACGTACAGCTCGTGGCGCTCCGGATCGCCGTGCCAGCCGGGGATCGACGGAACGAGGAAGAGCGCAGTCGCTGCGAACACCATTGCGACCTGCAGCATCAACGAGCGCCGGTCGAGCCGCCCCGTCCCGCCGGCGACCATCGCTCCACCGAGGACGAGGAGAGCGGTCGAGACGACGGAGCCGACGAGCGATCCGCGAACCACGTTCGGCAGTCCCTTCCCGACTGCGAAGAGCGCGATGATGAGCTCCGGGGCGTTGCCAAAGCTGGCATTGAGGAAGCCGCCGATGCCCGGGCCGGTGTGCTCCGCGACGTTCTCGGTCGCCTCGCCGATCGTGAACGCGAGCGGCGCGAGCGCCGCCGCTGAGACGACGAAGCCGGCCGTGCCGGAGACGTCGAACACGTAGTGGAGGACGAGCGTCGCCGGTGTCAGCGCGAGCGCCACCCAGAAGATCGCCCGCGCCACGTCGGCTACCTTAGATCCGAGAGATGCTGCGCGTGTCCGCCCACGGCACTAGCTCCCGCGAGGGCGTGTGTCAAGTCTTGAACTGGGTATAGAACGGACCCACAATGTCGGAGATGCACGACCAGCAGATGACGCTTGCGCTCCCTCTGCATCCGCAGGAGGAGATGGAGTGTCGGCGATGCGACGTCCACTGCGACAAGGTCGTGTACCCCGGTGCGTGCCTCGCGCGGAGCTGTCCGTTCGTCTACTCCTACGAGGCGTGGGGGCACACGTACGTCGGCTGCATGCAGAAGATCTACGACGTCGAGATCGATCTCGACATGCTGCGCGCGGCGGAGCGCCGGCAGGCCGGCTTCGGCGCGATCAGAGCCGTGCGCCAGCCGCTGCCGATGTGCAAGGCGGAGGTCGAGTCGACCTACGAGTCGCGGTCCGAGCGGGCCCCCTGCATCAACCCCGAGTTCGGCGAGCTTCCGGTGGGCGAGCCCACCTTCCGCGTCTTCGCGCAGCTCAAGAGCGACTGACGCGGACGACCACGGCGTCCCCGTCGGGCGTCGCGGCGGCGCGGACGGTGCCGGGAAGGCCGGCGAGCTTGCGTGCCGCCGACGCCGCCTTGCCCGCGGGGAACCGCAGGCGCAGCTCGACGGCGTTCGGAAGCACACGCCGCGAGACGACGGTGCCGCCGAGCGTGCGGGCGGTCGCGAGGACCGTCCGCTCGGCCGCGCCCGTCTCCGTCCGCTCGGCCATGCTCGCGCCGGCCGCGTCGGTCGGAGCTGCCGCGGGCGCCGATTTCGCGAGCGGGGCGGACCGGGGACGGGGGCTGCCGCCGTCGTGCGTGACCGCGGCGACGAGCGCTGCGGCCAGCGCCGCCGCCAGCGGCACTGCAATCGCGAGCGGCCGGCGCCAGCGCGCCGGACGCGCGGCGGGAACCGGCTGAGCGGCGAGCCGGCGTACACGTTCGCGCAGGTCCGGCGGTGCGACCGGCCGAACCGCACGAAGCGTGCGTTCGAGCTCAGGCTGCGACATGGAGTTCCTCCTCGAGCTTCTTGAGCGCGCGCGCGAGGCGCGTCGTGCAGTTGGTGGTGGAGATCCCGAGCACGCTCGCGGCCGTCGCCGCGTCGAGCTCGAGCACGATCCGGAGCGCGATCACCTCGCGCTCGCCGGGCGTCAGCACCGCGAGCGCCGTCTCGAGCTCAGGCGACAGGCCTTCGGCGATCGGTTCCGAGTACGCCTCGGGCACCGCAGCGCGTTCCTCCCGGCGGAGGCGGCGGCGCTCGGAGCGGAAGTGGTCGAGCGCCACCGTCCGCGCGAGCTGACAGAGCCAGGTCCGGGCGGGCCCCCGCCGCTCGTCGAAGCGGTGCCAGAGGCGCAACGCGCGTTCGAACGTCTCGCCGGCGAGATCCTCGGCGACGGCGCGGTCGCCCGTGAACCACGCGAGGTAGCCG
>Ga0070741_10012507_pt1 | contig 15306 bp, 14 predicted proteins | sample Coa_R1_4_FD_66440 | JGI IMG/M metagenome (GOLD analysis project Ga0070741, IMG submission 66440) | Surface soil microbial communities from Centralia Pennsylvania, which are recovering from an underground coalmine fire - Coalmine... | ecosystem: Environmental > Terrestrial > Soil > Unclassified ... | reverse complement strand
CTGGAGGCGCGCCTCCACCTCCCGGATCTGATTCGCCTGACCGCGGATCCCCGCGAACCCGCCTCGGGCGACGAGGTGGGCGCCGTCAATCTTGCGCTGCGGAACCAGCAGGACGCGCCGGCGGTGGCGGCGGAGATCGCGCGGCGGCTGCCCGGCTTCCGGATCGAGGCGACCGACGGCTCGGGCCGCCGCGACGATCCGTTCGTCGTCATCGAGCGGTTCCATCGGGCGATCGCCATTGTCACCGTCGTCGGCAGCACGGCGTTCCTGCTCGCCCTGATGGTGATGCGGGCCGACGAGCGCCGCGAGGCGATCGGCGTGCTCCGCCTCATCGGTGTGCGGTCGCGGTCGATCTTCGCAGTGGTGCTCTTCGAGGGGCTGCTGGTCGCGCTGGCCGGCGCGCTCTTCGGCCTTGTCGTGGCCGCCGGCGCCCAGCTCGTGATCAATCGCTTCTTCCAGTGGCGGTACGACACCGCGCTCGTGTTCGTCCGTGTCACCCCTCGCATCGCGTGGCAGGCGGCCGCCACCGCCGTGCCGCTCGGCGTCGGCGCCGGCCTGGCGGCCTCCTGGGCGCTGCTCCGCCGCAGCGTCCTGTCGCTCCTGGGGCGATGACGGCCAGAACCTTGGCGTGGAGGGCGATGACGGCCGACCCGGCCCGGGCCACGCTCGCCGTGGCGGGCGTCGCCATCATCGGGGCGCTGCTCTTCGACATGCTGCTCCTCTCGCGCGGGCTGCTCGTCTCGCTCCGCCAGATGCTGGACTCCGCCGGGTACGACGTGCGCATCGTCGCCTCGGAGGGCTTTCCGATTCGCCTGCCCGTCGACCACGCCTCGGCGGTGGCGGCCGACGTCGCCAGGCTGCCCGAGGTCCGGGCCGTGGCCGTCGTCCGGACCGATCGCGCGATCCTGTTCGGCCGCGGCGATCCGATCGAGGCGACGCTGCTGACGGTCAGCCGCGGGGCCGAGGCGCAGGCCTGGCGCCTCGTGGACGGCGAGAACCTGCCGGCGGACGCCGGATCGCCCGATCGGCCGCCGCCCGCCGTGATCGACCGGGCGCTCGCCGAGGCGCTCGGCCTCCGTCCCGGGGCGCCGCTCTGGCTGCGCGCGCTGCTGCAGGGCGAAGCCTCCGCGCTGCCGGCCGTCCGCTTCCGGCTCGTCGGCATCGCCGAGTTCGCGACGGCCGAGAGCGGCGATCACACCGTGGCCACGACGCTCGACGGCTACCGCCGGGCGCGGACGGCGGGCGCGTCCGACGATGCGGCGGACGTGATTCTGGCGGCGTCGCGGCCCGAAGTCGGCGCCGCCCGGGCGGCTGCGGCCATCGAGCGCGCGCGGCCCGACGTGCGCGCGTTCTCGAACGATCAGGTCGTCGCCCGGTTCAACGAGAACGGCTTCGCCTACTTCCGCCAGATCTCGGTCGTGCTGTCGTCGGTGACGATGGGGTTTGCCGTCCTGCTGGTCGCGACGCTGCTCACCGTGTCGGTGAACCAGCGGCTCGGCGAGGTGGCAGCCCTGCGGGCGCTCGGCCTGCCGCGCCGGCGGGTGGCGGCGATGCTGGCATGGGAGTCGGCATGCGTCGTCGGCCTCGGCGGCGCGCTCTCGATTCCGCTCGGGTGGGCCCTGGCCGTCCGGCTCGATCACATCCTCCGGCAGATTCCGAACCTTCCCGAGCGCCTGCACTTCTTCGTGTTCGAGCCCGAACTCGCCGCATGGCACGCGGCGCTGCTCGGGCTGACGGCAGCCGCAGCCGCAGCGTACCCGGTGTGGATCGCCGCGCGGCTGCCGATTGCCGAGACGCTGCGGCAGGAAACCATCTCGTGAGCGATCACTCCGGCACGTCCGCTCGCGTCAACGGCCGGGCCTCCGCCGGCCCGGACTTGACGCCACGCGCCGACCGCGAGGGGACGGCCGCACCTGGGCGCGCCGGCGGGCGCGGCGCCTGCATCGTCGAAGCCTCCAACCTGACGCGCGTGTTCCCGATGCCCTCAGGGCCCGTTGCCGCCCTGCGCGGCGCCTCGATCCGGATCGCCGCCGGCGAGTACGTGGCGATTACCGGGCCGTCGGGCTGCGGCAAGTCGACGCTCCTCCACCTGCTAGGCTGCGTCGACGTTCCGACCAGCGGATCGGTGAGATTCGAGGGGCGGGACGTGGCGGGCCTTTCCGAGTCCGAGCGCGCACGCCTCCGGCTCATGCGCGTCGGGTTCGTCTTCCAGCGCTTCTTCCTGCTGCCGATGCTGGACGCGCGCGAGAACGTCGAGCTGCCGCAGGCCGAGGCCGGCGTCCCGCCGGCCGAGCGGCGGCGGCGCGCCGACGAGCTGCTGGCCTATGTGGGCCTCGCCGAGCGGGCGCGGCACCGGCCCGCTCAGCTCTCAGGCGGCGAGATGCAGCGCGTGGCGATCGCGCGCGCGCTGGCGAACCGACCGGCGCTGCTGCTTGCCGACGAGCCGACGGGCGAGCTCGACGAGGAAACCGGCGAGCAGATCGCGGCGCTCTTCGATCGCGTCAACGCGGATGGAACGGCCATCGTGCTCGTCACCCACAACCTGCAGCTCGCCGCGCGGGCGGGGCGGCGGCTGGCCATGCGGGGCGGGAGGCTCGAGCCGTGATGCTCCGCGTCGCGTGGCGATCGCTCCTGACGCGGCCCGTTCGAGCCGCCGTCCTGGCGGCGGGCTTCGGCTTCGGGATTGCCGTGATGGCCGTGCTGCTCGGCGTCGGCGAGGTCATCGTCGAGCAGGCCCGCGCGCCGGTGCTGGCCGGCGGCGGCGACCTCGTGCTCACCGGCCCGTTCGGTCCCGTCACGAGCGCCCGCTACGTGCTGTCGGTGCTCGACGCGCCCGACATCCGGTCGCGCCTCGCCGCGGCATCGGCGACCCGCCGCGAACGCCTGTTCCTCATCACGTCCGGCCGCGCCATTCCGGTCTCGGCCACCGGCGGCGTTCCGAGCCGCGAGAAAGCCGTCGGGGATCCCGAGGCCGCGTGGCCGGCCTGGCAGGACGGGCCGGAGGACGCGGCCTGGGTGCATCCCGACGCCGGCGCGGTGCTCCGCGCGATGGATCGCTTCCACGCGGTCCCCGAAGGCCGGCCCGAGGACGACTCGTGGGCCGAATGGCTGTACTTCAACGGGCGGACGCCTGACGGGCGGACGCGTGTCTACGTGACGTTTCTGGTCGGCGCGCCGCCGGACGGCGCCGCCGCGCGAGGGGCCCCGGCCGCGCCGGCCACCAGGCCGGCCGGCGTTCGCCTCCAGCTCGAGCACGACGGCCGCGCCACGGCCTACTCGGCGGCCGGCCTGGTCGATGCCGCGTCCGTGCTGGCGTCGGCGCCGGATCTGGATATCGCCGGCAATCGCGTGCGCCTCGAGGGCTCGACGTACGTGATCGCGCTGAACGTGGCCGCCGAAGGGCCGGCGCGCCAGGGCGGCTCGAGCCAAAGCGGCTCGGCGCGCGCGCGGCGGCTGACCGGAACGCTGCGGCTCGCCGCGGCCGAAGGTCGGTCGGTGCCGCCGGCGACGGTCCGCGGCGCCGGCGGATGGGTCACGGGCTACACGGTGCCCGTGCTCGCCGGGCGGATGGACGGCGTGCTCGAGGCCGACGGGACGACCGTGCGGTTCGACGGCGCACCCGGCTATCACGATCACAACTGGGGATTCTGGAAAGGCGTCAGCTGGCAATGGGGCCAGGTCGCGCACGAGGATCTGTCCATCGTGTACGGCCGCGTCTTCCCGCCCTCCGATGTGGCCGATCCGCGTCGGATGCCGGGCTTTCTCGTGGTGCTCGGTCCGGAGGGGCTGCTTGGCTTCTCGTCGGAGGTCGCCATCGACGATCGACGCGAAGGACGTATCGAGGTGCGCGCACGCCGGGGCGTCGATCTGCAGATGACGCTCGTCGTCGACGAAACCGTTCGCACGGCGATGGCGCTGACGGCGCGGCGCGGCGAGGCGCCGATGGACTTCCTGCAGCTGGGCGGCACGTATCGCGTGGCGGGCCGCACGGGCGGCCGGGCGCTCGAGTTCAGCGCGCGCGGTTCGGCGGAAACGTTCAAACGGCGGCCGGCGTCCTCGCCTGGAGCCGCCGCGCGGCGTTGACGCGCGCTGGCTGGAGCCGGCACGCTCCCTTGCGTGGCTCGAGCCTTCGCGCCCTGCTGACGGCGACGCCGTCGGCTGGAGATCCGCGGTTCTCAGGAATGTGCGACGGTGACGGTATACGCGATCGGGCCGGCGGCGTTGCCGATGTCGGAGACCTTCACGCAGTATGTGCCAGCCTGGGCGGTTCCTGACAGCTGCGGCGCGGAGCCGGCCTGCACGGTGGCGCTCGCCGTCGTAGGTACGGTGCACGAGCCGTCGCTGGCAGGGCTCCCGATCCCGAGTCCCATGAAGATGGTGGGCGGCGGCCCGGCGTTGGTGAGCGTGACGTTCACGGCCCCGAACTGGCTGACCGTGAAGGTGTGCGCGTCCGATCCGCCCGGCTGGACCGTTCCGTTGAACGTCTCGACGGTCGACGCAGCCGCCGGCGTCGGCGACGTCGTGCTGGACCCGCTGTTGTCGCACGCCGCCAGCGCCGCCAGCCAGGCGCACGCGAGCACGAGCCTCGAGCCTCGCCGCATCGGATGACCTCTGTTCCGCAGTCTAGCGGAAGCAGGGCGCCGTCGTTCGAAATAAATGTGAAATCAGGACCCGGCCCGCAGCGTGACCAGCCACTGGACGGTCGCCAGCCCGGAACTCTGCGGCGAGGTCACGGTGGCCGACCAGCTGCCGGTCATGCTCTGGCCGGTTGCGAGCGAGTTCCACGAGATGAGCGTCAGCTGGAAGGCGGACCCGCGGGCCGTGCCGTTCAGCGTCCCCTTCAGCGTGATATCGCCCGAGGCCCCGATCGTGCCGCTGACCGATCCGCTGAGCGTGCCGTCGGCCTCGGTCTTCGACAGCGTGCCGGAGACGGTCGCCGCCGACTGGCTCAAGGTCAGGGCGACGGCGCTCGACGTCCCAAGCGTGCTCGCGCAGTAGCCGGCGGCCTGGAAGCCGTCGACATCCGTACAGGCGAGGACCCGTGTCGTCCCGGTCCAGGCGCCCTGGTACACCGGGACGACCTGGATCGTCAGGTTCGCGGTGATGCCGCCATCGGCGTTCGCGGTGACGGTCGAGGCTCCCACGCCGACGGCGGTCGCCCTGCCGCTGCCGTCCACGATCAGGACGTTCGGATTGCTCGAGATCCAGATGACGTTGGTGGGAGTCGTCGTGGTGGACGTGAGCGTGAACGTCCAGCTGTCGCCGAGCACGTGGACGGTATCGGCCGGCGTGATGCTCGTGGTCGGTGTGGTCTCGGAGGGCGTGGTGGGCGTGCTCGAGCTGTTCGAGCAGGCCGAGGCGGAGAGCGCCGCGACGACGACCGCGGTCCACGCCTGGCGGAGGAGTCGCGCGATCACGAGGTCGCCACCGTGATGGTATAGAGGGCGGGCGCCGCGAGCCGGCCCGTGTCGGTGATGGCGACGCACAGGGTGCCGGCCAGGCCGGTGCCGCTCATTTGCGCCGTCGGGCCGGGCCCCGTGGTCACCGAGTAGGCGGCGGTGCACGAGCCGTCCGTCGCCGGCGTGCCGATGGTCAGCTGGACCGTGGTGCCGGCCGGCGCATCGAGCGCGAGCAGCGTGACGAACACATAGCCGCTCTGCGTGACGGAGAAGGTGTGCGTGTTGGTCTTGAGCGGCTGCAGCGTCCCCGTGAACGTGACGAGCGAGGTCGGCGGTGCGTCGGGGCGCGGCATGGGTGTGCTCGTCCCGGCCTGATCGCAGGCCGCGAGCGCAAGCGCACCGAAGAGAAGCCCTACTCGGACAGCGGTCATGACTGGGATGGGGCAGGCAGCGCACTTTCGATCATGGCCCAAGCGAGTCGTCCGCCGCAACGGGGGCACCCAGGATGAGACGCCGGCGCGCGGCCCGCGGTCTGGCCTCGTATGCCATCATGAAGACGTGATCCCGCGGTCGGGCTCCCGATCGTCCGCTCGAGCACGTCTCCTTCCGGCCGGCCTGTCGGCTGCTCCGATCGCGGCCTTGCTCGTGGTCCTGGTCGCCGTGGCGGCCTGGTCGGGCGCGCGCGTGAGCGGCACGCCGCGTGCCGGCGCGGCCGTCGACGTGGAGGCCGCTCTGAAGGCGACCGTGCCCGACCTGCCGCAGCGGCTGGGGCGGTTCAAGCGGGTGGAGATGCCGTTCGATGCGCGCGGGCTGAGCCTGCGCGAGCGGCGCCTGGTCGAGGCGCTCGTGGAGGCGTCGCGGCAGCTCGAGAGCCTGTACTGGCGCCAGAGCGATCCCGACGGCCTCGCGCTGCTGCAGGCCCTGCAAGGGGCCCGGTCGGCAACGGCGGACGAGCTGCGGCGCTACCTCGTCATCAACGGCAGCCGCTGGGATCTGGTCGACGAGAACCGCCCGTTCGTCGGCGGCATGCCGATGCCGCCGGGCCATGCGCTCTACCCGCCCAACCTGACGCGCGAGGAGATCGAACACTATCTGGCCGCGCATCCGGAAAAGCGGCGGGAGATCTTCGATCCGTACACGCTCGTGCGGCGGAAAGGATCCGATCTGGTCGGCGCGCCGTACCACGAGGCCTTCAAGCCGTTCGTGGCCGCCGCTGCGGCGGCTCTGCGCCGGGCGGCGGCGCTCTCCGACGACCGGGCGTTCGTGAGGTTCCTGCGTCTGCGCGCAGCTGCGCTGTCAACCGACGACTACTTCGCGAGCGATCTGGCCTGGCTGGAGCTGGAGCACCCGAAGATCGATCTCATCTTCGCGCCCTACGAGACTTACCTCGACGACCTGCTGGGCGTGAAGACGTCGTACGGCGCGGCCGTTCTCGTCCGCAACGAGGAGGAGAGCCGCACCCTCGCGATCTACGAGCGGTGGGTACCCGACATCCAGGAGGCGCTGCCGCTCGCGCCGGCCGATCGGCCGTCGGTTCGCGGCCACCTCACCCCGATGGAGGTGATGGATGCGCCGTTCAGGGCGGGGGATCTGCGCCACGGCTATCAAGCGGTCGCCGACAACCTCCCCAACGACCCGCGGATCCACCAGGAGAAAGGCACCAAGAAGATCTTCTTCAAGAACTTCATGGACGCGCGGGTCCGCGAGGTCATCCTGCCGCTGGCCGCGCGCCTGATGGCGCCGGAGCAGGCCCGCCGCGTCTCCGCCGGCGGGTATCTCGCGACGACGGTCATGCACGAGATCAGCCACGGGCTCGGCCCGGCGTTCGCGCGGCAGCAGGGGCGGCAGGTCGACATCCGTGAGGCCATTGGCGGCGCCTACTCGGCTCTCGAGGAGGCCAAGGCCGACGTCGTCGGCATGTTCGCGCTCGGCTGGCTCGTCGATCGCGGCGTCCTGCCGAGGAGCCGCCTCGACGAATACTATGCGTCGTACGTCGCCGGCATCCTCCGGACCGTGCGGTTTGGTGCGGGCGAGGCGCACGGGCGGGCCGAGATGATGGAGTTCAACGACCTCTCGGAGCAGGGCGCGATCACGGCCTCCGGCGGCCGGTACGCGGTCGACGCGGCGAAGATGCCGGGCGCCATCGATCGGCTGGCGCGGGAGCTGCTCGAGCAGGAGGCCGCCGGCGACCGGGCGCGCGCCGAGGCGTGGTTCGCGAGGTACGGCGCGATGCCCCCGGCGCTGCGGCGGGCGCTCGATCTCGCCGCCGACGTGCCCGTCGACATCGACCCGGTCTTCGCCTTCGCCGAGCGCTTTCGATGATCCTCCGCTCGGCGGCGCTTCGGCCCTACAATCGGATCCTGCGCTTCAGCCGCTGAGGACTCGATGGCCGCCACTCCCGCTGCGCTTCGCGACGCCGGCGCGCGTCCCGGAACGGCGCCGCCGGTTCCCTTCGAGCCGTACATTCCGCCCGAGGCGAGCTTGCGCGAGCTCGGCCCCGGGCCGCTCGTGCTCGGCACGATCCTGGGCGCGATCTTCGGCGCCTCGTCGCTCTATCTCGTGCTGAAGGTCGGCCTCACCGTCAGCGCGTCGATTCCGGTCGCCGTCATCTCGATCACGCTCTTCCGCCTGCGATCGGCGCTCGGGGGCCGCGACGCCACCATCCTCGAGAACAACATCGTGCAGACGGCCGGCTCGGCGGGCGAGTCCATCGCCTTCGGCATCGGCGTGACGATGCCGGCCATCATGATCCTCGGCTTCGATCTGGAGATCACGCGCGTCGCGCTGGTGGCGGTGCTCGGCGGCCTGCTGGGCATCCTGATGATGATCCCGCTGCGGCGCGCTCTCATCGTGCACCAGCACGGCGTGCTCAAGTACCCGGAAGGGACGGCCTGCGCCGAGGTCCTCAAGGCCGGCGCGTCCGCCGAATCGCGGGCCGCCGCCTCGCCCGCCGCCCGCCGCGAGCAGGAAGCGCTCGGCGGAGCGGCCACCAGCGCGGCGACCATCTTCACGGGGTTCGGGATCGGGCTGCTCTACAAGGCGCTGAACATCGCCTTCCGCGGCTGGAAGGACATCCCGCAACGGATCTTCGGTCCGCCCTTCGACGCAGGGTCGATCTCGGCCGAGATCTCGCCCGAGCTCCTCGGCGTCGGCTACATTATCGGTCCGCGCATCGCCTCGACGATGTGCGCGGGCGGCGTGCTCGCGTACCTCGTGCTCATTCCGGCCATCAAGTTCTTCGGCTCCGGCCTTCCGGGCCCGCTCCCGCCGGGGACCTCGCCCATCAGCGGCATGACGCCGGACGAGATCCGGGGCGCGTACGTGCTGTACATCGGTGCGGGGGCCGTGGCGGCCGGCGGCATCATCAGCCTCTTCCGCTCGCTGCCGACGATCTGGGCGAGCCTGCGCGAGGGGCTGAAGGATGTCCGCGGTGGCCGCGCGGCGGGCCCGTCGCGCGCGCGCACCGAGCGCGACCTGTCGATGAAGGTCGTGGTGTTCGGCAGCCTCGGCCTCGTGCTCGCCATCATGGCCGCGCCGCCGCTGCACATGAACGTCGTCGGCGCCGTCCTGATCGTCGTCCTTGGGTTCCTGTTCGTCACCGTCTCGTCGCGTCTGACGGGCGAGATCGGATCCTCGTCGAACCCGATCTCCGGGATGACGGTGGCGACGCTGCTATTGACGTGCCTCGTGTTCGTCGTGGTTGGATGGACCGGTCCCGCCTACTACGTCACGGCCCTGTCGGTCGGCGCGATCGTCTGCATCGCTTCGTCGAACGGCGGGACGACGTCGCAGGACCTCAAGACGGGCTTCCTCGTCGGGGCGACGCCGCGTCACCAGCAGATCGCGATTCTCGTGGGGGCGCTGGTGTCGGCCCTGGTGCTGGGGCCGATCCTGCTCACGCTGAACGAGTCGGCCACGGTGTACGTGCCGCGTGTCAGCCGGGAGCCGGCGCCGGGCGGCGGCGGGCTGCGCGAGGTGGAGAACTTCTCGGCGTCGCTGCGCGTGGATCCGTCGACGCTGACGGATCGCGAGACGTATCAGGGGGCCGTGTACCTGGTCTGGCACAAGGAGTCGGCCGAGGGCGGGCCGGCGGGGAAGTATCTCGTCGACGCGGCCGGCACGCCGGTCTTCTTCGTCGATCCCGGCATCAACGGCATTCACCGGTACACGCCCGACGGGCAGCACGCGGTCGCCAAGTTCGACGCGCCGAAGGCGACGCTGATGTCCTACATCATCAAGGGCATCCTGAACCGCCAGCTGCCCTGGGGGCTCGTGCTCCTCGGCGTGATGATCGCTCTCGTGCTCGAGATGGCGAGCGTGCCGTCGCTCGCCTTTGCCGTCGGCGTCTACCTGCCGCTCTCCTCCTCGTCGCCGATCCTCGTCGGCGGCATGGTGCGGTGGCTCGCGGATCGCTACCTGCGCCGCAAGCATCGCGACGCGGCGCTCACCGAGGCCCAGCTGGCGGCGGAGGGCGACAAGAGCCCGGGCGTGCTGATGGCGTCGGGCTACATTGCGGGCGGCGCGATTGCCGGGATCCTGATCGCCTTCATGGCCGGTGTGACCTCGGAGTTCACCGATCGCATCACCCGCTGGTCGTCGGCGCACAATCCGTTCTTCGAAGGGCCGCACGCCGACCTGCTGTCGCTCGTGCCGTTCGCCGTGCTCGTCGGCCTCCTCTACCTCACCGCCCGCGAGGTGATCCTCGCGCCGCGCGCGCCCCGGGATGGCCGGTGATCCGGCCTCCGCGGGCGGAGCGGGACCCTCGTACGAGGCGCTGATGGCCGCCGCGCTCGACGAGGCGCGGCGGGCCGGCGCCGCCGGCGAGGTGCCGGTGGGTGCCGTCGTCGCGCTCGGCGGCCGCATCGTCGGGCGCGGCTCGAACCAGCCGATTGCCGCGTCGGATCCGACGGCCCACGCCGAGATCGTCGCCATCCGGGAAGCGGCGCGGGTGGTCGGGAACTACCGCCTCACGGGCGCGACGCTGTGCGTGACGGTCGAGCCGTGCCTGATGTGCGTGGGTGCGATGGTGCATGCGCGGATCGCGACGCTCGTGTTCGGCGCACCCGAGCCGAAGAGCGGCGCGGTGGTGTCCACCGTGCGCGGGAGCGAGCTGCCCGGGCACAACCACCGGTTCGACGTCGTCGGCGGCGTGCGCGAGGAGGAGTGCCGGGCGCTCCTCCAGGAGTTCTTCCGCGCGCGGCGGTAGCCGCGGACGCGCGTCGATTCGACGCGGACAAGCGGGGTCCGGACGACGTCGGACGCCGCCGCACGGAAGTGCGGTCGGGATCCGATCCCGACATTCAGGGACAGCCGTCCGGGGCGTGCCCGCCCCCGACCTGGATGGGCATCCTGCGCGCCGCGGGGGCCTGCCTACGTTGTCGAGCGGCGGTCCAGGCGGCGATCGTGTTACACTGTAACACATGAAGGGAACCTTGACGATCCGTCTGGACAAGGACCTAGAGCGCATGCTCGACCGGCTGTGCAAACGCACCGGCCGGAGTCGAAGCGATATCGTTCGGCAGGCGGTGCGCCGCGAAGTCTCCCTCCGACGCTTCGAAGAGATCCGGCGCCGAGCCTTGCCCTTCGCCGAAGCGCGCGGCTACCTGACCGACGAGGACGTGTTCCGGGATGTCTCGTGAGGGTGTTCCTCGACACCAATGTCCTGGTTGCGGCGTTCGCCACGCGCGGTCTCTGTGCGGATGTGTTGCGGGTAGTGCTTGCCGAGCACGACTTGGTCACGGGTGAAGTCGTCCTTGCCGAGCTTCGCGCTGTGCTCGAGCGCCGCCTGGAGCTCCCGACCCGCACGGTCGCAGATATCCTCGCGTTCCTGCGAGCGCACGAAGTTGTCCCGAAGCCGGACGAGCCGTCGGACGCGCCGGTTCGAGATCCGGACGACCGTAGGATCCTGGCATCGGCGATCGCGGGCCACGTCGATGTGTTGGTAACCGGTGATCAGGATTTGCTTGCGGTGGCCGAGAATGTTCCGGTTCCCATTCTCAACCCTCGCGGATTCTGGAATCGTCTTCGTTCTGGAACATGATCGCGCTCCGAATCGCGTTCTGCCCGGCTGACGGACGTCGCGGATGGGCCGCGCGCCGTCAGGATTCAGCGGCGCGTCGGCTCCATTCACACCAGACAATCAGAGTCTTGCCCTCTCGCTCGTAGAACACTGACATTTGCAGACAGCCGCCAAGACCCTGAGCGTGGAGTTGACGCGTTGGAGGCGGGCATCCGGCGAACGCTGGCCCCCGAGAACTGGCGCGCTCGTCTTCGCCGTCCACGATGACCGAAGAGCTCGGTCCTTGCAGGCTTGCCCGAATGGGTCGCCGAACGGCGCTGACTTTGGATCTCTGGCCGTCCGCCTGTCGTGAAGCGCCGGCAGCACTCAGCCGGCCACCCGGGTACAATCCCGCCCCGAGGAGGGGCCGATGACCATCCGATCCCTCGTGCTCGCGGCGGCTGTCGTCGCTCCGGTGTTCGCGCTGGCGGGACAGCAGCCGTCGGCGCCGCTGCCTGCCGATATCAACCCGGTGACGCTCTCGCGGCTCCCGCCGGTGTCCCGGAGCGACCTCGACGAGGAAGGCCGGCGGGTGCTCGATGCCAGGAGCAGCGCCGCTGCGGCGCCGTGGCCGGGCCACGTGACGATCTACAGTCCGAAGGTGGCCGAGGCGCTCGGGATGCTCGGGCGGGCGCTTGGCGTGCCGCGCGGCGAAGGCAGCCGCCTCGGTGCTCGGACCTATCAGCTCGTGGTCCTCATCACCGCGCGGGAGATCGATCAGCAGTACGAATGGTCGGCGCACGAGCCCATGGGGCGGCAGGCCGGGCTGGAGCAGGCCGTCATCGACGCGGTGAAGTACGACCGGGACGTCGCCGGCCTGGCGGAGAAGGACGCGACGCTCATCCGGTTCGGCCGGGCGCTGTTTCGCGAGCACAGGGTGTCGAGCGAGCTGTGGGCCCTGATGGTCCAGGAGTTCGGGCGTCAGAGCACGATCGAGATCATGGCGCTCATGGGCGACTACTTCACGGTGGGCACGATGATGAACGCGGTCGATCAGCACCTGCCGCCCGATCGGCCGCCGCTTCTGCCGCCGATCGCCCGGGCGCGGTGACGCGCGAGCGCTGCGCCGCGTCCTGCCTCGAGTCGCCGCGGGGCCGGCGAGAGCGTGCCGGGCTGCTGCGCCTGTGCAATCCGGCCGAGCCGCCGGGCGGTCGCCCAAGATTGGGCGTCAGAGTGCGGCCTGACGGGCCGCGGGCAGCGTCTCCGACATCCGCACGGCAACGACGAGGCCCGACAGGCCTGTCATGGCGGAGACGATCAGGATGGCGCTCGCCAGGCCGAGCGCGTCGGCCGCGATGCCCGCGATGAGCGCACCAGCCGCGTATCCGACATCGCGCCACAGGCGGTAGACGCCAATCGACGAGGCGCGCCAGCTCGGCGCGGCGACGTCGCCGATGGCGGCGAGCAGCGTCGGGTAGACCATGGCCGTGCCGACGCCGAGCAGGATCACGCCGGCGGCGAAGCCGGCCAGTCCCGTCGCGCCCGCGACGAGGGCGATGCCCGCGGCCTGAACCCACAGGCCGGCGGCGATCAGCCACTTCCGGCCGATGCGGTCCGACAGCGCACCGGTGGCCAGCTGCAGCACGCCCCACGTGCCGGGATAGAGCGCGGCCAGGAGGCCGATGCGCGCCAGATCGACGCCGGCCGCCGCGAAGGCCAGCGGGAAGAGGCCCCAGGCCGCGCCGTCGTTGAGGTTGTTGACGAGCCCGGCCTGTGTGAGGCTCGAGAGATTGCCGTCTGTGACGGTGGTTCGCCAGAAGACCTGTCCGGCGGTGATCGGTGCGGCGGACGAGCCGTGGCGCCTCCTTTCGAGCGCCGCGTGCCCGGCGGTCTCCCGCACGGCGAGTACCGAGAGCAGGAGCCCTGCTGCGGCGAACGCGGCCCCGGGATAGAACGGGACGGGCCGGAGCCCGTACCGCGCGGCGAGCGCTCCGGTGAGGAGCGCGGCGGCGGCGACTGCCAGGTAGCCGGCGAACTCGTTCAGGCCGGTGGCCAGACCGCGCCGCTCGGGGCCGACGAGGTCGACTTTCATGATCACCGTCATCGACCAGGCCAGTCCCTGGCTTGCGCCGAGGAGCGCGTTGGCCGCGAGAATCCAGCTCCATGACGGTGCCCACATCAGCATGAACGGCACCGGGGCGGCGAGGAGCCAGCCGGCCACCAGGACGGGCTTGCGGCCGATCCGGTCCGAGAGTCGACCGGCGGCGTAATTGGCGGCGGCCTTGACGAGGCCGAACACGGCGATGAACGACAGGGCCGCGGTTCGTGCGGCGAGGGCGAAATCGTGCGCCGCCATGGCGGGCACGATACTGCGCTCCAGGCCCACCATCGCGCCGACCAGCGCGTTCACGCCGACGAGCAGGGCGAACTGGGCGGCGTTGGCGCGAAGGCCCAGGCCGAGCGCCTGCCGCCGGCCGGCGAGCGCGGCGGCGTTCATGACAGGCCGCCGGCGCGCCCGCGGTTGAACGCGGCGATGCGCTCCATGTCGGCCGGTCGGGGCGGCACCTGCGACAGCGCGTCGATGAAGGCCTCGCGATCGAGGGACAGCATCGGATTCCAGCGCTTCTCGAAGGCGATCGTGCTCGAGGGTTTGCCGCTCAGCCCGGTTCCGCACACCGAGCCGGAGAAGTGGCCCGGGTAGATCTCGAGATCCTCGGGCAGCGCGAGCAGCTTCCTGTGCAGGCTCTCGTAGAGCAGCGCGGCGTTCTCGCGCGCGCGTCCGGGCAGATCCGGCCGCCCCACGGCCCCGACGAACAGCGTGTCCCCCGACAGGAGGAACCACGGCCCGGCTCCGCGCTTCAGGTCGGTCACGACGAGGCACAGGCTGTCCGGGGAATGGCCGGGCGTATGCAGCGCGCGCAGCCGCGTGTTCCCGAGCGCGATCTCGTCGCCGTCGCGGAGCGGCGTGAACGGGAACGCCACCTCGGCGGCCTCGTGCAGGCAGTACGCCGCGCCGGTGCGGCTCGCCAGCTCGCGCCCCCCGGAGCGGTGGTCGGCGTGCACGTGGGTGTCGATGACGTGGGTGAGCTGGAGGCCCTTCGACCGGGCGAACGCCAGGTACGCGTCCACATTCTCGGCGCGGGGATCGACGACGGCGCCCACGCCGGCGGTGCCGCAGCCGAGGACGTATGTGGCGCATCCGAGGTCGTCGGCGTAGTACGGGCGGAAGATCATGGGCGTGCTCCTTCTGCAGCAGGACCAGAGGCGACGGGCAGGCCGGCGGCCCGCCAGTCGGGGAAGCCTTCGAGCAGCCGCTGCGCTCGCCGGCCGTGGGCGCGGAGGATCTCGACGGCGCGATCGGCGTAGACGCAATAAGGGCCGCGGCAGTAGGCGACGTAGGTCCGGCCCTTGGGGAGCTCGCGCAGCCGGCGCGGCAGCTCGTCGACGGGCACCGAGATGGCGCCGCTGATGTGGCCGGCCAGGTACTCGTTGACCGGCCGCGTGTCGAGCACGACGACGGCCCGAGCCCGCATGCGCGCCAGCAGGTCTCGCATGCCGACGGGCTCGGCGTCGGATCGATTGCCGAAGTGGTCGCGGACGAGGCGCTCGAGGTCGGCGAGCCGGCGCTCGGCGACCGTGCGGAGCGCGGCGCACAGCCGGGAGATGGCCGGGTCGGCGAGGCGGTAGAAGACGAACACGCCGTCCTTGCGGCTCTCGACGAGCGCGGCCTGGCGGAGCGCCTGGAGGTGCTGCGAGGCGTTGGCCAGCGACAGGCCCATCTCGGCGGCGAGCGACTCGACGGTCCGCTCGCCCTGGGCGAGCAGCTCGAGGAGCTCGAGGCGGTGCGGGCTCGCGAGCGCCTTGCCGATGCGGGCGAGCTGGATGTAGAGGCGGGTCTTGAACGCGCGG
>Ga0070741_10012505_pt1 | contig 15307 bp, 13 predicted proteins | sample Coa_R1_4_FD_66440 | JGI IMG/M metagenome (GOLD analysis project Ga0070741, IMG submission 66440) | Surface soil microbial communities from Centralia Pennsylvania, which are recovering from an underground coalmine fire - Coalmine... | ecosystem: Environmental > Terrestrial > Soil > Unclassified ... | reverse complement strand
GACGGGCATCAAGGTGATCGACCTGATCGCGCCGTACGTGCGCGGCGGCAAGATCGGCCTCTTCGGCGGCGCCGGCGTCGGCAAGACGGTGCTGATCCAGGAGCTGATCCACAACATCGCGCGCGAGCACGGCGGCGTGTCGGTGTTCTCCGGCGTCGGCGAGCGCACGCGCGAGGGCAACGACCTGCTGCTCGAGATGACCGAGTCGGGCGTGCTCGACAAGGTGGCGCTCTGCTACGGCCAGATGAACGAGCCGCCGGGGGCGCGCCTGCGCGTCGGCCTGTCCGGCCTGACGATGGCGGAGTACTTCCGCGACCAGGGCCAGGACGTGCTGCTGTTCATCGACAACATCTTCAGATTCGTGCAGGCGGGCTCGGAGGTATCGGCCCTGCTTGGCCGTATGCCATCTGCAGTGGGGTACCAGCCGACGCTGGCGACCGAGATGGGCCAGCTGCAGGAGCGCATCACGTCGACGAAGAAGGGCGCGGTCACGTCGGTGCAGGCGATCTACGTGCCGGCCGACGACCTCACCGACCCTGCGCCCGCCAACACGTTCGCGCACCTCGACGCCACGACCGTGCTCAGTCGCGCGATCGTGGAGCAGGGCATCTACCCGGCCGTGGATCCGCTCGACTCGACGTCGCGCGCGCTGCAGCCGGGGATCGTCAGCGACGAGCATTACGCGGTCGCGACGCAGGTGCAGGAGGTGCTGCAGCGCTACAAGGACCTGCAGGACATCATCGCCATCCTCGGCATCGAGGAGCTGTCCGACGAGGACCGCCTCACGGTGTCGCGCGCGCGCAAGATCCAGCGGTTCCTGTCGCAGCCGAACTTCGTCGCCGAGCAGTTCACCGGCACGCCCGGCCAGTACGTGAAGCTCGAGGACACGATCCGCGGGTTCCGCGAGATTCTCGACGGCCAGCACGACGACCTGCCCGAGCAGGCCTTCTACATGGTCGGCCCGATCGAGGGCGCCGTGGAGCGGGCGAAGCAGATGTCCGGCACCGCGTCCTAGGGCGGGGACGGGAGCAGGTTGGCACGCCGCAAGTTCAGCGTCTCGCTGGTGACGCCCGACGGGCCCGCCTTCGAGGGCGAGGCCGAGATGATCATCGTGCCCGGCGCCGCCGGCGAGATCGGCGTGCTCGCACGCCACGCGCCGCTGATCGCGACGCTGAAGGCGGGCTCGACGCGCGTGCACGTCGACCAGAGCGCCGACGTGCTCGAGTTCGCGACCGGCCCCGGCTTCTTCCAGGTGCTCGAGGATCGCGCGATCGCGCTCGTCGACGACGCCGTCGAAGCGTCGAAGATCGACGACGCGCGCGCCCGCGAGCAGCTCGAGGCGGCGCAGAAGGAGCTCGAGGCGATCGAGCGCGGCGAGTCGGCCGCCGACCGCTGGCAGGTCGAGCAGCGCCTCCGCCACGCCGAGAACATGCTTGCCGTCGGGGGCAGGGGTTAAGCTCGGAGTACGATTGGCTCGACATCCCGGAAAGCTTTGACGAGCAGCTTGGCGACCGGGTCACCAAACGCCTAAAGAGCCTATGACCCGAGACGTCGCAGCCGACATCCGCCGAATCGCCGCCGAGAGGATCCTCGTCCTCGACGGCGCCTGGGGCGTCCTGCTGCAGAACCGGGGCCTGACCGAGGAGGACTTCCGCGGCGAGCGCTTCGCGTCGCATCCGCGCGATCTGAAGAACAACCCGGACCTGCTGAACCTGACGCGGCCCGACATCGTGCGCAGCGTCCACGACGCGTACTTCGCCGCCGGCGCCGACATCGCGACGACGAACACCTTCACCGCGACGACGATCGCGCAGGCCGACTACGGCCTCGAGGACGTCGCCTACGAGATGAATCTCGAGGGAGCGCGGATCGCACGCGAGTCGGCCGGCCCGGACCGCTTCGTTGCCGGCTCGGTCGGCCCACTGAACATCACGCTCACGCTCAGCCCGCGCGTCGACGATCCCGGCTTTCGCACGCACACGTTCGACCAGGTGCGCGAGACGTACGCCGACGCGATCCGTGGTCTCGCCGACGGCGGCGTCGACCTGCTGCTGATCGAGACGATCTTCGACCCGCTGAACGCGAAGGCGGCGATCGCCGCCGCGCGCGAGGTCGCGCCGCAGCTGCCGCTCTGGATCAGCCTGACGATCGTCGACCTCTCGGGGCGCACGCTCACCGGGCAGACGATCGACGCGTTCTGGGCGTCGATCGAGCACGCCGAGCCGCTGATCGTCGGCCTCAACTGCTCGCTCGGCGCGAAGGAGATGCGCCCGTACGTCGCCGAGCTGTCGCGGATCGCGCCGTGCCTCACGTCATGCCACCCGAACGCCGGCCTCCCGAACGCGTTCGGCGGTTACGACGAGACGCCGGAGATCACCTCGTCGCTGCTGCACGGGTTCGCGCAGGACGGCCTGCTCAACGTCGCCGGGTCGTGCTGCGGCTCGACGCCCGAGCACACGGCCGCGATCGCGGCGGCGGTCAAGGGGCTCGCGCCGCGGGTCGTCCCGCCCGCGCACCCGGCGACGCGGTTCAGCGGGCTCGAGACGTTCGAGATCGGGCCGGACACCGGCTTCGTGATGATCGGCGAGCGCACGAACGTCACCGGGTCCGCGCGCTTCCGCCGCCTCGTCGAGGCGGACGACTTCTCCGCCGCCGTCCAGGTCGCGCTCGAGCAGGTGCGCGGCGGCGCCAACCTGCTCGACGTGAACATGGATGCCGACCTGCTGGAGGGCGAGCAGGCGATGCGCACGTTCCTGAACGTGATCGCGACGGAGCCCGAGGTCGCGCGTATCCCGGTGATGGTCGACAGCTCGAAGTGGAGCGTGCTCGAGGCCGGGCTGCAGTGCCTGCAGGGCAAAGGCGTCGTGAACTCGATCTCGCTCAAGGAAGGCGAAGAGGAGTTCCTGCGACAGGCGCGGCGCATCCGCGACTACGGCGCCGGCGTCGTCGTGATGGCGTTCGACGAGGAGGGTCAAGCGACAACCACCGAGCGAAGAGCGGAGATCTGCGAGCGCGCGTACCGGCTGCTCGTCGACATCGGCTTCCCGCCCGAGGACATCATCTTCGACCCGAACGTGCTCGCCGTCGCGACGGGGATCGAGGAGCACAACGACTACGCGCGCGCGTTCATCGAGAGCGTGGCGCTGATCAAGGAGCGCTGCCCGGGCGTGCGCACCTCCGGCGGCATCTCGAACCTCAGCTTCGCGTTCCGCGGCAACGACGTGGTGCGCGAGGCGATGCACGCGGCGTTCCTGTACCACGCGATCCGCGCGGGGCTCGACATGGGCATCGTCAACGCCGGCCAGCTCGCCGTCTACGAGGACATCGAGCCGGAGCTGCGCGACGCGGTCGAGGACGTCATCTTCAACCGCAACCCCGAGGCGACCGAGCGTTTGCTGGAGCTGGCGCAGCGCGTGAAAGGGGAGTCGACGAAGCGCGAGGTCGACCTGTCATGGCGCGACGCGCCGGTCGGCAGGCGGCTCGAGCACGCCCTCGTCCACGGCATCGTCGACTGGATCGAGGAGGACACGGAGGAGGCGAGGCAGCAGCTGCCGCGGCCGCTCGACGTGATCGAGGGGCCGCTGATGGACGGTATGCGCGTCGTCGGCGACCTGTTCGGCTCCGGCCGGATGTTCCTGCCGCAGGTCGTGAAGTCGGCCCGCGTGATGAAGCGCGCCGTCGCCTACCTCCAGCCGTACATGGAGGCCGACCAGACCGAGGTCGAAGCCGCGGCCAAGGTGCTGCTCGCAACCGTGCGCGGCGACGTCCACGACATCGGCAAGAACATCGTCGGCGTCGTGCTCGGCTGCAACGGCTACGACGTGCTCGACCTCGGCGTCATGGTCCCTGCCGAGAAGATCCTCGACACCGCGGAGGAGGTCGGCGCGGCCGTGGTCGGCCTCTCCGGGCTGATTACGCCGTCGCTCGACCAGATGGTCGACGTCGCGCGCGAGATGGCGCGCCGGCGCATGGAGGTGCCGCTGCTGATCGGCGGCGCGACGACGTCGCGCCAGCACACCGCCGTGCGGATCGCGCCCGAGTACGAGAACGAGACGGTCCACGTGCTCGATGCGAGCCGAGTGGTCGACGTCGTGTCGCAGCTGCTCGACCCGCAACGGCGCGTCGCGCTAGACGCCGAGAACCGCGAGCTCCAGGACCGGCTTCGCAAGCAGCACGCGGAGAAGACGAAGCGGCCGCTGCTGTTCCTCGCCGACGCGCGTGCGCACGCGCCGAAGCTCGCGTACGACGAGCTGCCGGCACCGCCCTTCACCGGCACGCGCGAGGTCGAGGCGACGGTCGAAGAGGTGATTCCGTACATCGACTGGCAGTTCTTCTTCCACGCTTGGGATTTGAAAGGGAAATTCCCGGCGATCCTCGACAACCCGGCTGCGCAGGAGCTGTACGACGACGCGCAGGGCGTGCTCGCCGAGCTCGACCTGCAGGTGCGCGGCGTCTACGGCTACTGGCCCGCGCACCGCGAGGGCGACGACGTCGTACTCGAGGAAACGACGTTCACCTTCCTGCGGCAGCAGGCCGACCACGCCGACGGCCGTCCGAACTACGCGCTCGCCGACTTCGTCGCGCCGGCAGGCGACCACGTCGGCGCTTTCGCGGTCGGTGCATTCGGCGCCGACGAGCTCGCTGCGCGCTTCGAAAGCGAGCACGACGACTACCGCGCGATCATCGTGAAGGCGCTCGCCGACCGGCTCGCCGAGGGGTTCGCGGAGCTGCTCCACGAGCGCGTGCGCCGCGAGTGGTACGCCGGCGAGGAGCACCTGAGCGCCGATGATCTCCGCAGCGAGCGGTTCCGCGGCATCCGGCCGGCCTTCGGCTATCCCGCATGCCCCGACCACAGCGAGAAGCAGAAGCTGTTCGACCTCCTCGGGGCGGAGGCCGTCGGCCTCGAGCTGACCGAGAGCTTCGCGATGACGCCCGGCGCCGCGGTCAGCGGGATCTACCTGCACCATCCGGCGTCGCGGTACTTCGCCGTCGGCCGGATCGGCCCCGACCAGCTCGCCGACTACGCCCGGCGGAAGGGGATTCCGGAGACCGAAGCGGCCCGCTGGCTCGGCCCCAACCTGTCCTAGCGACTCGGTATCCTGGCCCCTGCGGGCGCCCTAACGGGGGCGCCGCAATTCGTTTATGCGGACGACACTCAAGAGAGGCGTCGGGCGGGGCGCCGGGGCCGACGGCAACGGCAAAGCGGTTCTCCCGCCGTCGACGGCGCCGGTCGTCACGCGCTACCAGCAGCCGCCGCCGCCGAGCGTCACGGGCTTCGGGATCCTCCGGCGCGTGCTCCTCGGCGTGCTGATCGTGCTCAGCTCGCTCGGGATCGGCATCGGCGGCGGCGCCTATCTCTGGTTCCACCAGTCGGTGGCGAAGCTGCAGTCGCACTCGGACCTGAAGCGCGTGTCGAAGGAGCTCGACGTCCCGGTCGCCCATCACCCGGCGATCGCGCTCGTCATCGGCTACGACCACCGCGCGGGTATCGAAGGCGCCGGCCCGTCGCGCTCGGACACGCTGATGCTGATCCGCGCCGACCCGATCCAGAACACGATCTCGTTGCTGTCGTTCCCACGCGACCTGCTCGTGCCGATCTACTGCGGGGCGACGATCCAGCGCACCGACCGCATCAACTCCGCGTACGCGACGTGCGGACCGCGCGGCACGCTCGACACGGTGCGGCATCTGACCGGTCTGCCCGTGAACTACGTGATCACTGTCGACTTCCACGGCTTCAAGAAGGTCGTGAACCAGCTGGGCGGCGTGTGGATCGACGTCGACCGGCGCTACTACAACAAGAACACCGGCGCAAGCTACGACGACTACGCGAACATCAACCTGCAGCCGGGCTACCAGAAGCTGAGCGGCGGCGCCGCGCTCGAGTTCGTGCGCTTCCGCCACACGGACTCCGACTTCGTGCGCCTCGCGCGCCAGCAGGAGTTCGTCCGCGCCGTGAAGGAACAGGCGTCGCACGTCTCGTTCTTCGACATGCCGAGCATCGTGAACGACATCGTCGACAACGTCGAAGTCGCGGCGGGCGGCCACAAGCTGAGCGGTAGCGACGTCGTCCAGTGGGCGTTCTTCGCGAAGAACCTCCCAGGCGGCCACATCTTCCAGCCGAAGATCCAGGACGTGTCGGGTTACGCCGAGGTGTCCGCGCCGCAGTCGGCGATCCAACAGGCGGTGAACGAGTTCGAGAACCCGGACGTGCAGTCGTCGAAGGCGGCGAACGCGGCGGCGCTCGGCAAGAAGGTGAAGACGAAGACGCCGCCGCCGTCGAGCGTGACGATGACCGTGCTGAACGGCAACGGCGTGCAGGGCGCGGCGGCGAATGCGTCCTATCTGCTCGCGCAGCGCGGGTACAAGACCGTCCCGCCGCCGAACAACCTCGACCCGAACACGCCGACGAACCTGCAGAGCTCGTTCTTCCACTCGAAGATCTACTACGACCCGGGCCAGTCCGGCTCGAAGCAGGCGGCGGTCGCGCTGCAGCAGCTGATGCAGCCCGCGGACGTCGAGAAGCTGCCGCGCACGCCGTGGCTCCTGAGCCTCGACCCGGGGTCGATGCTGATGGTCGTCCTCGGCTCGACCTTCCACGGCCAGATCGCCACGCCGGCGGTCACCGAGACGCCGAAGCACGTGCCGGCCTATGTCCGCTACGACCCGACGCAGGCGCTCAACCTGCTGCAGCCGCTGAAGCCGAAGGTGCCGTTCACGCTCGAGGTGCCGACCGTCCTCGAAGGCAGCTCGTACCCCGACACGCTGCCGGGCGACGTGCCGGCGCGCCTCTACACGATCACGAAGGGGCACAAGGCGGTGCGGCTCGTCTTCCACGACGGGGCGGGCGAGTTCTGGGGCGTGGAGGAGACGGACTGGGCCGACGCGCCGATCCTCGGCGACCGGAGCTTCCGCCACGACCTCGGCGGGCGCGAGTTCGACCTGTACTACGCCGGCTCGCATCTCCACATGGTCGTGCTGCACGCGAACGGCGCGACGTACTGGGTCGTGAACACGCTGCTCGACTCGCTGTCGAACGAGACCATGCTCGCGATCGCAAAAGGCCTCAAACCCTTAACAGCGGTGCATTAAGGTTCCGCGCGGCATGGCAAAGGTAGGCATCTTCGGGGCGGGTTGGGTCGGCGTGTGCACGGCCGTCTGCTTCGCCGAGCTCGGTCACGAGGTGGTCGTCCGCGACGTCGTCCCGGAGAAGGTCGACGCGCTCTCGCACGGCCAGATGCCGTTCCACGAAGCCGACGTCCCCGAGCTGCTCGAGCGCAACCTCGAGCGCCTGTCGTTCACGCTCGACGTGGACGACGTCGTCGGCTGCGACTTCCTCTTCGTCTGCGTCGACACCCCGCCGACGTACTCCGGCGACGCCGACCTGTCCCGCGTGTGGACGGTCGTCGACGAGCTGCCGGAGCTCCCCGGCCACCCGATCCTGGTCATGAAGTCGACGGTGCCGGTCGGCACGGGCGAGAAGATTCGCGCCGGCCTCGACCACCGCGGCCTCACGCACGTCGGCTACGCGTCCAATCCGGAGTTCCTCGCCGAAGGCACCGCCGTGCGCGACTTCATGCGGCCGGACCGCATCGTCGTCGGCGCGTTCGACTCTGCCGACGCGGACGCGGTCGCGTCGCTGTACGACAAGATCGACGCGCCGATCGTGCGCTCCGACGTCAACTCGGCCGAGATGATCAAGCTCGCCGCGAACGCCGCGCTCATGACGCGCATCTCGTTCATCAACGAGATCGCGAACGTGTGCGAGGCAACCGGCGCCGACGTCGTCAAGGTCGCGGAGGGCGTCGGGCTCGACAACCGCATCGGGTCGAAGTTCCTGCGCGCGGGGATCGGCTACGGGGGTTCCTGTTTTCCGAAGGACTCACTGGCGCTCAAGCAGCTCGCGTCGAACAGCGGCTACCACTTCCAGTTGCTCGCGGCGGTGATCGAGGTGAACGAGCTGCAGAAGCGCCGCGTCATCGGCAAGCTCTCGCGCCACCTTGGCTCGCTGCGCGGCAAGACCGTCGCGCTGCTCGGCATCGCGTTCAAGCCGGATACCGACGACATGCGCGAAGCGCCGTCGATCGTGCTCGCTTCGCGCTTGCTCGCCGAGGGCGCGACCGTGCGCGCGTGGGACCCGGTCGCCGACGTCTCGAAGCTGCCGGGCAGCGTCGAGCGGGCCGACACGGTGCTCGAAGCGGTGACCGGCGCCGACGCCGCCGTGATCGTGACCGAGTGGGACGAGCTGAAAGGGCTTGCGACGGCGGAGGTGCGCGACGCGATGCGCAACCCGCTGATCGTCGACGGCCGCAACGTGCTCGACCCGGCCGAGGCGCGCCGCGCCGGCTTCGTGTACGAGGGCATGGGTCGTCCGCTGGCGCCGAACGACGTCAACGTCGAGGCGTAGCGCCCGTGGAAGCGATCATCCTCGCCGGCGGTCGGGCCGAGCGGCTCGGAGACGCGGCCGGCGGCAGGCCGAAGGCGCTCGTGGAGGTCGCGGGCCGCCCGCTTGCCGCGTATCAGGTCGGCCGGCTCGCGCAGGCCGGCGTCGACCGCGTGATCTTCGCCTGCGCTGCGGGCGACGGCGATCTGTTCGTGTCGGAGCTTTCGGCAATCGGCCCGGAGATCGTCGCCGCGGAGGAGCCGGAGCGCCTCGGCCGCGGCGGGGGCATCAGGTTCGCCGCGCGCGAGCGTCGCGAGCAGGGCGACGTGTTCGCGCTGAACGGCGACGAGCTCGTCGCCGTCGACTTCGAGGCATTGCTCGACAAGCATCGCGCGACGGGCGCGGCGGCGACGATCACCGTCGCCCGGCCGAAGTCGCAGTTCGGGATGGTGGAGGTCGACGACGGCGACGTCGTGCACGGCTTCAACGAAGCGGGTTACGTGCCGTACTGGGTGAACTGCGGCATCTACGTGCTGTCGGAAGCCGCGCTCGAGCGGTTCCCGGCGAAGGGCGACCACGAGTCGACGACGTTCCCGGAGCTCGCGGGCGAGGGCTCGTTGCGCGCGCACCGCCACGAGGGCGTGTGGCTCACGGTGAACACGCCCAAGGAGCTTCGCGTCGCCGGCGAGTACGTCTCCGCGCATCCGGAGTGGCTGACGTGAAAGAGTCGCTCGGCATGGATTCGCCGAACCTGGAGTCGCTCGACCGCTGGGCGTTCGACGTGCGCCGCGTCGACAAGCCGTGGGGCTACGAGCTGATCTGGGCGCACACCGACGTGTACGTCGGCAAGGTGCTGTTCGTCCGCGCCGGTCACTCGCTCTCGCTGCAGTTCCACCGCGAGAAGGACGAGGCGTGGTACGTCCAGTCCGGGCGCGCGCGGCTCGAGCTGGGGGAGGTGGGCGCGAGCATCCTCCAGGAGGAGGTCGTCGGCGCGGGCGCCGCGTTCCACTACACGCCGGGCACGGTGCACCGGGTCACTGCGCTCGAGGACACGACGATCCTCGAGGTCTCGACGCCGCATCTCGACGACGTCGTGCGACTCGAGGATGCCTACGGGCGCGAAGGCACGTCGGCGCCCTAACGCAAGGTTCACACACTCGTGGTAAGGTTCGCGGCGTGGAGCCGCTGACCGTTTCCCGTGCCGCCGCCGAGACCGGCTGGTCGGCCCGGATGCTGCGCTACCTGGAGGAGCAGGGGCTCGTCCGGCCGCAGCGGAGCGACGGCGGCTACCGGCTCTACGGGCTCGCCGAGCTGAACCGGCTCCGTTCGCTGAAGGAGCTTCGACGGCGATTCCGGATCGACCCGTCCGACCTGGCGTTCGCGCTGCGGCTCCGCCGCGAGCCGGAGCTGCGGCGGGCGGTCGACGGCTGGCTTGCCGCCGCCGCCGACGCCGGCTCCTGGATCGACTGGGAGCAGCGCAAGCACGAACGACTGTTGGCAGCATAGGACCGAGAGGGAGGACGAATGGCGCAGACCCTGCGACACGACGTGAAAGACATGTCGCTCGCCCCGGAGGGCGTGCGGCGCATCATGTGGGCCGACCGGCAGATGCCGGTGCTGACCGCGATCCGCGAGCGCTTCGAGCGCGAGCAGCCGCTCGCCGGCTACCGCGTGTCGGCGTGCCTGCACGTGACGACCGAGACCGCGAACCTCATGCGCACGCTGAAGGCCGGCGGCGCGGACGTCGTGCTCTGCGCGTCGAACCCGCTCTCGACGCAGGACGACGTCGCCGCGGCGCTCGTCGACGAGTTCGGGATCTCCGTCTTCGCGATCAAGGGCGAGGACAACGACACGTACTACTCGCACATCGAGGCCGCGGTCGACCACAAGCCGCAGCTGACGATGGACGACGGCGCCGACGTCATCGGCGTGCTGCACAGCGCGCGCCGCGAGCAGCTCGGCGACATCATCGCCGGCATGGAGGAGACGACGACCGGCGTCATCCGCCTGAAGGCTATGGAGGCCGACGGCGCGCTCGCGTTCCCGGTGATCGCGGTGAACGAGGCGCGCACGAAGCACTTCTTCGACAACCGCTACGGCACCGGCCAGTCGACGATCGACGGCATCATCCGCGCGACGAACGTCCTCGTCGCCGGCAAGCGCTTCGTCGTCGCCGGTTACGGCTGGGTCGGGCGCGGCGTGGCGATGCGTGCGCGCGGGCTCGGTGCTCATGTCATCGTCACCGAGGTCGACCCGATGCGCGCGCTCGAGGCGCTGATGGAGGGCTACGAGGTGATGCCGATGACGGAGGCGGCGAAGATCGGCGACATCTTCTGCACGGCGACGGGCGACAAGCACGTGATCGCACGTGAGCACCTCGAGGTGATGAAGGACGGCGCGATCATCTGCAACACCGGCCACTTCAACGTGGAGATCGACATCCCGGCGCTCCGCTCGCTCGCGACGGACACCCGCGAGGCGCGCAACTTCGTCGAGGAGTTCACGATGGCCGACGGCCGCCGGATCTTCCTGCTCGCCGAAGGCCGCCTCGTGAACATCTCGGCCGCCGAGGGTCACCCGGCGATCGTCATGGACATGAGCTTCGCCAACCAGGCGCTCGCCACGGAGTACGCGATCCAGCACGCGTCGTCGCTCGAGCACAAGGTGTACCCGGTGCCCCGCGAGATCGACGAGGAGATCGCGCGCCTCAAGCTCGAGACGATGGGCGTCACGATCGACCAGCTCACCGAGGAGCAGGCCAAGTACCTCGCGTCGTGGGACGAGGGGACCTGAGCCGCCTTTAGTGCTCGAACCAGAGCGCATCCTGCGGCTCGAGGAGGACGCGGTCGTTCTCCTCGACCAGCGCAAGCTGCCGCAAGAAGAGACCGAGGTGCGGTGCGCGTCGGCTGCGGAAGTGGCCGACGCGATCCGCACCATGGTCGTCCGCGGCGCGCCGGCGATCGGCGTTGCCGCCGCATACGGCATCGCCCTCGCGGCGTCGCACGGCGAGGATCTCGCCGAAGCCGACCGCGTGCTCCGCGCGTCGCGGCCGACGGCGGTCAACCTGGCGTGGGCGCTCGACCAGATGAAGGGCGATCCTTCGGCCGCGCACGCGCGGCAGCTGCACGCCGACGAGGTCGATCGCTGCCGGCGCATGTCGGCGCACGCAGCCGCGCTGTTCGCCGGCGGCACGCGCGCGCTCACGCATTGCAACGCCGGCGGGCTCGCGACGGGTGGCTACGGCAGCGCCGTCGGTGCGCTCCTGGCGGGGTGGGAGCGTGGGTTGCTCGCGCACGTGTGGGTCGACGAGACGCGGCCGCTGCTCCAGGGCGCACGCCTCACCGCCTGGGAGCTCGAGACGGCCTCGATCCCGCACGCCGTCATCGCCGACTCGGCCGCCGCGTCGCTCATGGCGCGCGGCGACGTGGACTGCGTCGTCACCGGTGCCGACCGCATCGCCGCGAACGGCGACACCGCGAACAAGATCGGAACGTACTCGCTCGCGGTGCTCGCCCGCCACCACGGCATCCCGCTGTACATCGTCGCGCCGACGTCGACCGTCGACCTGTCGACCCCCGACGGCGCCGCGATCCCGATCGAGGAGCGCGATCCGGCCGAGGTCACCGCGCGTTTCGCGGCACGCAACCCGGCATTCGACGTCACACCTGCCGAGTTGATCGCGGCGATCGTCACCGAGGAAGGCGTGCACCGCGCGCCGTTTGCGGCGTCGCTTGCCGGGGCAGCCGCCGTCGCGTGAAGGCACTCGTTCTTGCAGGGGGGTACGCGACGCGGCTTCGGCCGCTGACCGACACGTGGTCCAAGGAGCTGCTGCCGGTCGGCGGCCGCCCGATCATCGACTGGATCCTCGACGCGATCGCAGAGGTCGATGCGATCGACCAGGTGCACGTCGTCACGAATGCGCGCAAGGCGCCCGCGTTCCTTGCCTGGGCCGGCACGCGCGGCGGCGACGTCGAGGTGCACGACGACGGCACGACCTCGAACGAGGATCGCCTCGGGGCGATCGGCGACCTGCGCTTCGTCATCGACCGAGCGGCGATCGACGACGACATGCTCGTCATCGCGGGTGACAACATGTTCGACTTCAGCCTCGCCGAGTACGTCGCGTTCTGGAACGGCAAGCGCGAACGAATCGGCGCCGCGAGTGCCGTCGCGGTTCGCGACGTCGGTGCGATCGACATCGCACGCCGCATGGGGATCGTCGAGCTCGCCGACGACGGTCGCGTGACGGCGTTCGTCGAGAAGCCCGACGACCCGCCGTCCACGCTCGCCGCCACCGCGACCTATCTCTTCGATCGCGCGCACGTGGCTCTCGTCGCCGGGTACCTCGACGCCGGCAACCCCAACGACCAGCCGGGCCGGTACGTGGCGTGGTTGCAGGAGCGCGAGCCCGTGTACGGCTGGGTGTTCGACGAAGGCTGGTACGACATCGGTGACGCCGAACAGCTGCTCGTCGCCGACAACGACCTGCGCGCGCGGCGGGGCTTGCCGCAACGGGACACGTACTCGCCCGACGCGTAGCACCCGTCGGCGCACTCTTTTCACACTTCCGGCACAGACACGCGCGCGTTTCCTGCCTAGCGTGGACCGCGTGGCTCGTCGACATCGTCTTCCCTCGCCGTTGCGTCGCGTGCGGCACGCCGGCAGACCTGCTCTGCCCCTCGTGTCACGCCCGGTTGCGCGTGCTCTCCGGCCCCCGCTGCCGCCTCTGCGGCGCACCCACACGGTGGCCGGTCGACCGCTGCCGCGAGTGCAGCGGCCGCCGGCCGGCATTCGCGTCGGCGCGATCCGCAGTCGCGTACGACGGCCCCGCCCGCGCGCTCGTCGCGGCGTGGAAGGAGCGCGGAGTCCGCCGGGCCGCGACCCTCGCCGCTGAGCTCGTCGTCGCCCACGTCGAGCGTCCGCAGGCAGACGTCATCGCGTATATCCCGCCCGATCCCGCCAGGCAGCTGGGGCGAGCGACCCACCCGGCGCAGACGCTTGCGGCCACGCTCGCGGCGCGCTGGCACCTCGCGCCGGGGCCGACGCTCCGCCGAACCCGGCGCGCCGGGCGCCAGGCCGGCCTCGTGCTCGCCGACCGGCGACGCAACGTCCGCGGCCTGTTCGCGGCCGAACCTGCCTCGGGTCGTGCCGTCGTGCTCGTCGACGACGTCTACACGACGGGCTCGACCGCGTCGGCGGCCGCCGAGGCGCTGCTCGCCGCGGGCGCCGTCGAGGTGCACGTCGTCACCCTGGCTCGCACGCCACGCTGATCGTCTACGCTCAGGCGAAGGGTTCGGCACGTTCGAGGAGGCGACATGCGACTGCAGGTGAAGGGCAAGAACGTCGAGGTCACCCCGTCGATCCGCGAGTACGCCGAGCGAAAGCTCGCGCGGCTCAGCAAGCAGCTCGCTGAGCAGACGCAGGTCGAGCTCGAGTTGTCCGAGCAGCGGAACCCGTCGATCGCGGAGAGCCAGGTTGCGGAGGCGACCGTGTTCACGAAGGGGCCGACGCTGCGCGCGCGCGAATCGAGCCGTGACATGAAGGCGTCGATCGACCAGCTCGCACACACGCTCGAGCGGCAGGTGAAGCGGTACACGGAACGTCGTCGTGTCGAGCCGCGCCGCCACGCCGAGCGCAACGGCGACACCCCCTGACGCGTGGCGCTCTTCCGCCGGCGAAAGCCGTTGCACGTGCGGCTGGCGGAGGAGGGCGGGCTCGTCGCGCCGGGCGCTCCGCGCGGGCTCGCGGCCGAGCCACCGGGGTGGGACGGCGCGCAACGAGGCGAGCCGGGCGTGCACGGCGTGCCGCGGCCGAAGCGGTGGGACGTCGTCACGACCGCGGAGGTCGCGACCCTGAGCGGGGACGAGGTGCGCTTCGTCGTCCTGCCGGACGAGACGCTGCTCGCCGAGAGCGACGAGCCCGACGAGGCGCTGGCCGCGCTCGCGTCGGCCGTGGAGCAACGGCTCGCTGCGCCCTACCGGGCGGAGGCGGTCCGGCGCGGTCCGGAGCAATGGGCGGTCGCGGCGTCGCGCATCGCCACGGTGCGCGTCCCCGGCCTGCACGGCGACGAGGCGGAGCTCGTGTCGACCCGCGACGGCCGCGTGCTCAAGGTCGACGGTTCGGCGCGCTTCGGCTCGGCCCCGGCGCTCGAGCGCGTGGGCGAAGCCGAAGGGCCGGAGTACGTCGTGCGCGCCCACCGGCTCGAGGACGACCTCTGGGAAGTCGAGGCGAGCCCCCTGTAAAGGGGCCTCGCTACCCTGTCCGCGTGTCCCCGGCCATCGGTTCGCTCGAGAAAGCCCTTCGCTTCGGCGAATCCCGCCGCCTGAAGCGGGTCGCCGAGCAGGCGGCGTACATCGCCACCTTCGAGGACGAGTACCGCAAGCTCAGCGATGAGGAGCTGCGCGCGAAGACGGTCGACTTCAAGCAGCGGCTCGAGAACGGCGAGTCGCTGGAGGAGCTCCTGTTCGAGGCGTTCGCGGCGGTGCGCGAGGCGCGCCTGCGCGAATCCGACCAGCGCATCTTCGACGTGCAGCTGATGGGCGGCATCGTCCTGCACGAGGGCGACATCGCCGAGATGAAGACCGGCGAAGGCAAGACCTTCGTCGCGAGCCTGCCGCTCTACCTGAACGCGCTCACCGGCAAGGGCGTCCACCTCGTCACCGTCAACGACTACCTCGCAGGCCGCGACGCCGAATGGAACCGGCCCGTGTTCGAGCGGCTCGGCATCACCGTCGGCTCGATCGAGAACATGATGCCGTTCGACAAGCGCAAGCTCGCGTACGACGCCGACATCACGTACGGCACGAACTCCGAGTTCGGCTTCGACTACCTGCGCGACAACATGGCGGTCTCCCTCGACGGCGTCGTGCAGCGCGGCCACCACTACGCGATCGTGGACGAGGTCGACTCGATCCTGATCGACGA
>Ga0070741_10012504_pt1 | contig 15307 bp, 9 predicted proteins | sample Coa_R1_4_FD_66440 | JGI IMG/M metagenome (GOLD analysis project Ga0070741, IMG submission 66440) | Surface soil microbial communities from Centralia Pennsylvania, which are recovering from an underground coalmine fire - Coalmine... | ecosystem: Environmental > Terrestrial > Soil > Unclassified ... | reverse complement strand
GGGATCGAAATCTCCGACGACCGCCAACGCAGCGTTATTGGGAGCATAGTAGGTCTTGAAGAACTGCTGCACATCCGGAAGCGTGGCAGCCTCGATGTCTTTCAGATCGCCGTAGAAATTGTGAGCGTTATACCAGTTGGTGTTCGCATACTGCGGCATGTCAAGCCAGGGAAAGCCGCCGTAGGGACGATTGAGGACGTTGACCTTTACTTCATTCCCGACGACTCCCTGCTGATTCTTGAGATTGTCTTCGGTTACGTCGAGCCCGCGCATGCGGTCGGCTTCGGCCCACAGCATCGTTTCCAGCTTGTTGGCGGGAACAATTTCGAAGTAGTTGGTGAAGTCGAACCGCGTTGATCCGTTCAGCGTTCCGCCGTTCTGCTGGACGAGCTTTATCATCTCCATCTTTCCCAGATTCTGGGAGCCCTGGAACATCATGTGCTCGAACAGGTGCGCGAATCCGGTGCGATCGCGCGGCTCAACCCGGAACCCGATGCGGTAATAGACGGCCACGGCTACCGTCGGCGCCGAATGATCCGGCGAGAGCACGACCCGCAATCCGTTCGGCAGCTTGTAGTAGACAACGGGAACGGTGAGCGCACTGCTGGGCGTAGCCTTTGGCGAAGGCGGCGCGGCGAAGCTGGTGACCGACATGAATACAGCCGCAGCAAATGCCACGCCTGAACGCAGGAAATTCCTCATGGAATACCTCTCAACGATGGAAGATGAATCTCGTTTCTGAGCGCTAAACTTAAATGGACAGACAGAGACTTGCAAGCATAGACGGGACGAGTCGGCGTTCGTTAGCTTTGTGTGGTGCGATCTCCGTTATCCGAACTCCGGATGTTTGGCGGAGAAATCCCTACCGATTCCGCCGCTCTTCGACAAGGACGAATCCTGATACGATTTACTCCGCAGATGGTTGCTATGGCAGCGGAATAGAACCGCGGTGGGACTTTCGATGAAGAAAACAATCCCAAAAGGAAAGTCCGAAACAAAATCTCAGGGCGCTGCAAAGCACGCGTCTACCCGCAACGGAGCATCGCGAGAGAAATATCCGACCCAGACCAATCCTCACGGAATTCCTGATTACCGTCTCGAAATTCCGAACTTTCGTACGGTGGAAGAATGGGTTGATGGTCAATTCCGCTACAAAGTCGAAGGCGACCTCTCGGCCGAGCCTCCTCCACTGCGCGAATCGAAATATCTGAACAAAGATCAGACGATCGAGATCTACCGCTACATGCTGCTCAATCGCAAGATGGAGCAGACGCTCGAAAACCTTTTCAAGCAGCAGAAGGTCATCGGCGGAGTCTATCTCGGACTGGGCCAGGAGGGGTGCTCTTGCGCGTCAGCTTACGCGTTGGGCGAGCGCGACTGGATTGGGCCGATGATCCGCAACCAGGGCGCTCTGCTCGTCCGCGGATTCAAGCCGCGCGACGTGATGATGCAGTACATGGCGAAATCCGGCGCTCCTACCGGAGGCCGCGATGCCGGTTCCCATTTTGGCGATGTCCATAAGCGTCACATTGCCGCGCCTATCTCCATGCTCGGCGATCTCATTCCGGTTTTATCAGGCGTAGCTCTCGGCGCACGCCTTCAAGGCAAGAACATCGCGTGCCTCACCTGGATCGGAGATGGTGGCCAATCCACCGGGCCTACCTACGAAGGATTCAACTTCGCCGCCGTGCAAAAGCTCGGCGTGATTCTGATTGTCGAAAACAACCTGTGGGCATACTCGACTCCGGTGGATCGACAGGTTGCCTGCCGCGATCTCGCCGATCGCGCGATCGGATACGGAGTGCCCGGAGCAATCGTCGACGGCACTGATCCCAATCAGGTCTACGACGTGAGCTACGAGGCTGCGCAGCGCGCCTACGCCGGCGAAGGCCCGACGCTCATCGAAGCCAAGATGATGCGCATGCGCGGACACGCCATGCATGACGCTGCCGCCTACGTTCCAAAACAGTACATCGAGTATTGGACCAAGCGCGACCCAATCACGCGCATGGAGAAATATCTGCTCGCCAAAGGATGGCTGACCGAGAAATCCAGTCGCGAACTGATCGACTCCGTACAGCGCGAGATCGACGAAGATCGCGAGATCGCGGAAGCGTCGCCTTATCCGGAAGGATCAACCGCGGCAGAACGCGTATTCTGCGACAACACAGTCGAAATCCCATTTTTGTACGGCGGCCTAAAGCTCAGGAACATCAAGAAACAAAGACTTGCGGCCGTGAGCGACGTGGCACACTTTCGATGATGGATCAGAAGACGACTCCGCCGGAAAGCAAGCCAGAAGCCGGCGGCCAGTAGCCAACAGTCAATATGGCCACCTATGTCGAAGCAATCCGCGAAGGCATTTGGGAAGAGATGGAGCGCGATCCCGCTGTCTTCTGTATTGGCGAAGACATCGGCGTATATGGAGGCGCGTTCAAAGTCACGGAAGGATTCATCCATCACTTCGGCAGCGAGCGCGTGATCGACACGCCTATCGCCGAATCGGCGATCGTGAGCGCAGCGTTCGGTGCGTCGCTTACTGGAATGCGTCCTGTCGCCGAATTTCAGTTCATGGACTTCATCAGCTGCGCGCACAACCAGATCATCAACATGGTGGCGAAGGCCAACTATCGCTGGAACGCTCCCGCGCCGCTCGTGCTCCGCGGACCTTCCGGTGGAGGAGTGAGTGGAGGCCCGTTTCATTCGCAGAATCCTGAGACATACTACGCGCACACGCCGGGGCTGAAAGTAATCTGCCCGGCAACGGCGCGCGACGCCAAGGGCCTAATCAAGGCCGCCATTCGCGACAACAATCCATGCCTCTTCTTCGAACATAAATTTCTGTATCGCCGCATCAAAGAAGATCTGCCCACTGAGGACTTCACGGTTGAAATCGGCAAGGCGCGCCTTCATCGCGACGGACGTCATGTGAGCGTGATTACCTACGCCGCAATGGTCTATGTCGCGCAAGAAGCTGCAGACATCCTGGCGAAAGAAGGGATCGAACTGGAAATCCTCGACCTGCGCACGGTTGCGCCACTCGACAAAGAAGCCATCGCAAACACGGTGAAGAAGACGAACAGAGTGATCATTCTTCACGAAGACACAAAGACGGGCGGGATTGCAGGAGAGATTGCAGCAATAATTAACGAACTCGCATTCGATGATCTCGACGCGCCGATCACGCGCATCGCATCACTCGATACCCCAGTTCCGTTCTCGCCGCCGCTGGAGAAGTTCTTCCTTCCCAAAGTGGAAGATGTAGTCAGAGAAGCGCGCAGATTGCGATCATATTAGTTCCGGACCGACGCGCGCCCCCGCGCGGGTTTTGGTTTTGCTTTCAATTCATCAACAATCGAGATTCTGGGTAGCCCACCGAGAACCCGGCCGAGGCCGGCCGCAGGTCCAAGATCCTACTGCATCACTTCGCGTTGCGCTTCTCCACCTTTGCCCATGTGTCCTTCAACGCAACCGTGCGATTGAACACAAGGGCTCCCGGTTTCGAATCGGGATCGACGCAGAAATATCCCAGGCGCTCAAACTGATATGGAGTTCCGACTTGGGCATTGGCCAACGATGGTTCGAGCTTGGCCTCGTGAACAATCTCCAGTGAGTTCGGATTGAGATTGTCCGTCCAGTCTTTTCCTTCTTCGACGTCGTTCGGGTCTTCTTTGAGGAACAGGTTCTCGTACAAGCGCACTTCAGCCGGAATGGCGTGTGCAGCCGCAACCCAGTGAATCGTCGATTTCACCTTGCGTCCATCCGGCGCATTGCCGCCGCGCGTGGCGGGATCGTAGGTGCAATGCACTTCGACGACTTCTCCTGCCGTGTCCTTCACCACGTTCGTGCAGGTGATGAAGTAGCCATAGCGCAGGCGCACTTCACGGCCAGGCGAGAGGCGATAGAACTGCTTGGGAGGATTCTCGCGGAAGTCATCGCGCTCGATGTACAGCACGCGAGAGAACGGAACCTTCCGCGTTCCGGCGCTCGCGTCCTCGGGATTATTGACCGCGTCCATCTGCTCGACCTGACCTTCGGGATAGTTATCGATCACGACTTTTAAAGGACGCAGCACAGCCATGACTCGTAGTGCGCGCTTGTTGAGGTCTTCGCGCTGGAAATGTTCGAGCATCGCCAGCTCGATCACGCCGTTCGTCTTCGAAACGCCGAGCGAAGCGCAGAAGTTGCGCAGCGCCTCCGGCGTGTATCCACGGCGACGAACTGCGGAGAGTGTAGGCATGCGCGGATCGTCCCATCCGCGAACGCGGCCCTCATTCACCAGCTGCAGAAGCCTGCGCTTGCTCAGGATGGTGTAGGTCAGATTGAGGCGATCGAATTCAATCTGCTGCGAATGAAAAATTCCGAGCTGCTCGATGAACCAGTTGTAAAGCGGGCGATGATCCTCGAACTCGAGCGTGCAGATCGAATGCGTCACTCTCTCGATTGAGTCAGATTGCCCGTGGGCGAAGTCGTACAGCGGATAAATGCACCATTTATTTCCGGTGCGGTGATGTTCGGCATGCAGGATGCGATACATGACCGGATCGCGCATGTTGAGGTTGGGTGAGGCCATGTCGATCTTTGCCCGCAGCGTGCGCGATCCGTCGGCAAATTCACCCTTGCGCATGCGTTCAAAGAGATCGAGATTCTCCTCCACCGAGCGGTTCCGATATGGGCTGTTGATTCCCGGCTCAGTGAGCGTGCCCCGCGTTTTCCGAATCTCCTCCGCGCTCAGATCATCGACGTAAGCCTTGCCGCCCTTGATCAGTTGCACTGCCCATTTATAGAGCTGATCGAAGTAGTCGGACGCGTAATACATCCGATCTTCCCAGTCGAAGCCCAGCCAGCGCACGTCGCGAATGATGGAATCTACATACTCCTGCTCTTCTTTCTCCGGATTAGTGTCGTCAAAGCGCAGGTTGGTCTTGCCGCCAAACTCAGCCGCCAAACCAAAATTGAGGCAGATCGATTTGGCATGGCCCAGATGAAGATATCCGTTGGGCTCAGGAGGGAAGCGCGTTTGCACGCGTCCTCCGAACTTGTTGGTTTCGAGATCGCGAATAACGATGTCGCGAATAAAGTTGGACGGAGACCCGCCCGCCGTCGAAGAGGGCGCTGGTTCCGTAATGGGATTCGATGGATTCATCAATAGCTTGGCCGAGGGTGCGCGCAGCCCTCTACTTCTATTATGCCGTATGAACAAGTGCGACACCGTTTCGAGCGACACGGAATTGGCATAAACTCAGCATCTAAATGCTTCGCCTCGCACTTGGATTTCGCATGCATTCGGGCTGGGGAGTGGTGGTTGCCTTGGACGAGCGCCATGTCGTCCTCGAGCGGCAACGCATTCAACTCGTCGAGGATGATATCCCCGGCGGCCGCCAGCCTTATCATCATGCGCGTGATATTGGAATGCACAAAGCAGAGAGCTTCTTGAGCGAGTACACCGCGCGTTGTGAAAGATCCGCGAAAGCGGAGATCGAGCGCATCATTTCTGCATTAGAGCCTCGCGGATATCGGGTCACAGCTGGCGGCCTCGTCCTCGCATCAGCTCGTGTCTTGCCATCGCTGCCCCAAATCCTTTCAGCCCATCTATTGATTCACACGTCCGAAGGCCAGCTGTTTCGTGACGTCATTCGCCACGCTTGCGAGGCTGCAGCCATTCCTTTATTAGGAATAGCGGAAAAGCAGCTCGCTGCCAGTTTTGAAGAATGCTTCGGGAAAGAAGCCGGAGGGATAAAGCAGATGATCCAGAAATCCGGCAAGTCTCTCGGGCCGCCGTGGAACTCAGATCATAAACAAGCAGCTATCGTGGGATGTCTGGCTCTGCAGCAGTTCGCGAAACAAGTGCATGCCAAGCGCTCCGGAGCGTAGATCTGATTCGCTGATCGTCTCTATCTCGTCTTCTGCTCATGAGTTTTCTCCGCATTCACTTGCTGCAGAAGCTCCTGCAGTTGCTCGCGTCGCGTGGTCATCTCCTCCTCATCCGAATTCGGAGCTGATGACTTTGTCTTCCGGCGAGGGGACTTAAGCTGCGACTCATCCTTATCGCTCTCTTGGAAGTAACGAGAAAGCGCTGCTCCCGACCATGCATGAAAGCAGCGCGTGCGCAGCCGACCCGCGGAAAGGGAATGGCAGCTTACGCGGGCAAGCGTTCTCTCCAGCATCATGTTTGTCCTCCAGTGATCTTGAGAGAACCAGGGAAGAAATACAGCAAAGGTAGCGGCAAGGAGCTCGCCAAACCGCACATTGAACACGCTGGACTTAAACGCGTTCTGCACCCCAATTGCGTAAATCCTTCGCACGATCGAGACAGAATTCCGAATGCCCGAAAAGGTTGGAATCAAGGGGCTGCGTTATTACAAGCGCGCTGCATCAGGAATGGTGCAGTAGATATGGAGCTACAGAACACCGAACGCACCAATCCAAGGACGAGAAAACGGGAATAGATGGGCGCAATCTGGGACGAAATCCACTTTTTGGTATTTGGCTGTCCAATTCATCCCATTTCCCGTAGTTCCTACCCCGCACTAATCTCGTAAGTCATTGCAAACGCGCAAACAGGTTCTCTGGTACCAGAGCTGCATTGTGATCTCTCAAAATCCCTGCGATTCCTGCGCAGTCGTTTGAACACACCTGGTTAGGAGAACCAATGAAAACAAAGATTCTTGTGTGCCTGCTGGCGCTGAGTCTGCTCGTTGCTGCCCCCCTTTTTGGGCAGGCGACGGCGAACTCCAGCCTCCAAGGCATAGTTACCGACGCCACCGGCGCCGCGGTGGTTGGGGCTGATGTCACAGTCACCAATACCGCTACCGGACTGGCACGTTCCACAAAGTCCGGCGCAGATGGCAGCTATCGCTTTGATCTATTACCTGCCGGCTTCTACTCCGTAAAGGCGGAAATGAGAGGCTTCAGCACCGAAACCGCGAACAAAATCGAAACATTTGTAGGCGCCACCACTACTCAAAAGTTCACGCTGAAAGTAGGCTCCACCACTGAATCGGTGGAAGTCACGGCGGAAGCTCCGCTGCTCGACGCGCAAAAGACCGACGTGAGCCAGAACATCACGCCGAGCGAAGTGCAGTCGCTGCCGATGGTTGGCCGCGACGTGGCGAACTTGGCTTACCTTGTACCCGGTGTGAAAGCCGCCGATTCCTACGATCCAACCAAGAACCGTTACGCGATTCTCTCCGTCAACGGCGAAGGTGGACGCAACGTTAATGTCACAGTCAACGGCGTTGACAACAAAGACAACACCGTCGGCGGACCTGTCATGCAGCTTCCTTTGGAAGCCGTGCAGGAGTTCCAGATCAGCACGCAGCGCTTCTCGGCGCAGAACGGTCGCTCGGAAGGCGCGGCCATCAACATGATTACCAAATCGGGAACGAACGCCTATCACGGTTCGGTCTTCGGCTACTTCCGTGATTCGGTTCTCGATACCGATGAAAAAGATCCTGACGGCAAAGGCGGTTACACGCTGCAGCATCCTGATTACAGCCGTCAGCAGTTCGGTGGCTCGATCGGCGGCCCGCTGAAGAGAGACAAAGTCTTCACTTTCTTCGCCTACGAGCGCGAGCGCGAGAGCCAGGGATTGGAAGAGACCGGCACATCCTACGACGAGCTTGTGCTCGCCAAGCCGCTCGGCGCGCAGCCGGCTGCGGTGATTCCGCGTCCGTTTTACGAGACCCGCTATAACGGTCGCATGGATTACACCATCAACAGCAAGCATTCGGCATACGTCAGCTACAACTCGCAGGCTAATAACAGCTTGAACGATCAGTCTGACGGTACCGGTGATTTGACCAACGGCAACTTCACCGTGAACCACCTGCAGCTGGCCAATCTGACCTTGAATTCAGTTTTGTCCCCTACCTTGATCAATCAGGCGACGTTCGGGTTCCAATATTGGAACAACCTGATCGCCAGCGACATCAGCAAACCGCTGGTCGTATTCCCGAATGCTTCGTTCGGAACCAACACTAACGTTCCGCAGCAGTCGTTCCAGCGCAAGTGGCAGTTCAAGGACGACGTCTCTAAGACCATCGGCAACCACACGTTGAAGGGTGGCGCGGATTACATCTGGAATCCAGTGGAGGGTGGATACTTCGAGTTCAGCTCGACTCTCGAAATCGACTTTGCTGATGATCCCAGCACGATCCTCTCAGACCCGAAGAACTATCCGAATGGCTTTGCGACGGCGGGTGCAGTTACTGGAATGGGAATTGCCAACGGCGATCCGACCTTCCAGGTGGCGACCAAACAGCTCGGCTTGTATTTCCAGGATGATTGGAAGGCGACCCCAAGACTGACTCTGAACCTCGGACTTCGTTGGGACAAAGACTTCAACCTGATTGGCGGCTCAGACGTGCTTAACAGCCGGACATATCAGGAGTTGGTCGCGCTTAACAATCCGTTTTCTAACCCTTACGTAAGCAAACTGCCGCACGACGACAATAAAGATTTCAGCCCGCGCGTTGGTTTTGCTTATGACCTCAACGGCGCCGGCAAACATGTCCTCCGCGGTGGCTTCGGACTGTACTACGGAAACGTTTTCCAGAACATTCCGCTGTTCATGGAACAGATGTCGAACAAAACCGTCTTCCAACAGGTGTTTAGCTTGAACAGTCCGAGTGACCCTGTTCCTGGAACGGGACAAACGCTGGGTCAGTGGCAGTACGGTATCAGCCCAATGCCCACTGTCGCGGCTCCGTCTTCGCAGCTCAACCCGGGCAGCGTAGGCCGCCTGATGGATCCCAACTACCGCAACCCAGTAACTGAGGAATTCAATGTCGGATACAGTTGGGCGCTCAACCAGAACTCAGTCGTTGAGGCGGAATATACGCATGTTCTTGGCCTACATGAGAACAAGACCATTAACATTGACCAAAAAGTGCCTGCGGGTGGAAGCTGCTGCAGCAGGCCGCTTGATCCGGCATTTGCCGCCTCAACTCAGCCACAACTGGCCAGTGTCCGTGACGAGCAGTCCATCGGCCGTTCGCACTATGATGGCGCGAACTTCAGCTATCGTCAGCGCATGACAAAGCACGTACAGCTCAACGCGAACTACACGCTAGCTTGGGCGTACTCCTACGATGGCGGCGGCGGTTCCTTCCGCAACTATCCAATGCTTGCGGTCGCGCCGTTCGCCAGCTACAACTGGGGCCCGTCGCCCAACGATGAGCGCCATCACGTCACTGTGAGCGGAGTAGTTGATCTGCCGATGGGCTTTCAACTCGCTCCGATCATGCAGTTTGGCTCAGCGCGTCCCTACGCAGTAACGAACTCCTCCAATACGCTGAACACTGGTGGAGGAACGGGAACCGCAGTGGTTGTGCCGAAGAGTGACCCGACTAACTGGTTCGCATTCGCCGGCAACAACACCGGAGCCCAGAACTGCTTCTATGGTCTGAACGGCGTGGCGGCGAACTGCACCATCGCACAATATGATCCACTTCGCGGTGATCCGTTCTTCCAGCTCGATATGCGGTTGGCCAAGGACATCAAGATTCGCGAGCGCGCAAACCTGCAGTTGGTTGCGCAGGCGTTCAACCTCACGAATCGTGCCAACTACGGCAATGACTACAACAACAACATCGCCACGGCTTCCACCTTCGGTCATCCGGGCGGCTTCATCAATCCGAGCAGCACCACTATTCCGCGATCCACATGGGGAGAACTCGGATTGCGCTTCACGTTCTAGTTTCTGGAACGCGCTTCATTTGGGCCGGCATGCCAAATGCCGGCCTTTTTGTTCTTCAGAACCGCCGGCGGTAGCCACTAGGGCCGGCGCGCGGATGTTGCGGCTGCGCATACGATGCGCCTGTACAATTCCGGCGGCCGCGATCTTCATACCTTCGGTGGGTAAACGCCCAAACATAGAACCACCGGCTACCGCTGCCGGTTCTGTCGCTCTTCGTGAGAAAATAGCTTTACCCCCGAAATGGCTACTCAATCGCTGCAATCGGCTCCTCTCCCCTGTCGCGCTACCCCTGAGCTGCTCAAAACGCACGGCATCACCTCTGACGAATACGAGCGCATCGTGCAGGCGCTTGGGCGCGAGCCGTCGCTTACCGAGCTGGGTATTTACAGCGTGATGTGGAGCGAGCACTGCTCGTACAAATCCTCGAAAGTTCATTTGAAGCGTTTGCCGACACGCAGCCCGCGCGTGGTCCAAGGGCCGGGCGAGAATGCAGGGATTATCGATATCGGCGACGGATGGGCATGCGCCTTCAAGATCGAGTCGCACAATCATCCTTCTTACATCGAGCCATTCCAGGGCGCAGCAACCGGAGTCGGAGGAATTCTCCGCGACATCTTCACCATGGGCGCGCGTCCACTGGCAGTAATGGACTCGCTGCGGTTTGGACCGGTAAAGCAGGGGAGAGGGAACAGGGGACAGGGGATAGGGAACACCGCTGATTCTTCCAAAGACAAAGCTCAGAAGCTTAGCAGCTTAGAAGCTCAGCAGCTCCTTCACAAAAATCATTCCATTCTCGAAGGCGTCGTCAGTGGAATTGCGTCGTACGGGAATTGCTTCGGCGTTCCCAATTTGGGCGGAGAGACGAAGTTCGAGGAGTGCTATTCCGGCAATCCGCTAGTGAATGCGTTTGCGCTGGGGCTGGTGCGTAAGGACGAGATCTTCTATGCCAAGGCCGCCGGTGAGGGCAATCCGGTCATTTACGTTGGCTCCAAAACGGGACGCGACGGAATTCACGGTGCGACCATGGCCAGCGAGGAGTTCAAGGAAGGCTCGGAGCAGAAGCGTCCCAATGTACAGGTGGGCGATCCCTTTTTGGAAAAATTGCTGCTCGAAGCTTGCCTCGAAGCCATGCAGACTGGCGCGATCGTTGGCATTCAGGATATGGGCGCTGCTGGCCTCACCTGCTCGACTTGCGAGATGGGCGCGCGTGGCGCGGTGGGAATCGAGATCGAACTCGATCTTGTTCCACAACGGGAGCAAGGGATGAACGCCTACGAGATCATGCTCAGCGAATCCCAGGAGCGCATGCTGCTGGTTGCCGAGAGAGGCCGGGAGAAGGAAGTGTTCCGAGTCTTCGATAAATGGGGGCTCGATGCGGTCACCGTAGGGCGCGTGATTCGCGAGCCTCGGCTGCGCGTGCTCGAACACGGCAATGTCGTTGCAGATATCCCGAACACTTCGCTCACAGATGATGCTCCGGTGTATCGCCGGCCCATGCAGGCGTGGACGGCGTCTGTGCCGAACGATAAGCCAGCGTCGCTGCAGCTTGGAGTTCAGCGGGATTTCACTCCAGAGTTGAAGGTTCTGCTTGGGAGCTCGAACATCTGCTCCAAGCGCTGGATTCACGAGCAGTACGACAGCATGGTGCAGACCAACACCGTCGTTGGACCGGGTGGCGATGCCGGAGTCATGCGTATTAAAGACACACAGCGCGGGCTGGCGATGTCGCTCGACGGCAATGGACGGTGGTGTTATCTGAATCCCAAATTGGGAGCCATGCATGCGGTAGCTGAAGCTGCCCGCAAGGTCGCGTGCGCCGGCGCGGCGCCGGTCGCGGCGACCAATTGCCTGAACTTCGGCAATCCGGAGAAGCCGCACATCATGTGGCAGTTCTCCGAGGTAATCGACGGCCTCGCCGAAGCCTGCAACGCTCTGGGCACACCGATTACCGGCGGCAACGTGAGTCTCTACAACGAAACGCTAGGCGAGGGCATTTATCCGACTCCGGTGCTAGGAGTCGTCGGCATTATCGACGACGTTCGCCATATCGCCGGATCTGATTTCAAGGCTCCCGGGCGCGAGGTGTTTCTACTCTCAGCGAGCACGGCGGCCTATGACGATTGCCAGTTCGGTTCGTCAGAGTATGCGAAGGAAGTGGTCGGCGAGCTTTGGGGGGAGCCTCCCAGTCTCGATCTCAAGGCGGAGGGGGCATTGCATGAATGCCTTTTGCGGCTCACGGCCAAAGACCTGATCGAATCGGCGCATGACTGCTCCGACGGCGGTCTGGCTGTAGCCGCGGCCGAATCCTGCTTCCGCCACGAGGTTGGTGCAGAGCTGCGCCTGCCCGATGGCTCCGAGCCGCTCGAGATCGCGTTGTTTGGGGAGACAGCCAGCAGGGTGCTGGTTTCCTGCGTCCCCGGTAACCGTCAGATCATCCAAGAGATGGCCGATTCCCATTCAATTCACCTGGAATTTCTGGGGCGCACCGGGGGAGACCGTCTGGTCATTCAGCGCACATCCACCGACGCGGTTTCGGCTTATGTGCGCGATTTGAAAAATGTATGGGCGGGAGCGCTGGAATCGGCACTACACTCGGACGTACCTGATCATCTTGTGCCCGACTTGCTGGACAAATAGCTACCGGCTTCCGGCTCAAAACCAAGGGAAGCGAGGGTCACAGGGGCAGACTAGAGCCCGCGTAGAACCGGACATTCAGCTAGCAGCCAGTAGCTAGCGGCTAGAAGCTAAATGCCATTCATCGATAAAAGCGACAAATTTCACGACGAATGTGGCGTGATGGCGGTGCATGGCCATCCCGAAGCATCGAAGCTCGCCTATCTCGGACTCTATGCGTTACAGCATCGCGGACAGGAGTCGGCAGGTATTGCCAGCTCGGATTTCGTGCGGCTGCACAACATCAAGGCCATGGGACTTGTCGCCGACATCTTCACCGAAGATGTCCTGGGACGTCTTCCCGGTTCGCTCGCCATCGGCCACACGCGTTACTCGACCACCGGCGACTCGGCCCTGCTGAATGCGCAGCCGATTCGCGTGGAGTGCAACAAGGGCGCAATCGCCCTTGCCCATAATGGGAATTTGGTCAACGCGCACATTCTGCGCCGGCAGCTTGAGCAGAACGGATCGATCTTTCAGACGACCAGCGATACCGAAGTCGTTGTACATCTCATCGCGCAATCCAAAGAGCAGACTCTACCCGACGCGATTGCCGATGCTCTGCGCCGTCTTGAAGGAGCTTTCTCTCTCGTGCTGATGACGCGCGACCGCATCTTTGCTGCGCGCGATCCGCATGCGTTTCGTCCGCTCTCGATGGGCACGCTGCCCAATGCCACTGGAACGGGAACTCCGGCAGTGGTCTTTGCCTCCGAGAGCTGCGCGTTCGATCTGATTGGTGCGCACTTTGAGCGCGATCTGAAACCAGGAGAGCTGGTCATCGTCGGCAGTGAAGGCGTGCATTCTCGCTTCTTCTCGGCGCCCAAGCAGCAGTCGAGCTGCATCTTCGAGCACGTATATTTCTCGCGTCCTGACAGCGTGATCTTCGGCCGACCAGTGCAGGAGAGCCGCGAAGCTCTTGGCCGAGAGCTTGCCCGAGAAGCTCCGGTCGACGCGGATCTTGTGGTCCCGGTTCCCGATTCGGGAGTCACAGCGGCAGTCGGCTTTGCTAACGAAAGCGGCATTCCCTTCAGCTTCGGCCTGATTCGCAATCACTACGTTGGACGCACGTTTATTGAGCCGGAACAGCGTGTGCGCGACTTCGGCGTGCGGCTGAAGCTCAATCCGGTGCAGCATCTGCTGAAAGGCAAGAGCGTTGTCCTGATCGATGACTCGATCGTGCGTGGTACAACTAGCCGCAAGATCGTCCGCATGGTCCGTGATGCCGGTGCTACGGAAGTGCATATGCGCATCTCCTGTCCGCCAACGATCTCACCGTGCTTCTACGGCGTGGACACGCCGTCGAAGAAACATCTCATCGCGGCCAATAAGACGGTGGAAGAGATCCGCGAATACATCGGCGCAGATTCGCTTGCATATCTTTCCCTGGACGGCCTGAAGCGCGCCTGCGCTGAAGGTGACAACGTTACCTATTGCACTGCGTGCTACACCGGTAAGTACCCAACTGACTTCGTAGATGTCGACGATATCGAGCCCGCTCCGATGGCACTGAAATAGAACGCAAGAAGCATTACATGAGCGGGCTACGGAAGAACTACTCTAGCCAGCGTGGCGGGTCGCCCTAGTTTGAGTTCCCGTTTTAGGGTTTCTCTTTAGGCCTGCTGCAGGGCAAAGTCTTTGTGCTTGGGCGCGAGTTTTTCCAGCTCCGGATACGACTTCGGTTTCACGAGAGTAAGTTCCTGCGGTTGAGATTTCGTGAGCAGAGCTTTGTTTAGGATTTCGAGCGCGATATCCGTGTTGGTGGGCACGATGATGGTCGCCGCGAGGAGTTCTTCGTTAACCCAGCGCTGCCCGGTTGCCGCCATTCCATCGACTCCAGTGAACGGAATCCAGGACCATTCTGGGACGATCTCTTTCAATGCTTTTCGCACGCCGAGGGCCATCACGTCGTTCTGCCCGCAGACGAGATCCACGCGTGAGTCGCGGGAAGTGCGCAGTCTCATCAACGACATCGTCGCCTGATAAGCGCTTGTCTCTGTCCACTGGCCGCTTAATACCCTGACTTGTACGTTCTCCGGCTTGGCTTCCATCATGCCCTGCGTGCGCTGTTGCGCAGCGAAGCTTGACGAGGGCCCCTGCACATACAAAACTTGTCCGCCTTGAGGAAGAAGCTGCTGCATTTGGCGAGTCTGCATGCGTCCAATCTCTAGGTGATCAGAGCTAACCCCAAAGATGGGTGCGCTGCTCTGGCGGCGCAGGTCGCGAAGGTAATCGGTTTCGCGATTCAAGATCACCCAACCAACATTGGCCTTTGCTGCGGCCACCGCAACCTGCTGCAATCCCGTTCCTGCGGGTTCAAACACAATTGCGTGTGGACGCTTGCCTTCTGAGGCTTGGATAGCTTCCAGGAGCTGCTGGCTCTGTGTAATGGCGTCGCTTGCGGCGTACATCACCTCGACACGCATTCCCAGTTTGGTTCCAGCCCGCTCCGCGGCAACAGCCTGCTCGCGCTGGTAATCGTTATCTTTGGTGATCAGCGAGACAAGTACTCGAATCGATTCCACGGCAACGCTCCTCTGCTCCGGAAACGACTGTTGGACGACGCTCAATCCACATTCTTTGCACGAATCATCCCAGTAGCAAAGCCAAATCGAGGCTACAAGTAACCGAAGTCACATCATAGCGAGCCCTTGGCGCAAGTTGGCGAACGCTCCTGCCGAGAAGACCTCATCTCATCTTTTGTCGGGTTGACGAACTCCCTGTCGGCTGCGTTGGCCATGAGTTTGTGGCTCGATTTGGCAATTCTGCAGAGTGCATCTGGAGCTTCTCCTACCTCCGAAACGTCACTTCGGCCGGTCTTTTGGACCGGCCTTTTTTGTGTGCCGAGCATGTTCGACAGCTTGAAGGTGAGAGTCCTTTTCACAACCTGATAGAGGTGAAGTGATAGCAAAGCGCAAGGGCGTCGTCGCGAGGCGA
>Ga0070741_10012503_pt1 | contig 15310 bp, 11 predicted proteins | sample Coa_R1_4_FD_66440 | JGI IMG/M metagenome (GOLD analysis project Ga0070741, IMG submission 66440) | Surface soil microbial communities from Centralia Pennsylvania, which are recovering from an underground coalmine fire - Coalmine... | ecosystem: Environmental > Terrestrial > Soil > Unclassified ... | reverse complement strand
TCGACGAGCTCCTCCGGTGACGCGGGCGTGCCGTACGCCATCACGACGACACCGATCACGCAGCCCTCACCCGTCCCTCGCGGTGCACGAGCTCGACGACGCGTTCGAGGATGGTCGGGTCGGTCTCGGGGAGGACGCCGTGACCGAGGTTGAACACGTGCGCGGGATGACCGTCGTTGTCGTCGAGCACCGCGCGCACCTCGCGCGCCACGACCGGCCACGGTGCGAGGCACACCGCGGGATCGAGGTTGCCCTGCAGGGCGCGACCGCCCACGCGCGTGCGAGCGAGGGACAACGGCGTGCGCCAGTCGACGCCGATCACGTCGGCGCCCGCGTCGGCGAACGACGGCAGCAGCTCGCCGGTGTCGACGCCGAAGTGGATGCGCGGGATGTCGAAGTCGCGCAGCGCGTCGAACACCTTGCGCGACGCGGGGAGCACGTGGGCGCGGTAGTGCGCGGGGCTCAGCGCGCCCGCCCAGCTGTCGAACACCTGCACCGCCCCCGCGCCGTGCTCGACCTGCGAGCGCAACGACGCGATGGCGAGATCGGCGAGGCGATCGAGCAGCGCGTGGAACAGGTCGGGATCACCGAGCATCATCGCCTTCGTCGCGCCGTACGTGCGCGACGGTCGTCCCTCGATGAGGTACGACGCGACCGTGAACGGCGCGCCCGCGAAGCCGATCAACGTCACGTCCTCCGGCAGCTCGGCGCGCACCTTCGCCACCGTGTCGAGCACGTAGGGCGTGTCGGTCGACGGGTCGAGGTTTCGCAAGCGCGAGAGGTCGTCGCGCGAGCGGAACGGTTGCGCCACCACCGGACCGGTGCCGGGCTCGATGTCGACGCCGAAGCCGATGGCGGCGACGGGCACGACGATGTCCGAGTAGAGCACGGCGGCGTCCACGCCGTAGCGACGCACCGGTTGCAGCGTCAGCTCGGCGGCGAGGTCGGGTTGGCGGATGGCGTCGAGGATGCTGCCCGCGCCGCGGCGAGCCCGGTACTCGGGCAAGGCCCGTCCCGCCTGGCGCATGAACCACACCGGCACCCGCTCGTGGGGCAGACCGCGGCAGGCGGCGAGGAAGTCGTTCACCGGTGCGAGCGCGGTGTCATCGACGGTCGTTCACGACACGAGGCGGTGCACCAGGTCGGCGGCGGCCGGGTGCGTGAGGCGTTGCATCGTCGTGGCGCGCGCCTGGCGGGCGACGGCGGCGCGCCGTGCAGGGTTCATGGCGTTGGTGCCCATCACCTCGAGGTCTTCCGCGGTCGGCTCGACCACGAGGACCGGCGTGCCGGCGGCGCGCACCGCGCGCACCTCGCGCTCCAGCACCCAGGACGCGAGCGCGCGGCTGCCGATGTTCGGTGACGGCCGCAGTGCCGTCCACGGCGCCGACATCGGCGACACGACGATCACCAGGTCGAGACCGAGCCCGGCGACGACGTCGGCGTTGCTCGGCGAATGGGCGCCGCCGTCGACGTACGTCTCGCCGTCGATCTCCACCGGCTGCAGGTAGCCGGGGATGGCGGACGACGCCTCGACCGCGGTGCCGACGTCGGGTGCCTTGATGTCGTCACGGCCGAACACGACGCGCGAGCCGTCGCGCAGGCGCAGCGCGCAGATCCACATCGGCTGCTCGGGCCAGTCGCCCGCGAACATGGCGCGGATCCGGTCACCGATCGGGGCGGTCGGCACGCTGCCCGCGGGCAGCAGGCCGGCGAGCGCGGCGAGCGGGCGCGCGCTCCACGGTGGCAGCAGCGCGGTGGCCGCCAGTTGCGGCGAGGCGGGCAACGGCAGGCCGCGCGGGAACGGGGGCCGCGTGGGCAGGTCCACCACGGGGGCGAGGTGGCCGATGAGCGCGTGGCCCTCGGGGGACAGCGTGCCGTCGGTCGAGCGCGCGTACTGATCGGCGCCGGACAGCCCCGCCCGCAGGGCCGCGGCGGCGATCGATCCGGCGGAGGTGCCCACCACCACGTCGGCGGTGCGCGCGTCCCACTCGGCGGCCTCGGCGAGCGCGGCGAGCGCACCCGCGTGGTACGCGCCGCCGACGACCCCGCCCGCGCCGAGCACGAGCCCCACCGAACCCATCGCCCCATGCTCGCGGCCCCGTCCCCCGGCGAGGAAATCGGCCCCGTCGCTTTACACCGGGGGCGCCCGGGGGGACGATGGCGGGATGGAAATCGACGACCGGCGGTCCGATCACCACTTCGGTGCGGGCGCGCATCACGATCAGGTCGGGCACGAGGTGGGGATCGAGGCCGTCGAGACGCACGAGGACAACGTCGTGCACCACGTTGCGGGCCACGGGTTGTTCAACCAGGTGGGCGATCTCGCCCACCACCTGGTGGACTCGGATCACGCCGGCCTCGAGCACGTCGTGCATCCCGACGCCGACTTCGGCGCCCATCACGACGAGCTGCACGGCCTGCACGACGGGCTGCACGAGTCGCTGCACGGCGGTCTCGGGCTCGGGGTGTCGTTCGGGGAGGAGCACCACGGCGGCATCGCCGACGCCGTGCACGACCCGAGCCACGACCCGCACCACGACGTCGGCCACCACGACATCGGCCTCGGCCACTGACGCTCAGGAAGCCGGCAGTCCGTCAGTAGCGCAGTTCGGCGACCACCCCGTAGTGGTCGCTCGGGTGGATGCCGTCGACGGCGTGCTGCCCGACGACGCGGCACGACACCACCTGGCCCGCGCCGCCCGCCTTCGGCCACCCGACGAACACGTAGTCGATGCGACGGTCGGGTTCGAGGTCCTGCACGGCGAACGGGTTGTCGTTGGACCACGTGAAGCCGGGGTCGCCGCCCGTGTCCCGAGCCGCCTCCCACGCGTCGTGGAAGACGAGCTTGGGTACGGGCACCGCCATCCGCCCGGTGAGCATGCGGATCTCGTCGCTGTCGGGCACGGCGTTGAAGTCGCCGCACAGCACCGGCGGGAACGTGCGCGCCGGTGACGACGCCACGAACGCCGCGATCGTGCGCACCTGCGCCTGGCGGACGTGGCTCTCGTCGAAGCGCCAGTTGAGATGCGTCGAGAACACCTGCAACGGCCCGCGCGGGCCGTCGATGTCGGCCCGCACCACGATCCGGAATTCCTCGGAGCCCTCGGGCGCGGGCAGGGGCGCGGTGTCATGGGTCGTGATCGGCCAGCGCGACACCACGGCGTTGCCGAACTCGACGCCGTCGAGGTCGAGCCGGCTGGCGTAGACGTGGTCGTAGCCGAGATGGGCCGCCACCTCGCCCGCCAGCGAGCGCGCACCGTCCCGCCACACCTCCTGGAGCGCGAGCACGTCGGCGTCGAGGGACGCCAGCGCCGTGCGGATCGCGGGCAGGCGCTCCTCCCACGGCCCGAACCGCCACCACAGGTTCCAGGTGGCCACCCGGAGCCGTGTGTCAATGGATGCCATCGGTGCTCCCTTCCGCCCCAGTAGCATGGTCTGTTCCCCGGACAAGGACCGCGGACGGTTGGCTCTCCATCCCGATCTCGAAGCCGAGCAGGCCTACGTCGACTACGCGTACGAGTGCCTCGAAGCTGCTCGTCGCCGTGCGTCGCGCCTCGGCAGCATGGTCGAGGTGGGCCGGGGCGGCACCGAGCAGGCCCGCTTCGAACGTGACGTGATCTGGGACACGATCGTCACCCGCCTTCGCGAGCTCGAGCTGGGTGACGCCTCGCTGGTGTTCGGCCGCATCGACCGCGCCGCCGACAACGGCGACCCCGGCGACACCTTCTACATCGGTCGCCTGGCCGTGTCCGATGCCGGTCAGGAGCCGGTGGTCGTCGACTGGCGGGCACCGGTGGCCGAGCCGTTCTACCGGGCGACCGGACGGGCGCCGATGGGCCTCGCCCGCCGCCGCCACTTCGCGACGAAGGGCCGGCGCGTGCTCGGGATCGAGGACGAGGTCTTCGGCGAGCTCGTCGACGGCGTCGACCAGGAGGACGTCGTCGGTCGCGGCACGCTGATGACCGCGTTGGAGAGCGCCCGCACGGGGCGGCTCGGCGACATCGTGGCCACGATCCAGGGCGAGCAGGACGAGATCATCCGTGCCGAGCTGCCGGGCGTGCTCGTCGTGCAGGGCGGCCCGGGCACGGGCAAGACCGTCGTCGCCCTCCACCGCGCCGCCTACCTCCTCTACACGTACCGCTTCCCGCTCGAGGGTCAGGGCGTGCTGGTCGTCGGACCGAACCGGCTGTTCCTCGGCTACATCGAGCAGGTGCTGCCGTCGCTCGGCGAGGCGGGCGTCGAGCTCGTCGTGCTGCCCGACCTGTTGACCGAACCCGTGCGGGTGCGCGGCAACGACCATCAGGCCACGGGCCGCATCAAGGGCGATCTCCGGATGGCGCAGGTGCTGGCCAAGGCCGTGCGCGATCGGCGGCGGCCGCTGCGCGACGAGCTGCGCGTCGGCTTCGGCGTCGAGACGCTCCGCCTGACGGTGGCGGAGAGCGCGTCGATCGTGGCGGACGCCCGCCGGCGGGCGCGCACGCACAACGGGGGCCGCCGGTTCGTGGAGCAGGGTGTGTTCGACGCGCTGGCGCGCTCGAGCCGGCGCGACGACGTCACTGCGGGCGACGTGCGCGATCGCCTGCGACACACGATCGAGGTGCGCGAGGCGCTGGACTGGATGTGGCCGGTGCTCACGCCCGCGCAGCTGCTGCACGACCTGTTCGGATCGAAGGCGTTGTTGCGCTCTGCCGCCGGTGACGCGCTCTCCGACGAGGAGCGCGACGCGCTCTACCGGCCGCGTTCGGCGACCGTCGACGACGTCGTGTGCACGAACGACGACGTCCCCTTGCTCGACGAGGCGCGCGCCCTGCTCGGCCCGCGGCCGCGCCGGCGCGCCCGCCCACCCGAGGACGACGAGGTGCGCACGTACGGGCACATCGTGGTCGACGAGGCGCAGGACCTCTCGCCGATGCAGTTGCGCATGCTCGCCCGCCGCTCGTTGAACGGCTCGATGACGGTGGTCGGCGACATCGCGCAAGCGACCGGTGCGTGGGCGCACGCCGACTGGGACGAGATCGTCGCCTTGTTGCCGCAGAAGCGACCGGCCCGGCGCGCCGAGCTCACGATCGGCTACCGCATCCCCGCGCCGAACATGGAGCTCGCCGCGCGCGTGTTGGCCATCGCCGCGCCCGACCTGTCGCCGCCGCGGTCGATCCGTCGGGACGGCGAAGTGCCCCGGTTCGTCGCCGTCGACGAGTCAACGCTCGTGGACGAGGTGGTGCGCGTCGCGCAGGACGAGCTCGACGCGGTCAACACCGGCAACGTCGGCGTCATCGTGCCCGCATCGCTGGCCGACGCCGTCGCCGACGGGTTCGAACGGGCCGGCGTGCCCTACGGCGCGGCGACGCGCAACGGTCTCGACGAGCGCATCACGGTCGTGCCGGTCGGGCTCGTCAAGGGCCTGGAGCTCGATGCCAGCGTCGTCGTCGAGCCCGCGGTCATCGTCGACGAGGAGGCGCAGGGACTGCGAGCCCTCTACGTCGCGCTCACGCGCGCCACGAAGCGCCTGTCGATCGTGCACGCGCACCCGCTGCCCGACCCGTTGACCTCGTAGCACCACCGCCCCCGCGCGAGCGTCCGGCGAGGTCGGCGAGGGAAGCGCCAGCGACGCGAACGGGCGAGTGGCCGGGGGTCGTGCGAGCGTCCGGCGAGGTCGGCGAGGGAAGCGCCAGCGACGAGCCGACATCACCTACGAGCGAGCCCGAACGGGCGAGTGGCTGGGGGTCGTGGGGGCGTCCGGCGAGGTCGGCGAGGGAAGCGCCAGCGACGAGCCGACATCACCTACGAGCGAGCCCGAACGGGCGAGTGAGTTGGTGTTGTCAAACAGTCACGAGGATGCGGGCGCTGGCGAAGGCGTCGAGGTCGACGGGGTGGTGGCCGTCGATCTCGACCACGGTGGTGCCGTCGTCGGACGTGGCGGTAATGCGACCGTGGCGGCCGGGCAGCACGTCGGCCTCTTCCAGGAACTCGAGGATCCCCGGTGCGAACTCGAGCTCCTCGGGGATGCGGGCGACGGTGAAGTCACGTCCGACGCCGAGGTCGCGCAGCGGGACGGCGTCGGGGGCGGCGTAGCCGCTGCCGGGGATGGGGTTGCCGTGCGGGCACGTCGTCGGGTGGTCGAGCACGTCGACGATCGCCTGCTCGACACGGTCGGAGATGACGTGCTCCCACTTGCCCGCTTCGCCGTGGGCCTCGGCCCACGACAACCCGAGGATGTCGGTGAGGAAGCGCTCGGCCAGGCGGTGGCGGCGGACGACCCGCTCCGCGAGCTGCACGCCAGCGGGCGTGAGCTCGATGCGGTTGCCGTCGACGGAGACCAGCCCGCCGGTCTCCATCCGCTTGATCATCTCCGACACGGCGGGGCGGGACACACCGAGGCGCTCGGCGATGCGGGCCTGGATGACGGCGACGTCGTCCTCCCGGAGCTCGAAGACCGCTTCGCAGTACTCCTCGAACGCCGGGTGCCACTCCCGTGCTTGGTAGTCGCCCACGTGGGAAGTCTACGAGTCCCCACCCCCACCGCTTCTGGCGTCACGTCCGTCGCACACCCGACGGACGTGACGCCAGAACGGGGGAGGCACTGTCACACCCCCTGCGTAGGGTGATCGACGGTGGAGCAGGTGCCGTCCCCGAACCCGTCGCCGTTCAGCGCGCCCGTCGCCGCCTGGTTCGCCACGACCTTCCCCGCGCCGACGGCGGCGCAGGCGCAGGGGTGGCCGGCGATCGCGGCCGGCGACCACACGCTCGTGCTCGCCCCGACGGGGTCGGGCAAGACGCTGGCCGCCTTCCTGTGGGGCATCGACCGGTTGATGGCGGAGCCGCCCCCCGAGCGCGAGAAGCGCACGCGGCTGCTGTACGTCTCGCCCTTGCGGGCACTGGCCGTCGACGTCGAGAAGAACCTGCGAGCGCCGCTCGCCGGCATCCGCCTCGCCGCCGAGCGACTCGGTGTCACCGTGCACGAACCCACCGTCGGCATGCGCACCGGTGACACCAGCGCCGACGAGCGTCGCCGGCTCGTGCGCAACCCGCCCGACCTGCTCATCACCACACCCGAATCGCTGTACCTCATGCTCACGTCGCAGGCCCGCGACACGTTGCGCAACGTCGAGGCGGTGATCGTCGACGAGATCCATTCGCTCGCCGCCACGAAGCGCGGCGCGCACCTCGCGCTCACGCTCGAGCGGCTCGAGGCGCTGTGCGATCGACCGCCCCAACGCATCGGGCTGTCCGCGACGCAACGGCCGCTCGACGAGATCGCGCGCTTCCTCGGCGGCAGGGATCACGAGGGCCAGCCGCGCAAGGTCACGATCGTCGATGCCGGCGTGCGCAAGGAGCTCGACGTCGAGGTCATCGTGCCCGTCGACGACATGGGCGCGCTCGGGGAGGTCATCGACGAGCCGGTGCCCGGCCCGGCCGCGGGTGGTCCCGTGCGGGCCAGCATCTGGCCGTCGATGCACCCGCGCCTGCTCGAGCTCGTCGAGTCGCATCGCTCGACGTTGATCTTCGTGAACGCCCGCCGCCTCGCCGAACGGTTGGCGACACGGCTCAACGAGCTGGCCGCGGAACGCGACGCGCCCGCGCACACCGCGGCCGAGAACGTCGGCGCGCCGCCGCCCGAGGTCGAGCTCGTCAAGGCGCATCACGGCTCCCTGTCGCGCGAGCGGCGCCTGCAGATCGAAGACGAGCTCAAGTCGGGCCGCCTCCGCGGGCTCGTGTGCACGTCGACGCTCGAGCTCGGCATCGACATGGGCGCCGTCGACCTCGTCGTGCAGGTCGAGTCGCCTCGCTCGGTTGCCGCCGGCCTGCAACGCGTGGGCCGCGCCGGCCACCAGGTCGGCGCGCCGAGCCGCGGCAAGCTGTTCCCGAAGCACCGGGCGGATCTCGTCGAGGCATCGGTCGTCGTGCAACGCATGCACGACGGTCTCATCGAGCACACGCGCTACCCGCGCAACCCGCTCGACGTGCTCGCGCAGCAGATCGTCGCCATGTGCGCGCTCGACGAGTGGAAGGTCGACGAGCTCGCCGCGCTGGTGCGGCGGGCCGCCAACTTCAGCGAGCTCACCGACGACGTCTTCACGTCGGTGCTCGACCTGTTGGCCGGCCGCTACCCGAGCGACGAGTTCTCGGAACTGCGCCCGCGCGTCGTGTGGGATCGCGTCAACGGCATCGTGCGCGGCCGCGCCGGCGCGCAACGGTTGGCGGTCACGAGCGGCGGCACGATCCCCGACCGCGGCCTCTTCGGCGTGTTCCTCCCCGACGGCACGCGCGTCGGCGAGCTCGACGAGGAGATGGTGTACGAGTCGCGCCCCGGCGAGACGTTCCTGCTGGGTGCGTCGACGTGGCGCATCGAGGACATCACCTACGAGCGCGTGATCGTCACGCCCGCGCCGGGGCTCCCGGGGAAGATGCCGTTCTGGCACGGCGACGGTCCCGGACGACCGCTCGAGCTCGGACGTGCCGTTGGCGAGTTCGTGCGCACGGTGCGGTCGTGGGGCAACGACGGCCCGTCCCGCCTCACCGAGCGCTTCGGCCTCGACGAGCGAGCGGCCGCCAACCTCGTGCAGTACCTCGACGAGCAGGCCGAGGTCACCGGTGTGGTCCCCGACGACCGCACGATCGTCGTCGAGCGCTTTCGCGACGACATCGGTGACTGGCGGGTGTGCGTGCTGTCGCCGTTCGGTGCGCAGGTGCACGCGCCGTGGGGCATGGCCTTGCAGGCGCGCCTCGCCGAGCGATGGGGACTCGACGTCGAGCTGCTGTGGAGCGACGACGGCATCGTGCTGCGGCTGCCCGAGGCGGTCGAGGAGCTGCCGGTCGACGAGCTGCTCATCGACCCCGCGGAGATCGACGAGCTCGTGATCGGTCAGCTCCCGAACACCGCCCTGTTCGCGTCGCGGTTCCGCGAGTGCGCGGCGCGCGCGTTGTTGCTGCCCCGCCGCCGTCCCGACCGGCGCACGCCGTTGTGGCAGCAGCGGCAGAAGGCGGCCGACCTGCTGACGGTGGCGGCGCGCCATCCCACCTTCCCGATCCTCCTCGAGACGACCCGCGAGATCGTCAACGACGTGTTCGACCTCCGCGCGTTGCGCACGGTCCTCACCGAGCTGCGATCGCGCGCCATCCGTGTCGTCCCGGTCGACACGCCACGTGCGTCGCCGTTCGCGGAGTCGCTCGTGTTCTCGTGGATCTCGGTCTACATGTACGAGGGCGACACACCGCTCGCCGAGCGACGCGCGGCGGCGCTCGCGCTCGACCGTGACCTGTTGCGCGAGCTGCTCGGCGCCGAAGAGCTGCGCGAGCTGCTCGACGCCGACGTGCTCGCCACCCTCGAGCTCGAGCTCCAGCACCTCGTCGACGGGCGCCGCGCCCGCGATCCCGACGAGCTGCACGATCTCCTACGACTGCTCGGCCCGCTCACGATCGTCGATCTCGACGCGCGCGCCGAGGGTGATCCGTCGGAGTGGATCGAGCTCCTCGTGCAGCAGCGCCGCGCCATCGCCGTGTCGATCGCGGGCGAGCAGCGCTACGCGGCAGCGGAGGACGCGGCGCGACTGCGCGACGCGCTCGGCGTGGCGTTGCCCGTCGGGCTCCCCGCCGCTTTCACCGACCCGGTCGACGATCCGCTGCGTGACCTCGTCGCTCGCTTCGCCCGCACGCACGGACCGTTCCTCACCGCGCAGCTAGCGGCCCATCTGGGCGTCGGCGCCGACCGCGTCCGGCCGGCCCTCGAAGCGCTCGAGCGCGACGGCCGCGTGGTGCGCGGGGAGTTCCGGCCCGACGGCGTGGAGCGGGAGTGGTGCGACGACGACGTGCTGCGCCAGCTGCGGCGCCGCTCCTTGGCGGCGCTGCGCCGGGAGGTCGAGCCGGTCGAGGGCGACGCGCTCGCCCGCTTCCTGCCCGCGTGGCACGGCGTCGGCTCGAACCGGCGCGGCATCGACGGCCTGGTCGACGTCCTGGGCCAGCTGTCCGGCGCCGCGCTTCCCGCGTCGGTGCTCGAGCGTGACGTGCTGCCGGCGCGGCTGGCGGACTACCACGCCGCCGACCTCGACGCGCTGTGCACCTCGGGCGACGTCGTGTGGACCGGCGCGGACGCGCTCGGCGCGCACGACGGCCGCGTGCGGCTCGTCTTCCGCGACCAGGCGCCGCTGCTCGTGCCCCCGCCTGCGGACCTCGACGGCGGTCCGGTGCACGACACGTTGCTCGCCCATCTCGATCAGCGGGGCGCGTCGTTCTGGCCCGAGCTGGTGCAGGCGGTGGCGGGCGCGGTGGGCGTGCGCGTCGAGGAAGCGGAGGTGCTCGCCGCGCTGTGGGACCTCGTGTGGGCGGGCCACGTCACCAACGACTCGCTGGCGCCGGTGCGTGCCCTCGTGGGCGGGCGGGGCACCCGACGGGCCGAGCCCCGCCGCAACCGGCCTCGCGTCGGACGGCTGACCCGGTCCGGTCCACCCGCCGCCGCCGGGCGGTGGTCGCTGGTGGCGCCGCTGCTGCAACCGACGCCGTCGCCCACGGAGGCGGGCCACGCCCGGGCCCTGCAACTGCTCGAGCGCTACGGCGTCCTCACTCGCGAGGCGGCGCTCGCCGAGGGCATCGAGGGCGGGTTCGCGGGCGTCTACCCCGTGCTGAAGGCGTTGGAGGAGCGGGGCACCCTGCGCCGGGGGTATTTCGTGGCCGGCCTCGGTGCCGCCCAGTTCGCCCTGCCCGGCGCCGTCGACCGACTGCGGGCGTGCCGCGAGCAGGCGGACGGGGTGCCCGTCGTGCTCGCCGCGACCGATCCCGCCCAGCCGTACGGGGCGTCCTTGCCGTGGCCCGCCACGAACGGGCGACCGGCGCGGGCGGCGGGCGCGCACGTCGTCCTCGTCGACGGCACCGTCGTCGGCTACCTCGAGCGAGGCGGTCACCACCTCGTGACCTTCGAGGGCGCGGAGCTCGACGTCCTCGCGCGCGGGTTGCACACCCTCGTCGATCGCGGCACCCACCGGTCGCTCGAGATCCGCAAGATCGACGGTGTGGGTGCGCGCGACACCGAGGTCGCCGGCGTCGCCGACGCGTTGCGGTCCGCCGGATTCGTCGAGGGCTACAAGGGCCTGGTGCTGCGGGCCCGCTGACCGAGCGCGCGCCGGCACCCAAAGATGGGGTGCCGGATCGCGCAAATTGCGGTTCGGTGGCCGATCTCCGATGACCGAGGGGCGTCGTACAACGTCCCCATGACCTCCATCACGACTGACACCACGTCCACCCGTTCCTCGCAGCGCTCGTTCCGCCAGGCCGTCGTCGGGTTCCTCGCCGGCGCCCTGCTCGCCGGTTCGGTCGCCGTCGGCATCGACGTCACCCGGTCCGACAGCAGCACGGCGGCACCGGTCGCGCACTCGACCTCCGTGCCGTCGGCGCCCGCGTGTGGCGGCCGCCTCGTGCACGGAGCGTGCTGAGCGGCGCCCGACCGAGCACGCCCTCCTATCGTGGGCGGGCAGTGGGCCTCGTCGAGCGGGGAGCGCATCTGGCGGCGCTGGCCGACCAGCTCGACCGTGCCGGCGAGGCCGGCCGCCTCGTGCTGATCGGCGGCGAAGCGGGCGCGGGCAAGACGGCCCTCGTCGGGCGCTTCCTCGCCGCGCACGCGGGCGGGGCGACCGTGCTGGCCGGTCAGTGCGACGACCTGTTCGCACCCCGCCCGCTCGGCCCGCTGGCCGACATCGCCCGTGGTCTCGGCGGGCGGCTGGCCGCCGCCCTCGAGGCCGGCGATCCCGCGGCCGCGATGGAGGCGTTCCTCGTCGAGCTCGCCTCGCCCGGCTCACCGGTCGTCGTGGTGCTCGAGGACCTCCAGTGGGCCGACGACGCGACGTTCGACCTCGTGCGGGTCGTGGCGCGGCGGCTCGAGTCGCTGCGCTGCCTGGTGCTCGTCACGTACCGCACCGAGCTCGCGCCCGATCACCCGTTGCGCCGCGCCGTCGGGTCGCTCGTGGGTCCGCTCGTGACACGCGTGCAGGTCGAGCCCCTCTCGGTGGACGCGGTGCGCGCCCTCGCCGGTGGCGCCGACGTCGATGCGGTCGCGCTGCACGCGAGGACAGGCGGGAACGCGTTCTTCGTCACCGAGCTGCTGGCCGAGGGCGCCGACACCGTGCCGGTGACGGTGCGCGACGCGCTGGTGGCGCGCGCGACGTCGCTCACGGGGTCGGCACGCGACGCGCTCGACGCCGCCGCCGTGCTCGGTCGGGACTGCGCCGTGCACGTGCTGCAGGACGTGGCCGGGTGCGAGCTCGACGCAATCGACGAGTGCGTCCGCGCCGGGCTGCTCGACGGTGACGCAGCGCGTGTGCGCTTCCGTCACGACATCACCCGCGAGACGGTCGATGCCGCGATGACACCGTTGCGTCGCCGGCAGCTCCATGCGCGCGCGCTCGAAGTGCTCGGCGACGACGGCGATCTCGTCGAGTTGGCGAACCACGCGATCGCGGCATCGGACAGCGCGCGCGTCGTCGCGCTGGCGGCGAAGGCCGCCGAGCGGTGCGTCGCGCTCGGCGCGTTCCGCGAGGCGGCCGCGCTGTACGGCAGCGCGCTCGAGCACAGCGAGCGCGGCGACCCCGCGCGCCTCCCACTGTTGGAAGGACGCGCTCGCACGTGCGAGCGGGTGGAGCAACTGCGGGAGGCGATCGTCGCCGGGGAGGAGCTCGTCGAGGTCCTGGCTCGCGGCACGGACGAGCGCCTTCTCGCCGGTTGGGAGTCGTGGCTCGGCGGCGTGTACCGCGTGGCCGGCCGCGGCGACGACGCGTGGCAGCTGCTGCGGGACGCCGTCGCCCGGCTGGAGCCGTTGGGCGACTCGGTCGAGCTGGCGCGAGCGCTCGCGCTGCTCGGCCAGCACGAGATGGTGTCGAGCGAGAGCGCCGCCGCTGTGGCCACGACGCGGCGGGCGCAGTCGATGGCCGAGCGGTTCGATGCGGAGGACATCGCGGTGCACGCGCTCGACAGTTGTGGCACCGCGCTGGCGTGCCTCGGCGACGACGAAGGTCTCCAGGTGCTGCGCGAGGCGCTCGAGCGCGCCAAGCAAGCGGACGTGTACCACGAGGTGACGCGCAGCACCCTCAACCTCGCGGAGGCGTACCTCGTGCGTCACCGACCCGCCGACGCGCTCGAGATCCTCGGGCCCGGCATCGCCCTCGCCGCGGAGCGCGAGCTGCGGTACAACCTCAACGGCCTCCGCAACGAGCGCTCGTTGGCGCTGCTGTTGCTCGGCCGGTGGGACGACGCGGTGGTGGACATCCGTCTCGTGCTGGAAGGCGCCGACGTGTCCGACGGCAACCGCGGCGAGGCGCTCTTGCGGCTCGGGGTCATCCGCGCCCGGCGCGGTGACCCCGACGCGCGAGCGCCGCTCGACGACGCGCTCGCGCTGTCGGCGCCGTTCGGCGAGATGCAGGTCCTCGTGCCCGTGCGCGTCGCGCGCGCCGAAGCGGCGTGGCTGTCCGGCGACCACGCGCTCGCAGTGGACGAGATACGCCACGCGGCCGCGTTCTACGCCGACCATCCCGAGCCGTGGTACGCGGGCGAAGTGGCGCGGTGGTGCGCCCGGCTGGGCGTCGACTGGTCGCCGGTCGGGCCGTTGGCCGATCGGTACGCGGCGACGCTCGCCGGCGACCCCCGGCGCGCTGCCGAGGACTGGACCGCGCGCGGGTGCGTCTACGAGGCGGCCGACGTCCTCGGCGACAGCGACGACGTCGACGATCTCCGTGCCGCGCTCGACCAGCTCACGGCGCTCGGTGCCCGCCCGCGCGCGCAGTTGGTGACGAAGCGGCTGCGCGACCGTGGTGTGCGCGACCTCCCTCGCGGTCCGCGGGCCAGCACGCGTGCGAACGCGGCCGGCCTCACCTCCCGCGAGGTGGAGGTGACGCGGCTGCTGGCCGCGGGGCTGTCGAACGGCGAGATCGCACAGCGGCTCGTCCTCTCACCGAAGACCGTCGATCACCACGTCTCGTCCGTCCTCTCGAAGCTCGCCGTACGCTCGCGGCGTCACGTCGCCGCTGCCGCGACGGCGGCGGGCGTCGCGCTCGAAGATGGGGACGCCCGCCCCTGATATGGGGATGCGCTCCCGATTCCCGATCGGGCGGCGTTCCGTACGGTCGTCTCGACGGGCCGAACCGCCGGCCCTGTCGAGAGGAGAGATCCACATGCCGAGATACCTCGTCGTCCGCACGTTCCCCGACGGGCTACGCTTCCCCGTCGACGCCGACGGCCGCAACGCCGTCGACGGCATCGTGTCGTCCAACCTCGGGCACGACGTGACCTGGGTGCACTCGTACGTCAGCGACGACGACCGCACGACCTGGTGCGTCTACGACGCGCCATCACCCGAGGCCATCCGCGCCGCTGCGGCCGCGAACCAGCTGCCGCTCGACGAGATCCGTCGCGTCTCGGTGCTCGACCCGTTCTTCTACAACGCGTCCGAACCGGCGGGTGCCTCGTAGCCTGAGCGCGTGCCCGAGGGTGACACGCTGCACCGCACCGCCAATCGGTTGCGCGCCGCGCTCGAGGGCCAGCCGTTGCGGCGGCTGCAACTGCACCACGCCACCGGCGGCGGGCGCATGCCCCGGCCCGGTGAGCGCATCGAAGCGGTCGAGGCGGTGGGCAAGCACCTCCTCGTCCGCTTCGAGCGGGGCACCACGTTGCGCACCCACCTGCGCATGACGGGTTCGTGGCACCTCTACCGCGACGGCGATCGGTGGCGACGCCCGCGCCCGACGGCGCGGGCCGTCATCGACGTCGACGGCTGGACCGCCGTGTGCTTCGCCGCGCCGGTGGTCGAACTGACCGACGACCGCGCGGCGCGCACGAAGATCTCGCACCTCGGTCCTGACCTCACGGCGGCGGACATCACGGAGGACGACATCGACCGCGCCGTCGCGCGCATGGACGAGTTGCTCGAGGGTGGCGAGGAGATCGGCGCGGTCCTGCTCGACCAGCGCGTCGCGTGCGGTGTCGGCAACGTCTACAAGAGCGAGGTGCTGTTCCTCTGCGGCGTCGATCCGTTCCGCGCCGTGCGCGCCGTCGACGTCGACACCCGGCGCGCGCTCCTGTCGACGGCGTCACGGCTGCTGCGGCAGAACGTCGCCACATCCGGACCGCGGGTCACGACCGCCAACGGGCTGGCGGTGTACGGACGCGCCCGTCGGCCGTGCCGCCGCTGCGGCTCGCCGATCCACGCGAAGAGGCAGGGCGCGCACGCCCGCACGACGTACTGGTGCCCGACGTGTCAGTCGTGAGTGCGGGCGGTGCGCGCTGCCGGCCGAGCGCCCGCCAGGGCGCCGGGCGGCGATGGGGCGCGAGCGCA
>Ga0070741_10012502_pt1 | contig 15310 bp, 17 predicted proteins | sample Coa_R1_4_FD_66440 | JGI IMG/M metagenome (GOLD analysis project Ga0070741, IMG submission 66440) | Surface soil microbial communities from Centralia Pennsylvania, which are recovering from an underground coalmine fire - Coalmine... | ecosystem: Environmental > Terrestrial > Soil > Unclassified ... | reverse complement strand
ACCGTTGCTCGCACCGATCCGTCAGTTCGCAAGCGCGACCGGCACGACGGTGTTGACCGAACCCATTCTGAGCGCGATCGAGCCGCTTCTGCGCGTGCTGGTTGACATGGGTTACACCGACCGGCAAAACCTGAATCCCGGTACGCCGACGACGTTTTCATTGATCACCCCGCCGGGCAACATCATCGGCGCGGTGGTCGCGACACCGGGGGCACTTGCGCAGGGCGCCACCAACCTTGTCGGCGGAGTCACCTCCGCGGCGAACTCGACGCCGAACCAAATGGCACCGTTAGACCAAACGACGCCGCTGAACCAAACGCTGGCACCCAACACCTTGTCGTCTTCGACGAACTCCACGAATTCACCGAACTCGCCGGCGAAGCTCGCCGCCGTGCCTGATCCCAAGCCCGGTCTCGACGCTCCCCCGTCCGTTCCTTCGTCTTTGTCGGCGCCTCTCAAAAAGGGACCGACACTCGACACCAGCACCGCGAGCACGTCGACTACCACGACGACAACCACATCGACGACCACATCGTCGTCTGGCGACGGCTCGGTGCTGTCGACCGTGCCCGGCGCGGTCACCGGTGTGCTCGGCGGCAGTCACACCCCGTCGACGTCCTCGTCGACCCCGCCCGCCGCTGGGTCGACGCCCGCGGCGGCGGCCAACAGCGACACGTCGCAGGCGAAGGCGACCGCTTAGATTCCGTCAGAACCTGGCGATGTAGTCCGAGCTGTGGTTGTCGGCGCTGAGTTGCTGGGAGGCGCCGGCCGGACCCTCGACCGCGATCCAGGCGCCGCTGGCGCCCGCCATGATTGGGGCCTGCACTGTCGCGGATCCGTTCCCGCTGTCGTCGGTGTAAAGCCTGCCCGTGGCCACGCCCGGATCACCCGCACCGCAGTGATCGCCTGGCCGAGGCTCCTCGACAAGGCGCAGCCCGTACCAGATGTCCGGGCCAAAATCGGTGACGTGGACTTCAACGTTGACCGTCGAGCCGGCGCGAGACACCACCGTGTATCCGGTTCCTTTGGTTGCTGGGGGTATCCCGGCGATATCGCTGAAGTCGCATCGCTTCGGCACCGCCGACAGCGGAACGATTGTCGGTGAGCCCGCGCCGGACGGATCGGCCGCCGCGATTCCACCGCTCACCGCAAGCACCGCGCCAGAGGTCACCACCGCACCGACCGCTGTGACCGAGGACATCAGAGACCTGAACATCGCCGGGTTCCTTCCTCGTGGTTATCTCACCCACGCAGGGCAGTATCGACCACCTCACGGCGGTTAGCCAGCAAATGCGAAAAGGATTAGCTGAATCTCGCGATGTAGTCGGACGTTCGGATGTCGGGGGCCTCGAGATCCGACGCGCCTAGCGGACCCTCGACCGACACCCAGGCGCCTGTCGCGCCGGGCATGACGGGACCCTGCAGGGTCACGCTTCCAGTACCGTTTCCGTCCGTGTAAAGCCTGGTCATCGTCACGCCTGGATCTCCGGCACCGCATGAGATGCCTGGCCTGGGCGTCTGGATGAGCCGGACGCCGTACCAGATGTCGGGGGCCGCGATGATCATGTGCACGTCAGCTTGCACGGTGTTTCCGGTTCGGGATATGTCGGCGTAACCGGTGCCCCGCGTTGCCGACGGCATATATCCCGTGGCGTTGGCGTCGCACCGCCTCAAGAACGAGCTGAGCGGCACGTGTTGGGCACCCTGCGCGCTGTTGTCGGCAGTTGCTGTTCCCGTTCCTGCGGCCAGCATGGCGAAGGCCGCGGCGACGACGCCGAACCGTTTGAGATGACTCATCGCGATTGGTCCTTTCGTTCCCCGCCACCCGGCTGTGGTCAGTATTGACAACAACCCTGCCGCTAAACCCGCAAACTATGCAAGAACAGCGGTCGGCGAAGGGCGGCGCAGTGGTTGTCGGAGATGACGATCTGACCAGAGCGGTGCAGCTCGACCACGCTGCGCAACGCGTGCAGGTCCGGCGGGCCGCGCTCGCGAGCGCAGTCGGGACGACCATCGAGTGGTACGACTTCTTCCTCTACAACACCGCCGCCGCACTGATTTTCGGTCATGTCTTCTTCCCGGCGTCGAGCACGTACGCGGGCACCATGCAGTCGTTCGCGACGTATGCGGTCGGGTTCGCCGCGCGGCCAGTGGGGGCCGCGATCTTCGGTCACTGGGGAGACCGGATCGGCCGGAAGGCGACGCTGATCGTCACGCTGCTGGTGATGGGCATCTCGTCGGCGATCGTCGGCATCCTGCCCGGCACAGCGACGATCGGCTTTGCGGCCCCGTTGATCTTGGTCTTGATGCGGCTGGTGCAAGGTATTGCGATCGGCGGCGAGTGGAGCGGATCGGTGCTGTTGTCGATGGAGTGGGGCGACCAGGACAGGCGCGGCCTGCTGGCGAGCTCCGCTCAGGTCGGCGTGCCGGTGGGCCTGGTGCTGGGCACCGGCGGCATGACGCTGCTGTCGGCACTGCTGCCAACGGCCGCGTTCAACTCGTGGGGGTGGCGGGTTCCGTTTCTCGCCAGCCTGATTCTGGTGGCGATCGGTCTGGCGATCCGCCTGAAAATCCTTGAGACGCCGATGTTTGCGAACCTCGTCGTCGAGCGCCGCCTTGTGCGCACTCCGGTGACGGAAGTGATCCGAAGCCATTGGCGCGAGATTCTGCTGTCCGCGGGCACGCGCTTCAGCGAACAACTTCCGTTCTACTTGTTCACGGTGTTCGTGCTCAGCTACGTCAAGGCGCGCGGATTCAGTTCGACGTTCGTGCTCAACGCTGTGCTAGTGGGGGCGGTGTGCGAGCTCGTGGCGATCCCGCTGTTCTCTCACCTGTCGGACCGAGTCGGCCGAAAACGCGTGTACCTAGTAGGCGCAATCCTGATGGGCGTCATCGCGTTTCCGTATTTCGCGATCCTGACACACGGCGGCCACGCGCTGATATTCCTTACTGTCGTCGCGTCACTTGTGTTGCACGCCATGCAGTATGGGCCGCAGGCGGCGATGATCGGCGAGAGCTTCCCGACTCATCTGCGCTACGGCGGCGCAGGCCTTGGATATCAGCTGGCATCGGTGTTCGCGGGAGGGCCGGCCCCGCTGCTGGCCCTGTGGCTGTTGCACAACACTGGTACGCCCTATTCGATTTCGGTGTATATCCTCGTCGCGGCGATCATCACGGTGGCGTGCGTCATCGCGCTGCCCGACCGTTCGCGCGCCGACATTGCTGACCCTACGATCTACGAAGGATTTCGTCATGGCTGATCTCGACGACGTAGCCGCGCTCGCGTCAACCAATGGGCACCTGGCAATCGTGTCGACACTACGCGCCGACGGTACCGTCCAGGCGTCGCTGGTGAATGCGGGAGTCACAACACATCCCGTCACGGGCCGAAAAGTGTTGGCATTCGTCGCGATTGGCGGCGGCGCCAAACTCGCCAATCTCCGCAAGCGACCGTCTATCGCGGTGACGTTCCAGCGGGAGTACCAATGGATCACCGTCGAGGGCACTGCCGAACTCGTGGGTCCCGACGACACGGAACTCGGACTCAGCGCAGAGCAACTCGCCGCGTTGTTGCGGACGATCTTCACCGACGCAGGGGGAACTCACGACGACTGGCCCACCTATGACGCCACGATGGTCCGGGAGCGGCGCGCGGCAGTGCTCGTCGCGCCGACGCGGATCTACAGCAACCCGGGAAGCTAAACGTTCGCGGGCATCGACTCCCAGCCGCGAACCGTGGAAGTTGGTGAGAGGGACGCATTTTCGAGGTCGACATCCCAGTCGGGGAAGCGCTTGAGGATCTCCTCGAGCGCGATGCGTCCCTCGAGGCGGGCCAGCGCCGAGCCCAGGCAGTAGTGCGTGCCGACGCTGAACGCCAGGTGTTGGCGCACTTCCCGGTGGATGTCGAAAACGTCACCGTCGGGCGGGAATTGACGGTGGTCGCGGCAGGCCGAGCCGATCAACATCATCATCACGGCACCCGCCGGCACAGTCTGTCCGTAGTACGAGACGTCGCGCGTGACGTAGCGCGCCACATGCGGAGCGGGCGGCTCGTAGCGCAGCAGCTCCTCGATGGCCGAGGGAATCAGCGTGGGGTCGGCCGCCAGTTCGCGTCTCTGGTCCGGATTCTCGGCGAGCACCTTGCCCGCCCAGCCGATCAACCGCGTGGTGGTCTCGTTGCCCGCACCGGCGACCACATTGACATAGAGCAACAGCTCCTCGCGGGTCAGTCGCCGCGTTGTGCCTGTCTCGTCCTCGAACTCGACGTTGAGCAGCTCGGTCATGATGTCGTCGGACGGATGCTCGGCACGCCAGTCGATGTAGGCCTCGAAGATCGAGCCGTCGACGAACCCGTCCTCGGAGTGCTTCATCGGCTTGCCGGCCTCGGTGCGCATCTGCGCGTTGGAATGGTCGCGGATGGCCGCTTGGTCCTCCTCGGGGATTCCGAGCAGCATGCCGATCACCCGCATGGGCATCTGCGCGCCGATGTCCGCGACGAAGTCGAAGCGGCCGGCGCCGACCAGCGGGTCAAGGCATTGTGCGCAGAAGTCGCGGATCTTCGGCTCGAGGTCGTTGATCTTTCGCGGGGTGAACATCCGGGCCAGCAGCTTGCGGTGAATGTCGTGGATCGGCGGATCCTCGAAAATCAGCATCCCCGAAGGCATCTCGATGTTCGCTTTGATCAGCTCGAGGATCGCGCCGCGTGACGAGCTGAAGGTGTCGTGGTCGACCAGCGCCTTGCACACGTCGTCGAAGCGGCTGATCGCGTAGAAGTCGTATTGCTCGTTGTAGTACAGCGGCGCTTCCTCGCGCAGCCGCCGGAACGTCGGATACGGGTCGGCGATCAGGTCGACGTCGTAAGGGTCGAAGTGCACTTCGCTGGTGGCGCTGGCGGACATGCGTAGGTAAGTTACGCGCGTAAGCCCCAGGTGGTCCAGCACCGGTGCCTACGTCGAGTTGCGCTGGATCAGTTTCGCGACGTTCTCCGCACCGGGCTCGTGCTCGATCGGATATCCGAGTTCGGTCATCATCGCGGCCACCGAGGCTTCGACAATCGCCGACGGGTCGAACGCCACGGACGTCAGCGGCGGAACGCTGACCGCACCGAGCGGGCGCGCATCGACGCCGATGACCGCGACGTCTTCGGGACAGCGCAGCCCGGCTTCGCGTACGCCGTGCAACACGACGAACGCGGCCTCGTCGCTTTGTGCGCAGACCGCGGTGATTCCGTCGCCCGCCCATGCGGCGACGACATCGGCCGCGCCTGTGCCGTCGGACGAGAAGGTTCCGGTCGCGATCTCGGGCAGCTCTCGTCTGTGGGCGGCGACCCGAATGCCTTCCAGCCAATAGTCGCCGAGCGGGCGAAGCTCGTCGATGTCGGAGAACGCAAACGCCAGCCGGCGATGCCCGCGCGCGGTCAGGTGGTCGACCCGCATCACGCCCACTGTCAGGTGCAGGTCTCCGAGCGCGTGCAACTGCGCGCTTCCCAGATGGATCTGGGGTATGCCCGCGGCGGTGATCGCAGCGAGCGCGTCTCCACGCAGCGGGAACACGCTCGTCACTGCTACCGGGTTGAGATCGGCGATCGCATCGACGACGTTGCGGCCGTCATCGGTCTCGAACTGCAGCGACAACACGATTCCGTGGCGCGCCAGCGCTGTCGTCAGCCGGCTGCCTACCTCCATCGGCAGCGCGCCGACCGCGATCCGCGGCACGACGTACAGCACCACCCCGCTGCCACCTACGGCGAGATTGCGGGCCGCAAGATTCGGCCGGTAGCCCAGCTTTTGGGCCGCGTTCCGGACAGCCGCCCGGGTGGCCGACGAAATCGTTTGTCCTTCAACGTTGTTCAGCACATAGCTAACAGTCGCTGTCGAAACACCTGCGAGCCGGGCCACGTCGGCCTTGGTCGGCCTCGAGGTGCCCTTGATGCCCACGCAGTTCATCGTGGCACGGCCGGGAACCGCGGCAAATGGCGGCGTCAGCCGATCGGCAGCAGATCCGACTCGTAAGGGGGAAACCATCGGGAGGCGCTACAGAACGTTTCGGTCGGGGCCGACGGGCCCGGCGGCAACGTCGTCGCCGCAAGCGCGTGGGCTTTGAAAGCACGCGCAGCCGAACTCAGTCGGTGCTCCACGTCGTTGGCGCGGTGACGCAGCGCGGCAGGCCGAGTGTCACCCCACATGGTGACTTCGGTGAGGCCGCGTTCTAGCGTGGCAGTCACGATCTCGCGCACGCTCGCGTCGGCGTCGATGATGTCGGCGCCGACCGCAAGTGCCTGTGTCGGTGGCCATTTCGTCGCCGACTCCCGCTTGGGCGACGGGGAGCCGGTCTTGATCCCGAGGATCTGCAGCGCCCGCGGGTCCGACGGCGTCGTAACGAAGACGTTGACATCCCAGCCCGACATCGCGCGGTCGAATAACCAACCGCCCGCCGAGGCGACGACGTCTTCGACCGTGGACCCGATGACGTCGATGCGGTACCGCGCGAGGGCGGCCGCGGACCCATCAGCTCGCCTTGCGGGGAACTCGGTGCGCCTCGCCGGGTTGTCGATGTCATACGCCCGCGCTGTCATGACCTCTGACTCCTCATCGTCGACGTGACCTGCACCGGGACACCCCGCTGCTCCCACCGGTCGCGGTGCTTCGAGACCAGAGTGACAGTTTTCGCTTGATCTGTAAAGCTTGGATCTGAGATCTGCGGCGGCTCCAACCTGTAGTCGGCCGGCCTGAACCGGCGCGTCATCGTCCAGAACGACCGGGCGCTGCGCGGCCACTGCGTGACGACGCGACCATTGGGCGCCCGGAAGTAGTTGTGGCACCGGGTCGTCCACACGGTGCCTTCCATCCATTGGTCGATTTTCGCCAGGAAGCCCGCCATCGTCTCCGGCCGCACCGCGACGTACGACTTGCGCTTGCGTCGCATGTGTTTCAGTGCCCGAACGACGTAGCGGGCCTGCGCCTCCAGCATGAAGATGACGCTGTTGGACCCGACGTTGGTGTTCGGTCCGTACAGCATGAAGAAGTTCGGGAAACCGGGCACCGCCATCCCCAGGTACGCGTACGCGCCGTCGGCCCACGTTTCGCGCAACGATGTGCCGCCTTCGCCGATGACGTCGATCTCGCCGAGATAGTCCGCGGCGGCATACCCGGTGGCGCACACCACGAGGTCGACGTCGAGTTGTCGGCCGTCCTCGGTGACCAGCGAGCGCGCGCGCAACGACCGTGCGGGACTTGTCACCACTTCGACGTTGGGTTGTGTCAGCGCCGGGATGAAGTCCGAGGAGAAGACCAGCCGTTTGCATCCCAGTGGATGATCGGGTGTCAGCTTGCGCCGCAGATCCTCGTCACTGACCGCGGATTCGAGCATCTTGACTGCGAGCGCCCTGAACTCGTGGGTTTTGTCGCTGCCGTGTTCGATCACCGAGATGTTCGCTTCGCTGCGCAACCACAACCGCGTGCGATAGAGCCTTTTGGCCAACGGAACATGTGCGAAAACCCAACGCTCCCTGCGCGTGTAGGCGCGGTCGGGTTTCGGCAGGATCCAGGTCGCCGAGCGCGGTCAGACACCACGTGCCCGTCTCGGAATCCCACTGTGCGGAGCGGATTTCGGTGCCGAGTCGCAAGTTCGGGGTGAGCTTGTATCGTTGCGCGCATTGCTCGAAGTACTCCAGGATCTCCGGCTGGCCCGACCAGAGCCGCGACCAGTTCGGGTTCAAGTCGAACGAGTACGAGTACAGATGCGATTTCACGTCGCAGGCGAGGCCGGGATAGGTGTTGATCCGCCATGTTCCGCCGACGCCGTCCTCGCGGTCGAAGATCGTGAAGTCACGAAAGCCGGCCTTCCTCAGGAAGATTCCGAGTGCCAGTCCGCCCGGACCCGCGCCGATGATTCCGACTCTGGGTCCGGTCATCCGATCTGCAGGCATTGCCCTCCGTCGACGACGAGTTCTGCACCGGTGATGAACGACGCCTGCGCGGACACCAAGAACGCCACCGCGTCGGCCACTTCGACGGGTTGTCCGAGGCGGCCGAACGCCGAGGTGGCCGCGAGTCGGGTCTGGGTGTCCTCGTCGAGCATCGGTGTGGCGATCGGCCCCGGGACCACAGCGTTGGCGCGAATGCCGACGGGCGCGAGTTCTGCGGCCACTGCCCGGGTCAGGCCTCGCAGCGCCCATTTCGCGGAGCCGTACGCGACATGATTCGGAAAGGGCCGGATGGCGCCGGTGCTGCAGGTGTTGACGACGGCGGCGCCGTTCGCGCTGCGGAGGTGGCCGAGCGCGGCCTGGATGCCGAGAAACGGGCCGAGGCAGTTCACTCGCCAGCTGCGCTCGAAACCGTCGGGCGTCTCGTCGGACAGCGAAGCCCGGTGCAACACACCGGCATTGTTTACCAGCGTGGTCAACGAGCCGAACCGGTCGACGGTGGCCGCCACCGCCGTTGCCCATTGGTCCGCGGACGTCACGTCAAGTGGAATCGCAGCCACCCCGTCGCCCAGTGCGGCGACCGTGGCGTCGAGTTCGTCGGTCAGCAGATCAGCGGCGGCGATGCGGAATCCGTCGGCGTGCAGCCGCGCGACGATTGCCGCCCCCTGGCCGCGCGCGGCGCCCGTCACCAACGCGACACGATCGGTCATCGCCTAGCCTCATCGAGGTGCTCGGCCGCGCCGCGCCGCAGGGCCTGTGATTCCGATGTCAACGTGATCATCCGAAACCCGTTGTCGGCCGCAACCTTTCCGAGCTTGCCCGTGCCGGCATGAATGCCAGCGACAAGCTCTCGTGCCGAAGTTGCGGCCTGCACCCTTTGTATCGCATCGCGCAACTCCGGATGTGTCCACGCGTCACTCAGGTTGTGGCCCAGGGAGATCGCGAGATCGGCTGGCCCGACGTACAGCCCGGCAATCCCCGACACCGCGGCGATCTCGTCGAGCGCGTCGAGGCCCCGCGCGGTTTCGATCATCGGGAACACGCTCACCCGCGACTCGAGTTCCGACGGATCCCGGCCGAGGCTCGCGCGCAGCGGTCCGAAGCTGCGTACTCCCGCCGGCGGGTACCGGGTCGCGTCGACGGCCGCGGCGGCCTGATCGGCGGATTCCACCATCGCGACGATGACAGCGTCCGCCCCCGCATCGAGGACCCGGCCGATCGGCGCGGGGTCGGGCGACGCCAGCCGCACGGCGGTGGCAATCGGAACGTGTTCGAGCCGGCGCAGCATCAGCGCGACGTCGGCGTCGTCGAAGTATCCATGCTGGACATCGAACCCGACGTAATCGTAGCCGGCACAGGCGAATTCCTCGGGTCCGATGATCGTCGGGCTCACTATCCAGCCGCCCCACACCGGCTCTGAGCCGGCGAGTGCGTCCTGCAATCTGCTCCGAGTCATCGCGTCACTCTACGATCGCGATCTTGACGCGCTCGGGCGTCGGGCGGCACGCGAGTTCGAAAGCGGATTGCACCTCGTTGACGGTGAACGTGTGGGTGAGGTAGTTCGCCAGCAATTCGGGATGCTCGCGCGCGAAGCTGTCCGCGCCTTGCAGAACACGCCGGCGGTCCAGCGTCACACCGGATTTCAGCGTCAGGTTGTTGCGGAGCATGGTGCGCATGCTGATCGGGTAGCTGTCGTCGTCGGGCACTCCGAAGTAGAACACGGTGCCGCCGAACGCGGCCGCCCTGACCGCGTGGTTCAGCGTGGCGACCTGGTGGCCCACCGCTTCGATCACCACATCCGGCCGATCGCCGGGAGCCAAGTGACTGAGCCATCGATCGCTGGTAGCGCGGACGACGGTGTCGACGCCGAAATCCTTTCCGAGGACATCACGATCGACGGGGTCGATGCCGGCGACGTGCCGGGCGCCGCTGGTCTTGGCCGCATAGGCGAACAGCAGACCTATCGACCCGAGCCCGATGACCGCGACGTGACGGCCATCGATCTCGAGTTGCTCGAGCGCGTACAGGACGCACGCCAGCGGCTGCAACCCGACGGCATGCTGTGGGTCAAGGGCCGGATCGTATGGCGCCAAACCGCTTCCGTCGGTCACCACCCGTTCCATCAGCCCGTCGAACCCCGACGCCCAGCCGACGACGTGGTCGCCGGCGCGGTGGTCGGGATGGCGACTGGCGATCACTTCGCCGACGACTTCATGGATCGGGAAGCCGTCCATCTCCGCCGCGGAGGTTCCGCGATCACCCGGAATCTTTCCGCGCACACCGCAAAAGGCCGGCACGTCGCTGCCGCAAATGCCGGCGGCGAGGAACCGCAGCAGCACTTGCCCGTCGGCGAGGTCGTCAGATGTCTTGTCCGGCAAGCTTGTCCGCTCGAACGTGTAGGGGGCAACGAGCCGATACGACCACATCGTCATACCTCCACCGGGATACTGCTCCAGCCCCACTGAAAGCTGGACGGAGGCCGGGACGCGTTGGCGGCGTCGATCCGGTAGTCGGGCACCCGCCTGAGCCATTCGGTCACCAACACTGCGATCTCCAGTCGGGCGAGGTGGTAGCCGAGGCAGAAGTGCTGCCCGCGGCCGAAGGCCAGCGAGCGCTCGATGGGCCGGTCCCAGATGAATTCGTCTGGACGAGGGTATTCACGTTCGTCACGGTTGGCCGAGGCGAGCAGGCTGATGATCCGCTGGCCGGGCCGCATGGTGGTGCCGTGGAGCGTGTACGGCTTGCGAAGTGTCCGCGCAAACCATTGCGCCGGAGCGCAATATCGGATCATCTCGTCGCGGGCGATGCGGACATTGGCGTCGAGGTCGGCACGCACCGCGGACAATTGGTCCGGGTGCCGGGCGAGTTCCCACAGCCCGTGCGCGACGATCTTCGGCACCGTCTCCGTGCCGCCGATGAACACGCCGAGCATCTGAGTGGCGGCTTCAACGTCGTCGAGCGCGGCTCCGTCCGGCAACCGGTAGCCGATGATGCCGTCCACAATCGGCAGCTCACCGTCGGCTGTTCTCGCGCGTCGGCGCTGCACGAGAGGGATCAGGTATTCGAGGTATCCGGGCCTGGCGTTGGCGACCTCGACGCCGGCGCCCGGTTCGGCCAGGCTTCCCGCGTTCACGGTGGCCAGCACGTCGCGCGCCGATTCGACCGGCAAACCCAGCAATTCGCACACCACCGACGCGGCGACGATTCCGCCGTACTCCTGCGTCAGATCGAAGCTGCCCCGGGCCAAGAGCTCGTCGAGGCGGTCGTTGGCGAACTGTCGAATCCGCGTCTGGAGCTTGGCAACCGCCCTCGGCCGAAACGATGCCGAGTGTGTTCGTCGGATGTCGTCGTAGATCGGCGAGTCGAAGTTCGCGTGAAAGGGCATCGGATGCAAGGGTGGATCGGCAACCGGTCCGTCGTTATGGCGCGCCAAAACCGTTGCGGCGGGCAGGGTTCCCTCCGACGCAACGAATGTGCCGTCGTTGACCTCAAGCACCGTCCAGATGTCGGCGAACCGCGACAGCGCAAACGTGTCCCACTGCGGCAAGTAGTACACCGGAAAACGATCGCGAAGTACCCGGTAGTACGGCAGCGGGTCTGCCATCACCGCCGGGTCGAACGGGTCGTACGAAAAGTCTTGCATCACTGCTGCTTTCATTGCAGCGGCGAAGGCGGTAGCGCCTGCAGGATCGAGTCCTCCCAGCCGTCGCGAAGCGCCGGCGCGACACTCATCCACGTGACGATCTCTGCGGGCGGGCTGTCCGTCCACGACGGATAGTGCTCGGCGAAGCAGTCCCACTCGCCTTCCAGTGCCCAGTAGTGGATGACCTCGTTGTACCGGAATGTCGTCGTGAACGAGCCCAGCCATTTCTTGCCGGTCCGCTCCGACCATGGCACGTAGAGGCGTTCGAGTTCCCGGATGTAGTCGTCCTGACGGCCGGGTTTGGTCTGCATGATCTCCTGGATCACCAGCCCTGCACTGAAATTCGCCTCTCTCAACTGAGCCAGCGTCTTGTTGCTCGGGCCCGGATACATGATCCGGCCCTCCCCCGACGCCCCGATCTCGGCCATCAACGTCGACCATTTCGCGGCAGCGGTTTCGTGACTGCCCCCGCGAGCCTGTGCGCGACCGATGCGCGCATAGTCGGCGAAGGCGTCGATCTCCCAGATGATCGTGACCTGCGGCCAGTGTCCGTTGTACGGCGTGGTCTCCCAGATCGCAAAGAGCCGGGCGCAGAGGTCTTCCATCATCGGTTGGTACACACCCGTGAACATCTCGATGAACTGGTCGTCTCGCCCCGAGCCCAAGTCGATGGTCTCGTGCAGATACAGCAGCGTGTGGCTGTGGTACTTGCGCATCGACGCTCAACGGTCCCGGAGAGTTGACAGTGGCACCTTGCGAGCGTGACACTTATCGCGTGTTTTGTAAAGGTGCGACTGCGCTCGCCAACGGTTTCTGCTTCGGCGAGGGGCCGCGCTGGTTCGAGGGCCTGCTGTGGTTCTCCGACATGCTCGGCGAGGCAGTGCACACCGTCGACCTGCACGCATCGATGACCACGTTGCCGCTGCCTGGGCACGCTCCGTCCGGTCTCGGCTTCCGGCCCGACGGCTGTCTGCTGATCGCGTCAACCGAGCGCCGGCAGGTGCTGACCTACGACGGCGAAGAACTCGCGACGCTGGTCGATCTCGCCGGCGAGGTGCCGGCCGTCCTTGGCGACATGGTGGTCGACGACGCCGGGCGCGCCTACGTGGGATCGCAAGCCCGCGAAGGCGGCGTGATCGTGCGAGTCGAGGTGGACGGCTCTGCTACAACCGTCGCGGAGGATCTCGACTTCCCCAACGGCATGGTGATCACCCCCGACGGCGGCACGCTGATCGTCGCAGAATCCGTCGGACGGCGGTTGACGGCCTATCGCATCACGCCCGACGGCGCACTCCGCGACCGCCGTGTTTTCGCCGACGGTCTCGACGGGCCGCCAGACGGCATCACTCTCGATGCGGCCGGGGGAGTCTGGGCCGCAATGACTTTGGCGCATCAATTCGAGCGCATCGTCGAAGGCGGCGCGGTCACCGACCGCATTGCCGTCGGTGAGCGCACCGCGATAGCGTGCACACTCGGCGGCCCGGAGCGCCGCACACTGTTCTTGCTGTCGAGCACCGATGCGTACCCGCAGCGGCTGATCGGGACGAAGTTGTCGCGGCTGGACGCTGTTACGGTCGACATCCCCGGCGCCGGATTGCCCTGACCTACCGACAGAAAGCGGACCATGAGCGACTCTTACTACGAGCTGGTCGACGACACCGGGCCTCTCGGCGAGAAATTCGCGGCCACCGATTTCGTGCGCAGCACATGGTCGGCGGCGATCCAGCATGCCGCCCCGGTGTCGGCTCTCTTGGTCCGGGCACTGCAGCGGTGCGAGCAGCGCGACGACACCCGGCTCAGCCGAGTCGTCGTGGATCTGCTCGGTCCCGTTCCGGCGGAGGGAGACTTCTGGGTGCGCAGCACGCTGGAACGAGCAGGCAAACAGATCGAGCTCGTGACGGCGGAGATGCTCGGCCCCGGCCCGGATCGCGAACCGCGGCCCGTCGCCAAAGCCAGCGGCTGGCGGTTGCAACAGCAGGACACCCAGGACGTCGCGCGTTCCGCCAGCCCGCCGTTGAGGCCGGTATCGGAGGGCCGAGATCGCAACCTGGCGAAGAACTTTGACAAGAATTATGTGCACAGCCTCGACTGGCGCTGGCTGACCACCCCGCTGGCCGACGGCCCCGGCGAGTCCTGGATCAGGCCCACCGTCGACCTCGTCAAGGGTGAAACGATGACGCCGCTCGAACGGCTCTTCGCTGTCGCCGACGACGCGAACGGGGTCGGCACCAAGATCGACATCACCAACTTCACGTTCCTGAACACCGACCTGGTCGTGCACGTGTTCCGAATCCCCGAGGGCGAGTGGACCGGCATCCGGGCGGAAACCAGCTACGGTCCCGACGGCGTCGGCACGACCACCGGGACACTTCTTGACGAGCACGGTGCGGTGGGCAGCATCCAGCAGTCGGTGCTGGTGCGTCGCCGGTCGCGCTAACGCGCGGGTCAATCGACCACACGCAACGCCGTGGAGGGGCACTGGGTTACAGCTTGCTGCATGCGGTCACGGTCGGACTCCGGGCGCTCGTTGCCGTGAATCAGCACGGTCCCGTCGTCCTGCACCTCGAAGACGTCCTCCGCGATCGACTCGCAGATGCCGTGTCCGGTGCACTTGCTCAGGTCGACCTCGATGCGCATCGCCACACTCCTACTGCACAAACGCCGGCAGCCGCTTGATGCCGTGCACAAAGCTGCTGTAGAGCAGGTCGGGCTCGCCGAACTCGACGCGGCGAAGCCGAGTCAGCAACTCGCGGAACAAGTTTCGCAGTTCTGTCTTTGCGAGTTGATTGCCGAGGCAGAAGTGTGGTCCTCCGCCGCCGAAGCCGAGGTGCGGATTGGGTGAGCGGGATAGGTCGAGGGAGTGCGGCGCGTCGAACACGCTCTCGTCGCGGTTCGCCGAACAGTAGAACAAGCCGAGCTTGTCGCCTGCCGTGATTTGTTGGCCGGCGACCTCGACGTCTTCCGTTGCGAACCGGGCGAACTGCAGTACCGGCGTCGCCCACCTCACGAATTCTTCGACCGCACAACCGACTCGGCCGTCGAAGTCCTCCATCAGCCAGTCACGCTGCGCCGGGTGGTCGACCAGCGCCATCATCGCGTGTGTCGTCGTCTGTTTCGTCGTGTCGTTGCCGGCAGACGCCAGCAGGATCAGGAACGCGCCGACCTCCTCGTCGGTCAAGCGGTGGCCGTCCACTTCGGCATTGACGATGCTGGTCATCAAGTCGTCGCCGGGATGCTGGCGGCGGAACTTGGCCAGCTCAGCACCGGTGTGGCTGAGCAGCAGCATTTCGTTGAGCGTGTTCTGGGCCCGCTCCTCCAGCGAGCTGTATTCGTCGTCGCTCATGCTGAACAGCTTCTCGGCGGCCAGCGCCACGGCCTCGCGGTCCGCCTCGGGGACACCGAGCATCTCGGTGATCGTCATCATCGGCAGCCGGGCCGCACATGCCGACACGAAGTCGATTTCGCCCACTCCGATGAGCTCATCGACCACCCTGACGGCGTTCTTGTGGATCTGCTCCTCGATGCGGCGGACGTTGCGCGGCGTGAACGCCGAACTGATCAACCGGCGGTAGACCGTGTGCTCGGGCGGGTCCATGGTCAAGAAGAACGTCGCGATCTGCTGGACCTCCACCGGCATCGGGTCAAGCGCGACACCCTTGGCGGAAGTGAACAATTCGGGGTGCTGGCTGACGTACACGATGTCCGCGCGTCGCGTCACTGCCCAGAACCCGTCTTCGGCCATG
>Ga0070741_10012501_pt1 | contig 15311 bp, 11 predicted proteins | sample Coa_R1_4_FD_66440 | JGI IMG/M metagenome (GOLD analysis project Ga0070741, IMG submission 66440) | Surface soil microbial communities from Centralia Pennsylvania, which are recovering from an underground coalmine fire - Coalmine... | ecosystem: Environmental > Terrestrial > Soil > Unclassified ... | reverse complement strand
CCGAACGGCGCCGGTAAAACCACCCTGTTCCGCATGCTCACCGGTGTCGAGAAGCCGGACGCCGGAGAAATCCGCGTCGGCCCCTCGACGAAGCTCGCCTACGTCGACCAGTCACGCCAGGCGTTGGATGACAAAAAGACTGTCTGGCAGGAAATTTCCGGCGGCCTGGACATCATCAAAGTCGGTACCTACGAGACCCCCTCGCGCGGCTACGTCGGCCGCTTCAACTTCAGGGGCACTCAACAGCAACAGGTGATCGGCGAGCTCTCCGGCGGCGAGCGCAACCGCGTCCACCTGGCGAAGGTATTGAAACAGGGCGGCAACGTCCTGCTGCTCGACGAGCCCACGAACGACCTGGATGTCGAGACATTGCGCGCCCTGGAGGACGGCCTGTTGAATTTCCCCGGCTGCGCAGTGGTCATCTCGCACGATCGCTGGTTCCTCGACCGTATTGCCACCCACATGCTGGCGTTCGAGGGTGATTCGCAGGTGGTCTGGTTCGAAGGCAACTACCAGGAGTACGTCGAGGACTACAAGCGTCGGACCGGAGACGATGCCTCGCAGCCTCACCGTATCAGGTACAAGCCGCTCACCCGCTGAGCCCAGCTTCGATCGTGGCAGCCACTCCACCCGTAGGCGACGAAGCCCCGGCGGAAGATCGCAGTGTCTTTCGCTGGATCGGCCCCATTGCAGCCCTGCTGATCTTTTCGGGGGTTGTCTGGGTCCTTCACAAAGAAATGGCCCACCTGCACATCCGGGACGTGTGGGCCCATCTGCATGAGATTCCACGCAGGAGCGTAATCGCCGCCCTGGGCTTCACGGCCTTGAGCTACTGGCTGTTGAGCACCTACGAGGTGCTGGCGCTCAGCTATCTGCGGAAGAAAATCGCATACAGCCGCATCGTCTTCACCTCGTTCATTGCTTACTCCTTCGGCCACACGCTTGGGTTCGCGGCCTTTACAGGCGCTGCCATCCGCTTCCGGCTCTACGCTACCGCGGGTGTCTCAGCGATCGAGGTGGCCACCGTCTCCGCCTTCTGCAGCCTGTCGATCGGCATCGGACTGGCCATGATCGCCGGGTTCTCGCTGTTGTTCGCCCCCGACCAGGCGGCGTTGGTGCTGCACCTGAGCCGTTTCTGGTCGATGTTGATTGGCGGAATTCTGTGGACCGCGGTGGTGGCTTATGGCTTGTGGGCCTCACTGTCTCGCAGCACGTTGGAAATCCGCGGCTGGGCGTTGCGGGCGCCGGGCCCCTGGATCGGCCTGCCGCAGATCGCACTCGCCATGATGGATCTGAGTCTGGCGGGCGCCGTGGCCTGGTGGCTGCTGCCCGCGGACGCCAACGTCAATTTCAGCACCTTTCTGGGCGCCTACGCGGCCGCTGTCATTACAGGCATCGTCAGCCACGTCCCCGGCGGCATCGGCGTGTTCGAGACGGTCATGATCCTGGCGCTGCCGAACGTTGCCCCCGATGCGCTGTTGGGCTCACTGCTGGCCTACCGCGCCATCTATTATCTCGTGCCCATTCTGTTCGGGGCCATTCTGTTCGGCGCCAAGGAACTGAGCGCGGCCAGCACCCGGATCGCCCGGGCACACCAGCTTGCCTCCGCCTACATTGCCCCCGTGGTTCCGCAGGTGTCCAGCGCCCTGGTGTTTCTGGCCGGAACCGTGCTGCTCATTTCCGGTGCCACCCCGGGCATCAACGAGCGCCTGGCGTTTCTGGACCGCTTCCTGCCGCTGACGGTGCTGGAGGTCTCACACCTTGCGGGCAGCATCATCGGCCTGGGCCTCATCGTGTTGGCCCGCGCGTTGTTCCGGCGCGTCGAGGCCGCCTACCACATCGTCTTCTGGCTGCTGGTCGCCGGCATGGTGGCCTCGCTGCTGAAGGGGTTGGATTTCGAGGAAGCCATCATCCTGGCCCTGGTGCTGGGCGTCATGGGGTTGGGCCGACGCTCCTTCTATCGACCCACCGCCATTCTGTCGGAGCGTTTCACCCCGGCGTGGATCGCGAGCATCATCGGTGTGATCGTGATGGCCGTTTGGATCGGCTACATGGCCTATCGGAAGGTCATCTACTCACAGGACATGTGGTGGACCTTCTCGCTGGATGCGCACGCACCACGCATGTTGCGAGCCTCGCTCGCGGTCATCGTGTTAGCCGCTGCGTACCTGGTGTTGAACATGTTGCGCCCGGCGCGGCCGGAGCCCGCGGTGGCCGGACCCGAAGACATCCAGCGCGCCCGGGCAGTGATTGCCAAGTCAGACCTGACCATGGCGAACGCGGCGCTCGCCGGCGACAAGCGACTGCTGTTTTCCGAATCCGGCGACACCTTCATCATGTACCAGATTGCCGGACGCAGTTGGGTTGCCCTGGGCGATCCGATGGGAGCCAGGGAAGGCGCCGAAGAGCTGGTGTGGCGCTTCCGCGAGATCTCCGATCATCATGGCGGCGAAACGGTTTTCTACCAGACCAGCAGCGACAGCCTGTCGCTGTACGTGGACCTGGGACTTGCGGCCCTGAAGATCGGCGAGGAAGCACGTGTGCCGCTGGCCAACTTCGGCCTGGAAGGCTCCGCCCGGGCGGATCTGCGCCAGGCCCATCGCCGCGCCGAGCGTGATGGCGCGAGCTTCGAAGTCGTTCCGGCCGAGCGCCTGGACGAGATCCTGCCGACCTTGCGGCAACTGTCGGACTCCTGGCTGACGAGCAAATCCACCAGTGAGAAACGCTTCTCCGTGGGAGCCTTCTCACCCGAGTATCTGCGCTACTTTCCGACGGCGCTGGTGTACTGCGAAGGCATGCCTGCGGCGTTCGCGAATCTGTGGACCACCGGCACCAAGGAGGAGCTGTCGGTTGACCTGATGCGCTTCGGGCCCGATGCGCCGCGCGGCGCCATGGACTACCTGTTCATCGAATTGATGAAATGGGGCCGCGAGCAGGGTTACCGCTGGTTCAATTTAGGCATGGCACCGCTGGCGGGCCTCGAGGTGCATCCGCTCGCCCCGGCCTGGCATCGTGTTGGAAATTTCGTATTCCGCCACGGGGAGCATTTCTACAACTTCGACGGCCTGAGGCGCTACAAGGCGAAGTTCGATCCCGTGTGGGAAGCGAAGTACCTGGTCGCCCGGGGCGGGATCTCCCTGCCGCGGGTGTTGGTGGATGTGTCAGTTTTGATTGCAGGCGGTATGAAAGAGTTGTTTGCTCGATGAAAGGTAAGCTCCTTCCGGCAGCCCTCGCGCTGCAGGTTTTTGCGGCCGCGGCGCTGTTGACGGTCACCGCAGTCAACAGCGCCGGCGCACAAACGACCCCCGATCCAACCGCACCCGTTCCAGCCACTGCGCCACCGCAGACCGAAGCGCCCCCGCCGGCGTCCGAGCGGCCAGCGAGGCAATCCCAAGCGGGAGCGGACACGCCCGCTGCACCGACCGCCGCCGAAGCGGCCCCTGCACCGACCGCCGCCGAAGCGGCCCCCTCCCCACCCGCTGCACCGACCGCCGCCGAAGCGCCCCCCTCAGCGCCGGCCACTACAGACACACCGCCGCCCGCCTCGGCAACGCCGGCCCCCAGCCCAGCGACCGCAGCCAACCCAGCCGACACCAACTCGGCCCAACAGCCGAGCCCGGTCGGAAAAAAGAAGCAGGCGACCGATGCACCCACAGGCGCGCCTGGCACCAACAGCAGCGGCGCCAACACCGGCGTCGCCGGCGCGGCCGATGCCAAGGCCACCAGGCCCAACAGCGCGAAAGGCGTCAAAGGCTCCAAGTCCGCGAGCGCCAGGAAGGGCGCTAAAACTGCCGAGCTTCCCGCTGCCCCGGTCGAAGGCGAATCCCACCTTCCGGCGGGCCGCTTCGGCACGGTGACGGTCTACATCCCGGATGGCACGCCCAAGAGCGTCGCGATCTTCCTATCGGGAGACGGCGGCTGGAATCTCGGCGTGGTCAGCATGGCGAAGTCGCTCGTCGAAACAGGCGCGGTGGTCATCGGCGTGGATATCCGGCAATACCTGGGCTCGCTGGGTAAGGCCGCGCAGCGGCCCGATGCCAAGTGCCAGTTGATTGCCGGCGACTTCGAAAACCTGAGCCATCAGATCCAGAAGGAAATCGGCCTGTTTGTCTATCACGTGCCGGTGCTCATCGGGTATTCCTCGGGAGCGACCGTGGTATATGCCGTGCTGGTGCAATCGCCGCCCGGCACCTTCGCGGGCGCATTGAGCCTCGGGTTCTGTCCGGACCAGGATTTCGCGGGCGCCGCCGTCTGCACCGGTGCCGGCCTGCACTACACGCAGGGCAAGAAAAATGACCTGATTTTCGAGCCCGCCAAAACACTGAAACAACCCTGGATCGCGCTCCAGGGCCAGAAGGACCAGGTTTGCGCGCCCGAGCCGGTCGACACCTTTGCCGCCGCCACGACCAACGGCCAGGTCGTCAAACTGCCGCTGGTGGGCCACGGCTTTGGGGTCGAGCGCAACTGGATGCCCCAGTTCCTCGAGGCCTACAGCAGCCTCACGGCGCACGTCGAGACCCCGCCCGTGCGCCCGCAGGACATCAGTGACTTGCCCACCCAGGAAATTCCGGCAGCCCCCGACAGCCACGGCGACGAGATGGCCTTGTTGATTACGGGCGATGGCGGCTGGGCTGGTCTCGACCAGGAGCTGGCCGCGAGATTGGCCGCCGATGGCGTGCCCACAGTGGGACTCAACTCGCTCAAATACTTCTGGACCGAGCGCAGTCCGCAGGAAACCGCCCACGACGTGGCGCGTATCATGAGTCACTACCTGGCGGCCTGGAACAAACAGCGGGTGCTGCTCGTTGGGTATTCCTTCGGAGCGGACGTGTTGCCGTTCGTGGTGAATCGGCTGCCGCCCGAATTGCGCGCGCGTGTTGCAACAGTCAACTTGCTGGGCATCGACTCCAACGCCTCCTTCGAGATCACCATCGCGGGGTGGGTGGGGTCGGAAGGCAGCGGACCGCCGACCCGGCCGGAGTTGTCGGCCCTTACCGGTGTGCCGGTTCTGTGCATTTACGGCCAAGGTGAGTCGGACTCCATATGTCCTGGACTCCAGACGACCGGTGGCCACAGCACCGTTAGCCTGGCGGAAGTTGGCACAGGGCATCATTTCGGCGGCGAGTATGCATCGTTGGCCGATCGCATTTTGGCGTATGCTAGGAGCTTACGACCAACAACCTGACTCCACCACCGGCACGACATAATGTCGGTTTATATCGACCTCGCCAGCCGTCTGCACCACGACCAGGCCGACAACCTCGCCGTGACCTGCCCGCATTGCCAGGTGGTGGCGCACATCACTCCGGTTGCAGTGCCGCGCTTCGAGGACCTCGCCGTTCACAAACCGCGCCAGGTGGGTGTGGTCTACCTGTGTGACAACTGCCACTTGCCCGTTTTCCTGCGCTTCACGGTGCGCAGTTATGGCGCGGCACGGGTGGATCTCGCACCCCAGTTCACCGAGGTGGAGCGCGCCCGCGAGAAATTCACCTACACCTACCTGCCGGAGGAAGTTGAGATTCTGTTCCGCGAGGCGCTGTTGTGTTTTTCCAGCGGTGCTTACAACGCCTTCGCCTCCATGTGCCGGCGCACCGCGCAAGCCATGTTTCTCGATCTCGGCGAAGCCGGAAAAATCAGGCTTTTTGACGAGCTGAACAATGTGCGCGAGCTGGCAGGACTTGCCTCCGAGCCTTTCAACAAGCTGCGCACCATCCTGTTCGGCACCGAGACCGATCCGCGCCCCAGCATTCCGCTGCTGGACAGCTACGAGGCCGGCGTCGCGTTGGAAGTCATCAAGGACCTGCTGTACGAGGCCTATGTCCGTAAGGGCAAACTCCAACAGGCCATGATGGTGCGGCGCTTCTTCCTGGATGAGACCTCCAACCGCCTGCGCTCATTGGCAGCCCCAACGACTGAAGTCACGAGCTGACGTAAGCCCGCCGACGGCTTTAGCCTCGAGACTCAGGTCGTACTCGCCTCAAGTTGTGACGCATTGTGGCCGATAGCCGGATCAGCACCCCTTGAAGCGTTGCTCCCATGTCAGTAGCTCTACAAATCCGGTTTTCAGCCACCTCGGGCTCCCGCCTCTCACATGAGGGCGGCTCGGACGCCGATCCGCACGGATTTATTGGAGTCCTGATGGACGGAGCATTGCAGCGGATCCGCGACGCCCGTGAGCAACTGGCCCATGGCGCATTGGCCGCCGGATGGCCAGCCTCCGCATCAGGATCGCCGGCCCTGGGAGCATCACGGCTGTTGCGGACCGCAAAGGTGATCCTGGGCGAGCTGCGCGCCGACCTGGACCTGGGTGACGGCGGCGCATTCGCCGCCAACCTGGATGACCTGTACGATTATATGGGCCGACGGCTCAAGGCCGCCGACCTCGCGGACGGACTGGCGGCACTGGACGAGGTGTCGCACCTTCTGGATGCGTTACGTGCCGCCTGGGCCTGCATGCCAGCGGAAGTGCGCAAAGCCTCACGGAACTAGCCCAAAGGACTCAGTGCGCCCGCAGTAAACTGGTCGAAACGCTGGATCCGGGCATCAGTGCCCGGCCCAGCGTGCATCTGGCAAAAAGCGTGGTTTTTTCCAGATGCTCCGCCACCTGCGGCGGCGGGGCACAATTGCGCAGGCGCTGCCTGCTCATGGCCCGGGGTTGCCCCTCACGGGCCAACACGTGCGACGCACGCGTCGCACCCATGTGCCTGGGAGACAGGCACGGAGATTCGAATGTTCGACGGCGCCGACACAGTCGTTCTATATGAGGAGCTGGCTTTCCAGGACGTGCTACCCGTCGTCTGGCGCCAGATGCCCAACCCTGCCGATCGGGACATGGCTGCCGGCTTCACCGAGCGCAATTTGCAGGTGCTGCAAGCCTGGGATGCGATGGACGAGCATGGTCCGGTGGAAAAGGCCGACGAGAATGCCCCTTACGCCGCCGATATCCTGCGGCTGGATCTGAAAATCAACCTCCTGTTGGACATGGTCGGACAGCTCCTGTCCGCCAACCGGCCCCGCCCGACCGCGGTTCCCGTCCGCTTCAATGCCCTGGGAGGCATGTGGCGCGGCACTGGCCCATTACCCGAGGCGGGCGAGCAGGGTGTTGCGGAAATCTATCTGCATGATTGCCTGGTGCAGCCTCTGCGTCTGCCCGGGCGCGTGACCAACGTCTCTCCCAACGGTCATGTGAAGGTTCGATTCGCGCCGGTCGGTGAGGCTGTGGCCGACTTGATCGAGAAACTGGCCTTTCGTCGTCACCGGCGTCAGATCGCTGGAAGCCGGCAACCGCGGCGCGGCACCGGTTAAGTTTCCCGCCGCAGCAAAACAAGTATTTCCCGAAAATAGGTCCGGCTGTGAATAGGATCACGCCGACCATGGTCTTTACTGGACGCAACTCGGATGCGGTTCACATCTTTTACCGTCTGCTCCAAGCAACATATCGCCCACAGTAGTGAGATATGCATCCGGACGCTGTCTCGCTTGCGGAAACAAAGCAATAACGGGTTTGATGAAGGGGCTGGAGACTCAATTGGCGGCAGCGGAACTACATTTGGCGTCCGAGCTCATCAGTAACGAGGCCAGACCAGGAAATCCAGGCGCTGCGACGCCTTTCAACGCTGCAGTGCGATTACCTACAGGCACCTCCGCTGCCATCCGCGAAGTCATTGCCCTCATCCGCCAGGTCGCGGCATTCGACTCGACGGCCCTGGTGCTCGGTGAATCCGGCACCGGAAAAGAAGTCGTCGCGCGCGCCATCCACGATTTGAGTCCGCGTCGCGGCCGACCCTTTGTGGCGGTGAACTGCGGCGCCATTCCCGCCGACCTGCTCGAATCCGAGTTGTTTGGCCATGAGAAAGGCTCCTTCACCGGCGCCATCGCCGCTCGCAAGGGCCGTTTTGAGATCGCCGAGGGCGGTACGCTCTTCCTCGATGAGATCGGGGACATGAGTCCGTCCATGCAGGTGAAGCTGCTCCGTGTGCTGCAGGAGCGTGTATTCGAGCGCGTCGGCAATCACGCGCAGATCCGCTGCAATGTCCGCATCATCGCGGCGACTCACCGCAACCTGGAAGAATCGATCGCCCGCGGCACCTTCCGCGAAGACCTCTTCCATCGCATCAACGTATTCCCGATCGAGATGCCGCCACTGCGCCAACGCAGTGAGGACATTCCCCTCCTCATCCGTGATTTCGTCGAGCACAACGTCGCGGAAGGCCGTGGCCGGCTGCAACTTTCGCCGCGCGCGATGGCCGCACTGGGACTGCACTCATGGAGCGGTAACGTCCGCGAGCTCAGCAACCTGGTCGAGCGGCTGTCGATTGTTTGTGGCAATCGGGTCGCCGAGGTGCGTGATCTCCCGCCGAAATACCGGCCACCGGAGGATTGGACCCTCGAAGTCAAGGCGCTCGATACTTCTTTGTGCGTCACCGCGCTGGAAGACACCTCGCAGGAAATCCCTGTGGAGGAAAAGCTGCCTCTGAGCGAGGACAGCGTGTTGACCGCGTTGGAATCGGAAGCCTTCGAGCCGGCACCTCTCGTGCCCGATCGCAGCAAGCCGACCACGATCGAGGCGGCCGACCCCTTCCAGGGATTGACCGTGCTCCCGGAAGACGGGATTGATCTGCGTGCTCACCTGCTGGCCATCGAGCGCCGCCTGGTCGAACAGGCTCTCGAGCGCGCCAACGGTACGGTCGCACAAGCCGCACGCTTGTTGAACCTACGTCGTACGACTCTGGTCGAGAAGCTCCGCAAACTCGGCATCGCCGACCTCGACAGTCTCGGCGAATAGGCTATGCGGGTCGGGCTGCCGCCTGCCCCGCAACATGATCCCCCGTCGCATGACACCCGCGCGGTGTGACCCAACACACACTGCCGTGGCTGACCCGCCATTTGCCGTGCGCAGCACTGACGGAAGATTGACGCCGGACATGGCGATCGCTTGCCGCGGCTGAGACGGCTGTCACGTTTTCCGGCCGATTCCAACTCGGCACGCCTTTTGCACCTCCCTTCGGGACGCTAGAACCCCCGATGTGGGAGGTCCAATGACTGACGACTGCACCGACAAACAAACCGCTGCTGCTTGCGCCACGCGCGTCGAGCCGGAGCCCGTCGCCTATGCCGCCAACTCACAGCGTCTGATCGAGCTGGCACGGCGGGTGGCCGCGAGCGACTGTACGGTGTTGATCGTCGGTGAGTCCGGCACAGGCAAGGAAGTCCTCGCCCGATTCATCCATCGCCGCTCACCCCGCGCCGCACAGCCCTTCGTGGCTGTCAATTGCGCCGCCATTCCCGAGAACATGCTCGAAGCCATGTTGTTCGGCTATGAGAAGGGCAGCTTCACCGGAGCGCAGGCCGCGCATGCCGGCAAGTTCGAGCAGGCACAGGGCGGCACGCTCCTGTTGGATGAAATCACCGAAATGCCGCTGGCGCTGCAGGCCAAACTGCTGCGGGTGTTGCAGGAGCGTGAAGTGGAGCGCATCGGCAGCCGCACTTCCATCGCCCTGGATGTACGCGTGCTCGCGACGACAAACCGACGCCTGCGTGAGGAAGTGGCCGCCGGCCGCTTCCGCGAGGATCTCTACTATCGTCTGAACGTCTTCCCCCTGGCCTTGTCGCCGCTGCGCATGCGTCGCGACGATGTGCTACCCCTTGCCATGCAACTCCTGTCCAACCGCGTCCGTCCGGGCGAGCGCATTCCGGCGCTGAGCGCCGAAGCCGCACACCTGCTGCTGACCTATCCGTGGCCGGGCAACGTGCGCGAGTTGGACAACCTGCTGCAACGTGCGTTGATTCTGGTCAATGGACCGGTCATCCGTCCGGAGCACATTCAGTTCGAGTTGGCCAACGAAGGTACCCTGGCGGGCAGCGGTGGCGGTGGCATTACCATCACCCATCTGGCCCGCGTTGGAAACACCGGGACCGCTACTGAAATCAAAAGCGCCGCGGGCGCCGCTGCGAAGGAAACAGGCCGCTCGCTGGCCAACACCCTCGGCCAGGCCGAGCGCGACCTGATTCTGGATGCACTGCGATCCGGCCAGGGTAACCGCCGCGAGGCGGCCGAGCGTCTCGGTATCAGCCCCCGCACCCTGCGATACAAGCTCGCGCGCTTGCGCGAGGCCGGTATCGACGTGCCGGCTGCCTGACACGACATAAGGAATCCTCGTCATGAGTCAACTGGAAATCAACAGCATTCTGGCGCAGATCCGCTCGCTGTCAGCGCAGACCCAAGCCAAGGTAGGCGCCGCGCAGCTGCCGCAATCACCGGCGACTTCAGGCGCAAACGCCACAGGAAAGAGCGAGTTCGCGAGTATCCTGAAGAGCGGCCTCGATGCTGTGAATCAAAGCCAGGCCCAGGCCGCACAGATGACGGATGCCTTCTCACGTGGAACGCCGGGTGTAGAGTTGCCACAAGTCATGTTGGCGACCGCCAAGGCGGGCGTCTCGTTCCACGCGTTGTCCGAGGTGCGCAATCGCCTCATCAGCGCGTACCAAGACATCATGAACATGCAGTTGTGACATAGCCCATGGCAGAAGCAACGACAGTATCTTCGCCCGCTGCGGCGCTCACCGCGAGCCTGAAACCCATTCTGCTGCTCGTCGGCATTGCTGCCGCGGTCGCAGCAGGAGTGACCGTCGTCCTGTGGTCGCGCGGCCCGAGCTACAGCCTGCTGTACGCCAACATCGCCGCCGAAGACCAGTCGGCCATTGCCCAGGCATTGGATGCGGCGCAGATCCCCTACCGGATTCAACCGGGCTCGAACAACATCGAAGTCGCCGCCGAGCGCGTCGCCGAAGCTCGCATGAAACTTGCGGGCCAGGGCCTGCCGGAAAGTAACGGCAGCGGCTTTGCGATGATGGATAAAGACCCCGGTTTCGGCGTGAGTCAGTTCGTCGAGAACGCACGTTATCAACATGCGCTCGAGACCGAACTGGCGCGAACCATTTCCAACCTGCGGCCCGTCGAAGGCGCGCGGGTGCACCTGGCCATTCCGCGCCAGAGCGCCTTTGTGCGCGATCACCACCCGGCGAGCGCCTCGGTGTTCGTGCAGGTCCGGCCCGGTCGACGGCTGGAGGAAGGCCAGGTACAGGCCATCGTGAATCTCGTGGCCTCCAGCATTCCGGAGATGGAAGCCAACCAGGTGACGGTCGTCGACCAGCAGGGCCGCCTGTTGTCCTCTCCCGAAAGCCATGATGAGTTTGCCCTGCGCGAGCAGCAATATGACATGGTGCACCGCCTGGAAGACGACTACACCCAGAAGATCGAGGCGTTGCTGACGCCGATGATGGGCGCCGGCCGCGTCCGCGCCCAGGTCGTGGCGCAAATGGACATGGCGGTGACCGAAGAGGCGCGCGAGCAATACAAGCCCGACAGCCAGATCGTCCGCAGCGAGCAGACTTCCGAGCAGAACAGCCGCGATGGCTCATCGGGCGGCGTGCCCGGTGCGCTCACCAACCAGCCTCCGCCGGCCGGCGTGGCCCAGAATCCACCGCCCAACACGGCGCAGAGCGCGAACAACACCAACGCGGCCAGTGCCAACGCGGCAAACGGCGCGAACGGCGCCAAGGCCGCCGTCGGCCCGAACGCCCAGACACAACCCGTGGGCGCGACAGGCACAGGCGCGGACAGCTCTTCGTCCAGGACCTCGACGCGCAATTACGAGATCGACCGCACTCTCGACTACACCCGCAACCCGGCCGGCCGCCTCAAGCGCCTGACAGTGGCGGTGTTGGTCGACAACATGCACGTGCCGCAGAAAGACGGCAAGCTCAAAGATGTGGCGCTCACTCAGCAGCAGCTCGACCACATCACTCAACTGGTGAAGGATGCGGTCGGGTTCGACGAGGCGCGCGGCGACAATGTGAATGTGGTCAATGCCTCATTCACCGCCGAGCCTGTGCAGCCGGAGGGCGAGCTGGAGAAGACCCCATTCTGGGAGACCCCGCTGTTCCTCAACATGTCGAAACTGTTCGGCGGGGTGATCGTTCTCATGGTGTTGATCCTGTCGGTGTTACGACCCCTGATCCGCAACCTGGTCGGCCCACCCAAGCATTCGACGCAGCTCATCGCGCACACCAACAACGGGGACACGGTCACCATCGAGCCCGTCCCGGACGGCTTGCCCAACAACGCCGTGCCCGGCAACACTCCGGCACTCCCGGGAGCGGACGGCAAGACCGCCGCGCTCACCCATGAGCAGCAGGTGGCCCAGGCCCGCACGCACGTCAACCAGGACCCCAAGCGAGTCGCCCAGGTGGTGCGCGGCTGGGTCGCCCAGGACGAGTGACCCATGGCCCAGAAGGAAAAAGAGGCCCGCACTGGCACGGAACGTGCCGCCATCCTGCTCCTGACTCTGGGCGAGCAGGAGGCCGCCCAGATTCTGAAACACATGGGTGCCAAGGAGGTGCAGAAGATCGGCCAGGCCATGTCGAAACTGGCCAACGTCTCCAGGGAAGAGGTGAACGGGGTGTTGACCCATTTCAACGCCACCGTCGAGATGCAAACCTCGGTCGGTGTCGGCACCGACGAATTTCTCCGCAAGGTGCTGGTGGATGCCTTGGGCCAGGACAAGGCCTCGAGCATCATCGATCGCATCAACATCGGGCGCTCCACCAAGGGACTGGAGGCCTTGAAGTGGATGGACGCCCGCGCGGTGGCCGAGCTCATCCGCCTGGAGCATCCGCAGATCATCGCCATCGTATTGGCTTACCTCGACGCCGACCAATCGGCCGAAGTCATCGGATTCCTGCCGCCGAACACACGGTCCGACATCATCATCCGCATCGCCACCCTGGACGGGGTGCAGCCGAGCGCCATCAACGAGCTCGACGACATCATGGAGAAGCAGTTCGCCGGCAAGGCCGGCGGCGGCAAGACCTCCAGCATGGGCGGCGCCAAGGCGGCGGCCAACATCATCAACCTGCTCGAGCCCAGCCAGGAAAGCGTGATCATGGAGCAGATCGCCAAGGCCGACCAGGCCTTGGGCGCCCGCATCCAGGACCTGGTGTTCGTATTCGACAACCTGCTCGAGATCGACGACCGCAGCATGCAGGAGCTCATGCGCCAGGTACCGAGCGACCGGCTGCTGCTGGCTCTGAAGGGCGCCGAAGACTCGCTCAAGGAAAAGATTTTCAAAAACATGTCGCAACGTGCCGCCGAAATGTTGAAAGACGATCTCGAGGCCAAGGGCCCTGTGAAGATCTCCGAAGTCGAAGGCGCGCAGAAGGAGATTCTGCAGATTGCGCGCAAGCTGGCGGAGGCCGGCACCATCGCGTTGGGCGGCAAGGGTGAGGCGTATGTCTGATCCCCGTCGTGCCTTCGCATCCGGCCCCGGTATCGAGCGGTGGGCGTTACCGCAGGTCGAGGGCCATGTCATCGGTCGCCCGCCCGACGACAAGAAAGCCCAGGCCGCGGCGGAAGCCATTGCCCGCATCGCGCGCGAGCAGGCTGAGCAGCGCGGCTATGAAGCCGGGATGGCCAAAGCCGAGGCTGACATGAAGCCCCGTATTGCCGAGCTCGAAGAGCGCGTCAGGAAGTTAGATGCCCTGCTGCAGTTCATGGCGCGACCATTGCAGGATCTCGACGCCGAAGTCGAAAAGACGTTGTTGCACCTTAGCCTGGCCGTCGGTAAGCAACTCGCCCGGCGCGAATTGCGCGTCGAGCCCGAGCAGGTGATCGCCATCATCCGCGAGTCATTGCGCGAACTGCCCTCCTCCGCTCGAGAAATCCGTGTTGTTCTGCATCCCGCGGATGCAGCCATCGTCCGCGAGCACCTCACCGAGCCGGTGAGCGAGCGTGCCTGGAACATTGTGGAAGATCCGACCCTGTCACGTGGCGGCTGCCTGATTCGCACCGACACATCGACTATGGACGCGCGCCTGGACAGTCGCATCAGCGCCGTCATCGCGAACGCCCTGGGCGATGAGCGGGTGGCGGATCGCGACGGTGGTGAAGCGGCTCCTGAGCGCCAGCCCGCATGACAGCACCCGATCTGAACACCGCCCGCGGAGCGAACTGGAGCAATCGGCTCGAGCGCCGTATCCGGCGGGTGGAGCAGACGCCCCCGCCGGCGGTCGAGGGTTCCCTCACCCGCATGGTCGGACTGACTCTGGAAGCGGTTGGATGTCAGGCCTCCATCGGTGATACCTGCGACGTGATCGCGACCAACGGCACTCGCGTCGAGTCCGAAGTCGTCGGATTCTCCGGCGAGCGCCTGTATTTGATGCCCACGGGCGATGTTCACGGCCTCGGGCCCAGCGCGCGGGTCATCCCGCGACGTGGGGCGGGCACCATTCCCGTCGGACCGCAGCTCCTCGGCCGCATCATTGACGGCGGCGCGAATCCCCTCGACGGACTCGGACCGCTCGATTGTGAGGAGCGTGTCCGCCTGGCCGGGAAACCCATCAACCCCCTGGCGCGTAAGCCCATTCACGAGCCTTTGGATGTCGGGATTCGCACCATCAACTCCCTGCTGACCATTGGTCGCGGCCAACGCGTCGGACTGTTTGCCGGCAGCGGCGTGGGCAAGAGCGTGCTGCTCGGAATGATGGCGCGCTACACCAGCGCGGACGTCATTGTGGTCGGACTCATCGGCGAGCGCGGTCGCGAGGTGAAGGAATTCGTCGAGCGCATTCTGGGACCGAAAGACCGCACACGCGCCGTCGTCGTGGCAACTCCGGCGGATCATCCGCCCCTCATGCGTCTGCATGGCGCGTGGCTGTGCACCGCCATAGCCGAATATTTCCGGGACCAGGGCAAGAGTGTCCTGCTGTTGATGGACTCCCTGACTCGCTTTGCGCAGGCCCAGCGCGAGATCGGCCTCGCGATTGGCGAAGCCCCGGCCACCAAGGGCTATCCGCCTTCCGTCTTTGCCAAGCTGCCGCAACTCGTCGAGCGCGCGGGAAATGGTGAGGAAGGCGGAGGCTCCATTACAGCCTTCTACACGGTACTCACCGAGGGTGATGACCAACAGGACCCGATCGCCGACTCCGCCCGCGCCATTCTGGACGGACATATTGTTTTGTCGCGCCGCATTGCCGAAAGCGGTCAATATCCCGCCATCGACGTAGAAGCCTCCATCAGCCGCGTCATGCAGGAAATCGCACCGCCGGATCATCTGCAGGCCGCGCGCAACTTCCGCCAGACGCTGTCGCTCTACCAACAGAATCGCGACCTGATTTCCATCGGTGCCTATCAACGCGGCAGTGACCCGAGGGTTGATAACGCCATCACACTCTGGCCCCGGATGCAGCGATTCCTGCAACAGGACATGCGTGAGCGTGTGGATTTCGCGGCCAGTCTCACAGCACTGAAGACG
>Ga0070741_10012500_pt1 | contig 15311 bp, 11 predicted proteins | sample Coa_R1_4_FD_66440 | JGI IMG/M metagenome (GOLD analysis project Ga0070741, IMG submission 66440) | Surface soil microbial communities from Centralia Pennsylvania, which are recovering from an underground coalmine fire - Coalmine... | ecosystem: Environmental > Terrestrial > Soil > Unclassified ... | reverse complement strand
GCTGGCCGCGGCCCGGCCGGAGACCGACAAGCCGGACAGCCGGATCATCGACATCGCCAACCCGTGGGCCCAGGTCCGCGCGCACCTGCTGGCCGGGCTGGCCGGGGCCCTGCGGTGCCAGGTCATCCTGCTCAGCCCGGACGGGCCGGGGGCGCGCGTGCACGTGTTCGGCTACACCTCGGACCTGGAACGGGCCGACATCCTCTACACCTCGCTGCTGCTCCAGATGGCCCACGGCCTGACCGCCGCGCCGCCCCCGGCCGGGGTGCGCAGCGTCCGCGCCTGGCGGCGCAGCTGGCTGCTCGGCTTCGCCGCCGCGGTGATCGCCAGGGTCAAGGCTGCCGAGGAACGCGCGGCCGCGCACGCCGAAGCCCAAGCGCACGGCGGGACGAGCACCGCGCTGGTGCTCGCCGACCGGTCGGTGGTGATCAGGCGGCAACTGGACCAGGCCTACCCGGTCACCCGGAAGGCCAGGATCACCTACTCGGGGAACGGCTACCGGGCCGGGTACGCCGAGGGACAGCAGGCCGACATCGGCAGCACCCGGATCAGGCCCCGCGGCGCCGCCGCCCTGCCCCGCACGCGATAGCGGCAGCGCCTTCCGGGCGGGCGGGCCATGTGCGCGGCACCAGGTCCGCCCGCCCGGCCGTTACAGTCGCGGGACCGGGTCGTCAGGCCCTGGCGGGACCGGCCGCCGCACAGGCAGGGACCATTGATTGCCGGCGTCCGGTGCGGTGAACTCGCGCGGCCGCAGCGCTGCCCGGGGGGTCTGCGAGCCGGGTGACCCCTCACCGGTCACCGATCCCGCCGTGCCGTGTTCCGCGATTTGCGCTGCCCGCTGCTGCCGCCACAGCGCAGTCTCGGGCAGTTCTCCTCCGGCGCTGGCCGCCAGCCCGGCTACCGGGTCCGCGACCGCGTGATACCAGCCGTTCGCCTCCGCCGCGGCGGTGTCCTCGTCGGCGACGGCGACGGCCGCTGCGTCGGCGTCAGCCCTGCTGACCGGGGTGTCCATCAGCCGCCGCAGGTAGGCCTGCGTCCAGGGGACGCCGTACCCGCCTGCATCGCGCAGCGCACGCTCGGGCAGCCACGCCGCGCGCCGCCCTAGCTGGATGACTACCTCGCCTGGATACCACCGGCGGCCATCTCCGGCCAGGGACAGGATCGCGCCGTAGATCTCGTACCGGGCATCGGCGGTGAAACTGCCTGGCGGCAGCGACATCGCGGCCTGCGTGAACATGTTGGGGTCGGCGAGCATGCCTGCGAGGATCTTCTCTTCCAGAACTACCCTGGGTACCGGGGACACGTCCGGGATGACCAGCTCACCGGTGGCGGTCGGTCCCCGGTCGGCGAGCCAGCGCCGCTGCTGTTCATAGCTAGTGAACATGACGTGCTCGCCGAAGCCGCGGCCGTGCACGGCGACGATGAACCACCGCCTTCCGCCGTATCCGGCGTATCCGTGCTGGTACCAGGCGCCATCGGTGCCGCGCACGTCGGCGTCGTCGCTCCAGTCGATCCCGTCATCGGCCCGCGGGTCGGCGCGGATGTCCCGCTCGGCCTCGGGACGGTAGGCGTACCGGAGCATCCACCGGTCCCGTGCCTGGTCCTGCAGCTCGCCGTCCGCGACCTGGCGCAGCACACCGGCCTTGTCGCCCAGGCCGGCGTGTTCGAGGTCAGCAGCGATCCGCGCGTAGTCCTCATCGCGCGGCCACCGGGTGATCTTCCGGATCCGCGCATCGAGCAGCTGCCGCACCGCCAGCCGGGTGCCGTCACCTGGCCCGTGCGCCGCCGCCAGCGCGGCGGCCTGGTCCAGGATCAACGGATCCTCCAGCAGGACGCGAGTCAGCCACCACTGCTCCCCGCCCTCACCTCCGTTCACGGCCGCGGTCCCGTGATACGCATCCGCGCCGCGACCGAGTCGGGCTGGTCCAGGTAGGGCGCGGACCTGTCCATCAGGACAGCCATCCGCTGCTCATGCTCCCCCGCAATCCGCGCCGCAGATCTAGGCGCCGGCGTAACCTGCACATCCGCCACTGCGGCCCCGGGAGCAGCGTGGCGTAGGGCCAGCTCGGCGAGCGCCAGGTCCGCGGCGGTGGGGTCGAGGGTGAGCACCGCGAGGGCATGCCGGGCCGGTGCCTCTGGCACCGGTGTGGCCGCGAGCCGTTTCAGGTAGTCCTGCGCGGCCATTCCGGCTGGCCAGCCGACCTGGTCCGCCGCCCAGCCGGGGGCACGCAGCATCCGCCGCGCCAGCTCGGCGGCTGCCTCTCGCGGCCCGGCGCGCCGGTCGCGGCTGGTTGCGGTGTGCAGCGCGGCGGCGAACTCGCGGCGGCAGTCCGCTGTCCACGGCAGCGCGGTCAGGGCCGGCCCGTCCGCGGGCAGTGCCCGGCGCTGGCGCAGCAGCCAGGCCAGCACGTGTTCCTCCAGAGTGACCCGCGGCAGGTGCTCCACCGCCGGATCAGCCAGCGGGCCCTTCCGGCCGGCCGAACGCATCCGGTCGCCGATCCAGCTGATCGCGGCGCGTTCCGCGGCGAAACCCGTCACCAGGTCACGTCCGGTCATCGTGGTCACCAGCACCGCCGGCTCAGCCGCCAATCCCGCGCCCAGGCCGAGCGCAGCGAGCTGGTACCACGACCCGTCCACGCCGAGCACCGGGTTCGCTGGCCCGGTGGTTACGGTGCCGTCAGCCAGGTGCCTGGCCAGGAGCGCCTCAGCGTCCGCGGCGGGCCGGCCGGCGTACCGGGCGGTCCACGCCTGTGCCGCCGCCCGCAGCTCCGCATCGGTGCCCGCGACCGCCTCCAGCACAACCGCGGCCTGCTCGTGCCCGGCCTTTTCCAGCCACCGCGCCGCCGCCCGGTAGTCCGCCTCGCCCGGCAGCCGCGCCGGGTCCAGGTGCCAGTGGTACTCCAGGTAGCGTCGTGCTTTCAGGCACGCGTCGCTGCTGCGCTGCCCGCCGCTGATGTACCGGGCGGCGCGGCCCATCAGCGCAGGTGCCAGGACGGCCTGGCGGGCGATCCACCCCGCGCTCCCCCTTGCCAGCTGGTCATCACTCATTGCTCCCCCAGATGCGTTGTGTTCTTCTCGGAAAAGGGGAGAGCGGTTGACGCGGTGTTACCGCCGGAGGCGCCGGTATGCGCGGCGACGGAGCGGGACTGCCCGGTGGCGTCACAGTCAGCGGCGGCGTCGGCCGTGGCATGCACACGGCGCGGCGCGAGGGCGCAGCGGGCTGGCAGGCGCGGGCGAGCCCGCCGATTGCCTCTCCGCCGTGGCGGATGTGACCTCGGTGCCGGCCAGCCGCCGTACGTAGTCGCCGGCTAGCGGTGCCCGCGGCCCGCCGGGCATCTCCCGTGCCCATGACGACGCCCGCAGGCAGCACCGTCCGGTTCCGGCAGCGACCGTCGCGGCGTTCACGGTGACGCCGTGGACGTGCAGCACCCGGGCGGCGGCGAAGATCTCACCCCGCAGATCAGTGGTGAACACATAGCCGGGCAGCGCTGTGGCGACCGCGTCCAGCCCCGCGGGTACCGCAGCACCCACGCCAGGATGTGCTCCTCGCAGGCCAGCCGCGAAGCCCGGCCACCTGGCCGCCGGCGGCAGCCGACCGCGCACCCACTCCGCCGCGGCAGCCAGACTGTCCCAGCCGGTCAGCTGCTCGAAGCCCGCCCGCGTCACTGCCAGCACCGCCGAAGTCCCGTTCAACGGCGACGCCGCGGCGTGCCCGCCGGTCAGGATCCGGGCGCCGTCGATACCGCGCCGGACCGTGCCCAGTCCCAGCGTTCCGTCCCGAACTCGCGCCCGGATCTCGTCCGCGCCCAGGTAGACGTATCCGTCGTAGCGGTGCTGCCAGCGGGACTCGTGCCGTGCCAGCAACCGCACGATGCCGACCATCGCGCGCATCAGGTCCGCGTCCCGCGCGTACCCCGCGCCCGCCGCCAGGCGGTAGTCAGCTCCCGCAGGGCAGGCGCCGCCAGCCAGCCGTTCCTCGACAGCACGCCGTGCGAGCAGCGGGCCGCCGGGCCAGCCCCGGTCAAGCACGACTGCCCGTAGTTCCCCGGCCACGCCGGGATCGCCGAGGATCATGGTGGCCACCCGGTCGGCAGGGACGACGTCGCCGGTCACCATGACGGTTCCTCGCCGGACTGCTCGCGGACGGGAGGACGGTCAGGCGCGGCCGCGGCGAGCATCTCCCTGACCGCCGCCACGCTCAGCCCGCACAACCGGGCGACCTCGGTGGTGCTGCCGATCAGCTCCCGCAGCCGGCGGACCGCCTCGCGTGCCTGCCCGGCCGGGTCACCGCACGCCTGTTCGGCGGCGGCGATGAGCCCTTCGGCTTTGCGGTGCGCCTCGTCCCGGATCCGCACGACCCGGGCGGTCGCCTCGTAGAAGTCGGTGAGCGCGGCCTCGACCTGCTGTTCCCGCAGCGCCCGTTCCGCGTCCCGCTCGGCCTTGGCCTGCTGCGCGGCGCGCAGTGCGGCCGCCCGCGAAGACGATCCCCGTCGCCCCACCCTCTGCTCCCTCCCGGCACCGCACCAGGGCGGACCGCCGCAATGAGGGAGCAGCTAGATCACATCAGCGTGACTGATGGGGATCATTTATACTCACGGTGATCACAGACTGTCAAGCGGCATAAGCGCCGCGCGGCCTCCCCCCAGCCAGGAACCATCCGGCAGCAGAACGAGGAGGTCAGATGACAAGACACCTCTTGCACTCAAGTGAAGATGGGCGCGAATCGCATCTGACGCAATCTCGTGACGGCGCGCCCAGACCCGGCGCGGGATGGCGCGGGGCGACCCTTCCGGCGCGTGGGAACGCGGCCAGGAAACACGTTCCTCAACACGCGAACGCGCTGCTGGCCAGGGTCCGATCGGCTGGCGGTGCGACACTCCAGGGGTTGTCTTCCGCGTCTGATGCGATCAGCGCGCGTGGTTGCCAGGGCATGCGCGGGTCCGTGGCCAATCCCGCCCTGGCGCCTTGGGCGGGACCGGCGTCAGCTCAGCAGCAGTCGCAGCATGAGCCGCAGCATGTGTTGTCATCGCAGCATGAGCACACCTTGATCACCTCCCTCCCGGTCACGCAGGACCGGCGGGCACCAGGTGCCCGGCGCCGGATCGGGGCAGCCAGGGCCGCCCATCGCGGCCAGCATGCCGGCCAGTTCGCCGCGCAGCGCCGCGAGCCGCGCCATCTCCTGGTCGATCTCGCTGACGTGCCTGCGCAGCAGCATCTCGGCCGGCCCGCACGGGCAGCTGCCCGTGTCGCGGACCGTCAGCAGTTCCCCGATTTCGGCCAGCCGCAGCCCGAGCCGCCGCGCACCGCGGATGAACAGCAGCCGGTCCACGTCGGCCGGCCCGTACCGGCGGTGATCGCCCTCGGTCCGCCGTGGCGGCGGGAGCAGACCGGCCCGCTCGTAATACCGGATCGTGTCGGCACGGACCCCGGCACGCGAGGCCAGCTGGCCGACCGTCCACTGCCCGGCTCCATGATCGAGGTTCATACCCCGACGCTAAACCCTGGACCGTACTCCAGGTTCAAGCCCCGATCCGCGGCCGGCAGATACGGGATCCGCGGACCGCGCGAAGCGCGGCGGAGGCCACTATGGTCATGACGATCCGGAAGATCACCGCCGGGGACGGGTATGTGTACCTGACCCGGCAGGTCGCCCACGGCGACACCGGCCAGGAGCCCGAGCCCGTGCCCGGGGATGACGCGGCCGGCTACTACACCGCGCCCGGCAACCCGCCTGGCCAGTGGCTGGGCCGGGGCGCGCCGCTGCTCGGCCTGGAACACAAGCAGGTCACCGAGGAGCAGATGCGGGCCCTGTTCGGCTACGGGCAGCACCCCGACGCCGACACCATCATCAGCGGCCACATCCGCGCGCACATCCGCGCCGGCATGACCCCACGCCAGCTCAGCCAGCTGGAAGCCGACGCGATCCGGGCCGCCACCCTGGGCCGCCCCTTCCCCGAATACCAGCCCCTCGGCGACTACGACATCCGGGTCAGCAACCGCCTCCAGGTCATCCGCGAAGGCACCGGCCGTGACCCCACCGAGGCGGAGGTCAAGAAGGTCCAGTCTGAGGAAGCGCGACGGCAGCGCGCCGCGGTCGCCGGGTTCGACCTGGTCTTCTCCCCCGTCAAATCCGCCGCCCTGCTCTGGGCAATCGACGACCGTCCCCACGTCCGCGACGCGGTCCGCACCGCCCATCAGCAGGCCATCGCCCAGGCTCTGGACCTGGTCGAGGACCATGCCGCGTGGACCCGGGCCGGCACCGGCGGGGTCGCGCAGCTGGGCACGAAGGGCTTGACCGGGGCCGCGTTCGAGCACTGGGATTCCCGCGCCGGGGACCCCGACCTGCACACCCACGTCGCGGTCTCGGCGAAGGTCATGGGCAGCGACGGGAAGTGGCGCAGCCTGGACGCCCGCGCCCTGTACCGGATCACCGTGGCCGCGTCCGAGTGCTACAACACCGCGTTCGAGACCGCGCTGACCGCGCTGCTGCCCGGGCTCAGGTTCACTCCCCGGCCGGACACCATGGGCGGGAAGGAAGCGGTGCGGGAGATCAGCCACATCCCGTTCGGGTATATCGAGCATTTCAGCCGGCGCCGGCGCGAGCTCGAGGCACGCTACAGCCACCTGGTACGGGACTACCGCGGCCGGCACGGGCGCGACGCGGACGCGGCGGCCTGCCATAAGCTGGCCCAGCAGGCGTGCCTGGATACCCGGCCCGGCAAGAAGCCACCGCAGACCCTGGCCGCGAAACGGGCCGCGTGGCAAGCGGAGCTGACCGCCGGATTCGGGCCGGACGCGGTGGCGGTGGTGATGGCCGCGGTACCCGATCGCGCCGCACCGCAGGTCCCCGCCGCTCCCGATATAGAGCTTCTGGCGGAACGTACGGTGTGTCACGTATCGCGGCAGCGTGCCACGTGGACGGTGTGGAACTTGCGCGCGGAGGCTGAACGGCTGCTCCGCGACCACGCCCGGTTCGCCACGCTGGAGGAGCACCGGCGGGCCGCCGAACAGGTCACCGCGCGAGCCGTGGCGCTGTCGGTGTGCTGCGAAGCCCCCGCCTTGCTAGACGAGCCGACGGAACTGCGGCGCGCCGACGGAGAGTCCGTGTTCGATGATCACGGAGCGGCGCGGTACACCAGCCGCGCCGTGCTGGACGCCGAGCAGCGGCTCCTCGACGCGGCCACCACGCCCGTTTGCGCCACTACGCCGGCAGTTGCCTCGGCGATCGACGAATACGAAGCCGCCAGCGGCACCACGCTCGATGCCGGGCAGCGGCACCTGGTCACCGCGTTCGCCAGCGACCGGCGGCTGCTGCTGGCCGGGATCGGCCCGGCCGGCGCCGGGAAGACCACCGCGATGCGGGCCCTGTCCCGGGTACTCGGCCAGCACCGGCGTCGCCTCATCCCGCTGGCCACCTCGGCCGCCGCCGCCGACGTGCTCGGCCGCGAACTCGGCGTCCTCGCCGAGAACCTGCACAAGTTCCTGCACGAATGGCAGCACGGGCCGTACGCGGCGCGGCTGCGCGCGGGGCAGCCGGTCCCATTCCATGCCAGGTTCTGGTCGCTCGCCCCCGGCGACGTGGTGCTGGTCGACGAGGCCGGGATGGCAGGCACCTTCCTGCTCGACGACCTCGTGTCTCTTGCCGCCGCGGGGCGCGGTCGTGCGGCTGCTCGGCGATGACCGCCAGCTCGGCGCGGTGGAATCCGGCGGGGCGCTGCGGCTGATCGCCGCCCAGCCTGGCACCCCGGAACTGTCGGTGCTGTACCGGTTCCGCGACCCCGCCGAAGCCTGCGCCACCCTGCAGATCCGCGCCGGCGACGGCGCCGCTGTCGGCTGGTATCACGCGAACGGGCGGATCCGGTCCGGGTCCCGCGACGCGATGACCCAGGCCGCCTACCGCGGATGGAAAGCCGACATGCTAGCCGGGAAAACCTCCCTGATGGCCGCCGGGACAGGCACCGACGTAGTGGCGCTGGCCGCGCAGGCACGCGCCGACCGGGTCGCCGCCGGGCACGTCGAATCCGGCGGGGTGACGCTCGCTGACGGGAACCTGGCCGGGCGCGGCGACTGGATCGTCACCCGCGCGAACCGGCGCACGCTCGCCGTCAACCGGGGCCGGGACTGGGTCAAGAACGGCGACGCCTGGCAGGTCGTCCGGCGGCACCCGGACGGATCGCTGGCCTGCAGGCATCTCGGACACGGCGGGCACGTCCGGCTTCCCGCCGGGTACGTGGCAGACAGCGTCGAGCTGCTGTACGCCACCACTGCGCACCGCGCCGAAGGCACCACCGTCGACACCGCGCACCCCCTAGTGACCACGGGGATGACCCGGGAGATGCTGTACGTGCTGGCGTCGCGGGCGCGGGAGAAGACCACGCTTTACGTGGCGACCCATGATGTACTTCCGGCCGACGAGGACGAGCGCGTCGACCGGACGAAGAACGACCCGCGCAGCTACGCCGCCCGCGAGATCTTGCACAACATCCTCGCCGCCGAAGGCAGCGAACTGTCCGCCACCGCGGCCATCCGCAAGCTGCAGGATGAAGCTGGGTCGCTCGCCTCGTTGGTGCCCCGGTACCTGCACGCCGCCCACCAGCTCGCCGACCGCCAGTACCGCGACGCGGCGGTACTCGTATTCGGCGAGCGGGACGGGCGCGAGCTGGCAGCCGACCCCGCGTGGGGCGCGCTGGTACGCCGGCTGTACGACGCCGAAACCGCCGGATGGCAGCCCGCCCGGCTACTCGCCGCCGTCGCCCGCCAGCGCGAACTCGGCACCGCCGACAGCATCGCAGAAGTCCTGTGCTGGCGCATCGACGGATACCTCCCCGACCGGAACCCGCCCGCCTGGCTCGACCAACCCACCGCCGCCGATGCCCGCCGGTACGCCGCCCTGCTAGGCGCATGCCCTGCAGCCGCGGGCCTGACGCTCGACCCCGAACAAGCACTCACCGCCCCCAGCGTGCTCACCGTCCGCCGACCCGACGACGCTCACGATGAACAGCGCCAACGCGAGCGCGAACGAGACGACAGCCATGCCGATCAGCTCACCGCCGTTCTCGGACCCGCGCTCAGCAGACGCGCACAGACCGAGCCGGCCTGGCCCGCCCTCGCTGCGGCGCTGCGACGCACCAGCATCGCCGGACACGACCCGGCCACTGTGCTCACCACCGTGGCGCGCAGCCGTGAACTGCGCACCGCACGAAACATCAGCCATACCCTCGCCTGGCGGATCGGCCGCTACCTGACCACCAATCCCAGCCCGCTAGGTGGGGCCGACACCGGTAACGGCAGCGTTCCCAGGCGAGAGACCTGGCGGCTGCTCACCTGGGCGCTCAAAGCGACCGAGGACAACGGCATCCCCGCCGAGCAGATCCTCGCCACCACCCGCCGCGCCCGTGACCTCCGTGACGTGATCGCTGTCGTATCGCAGGCCGCGCTGCGGCGCCCGGCCGAGCCAGCCGCGGCGCCGCTACCACCATGGCTGCGATCCCCTCCGGCGCACGCAGGTGACGGCGTGGTTCGCTACCTTGACGACGCCGCGACGCTGATCAGCTCCCGCGTCCACGCCCTGGCAGCCGACGCCGAACGCGACCGGCCCGCCTGGATGAGCCTGCTCCGCACTGTGCCGCCGACTGGCCGACGGCACGAGCAGTGGCTGCGGCACATCGGCGTCATCGCCGCCTACCGCGACCAGCAGCAGGTCACCACCGACGACCCGCGGCAGGTCCTCGGCCCCTACCCCGAACCCGGCAAGGCCGGGCACACCGCCTACTGGCACGCCGTCGACGCCGTACTCGCCGCGCGCCGCATCGCGCACCTCGACCCGGCACCAGGCCCGCGGCAACCCGACCAGATCAGCGCACAGATCGCCGCCGACATCTACCGCGCCCTGCCCGAGCGCGAGCGCCGCGACATCGCCACCACCATGGCCGCCGAACTCGGGCCAGCGTGGCTCGGCCACCTCACCGAACCCGACCAGCACGCCGTCACCCAGCCCGCCTACGCCGCCCACCTCGCGCAACTCCTCACCGCACGAGGCCACCTCAGTCCCGCCGCGATGCCGCACGCCGAACAGGACGACTGCGGTGGGCCGCTCGAAGCCAGGATCGCCCGACGGCGCGGCGAACGCGCTCGCCCACCAGTCAATGTCGGAGACCTACCAATGCTTCATCAGCCCGGCACCCTGCAGCAGAGCGGGAAGGCCAGCGCCGGACCACGGCCGCCAGCAGATCGCGTACTGGGCGGTGTGCTGCCCGGCTACTTATTGGCGCACGGAGGATGTCCAGCAGATCGTCGTCAAATCTAGACTGACGGATCCCAAACCTAGAGCTGAGAGAATTTCGGACTGTTTGCGTGCCAGGCGTGCGCGTTAGTGGAACCAGCTCATTGCAGATTCACGGCGTATGACCAGGTTGGAAAAGCTCATTTTTCTAACTCGGGTTCGGCCTAGCCCATTTCGAGCCGTAGGATAACAGCGAACCGCCAAAGCGCGCAAGTTGCAGATGACAGAATTAAGGTGGGGGGCAGATCGGCGCGACCCATTCGATAGAAGCGGCGACCAGTGAGCACGCTTCCGGCGCTCGGTATCAGCCGGGGCTTCAGCTGACATACCATCCGAATCGGCGCTGGAAATACTCGCGCACAGTGCCGCTTTCAGGCGATTTAAGGATCAGCCGCGAGGCATATTGCTGGACAACATGCCTAACACCATCTATTGGCACGGTTTCTTCTACCGGAATACGCACGACCAGCCGGACATTGCGTAGTTGTTCCGATTGCTTACGCGACTCGTCCGAGCGACCCTCAGCCTCCCTAGATTGAGTGCCTGTCCGCGGTTGAATGTCGACTTCCACATGCAGTGTGTACGAAACACCTTTGCGATTAGGGCTGGACTCAAGGCTGTACTTCACGCGCTCCGCCGTGCCTGGCTGAATGTCGCGGAATGTAGCCACCGAGGCCAGCTTTACCATCTTGTCTCTCGAGCATACGTCAATCAGGCCGTGAACCCGGATGCTACTCACGAGCTCCTCAATCCCCTCCCCACTCATGTTCTCGCGCGGGAAGGTGCAATCAAATATATTCGGAACGAGGCGGACAGGCTGCAGCAGCCTAGCGTCATCCTTATCTAGTTCGCCGACTTCATTCTCTTCAACATTATCGTCAGGACGGCGGGCTGTCTTGCTCGGCTTCCCCTTTCTTAGTTTTCTCTTGATAGCCTTCCAGGTGAACTTCCTTTGGGTACCTCTCCGCTGGGCGCGGCGCTGTCGGCCGAATCGGAACCAGTAATATAGGAATAGGAGGAGCGCTATAACGAACCATTGACCCACTGCGAGTAGCACATGCCACCACGGAGTGTGCGCCGCAGCCAGGTCGTTGTGCAGCAGGACGTCAGTAAACCATAGGCCAAGCCCACTGTAGGATTGGAAGGCAGCTAGGATGACGGCAAGGATGGCAAGCAAATAGGTCAGCTGCTCCCAGTCGCGAGTAGCGAGCGTCACGGCTCGCCTTGGATCCTCGACTTCGATTTCATTGAGTTTCCGAGACTCCGCCAGCTCAGAGAGTACCGCGTCCGATTGCGACATCGTCAAGAACACTTGGATAGCTTCTACGTCCGTTCGAATCGCATCGACCTGTCTGCTCAGCTGGTCTTCGGCTTCGCGAAGAGTATTGAGGCTCTCACGCCACTCGGCCCATCCCCTGCGGGAGTACCATTCCTTGCGCTTATCAGGAATAAGATGAAGCGGATGAGTTACCTCTATTATATCTTCTACCAAGTCTCTGAAGAATGTTAGCGTAGGCAGTTTCGCCCTAAGTAGCAAGAAGTAGGCTTCGATATCCGTGGCCGAAACAGCAGAATTCAAGGATGGGCGGCGATAGTCCGATGCGGCCTGATTCCGTCGAAGCATGAGCGCGTTCTCTGCTAGACCTAGTCTACAATGATCGAGGCCAGCTTTGTAGTTCTCAATGCCGAACGGAAGGGTCACCTGAATGAATTGCTCCATTGCGCTGAAGGACAACTTTGAAAGAAAGATCTCTCTTTGCTCCTGCGCCTTACCAGTGTCACGGAGATGCTTTGCGGTGAGGTCCATGTTCGTATCGACCTTAGGATTGCGCGCATCGATTGCCCCATGTTGAGAATAGTCCTTTCTCATATCCCATAGCGGGCCATATTCTTGGTCGAATCCGTAGAGCGATGCAGAGCGAATGATATCTCCGATCATAAAGGGCTGCACATCTCCCCTGTCGAAGAATTTCTTTGGATGCGCATCCATATCAAAAAGACCGTTGAAGAGCAGATCCAGCTGATAGTACGTGAGGATCCCGTCGTATTCGTTAGTCAGCGTTTCTGGTTGCGGCTGATGATGGAATCCGAACAGGAGCCCAATACAGTTTGGCACGAAATCATCTTTGACGAAGTCCTTGACCGCCTTTTTCACGTTTTCCTTTGTCGATTTTTCTCGATCGTACCAAACCTTAAACGACCATAGGTAGAGGCCATTCGACAGAATGATGGCTGTCCCGTGGATCGGTCCGCTTTTTACAATACCACTCAATATCGCTTCCGACGGTTCGTATCTAAATGGGAAATGCAGCTTACGCAATCCGAGCTCGCCATCTTGGGCAGCGAGCGATCCTGAAATCTTCATACCTCCAACGGAACCATTATGCCTAACGGCCAGCCAATTAGTCCGTTCGGGGAATGTTTTCGCGATTGTCCATTCTCTAACGTCCCTGTAGGAGACGCTGCCCGCAAGCGGTGCGTCGTCCTGCTTCGCGAATCCGAACTCATCCTTTCCTGCCGGCAGCCAGAAGTAGTAAATGAAATTGGCAGTACTCAGCCATTCGTCACCGGGAGATGGGGTGGAGTGGTCAGAATCCGATTCCACGGGCGCACCTCTCACTCTCAACGCGAGGAACCAGCGCAAGGTGGCTCACCGCGGATGGCGGCGAGGGTAATGCGCGAGCCGACCCGGAGTCGACTGCAGGTGACCACCAGCGCAATGAAAGTCCCAGTCCTCGCTTGCCCTGAAAGTATGCACGCTACAACACCCACATGACCGCTGCCTAGTGCCTTGTAGTACTTTCCTAGTCCTCGTGGTCACATCCACGCGTCAAGGCGTCGAAGGTAGCGCTTCCCCCGACCCTCCTATTATCCAGCAGGAAGACACGTATTTCACGCGTAACGGACACCACGGTGTCCGTTACGCGAAGTCTATGCTTCAATGCGATACAGGCGTATGGGCTACTGCGATCCATCAGTCGAGTTACAAGAGAACAGTCGGCTCGACTATCAGCACCTCTCCCCGGTCGCCTGTCAACTGCCAGGCATCGTCGCCTTTTCCGCGACGCAGGTGAATGTATCGGTGTTTCCCAGGTCAGTTTAACCGGACGCGTCCATCGCGGACGGCTGCCCGGACCGGCGCAAGGACATGGCCTGTCACTCCGGAGCGTCATCCGCCCGCGCCGTTTGCAGTACTGATCAGCGGGTGGCGGAGGCTGGTATAACTGGTGCTGAGGAGTCAGAACCGCCTCAGTCGAAAAGACCACAGAGTTTCGGTGGGTGGATCCCCGAGAACCCAGGAGTCCTCGAGATAGATGGCCGCCAAGGCGCTGAACGCCTCCGAGTACCCCTGGGTTGCGAGCGTCAGACGGACCCGTCACCCTGGCATATCTCGCCGACGAGCGACCCTAGGCCGTACAGCGGCAGCATGTTCAGGAGCCCGCGAATGTTCGTGTCCTCCCAGCCATCAGCGGCTTCGAACCAGAGGCCGTCAAGTTTGGCTTGGTAGGACTTGAGTTCCGTGACCAGCCCCTCCGGGAGTTCCTCACGGCGCGCGAGAAGAGTCAGCGTCGCGCGGCGCATGATGTTGAGGATGATGATGTAGTTATCCCGGAAGCCTGGCTTGAGCAACCCGACCAGGTGGTCCCATCGGTCGGCTTTCTCGGCCTGAGTCAAGGCCGCGTTGCCTAGGTTTTCGTTTATCACCGCTTACCTCGCTCCTGATGACTAACCCTTACCGGACGGAGACCATGCCGCATCGCTCGCACCGGTAACCGGGTTCGGGCCGGTACTCGCACCGAGGGCAGATGCGCAGCAATTCCGAGATGCTTACGCCCAACATGGCCGCGACGCTGCGCGGAGTCCGCCCCCAGCCGATCGCGCGGCGTTGGCCGCTCTCGATGCGTGACACCGCGCTGAGGTGGACGCCTAGGAGATCTCCCATCTGGCGCATGCTCAGGCCGCGCTCGATGCGGATGCGGCGCATGCCGAGCATCACCAGCGTGTCCAGCGGCAGGGCTATCTCTACATGTTCCACGCGAGCGGACACATCGTTGGCGTCAATTTCAGCCAGGTGATCTTCGATTGCGGTCAGGCCGAAGCACGAGAAGCCGCAAGAGCACGTATAAGGCTGTTGTCCGGCATCGTCCCGTAGTACGGCAGCCGGTTGCGCTGTGGTGGAGACCTGATCGTTCATGACGGAGACCACGCGCAGATAAACCACACGGTCCTGGCACCGGCCTCGGTGCTGATCCCCATGGAGTTCGTGAGCGCAGCGACGATGTCCAGCCCTCGTCCGCACGCCTCGCCGTCGTCGTCTCGGCGTGTCACAGGTCGCCAGGGACCGCCGTCATCGGTGACCCGCACTTCGACGTGCTCACCCGCGACGATCGTCACGTCGACCGTGAAATGCCCGCCGGGCAGACCGGAGCGGCTGTGCAGCACCGCGTTGGTGATCACCTCGCAGGCGCACAGTTCCACCAGGTTCGCCGTCGGGCAGCCATCGAGCACGCTCGCCACGTCGCGACGAGCCCGGCGCGCCTGTACCGCCTCTCCGGGATACGAATGATGCAGCGCCGTCTGCGCGTCCGCCGTCGTTAGCGCGTAACCTGTCGCTGGCATCGTGACCCTCCACGTGAATCAGCTGAGCCGTGGCTATCAGCGTGGATGACGAGTTTCACGGCTGCCACCGATCAGCTATGACGATGTGGCATAACGAATCGTTTCCGGCCTGCAACGCTGCGCGAAATACTGGGCGCGCCTCAGCGACCCGAGGGGGACACGCCATGGAATACAGCCCGACCGTGCGCGGCCGCCGCCTGATCCGCGAGCTCGCCCGGCTCCGCCAGGCTGCCGGCCTGCCGATGGAGACCGCGGCTCGGCGGCTCGCCTGGTCCAAGAGCAAGCTGTACCGGATCGAAGCTGGCCGCACCCGCCTCATAACCGATGACCTGGAAGACCTGCTGGACCTGTACGGTGTCCGGTCTCCCGAACGCGAGGCGCTGATCCAGCTCGGCCGCGACGCCCGCAA
>Ga0070741_10012499_pt1 | contig 15312 bp, 16 predicted proteins | sample Coa_R1_4_FD_66440 | JGI IMG/M metagenome (GOLD analysis project Ga0070741, IMG submission 66440) | Surface soil microbial communities from Centralia Pennsylvania, which are recovering from an underground coalmine fire - Coalmine... | ecosystem: Environmental > Terrestrial > Soil > Unclassified ... | reverse complement strand
CAGCGCGAGCGTCACGAGCGCGGCGAGTGCGAGGCGAGCCGACATACACCGAACGTCGTCCCACGCACCGAACGTTGTCCCACGCCGACGCGACGGTCAACGCGCGCCTGCACCATAGCTTCAGGTCCTCGCGAGTTTCGGGTACTCGCGGATCGAACCCACGTTTGTAAACCCCCGCCGACTCCGCTAGAAGCGCAGCGCGACGGGGGCTCCGTGCCGATCACGGTCAAGAAAGCCGAGCGAATCCAGAAGCTTCCGCCGTATCTCTTCGCCGAGATCGACCGTCTGAAGCGGGAGGTCGCGGCGCGCGGCGTCGATCTCGTGAACCTCGGCATCGGCGACCCCGACATGCCGACCCCGCCGCACGTGATCGCGCGGCTGTGCGAGGCGGCCCGCAACCCGGCGAACCACCGGTATCCCGACTACGAGGGGCTGCCCGCGTTCCGGCGGGCGGCGGCGGCCTGGATGCGGTCGCGCTACGGCGTGACCCTCGACCCGGAGACCGAGGTCGTCTCGCTCATCGGCTCGAAGGAGGGGATCGCGAACCTGGCGGTCGCCTTCGTCGACCCGGACGACGTCGTCCTCGTGCCCGACCCGGGCTACCCCGTCTACCACATCGGCACCCAGTTCAACGGCGGCACGACGTACCGGATGCCGCTCCGGCGCGAGAACGGCTTCCTCCCCGACCTCGGCGCGATCCCGACCGAGGTCGCGCGGCGCGCGAAGCTCCTCTGGCTCAACTATCCGAACAACCCGACGGGCACGGTCGCGCCCCGGAGCTTCTTCGCCGACGCCATCCGCTTCGCCGAGCGCCACGGGATCGTCATCGGCCACGACGCGGCGTACGCGGAGCTCTACTACGGCGAGCGGCCCCCGAGCATCCTCGAGATGCCGGGCGGGCGCGACGTCGCGATCGAGTTCCACTCCCTCTCGAAGACGTTCAACATGACCGGCTGGCGGGTCGGGTTCGCCGTCGGCAACGCCGAGCTCGTCGCGGGCCTCGGCAAGGTGAAGACGAACGTCGACTCGGGCGTCTTCCAGGCGGTGCAGGAGGCGGCGATCGCGGCGCTCGAGAGCGAGCCGTCGGTCGTCGCGAACCTCCGCGCGACGTACCGCGAGCGGCGCGACGTGCTCGTCGCGGGGCTCGCCACGGCCGGGCTCCCGTGCGAGCCGCCGGCGGGCACCTTCTACGTCTGGGTCCCGGTCCCGCGCGGCCAGTCCTCGGCGGCGCTCGCGAAGCGCTGCCTCACCGAAGCCGGCGTCGTCGTGACGCCGGGGAACGGCTTCGGCGACGCCGGGGAGGGATACGTCCGGCTCACGCTCTGCAGCCCGGTCGCCCGACTCCGCGAAGCGGTCGAACGATTGCGAGCCCTGCGGCTCTAGGCGCTCGGGCGCCCGCGTGCCTCATCGCGTCTACATCGGCATCGGGTCCAACCTCGGGGATCGCAAGGCGAACACCCTGGAAGCCGTCGAGCGCGTCTCGAAGCTGCCGGGGACGCGGATCGTCCGCGCCTCGTCGCTCTACGAGAGCGAGCCGCTCGGCGACGCGAAGACGTGGTTCGTGAACAGCGTCATCGAGGTCGAGACGGAGATTCCGCCCGAGGAGCTCTTGAAGAAGCTGAAGGCGATCGAGAAGGCGATGGGGCGAAAGCCGGCCAAGGGCAAGCGCTGGGGCTCCCGCGTGATCGACCTCGACATCCTCCTCGCCGGGGCCGACATCGTCGAGAAGCGCACGCTCAAGATTCCGCACCCCGAGATGCACAAGCGCCGCTTCGTCCTCCTCCCGCTCGCCGAGCTCGCCCCGCACGTCGTGCATCCCGTGCTCGGGCAGACCGTTTCGGCGCTGCTCGCGAACCTGAAGGACGACAAGCGCGTCATGCTGCTCCCGAGGGCCTGACGGCGCTCGGCGCCTGTGCTACGAGTCGCCGGAGGAGGGCGGCATGAAGATCTTCATCGACACCGCGGAGGTGGCGGAGGTTCGCGAAGCGAACAGCTGGGGGATCCTCGACGGCGTCACGACGAACCCCTCGCTGGTCGCGAAGAGCGGTCGCCCCTTCGAAGCGGTCGTGCGCGAGATCTGCGAGATCGTCGACGGCCCGGTGAGCGCGGAGGTCGTGAGTCTCGACGCGCCCGCGATGGTCGAGGAGGGCGAGCGGCTCACGCGCATCCACGAGAACGTCGTCGTGAAGTGCCCGATGACGGTCGAGGGCTTGAAGGCGACGCGCATCCTGACGGACCGCGGCCACCGCGTGAACATGACGCTCGTCTTCTCGCCCGCGCAGGCGCTCCTCGCCGCGAAGGCCGGCGCCGCGTTCATCTCGCCGTTCGTCGGCCGCCTCGACGACGTGGGACACGACGGCATGGAGCTGATCGCGCAGATCCTCGAGATCCTCGACCACTACACGTATCCGGCGGAGGTGCTCGTCGCGAGCGTCCGGAACCCGATGCACTTCGTGCGGGCCGCCCAGATGGGGGCGCACATCGCGACCTGCCCGTTCGCCGTCCTCCAGCAGCTCACGAAGCACCCGCTCACCGACGTCGGCCTCGAGCGTTTCCTCGCCGACTGGAAGAAGGCGAAGCCTTAGCCCGCGCCCACCGCCGTCGCTAGATCCGCCCCTCGGCCCGGAGCGCGGCGCGGACGGCGTCCCCCGCCGCCTCGACGCGAGCGAGCGGCTCGGCGAGCGCCGACCGGGCGTCTCCGCCGCTCGTGTCGCGGCGCACCCGGTCGATGCGGTCGACGAGCTCGCGGTAGCGCGCGATGAGCTCGCGGAACGCCGCGAGCGACGCCGGCGGCCCGCCGTCCCGCGCCTCCGCGCGGCGTGCGAACGCCTCGGCGCGCTCGAGGGGATAGGTGAGCTCCGGCATGCTCTCGGGGGTGAAGCGCCGAGCCGCGACGAGGTCGACGCCCTTCCGCGCCACGCCGACGAGCACGTCGACGTGCGTCGCCATGAGCGGCCCGTACGTGCGCCAGAAGCAGCCGGCGGCGAGCACGAGAGCGAGCGCCGCCTTGACCCTACGTCCACGGGCGCCTACGATCCCCGGCCGCCGCAGCGCATGGCGAAGGTCCCGCGACTCCCCTCCATCTACTTCGAGAAGCTGCTCGAAAGCTCCTCCGACATCGTCGTGGCCGTCGACCGGCACGGCACGATCCACTTCTACAACGACGGCGCGCGGCGGACGCTCGGCTACGCACCCGACGAAGTCCTGGGAGAGCACGTGACGCGGCTCTATCCCGACGTGGCGGAGGCACGCAAGGTGATGGCGGCCCTCCGCGAGGGCAAGAACGCCGAGACCGTCTTCGTCACGAAGAGCGGCCAGCACGTGCCGGTCATGATCGCCGGATCGCTCATCAAGGACCCCGAGGGCCGGGAGCTCGGCTCGATCGGCTTCGCGAAGGACATCCGGGAGCTGCGCCGGCAGGACCAGCTCTCGACGCTCGGCGAGGTCGCGGTCGGCCTCGCGCACGAGATCAACAACCCGCTCGAGGTGATCGTCAACAACCTGAACCTCCTCGAAGCGCACGTCGCCCGGATCTCCTCCGACGAGGACTTCATCGTCGAGGGCGAGCGCCTGGACTCGATCCACGACGCGCTCGAGCGGATCCAGGCGATCGTCGCGCGCCTCGCCGACATGGCGCAGCGCGCCGAGTACTCGACGCGCGAGTACCTGCCGGGCACGAAGATGATCGACCTGCGCGCTCTCCGAACGGCCAGCCGGGGGCGCGACGGGGTGCCGCCGCACGACCCGGCGCTCCGCGGGCTGCGCATCCTCGTCGTCGACGACGACCTGGGCGTCTGCCAGTCGCTCCGCGACCTCCTCACGCAGGAAGGGTGCTCGGTCGTCGTCGCGACGGGCGGGCGCGAAGGGATCGCGCGCCTCGAGACGGAGGCCGTCGACCTCGTGCTCTCCGACGTCGTCATGCCGGACCTGGACGGCTACCAGCTCTTCCAGGAGGTGCGGCACCGCCATCCGGAGATCCCCGTCGTCCTCATGACGGCATTTCACTTCGACAAGGATCACGTCATCAAGCGAAGTCGGATGGCCGGCGTGACCGACGTGATCTACAAGAAGCCGATCGACCCGCCGAAGCTGCGCGACATCATCAAGCGGCACGCGCGCCGGCGCACGGCGGCGACGGGCTGAGGCCGGCGATGGGCGCGGGCGCGACGGCGGCGGGGACCGCGGCCTTCCGGGAGAGCCATGCCGCGGACGTCCCGGCGGCGCACTTCCGGACGCTCGGCGACGCGATCGTCTCCTCGATCGGCCTCGGCACGTACCTCGGCGAGGAGGACGACGAGACGGACCGCCGCTACGGCGAGGCGATCGTCTGGGCCGCGAACCTCGGCTGCAACTTCTTCGACACGGCGATCAACTACCGCGCCCAGCGCAGCGAGCGCGTGCTCGGCCGGGCGCTCCTCGCGCTCGAGCGCGAGGGGGACCTGCCGCGCGAGCGGTTCGTCCTCTGCACGAAGGGCGGCTACGTCCCCTTCGACGGCGCGGTACCGGCGAACCCGGCGGCGTGGTTCCACGACACGTACGTCCGGCCCGGCATCGTGCGCGCCGACGACGTCGTCGGCGGGGCCCACGTGATGACGCCGCGCTACCTGGAGGACCAGCTCGGCCGGAGTCTCGCGAACCTCGGCGTCGCCGCCGTCGACGTCTACTACGTCCACAACCCCGAGACCCAGCTCGGCGCCGTCCCGCGCGCCGAGTTCTTCGCGCGCATCCGGGCCGTATTCGAGATGCTCGAGCGGAAGGTCGCCGAGGGCCGCGTCGGGTGCTACGGCGTCGCCACCTGGCACGGCTTCCGGAAGCCGCCGACGGCGCCCGACCACCTCTCGCTCGAGGAGCTCGTCCGGGCGGCGGAGGCCGTCGCGGGCACCGGACACCACCTGAAGGTCGTCCAGCTGCCGTACAACCTCGCGATGCCGGAGGCGTACGCCGCGCGCACCCAGCGGGTGGGCGGCGAGCCCGCGACGCTCCTCGAGGCGGCCGCGCGGCTCGACGTGGCGGTCGTCGCAAGCGCCTCGATCCTCCAGGGCCAGCTCGCCCGGCCCCTCCCCGAGGCGCTGACGCAGGCGTTCCCCGGCCTCGCCACCCCGGCGCAGCGCGCGCTCCAGTTCGTCCGCTCGACGCCGGGGGTCACGACGGCCCTCGTCGGCATGGCCCGGCGCGCGCACGTCGAGGAGAACCTCGCACTCGCGCGCGTCCCGCCGTCGCCCGCGGGGGTGGACTCCCTCTTCGAGCGACGCTAGGACTACCGGGTGGCCATCCGGATCACCCGCGTCTACACGCGCCGTGGCGATCGTGGCGAGACGGACCTCGTCGGGGGGACGCGGGTCACGAAGGACAGCCCGCGCATCGAGGCGTACGGGGCGATCGACGAGCTGAACGCCGCGATCGGCGTCGCCCGCGCCCTCAACCAGGCGGAGATCCGGCGCCATCGGGCCTGCCGGGAGCTCGACGGCATCCTGCGGAAGCTCCAGAGCGAGCTCTTCGACGTCGGCAGCGAGCTCGCGACGCCGTCGGCGGCCTTCGAGCCGGGGATGTTTCGCGTCGGGCCGGCCGAGATCGCGGCGCTCGAGAAGGTGATGGATCGGTGCCAGCAGGACCTCGCGCCCTTGAAGTCGTTCGTGCTGCCGGGCGGCGGGCGTCTCTCGGCCGCGCTCCACGTCGCGCGGACCGTCTGCCGGCGCGCGGAGCGGGACGTGCTCCGGCTCATGCGCGTCGAGGAGGTGAGCGAGCACGTGCTCGCGTACGTGAACCGCCTCTCCGACCTCCTCTTCGTGCTCTCGCGCTGGATCGGCCACCATCTCGGGGAGAAGGAATATCTCTGGGAGCGGCCGCTCGCGCGCGAGGCGGAGCTGCGCGCGCGGAGGCACGCGAAATGAAGGAGCCGATCTACTTCAAGCAGCTCGAGCTCGGGCCCATGCAGAACTACGTCTACCTGCTCGGCGACCCACACACGCGCGAAGCGGCGGTGGTCGACGCGGCATGGGACGTGGACGCGATCCTGCGCGTCGCGGCGGCGGACGGCTACCGGGTGACGAAGGACCTCGTCACCCACTTCCACCCAGACCACCTCGGCGGCGACCTCATGGGCCACCAGATCCGGGGCGCCGCGGAGCTGGTCGCGAAGACGCCTGCGAAGGTCTGGATCCACAAGGCGGAGCTGCCCTTCGTCCACCGCCTGACCGGTCTCTCCGCGTCCGACCTCGTGCCCGTCGAGGGCGGCGACACGGTCGCGGTCGGGCGGTTGAAGATCACCTTCCTCCACACGCCCGGCCACACGCCGGGCTCGCAGTGCTTCCTCGTCGGGAACGCGCTCGTCTCGGGCGACACGCTCTTCATCGGGTCGTGCGGCCGCGTCGACCTCCCCGGCTCGAACCCCGAGGACATGTACCGGAGCCTCACGCGCCTGGGCGAGCTCGCGCCCGAGACGCTCCTCTACCCCGGACACAACTACGCCGACCGCCCCCGCTCGACCATCGGCGACGAGAAGCGGTCGAACGTGATGATGCGCACACAGAACCTGCACGACTTCCTGGCCCTCATGGGAGGAGCGTGACGCCGATGAAGGATTGCTATCCGCTGGGCGAAGCGCCGCCGCTCGGGCAGGTCCCGCGGAAGATGCTCGCGCAGGTGATCCGCCAGGACCGCTTCGGTGAGCCGATGAAGGGCTTCCGCGCCGAAGAGATCGAGGTCCCCGCGGAGCTGCGGCCCGACGAGGTCCTCGTCTACGTCATGGCGGCCGGCGTCAACTACAACAACGTCTGGGCTTCGCTCGGGACCCCCGTCGACGTGATCAAGGGCCGCCAGAAGGACGCCGACTACCGCCCGTTCCACATCGGCGGGAGCGACGCGTCCGGCATCGTCTGGAAGGTCGGCACCGACGTGAAGAACGTGCGGGTCGGCGACCAGGTCGTGATCCACTGCGGCACGTGGAGCCCCGACGGCCCGGTCGTCCGCGCGGGAGGGGACCCGATGTTCGACCCCACGTTCCGCATCTGGGGCTACGAGACGAACTGGGGCAGCTTCGCGCAGTTCACGCGCGTGCAGGCGCACCAGTGCCTCCCGAAGCCGCGACACCTCACCTGGGAGGCGGCCGCGGCGTACATGCTCGTCGGCGCGACGGCGTACCGGATGCTCATGCACTGGACGCCGCACACCGTGCGGCCCGGCGACGTCGTCCTCGTCTGGGGCGGTGCCGGCGGTCTCGGCTGCCAGGCGATCCAGATCGTGAAGCAGGCGGGCGGCATTCCGGTCGCGGTCGTGTCGAGCGACGCCAAGATCGACTTCTGCGTGAAGCTCGGCGCGAAGGGCTGCCTCAACCGCAAGCGCTTCGGGCACTGGGGCATGATGCCGCATTGGAAGGACGCCGCCGCCTACAACGAGTGGCTCCAGGGTGCGCGTGCGTTCGGCGCGGCCATCTGGGACATCGTCGGGGAGCGGCGGAGCCCGCGCATCGTCTTCGAGCATCCAGGCGAGGACACCGTGCCGACGTCGATCTTCGTCTGCGACACGGGCGGCATGGTCGTCATCTGCGCGGGCACGACGGGCTACAACGCCGTCGCGGACCTCCGCTACCTCTGGATGCGCCAGAAGCGCTTCCAGGGCTCCCACTTCGCGAACGACGAGAATGCGCGGGCGCTGAACGACCTCGTCGCCGCCGGGAAGGTCGACCCGTGCCTCTCCGAGGCGTTCGCGTTCGACCAGATTCCGTACGTGCACCAGCTGATGTACGAGAACCGCCACCCGCACGGCAACATGGCGTGTCTCGTCGGGGCACCGAGGCCGGGGTTGAAGGACCTGCCGCGCTGACGGCGGCCGCAAAACGAGGATCGTGATGCTCGACGAGGAGGATCTGCGGAAGATCCACCAGGCCGTTCGCGCCGTCTTCAACGCCGAGCAATCGGTGACGGGTGCGATCGGCGAGCGGTGGCGCGGCGGTCAGCTCGTGCTGAAGCCCGGCAAGGCCGGAACGCAGGAGAAGACGATTCCGATCGACGTCCTCTTCCGCAAGATCGTCGCGGTGCGCGAGAAGCTGCGCGTCCTCGAGCAGCGCATCAACAGCCACCCGAAGCTCGACGACACCGACCGCCTCCAGCTCCAGGAGTACATCACGAAGGCGTACGGCACCCTCACGAGCTTCAACGTGCTCTTCGCCGAGCCCGAGGACCGCTTCGTCGGCACGAAGAGCGCGGACGAGACGTAGGGCGCCGCTCAGAGCTTCGCGAGCACCGAGTCCGCGCTCGACACGTTGAGCCCGGGGCCCGGCTCGACGAAGAGCTGCTCCACCTTCCCGTCCTTCACGATCATCGCGTAGCGCTGCGAACGCTTGCCCATTCCGAACCCGCTCGCGTCGAGCTCGAGTCCGACCGCGCGCGTGAACTCGCCGTTGCCGTCGGCGAGCATCCGGACCTTGCCTTCGGCCCCGTTCGCCCTGCCCCACGCGCCCATGACGAACGCGTCGTTCACGGCGAGGCAGACGATCTCGTCGGCGCCCTTCTTCCTGAGCTCCGCCGCCTTCTCGACGAAGCCCGGCAGGTGCTTCATCGAGCACGTCGGCGTGAATGCCCCGGGGACGGCAAAGAGCACGACCTTCTTTCCCTTGAACAGCTCGCCGACGGTCACGTCCTTCGGGCCGCCGTCGCCCATCTCCTTGAGCTTCAGATCCGCGGGCAGCGTGTCGCCTGGCTTGATCGGCATCGTGATGCTCTCCCTTCGATAATGGGTGGAACGAGGATCCTTAGCGCGACCGGCGCGCCGAGGGCAATGACCGTGGCACCGGAGCCGCCGAGGCGGTATAGACGCGGCGTGGACGCGGCGGGGAGGACGACGGCCACAGCCTCGCAACCGCATCGTCTGGCACTTCGAGCACGGGCTCCACGACACGAAGCGGTTCTCCGGCCGCTACGAGGTCATCCTCTGGTCCACGAAGGGCGACGACTACCGCTTCGACCTGGACCCGATCCGCGTGCCGCAGAAGTATCCCGGCAAGCGCGCGTGGAAGGGGCCGCGCGCGGGCCAGTACACGGGGAACGTGCGCGGGACGAACCCCGGTGTGGATCTTCCCGAACGTGGCGGCGAACCACGTCGAGAAGACCGCGCACCCCTGCCAGTTCCCCGTCGAGCCGGTCGAGCGCTTCGTGCTCGCCGGGCGACCTCGTCGCCACGGCGAAGCGGACCTCGCTCCTCCCGCCGGAGCGAGGAGGGGGCCTTCGGCGGCCCGGCTCTTCATGCGCGAGGCGACGAGCGGTAGCGTAGCGCATGGCCCGGGGACCCGGTGCGCCGCGGCTCCGCGTGGGCGTCAGCAGCTGCCTCCTCGGCCGGGAGGTGCGCTGGGACGGCGGGCACAAGCGCGACGCCTACCTGACCGACGTCCTCGGCCCGTACGTCGAGTGGGTCCCGGTGTGTCCGGAGCTCGAGCTCGGGCTGGGCGTCCCGCGCGAGCCGATCCGCCTCGAGGGCGACGCGCGCGCGCCGCGCCTCGTCGCCCCGACGAGCGGGACGGACCACACGCGGGCGATGCACGCGTGGGCGCGCCGCCGCGTCGCGGAGCTCGCCCGGCTCGACCTCGCGGGCTACGTGCTCAAGACGGACTCGCCGAGCTGCGGCATGGAGCGCGTGCGCGTGCACGGCCGCGCGGGCACGCCGTCCCGCGACGGCGTCGGCCTCTTCGCCCGCGTGCTCATGGACGCGATGCCGCTCCTTCCCGTCGAGGAGGAGGGGCGGCTGCGGGATCCGGCGCGGCGCGAGAACTTCCTCGAGCGCGTCTTCGCCTACGCCCGCTGGAAGGCGTTTCGCGCGGATCGGCCGACGCGCGCGGGGCTCGTCCGCTTCCACACCGTGCACAAGCTCCTCCTCCAGGCGCACGCGCCGGGCGCCGTCGCGCCCCTCGGGCGCGTCGTCGCCGGGGCGAAGGCGCGGCCGCTCGGCGCCGTCCTCGACGCCTACGGCAGGGGATTCATGGCGGCGCTCCGCGTCCCGGCCACGCCCGGCCGCCACGCGAACGTCCTCGAGCACATGCTCGGCTGGGTCTCGAAGGCGCTCGACGCGGCGGAGCGCGAGGAGATGCTCTCGCTCATCGCCGATCACCGCCGCCGGCTCGTCCCCCTCCTCGTGCCGCTCACGTTGATGAAGCACCACGTGCGCCGGCTCGGCATCGCGTGGCTCGCGGAGCAGGTCTACCTCGACCCGCACCCGAAGGAGCTGATGCTCCGGAACCACGCGTGAGCGATCACGCCCACGGATCGTAGCTGCCGAAGCTCCAGACGTGCCCTTCCGGATCGCGCGCCGTGTAGTCCCGCCCGCCGTAGTCCTCGTCCTTGATGTCCCTGACGATTTCGGCGCCGCCCGCCCGGGCGCGCGCGTAGTGGGCGTCGACGTCCTTCACGACGACGTACGCCCCGGCCGTCGCCGGCCGGCCCTTCTCGGGGGCCGCGACGAGATCGCCGTACGCGTCGTCGCGCGCCGACCCGAGCATGATCATGCCGGTGCCGAGCCGGAGCTGGGCGTGCGCGATCCGTCCGTCCGGCTCCGGGACGACGAGGTGGCGCTCGAAGCCGAAGACGCGGCAGAGCCACTCGATCGCCGCCGCCGCATCGCGGTAGCGCATGGTGGGAATGACGACGGATCCTGCCATGTCGGGACCCTCCTTGTCGCCACGAGGCTAGCCCGCGAGGAGGCCGCGCGCGATCACCTTGAGCTCCAGGATCGGCTTCACGCCCTCGAAGATGGGGAGCACGAGGGCGTCCACCGTGTGGCGCGAGATCGCGAACTCCTCGGCGTAGCCCCAGCCGCCGTGGACGAGCTGCCCCTCCTGCGTCACCTGGACGGCGACGTCGGAGGCGAAGAGCTTCGCCATCGCGGGCTCGAGCGACACGCTTTCCTCCGCGTCCATCGCGCGGGCGGCCGCGTACGTGAGCTGGCGCCCCGCCGCGAGGTGGGTCGCCATGCGGCCGAGCTTGTACTGCGTCAGCTGGAAGTCGCCGATCGGGCGGCCGAACTGCCGGCGCTCCGCGGCGTAGGTCGCCGTCGCCTCGAGCGCCGCCTGCGCGAGGCCGGACGCGCGGCCGCCCGTCTGGAGCCGCCCGGCGGCGAACCCCTGCATCTGGAGGTAGAAGCCCTTCCCTTCGCCGCTCTCCTCGCCGATCAGGTTCTCGGCCGGCACGAAGTAGCGGTCGAAGCCGAGCGTGAAGGAGTGCATCCCGCGGTAGCCGGGGGTCGCGTCCGCCTTGCCGTGGAGCACGCCGCCCTTCGGCTGCTTCATCTCGAACTCGTGCCCGGGGAACGGGTCCTTCGGCACGATGAAGAGCGAGAGGCCGCGCGCGCCGGCCTTCGGGTCCGGATTCGTGCGCGCGAGGAGCGCCAGTACGTTCGCGCGTCCGGCGAACGTGCACCACGCCTTCGCGCCCGAGATGTACCACCCGCCGTCGCCGCGCTCCGCCTTGCACCGCACCGACGCGACGTCGGACCCCGTGTCGGGCTCGGTGACGGAGATGCCGACCATCAGCTCGCCGGCCGCGACCGGCGGCAGCCACTTCTTCTTCTGCGCCTCGGTCCCGCCCTTGAGGAGCGCCTTCGTGAGGATCTCCGGCCTGGTGATGAGGCTGCCGGCGCCGGCGAGCGACGCGGCCGAGAGCTCCTCGGTGATGACGATCATCACGAGGTTCCCCATGCCCTGCCCGCCGTACTCCTCGGGCACGGACATGCCGAAGTAGCCGAGCTCCGCCATGGCGCGGATGATCGACTCGGGCACGAGGTCGTCGTGGCGATGGAGCTTCTCCGCGATCGGCGCCACCTCCTTCCGCGCGAACTGCCGCGCGGAGTCGCGCGCCATCTCGGCCACGTCGGCGTCGATCCACGAGCTGTTGACACCGCGCGTGCGGATCACCTCCCGGCCGACGTCGCGGAAGCGCGCCTCGTGCTGCGCCGCACGGATCGCCGCCGCCACCGTCGGGTCGCCGAGGCTCTTCGCGAACACGCCGTCGGGCACGCCGAAGTCCTCGCGGTGACCCTCGACCCGCGCGCGCAGGCGGTCCGCCACCTCGGCGGCGAAGGCGGCGGCCATCGTGTCCGTCGTGGCGTCGGCCTGGCCCGCCTCTCGCCGGCTGCGGGCGTACGCGGCGAGCGCCTCCGCCGCCGCGACCTCGGTCGCGGCGTAGGCGAGCCGCTCCGCGTGGACCTGGTGCTCGTCGATCGCCCTGCCCTGCTCCGTCGTCCGGCGACCGGCGGCGAGCGCGGCGTCGAGCGTGGTGCGGGCGGCGTCGAGGATCTTCTGCGTCGTCTCGGGCATGGCGAGCATCTAGCATCGGCGCCGCCGGGGAGGCCAGTCGCGTCGCCGGAGCACGAAACCTCGGCATCCGAGGTCCGTGCACCGTTCTCGCACGCTTCCGTTGACGGCTCCGCACGAAATATCGTACCTCCCCCCGCCATGGAAATCCGGACGGTCGGCGTCCTCGGCGCCGGACAGATGGGGCTCGGGATCGCGCAGGCCGTCGCCCGCGCCGGCTTCGAGACGATCATGGCGAAGGCGACCCCGGGGGGTCTCGACGCCCAGCGGAGCCGGGTCGAGAAGCAGCTCCGGAAGGAGGTCGAGCGCGGGCGGCTCACCGCCGCCGACCACGGCGCGCTCCTCGAGCGGCTGCGCTGGACGACGCACCTCCACGACCTCGCCGACGTCGATCTGGTGATCGAGTCGATCGTGGAGGAGGCCCCGGTGAAGCGCGACCACTTCGCCCGCCTCGACGACATCGTGCAGGGCGAGGCGATCTTCGCGACGAACACCTCCACGCTCACGGTCGGCGACCTCGCGTGCTCGACGCGGCGTCCGGAGAAGTTCCTGGGCCTCCACTTCTTCAATCCCGTTCACGCGATGAAGCTGGTCGAGGTGGCGCCGAGCCTCCGGACGGCGCCGGAGACGGTCGACACCTGCGTCGGGTTCACGAAGAAGCTCGGCAAGACGCCCGTCGTGGTCGCGGACTCGACCGGCTACATCGTGAACCGGATCCTCGTGCCCTTCATCGTCGACGCGATCGGCTGCCTCGAGCGGGGGCTCGGCTCGATCGCCGACATCGACACGGCCATGCAGTGCGGCGCGAACCACCCGATGGGACCGCTCGCGCTCGCGGACTTCATCGGGCTCGACATCGTCTTCCACATGGCCTCGCTCCTCCAGGACGAGTACAAGGAGTCGCGCTTCGCGCCGCCGCCCCTGCTCCGCCGGCTGGTGCTGGCCGGCTGGCTCGGGCGGAAGACCGGCCTCGGCTTCTACGACTACCGCACGAACCCGCCCGTCCCGAACGACGCGCTCGCCGCCCGCCGCTGAGCCGCGGGGGCGCGCGGCGCTCAGTACGCGCCCTGCCGCTCGAACACCCGGCGGGGGTTCACGACCGTCATCGTCCGGATCTCCTCCTCCGTGACGCCCGCCGCGCGGAGCGCGGGCAGCACGTCGTCCGGGATGTGGCGAAAGTTCCAGCGCGGCGCCAGGACCGGGATCATCGCCTTCGGGACCCAGTCGATGTGGCAGCACGCGTCGTGCGAGAGGACGAGACGGTCCGTGTGGCCGCGGCGGCAGAGCTCGACGATCGTCGCGACGCGCTTCTCCATGGGGAGGACGAAGTCGAGGCCGAAGCGGTCGAGCCCGATGAAGCTTCCCCGGGCGAGGATCTTCTCGAGGTACGCGATGTCCTCGGTGTCGCCGCAGTGCCCGATCACGACCCGCGAGAGGTCGACGCCCTCCCCCTCGAAGACGTCCTGCTGCGCGAGCCCCGAGCCGTTGTGCGCGTCGGTGTGCGTCGAGAGCGGGACGCCGGTCGCGCGGTGGAGGCGGGCCGCGACGGTGAGGAGCTTCCGGTTGAGCTCCGTGACGCCGAGCTTGTCGGTGGCCGCTTTGACGACGCCCGCCTTGGCCGTCGTGCCCTGGATGCCGTCGGTGACGTCGCGGACCAGCGTGTCGACGAGCCGATCCGGCTCCCAGCCCTCGATCCAGGGCTCCTCGGTCCAGTAGAGCCCGGTCGCCGCGATGACGTTCACCCCCGCGCGCTCCGCGACCTCGCGCAGCACGTGCACGTCGCGCCCGAGGTTGATCGGCGTGAGGTCGACGATCGTCCGCACGCCCCGCGCCTTCGCCGCGCGGACCTCCTCGACGGCGTGCGCAACCTCCGCCTTCACGTCGACCCAGGAGGGAAACGCCACCCGCATCGACCAGTTCGCGACGACGAGGTGCTCGTGCATGAGGGTGAAGCCCAGGTCGGCGGTGTCGATGGGGCCGAGGACGCCGTTCACCTTCGCCATGCGGGCCACCATGGCACGGCCGCGTCCCGGCGCGAAGAGGCGCGCGGCGCCGAACGCGCCTTGACCCTCCGCGACGCGGCGTGTTAGCTCGCCCCTCCGATGCGCTTCTACGAGTACGAGGCGAAGGCGCTCTTCGCGCGCCACGGCACGCCGCTCCTGCGCGGCCGGATGGCGCGCACGCCCGCCGAGGCGAAGGCGATCGCCGCCGAGATCGGCGGCCCGGTCGTGCTGAAGTCGCAGGTCTTGACCGGCGGCCGCATGAAGGCGGGGGGCGTCAAGTTCGCGGAGGACCCGGAGCAGGCGGCGGCCGCCGCCGACGCGATCCTCCGGCTCGAGATCAAGGGTCAGAAGCCGCGCGGCGTGCTCGTCGAGCAGAAGGCGCCCGTCCGGCACGAGTACTTCGCGGCGGTCACCTGGGACGGCCGGCGAAAGCTCCCCGTCCTCGTCTTCAGCGACATGGGCGGGATCGACATCGAGGAGGTCGCGGAGAAGCATCCCGAGCACGTCTCCCGGACGCACCTCTCGACGCTTCTCCCCTTCCTCCCCCACACGGCGAAGGAGGCGATCGCGGCCGTCGGCGTGACGGGCGACGATCTCACCCGGCTCACGCCCATCGTCGCGACGCTCGTCGAGATCTTCCTCCGCTACGACCTGACGCTCGCCGAGATCAACCCGCTCGGCAAGACGGCCGACGGGACGTTCCTCGTGCTCGACGGCCACGTCGACCTGGAAGGCGACGCCCGCGACAAGCACGCAAAGCTCCTCGCGGAGCTCGGCATCGGCAAGGAGGAGACGCGCGAGGCGCGCCCGCCGACGCCCTTCGAGATCAAGGGCGCCGAGGTCGATGCCTCGGATCACCGCGGCGTCGCGGGCAACGTGAAGGAGTTCGACGGCGACCTGGGACTCGTGATCGGCGCGGGCGGCGGCTCGCTCACGCTCTTCGACGCGATCCGCAAGCACGGCGGGCGGCCGGCGAACTACTGCGAGATCGGCGGCAACCCGAGCGTCAAGAAG
>Ga0070741_10012498_pt1 | contig 15316 bp, 19 predicted proteins | sample Coa_R1_4_FD_66440 | JGI IMG/M metagenome (GOLD analysis project Ga0070741, IMG submission 66440) | Surface soil microbial communities from Centralia Pennsylvania, which are recovering from an underground coalmine fire - Coalmine... | ecosystem: Environmental > Terrestrial > Soil > Unclassified ... | reverse complement strand
GCGAAACTTCGCGCGGTCGCCATCGTCGGCGACATCTCCCGGGAGATGTCGCCGACGATGGCGACCGCGCGAAGTTTCGCGTGCGAGCGGTAGCGGCTGCAACGCCTGCCGCGCGAGCCGCCGACATGCACTACGCGCTGGCTTCGGAATCCTCGGACGCGAGCTCGCCGTCGTAGCGACGCGCGAGCGCGGCGACGCCGAAGACGGTAACGGCGGCCAGCACCACCGTGAGCGATGCCCAGATCCAGGCGTGCTGCAACGCTGCGATCCAGCCGCCGCGATCGAGCCAGTACAGCAGTTGATCCATGAACCTATACCCGAGCCGATGCCTGCAACAGCATGGCGGGCACAGATGACAACCTCATTGCAGCGCCGCAGAGGCGCGATCGCGCTCGGCCTCAGGCGCAATGCTGGAGCGCCTCGGCCACTGGCACGATCGTGCCGCGCGAGTGGCCCTGTTCGGCCACGTACTCGATCCAGCGGTTGAGGAAGCTCGCCATGCGCATGCGCTGTTGGAACACCGTGTGCGCAGGCGGGAACGGCCCGAGCTCGCGCCACAGGCGTTTGCCGGGATGACAATGCGTGACCTCGGCCATGCGCGCGTCGCGATACATGCGCAACCACGCCGAAGGAGCGGGATCGCCCGTCGCGCTGTCGAGCATGCAATACGTCAGATGCAGTTCGATCGTGTAGCGATGTCGCTCGACGATGTCCAGACGCAAATCGAGCCCGTCGTCGACGCTGGAACTGTAGCTGCCGAGGGGAAGCGTCTGCGGCGAAAACAAGCGATCGAGCCGATGATAGTTCTCCGCGTGCAAGCCCATGAGGTACGCGAAGCGCCCCGGCAGGCCCGTTGTGGATTTTTCAGCGACGGCAGACATGGACCGGATCATAGCATCCGTGCGCGCCGCCACCAGACTCCCCAAAGCACGTGGCTGCGGCTACAATGGAATTCCGTTCCGGCATTTGCGTCTCGCAAAAACAGAGCGGGCGATCCTTGCGAATCGCCCGCGGCCATCGAACTACGCGACACGTTCAGTGGTGATGTCCGTCGCCGCCGTGCCCTCCGTGCCAGCCGCCGTGGCCGTGCCAATCGCCTCCATGCCAGCCCCGTCCGTGGTAGTAGCTTCCGTAGAAGCCGAGGCCGATCCACGGGCCGCCGTAGCAGCACCAAGGATCGTAATAGTACCCCTCGTAATACGGACCGTAATACGGCCCGGAATAGCCATAGTCGTACTCACCGCCCACCGCCGTTCCGTCGTCGTAGACGACGCCGGGATGACGGTACGGCTCGTAGACGCAGCCGCCCAAGCCGGCTAGGACACCGAGCGCCAGGACTGCAGCAATCGCACGTTTCATGACATGACTCCTTCGGTTGCGACCTCAGGATACGGCTCGCTCATTGAATAGCGCCTGAGCATTGTCAATTTGTTCACGTTTCAGAACGCGCGATGAAACTGCGGATGCGCCAGCGCGCTCAGGAACGCGCTGATCACGCGCGGCTCGATGACCATCGTGACGGTCACCCCGTACAGCGCGCCCCATAAGTGCGCACTGTGGTTGACGTTGTCGCTTCGGCTGCGATCCATATAGATGCTGTAGACGACGTACAAGACGGCATACAGGACCGCCGGCAGCGGGAAGAAGAACACGTAGATGGTCGCCCAGGGCTGGAGCAAGATGAACGCGAAGAGCGCCGCCGACACCGCACCCGACGCACCGAGACTCCGGTATGCGGGATTCTCGCGATTGTTGAGATACGTGGGCAGGATCGACACCACGAGCCCGCCCGCGTAGAAAAGCGCGAAGCCGAACGCACCGAGATGGTTCGCATAGAACGGCTCGACGGCCCGGCCGAAGAAGTACAGCGTGATCATGTTGAACAGCAGATGCTGACCGTCGGCGTGGATCAATCCGTAGCTCAGGAGCCGGTAGTACTCGCGATGGCGTGCGATCGCCGGAGGCCACAGGATCAGCCGCCCGATCCACTCGCGATTGCCCATCGCGAGCAGCGAGACGAGCGCGGTGATGCCGATGATGATGAGAGTCGTGCTCATGAACGTTCCGCCGCGCGCGAGGATTCGCGCGAACCGCGCATGGTAGTGGAAAACGTGCGCCGTTGTGCGCCGCGGCCAGTCAACAGTTCATGTATTTCCAGTTGCGTGGCTTGCCCTCGGCGAGCCACTCGACCGCCTGCTCGATGCGCCGCGTGCGCGTCTCGGGCCGCTTGGCCTCGACGATCCACTCGACGTATTCGCGACGATGGCTGGGGCTGAAACCCTCGAACGTCGCCTTAGCTTTCCGGTTCTTCGCAAGCGCGACGAGCAGATCGTCGGGAGCGACGGCTGCGGGTGCCTTGGGCTTGGCGGGACGCGGCAGCTTGACGCCCTCTTCGTTGAGTTTCATCGCCTTGCGCACGTACCCCGCGAGCACGGAAGCCGAAGGCAGGTCGGCGACGCTGCGGAGCTGTCCGAATTGTCCCATCGCATCGCCCGTCGCGGCCTTCTCGCCGACGACGAGCCCCTGCTTCCAAAAACCGAACGTGCAATGTTGCTTGAACGCCGCCATGCCGCAGAGCATGCCGCGGTACATGAACGTCGGAAATCTCCACTTGATGGTTTCCTCGACGTCGGGGCACGCGCGGTGCACGATCGTGCGCAAGTGTTCGAGGATGGGCTTCGCGAAATCGGCCGAGTTGGCGATATAGGCGTCTACGCGCGGGTCCTTGTTCCCCATGAGCTGTCCACCGCTGTCTGCTGCCGCAGACGATCATAGAACAAAAGCACTGAAGGCCGCCTGGAAACGCGCTTCGCGTTGAAGCGCTACAGGAGCTGAAGCGTGGTCAAGGCTCGGCCAGTTCGGCGATCGGTCCGTGGCGGTGCAGTTGCGCGAGCTGCCGATTCTGATCGCGAATGGTCCGCATGAGCGAACGGCTCGAAACCGCCATCGCCAGCGGATACGCGACGAGCAAGGGCAGCGAGGCAAGGATGTCGAGCATCGTCGACTGCGGCGCGAACGCAAGGCCGTGGATGGCGGCGGCGACCACGCAGGCGGCAAGCTGCACGGCGAGGCCGCGCAACAGAAGCAGCCAGCCGCCCGCACGCATTTTGTCGACGGCGAGCACGACGGCGAGCAACACGCTCGGCAGCAGATTGAAATGCATGAGCGCGATCCACATGCCGCCCATTACGGAATCGATGAGCAGGTTGCGCATCTCCGCGGCGACCGGATCGCGGCTGCGCAGCGCAAGCACGCGTGCCGCATGCGGCCAGAGGAACGCGTTGGCCACGAGGATGCCCCAGACCCACGGCTTCGCCGCGTGCTCGAGCAGCACGGAACCTACGCAAAAGAACGCCAGCCCGAAGCCGAACAGGCGTGTGCGGTAGGCCCGTTCAGCGGCACGGCTGACGGACGACTCGCGGTCTGTGGTCACAATGAATTGGGTCATCAACAACATGGCGGGCTTCCAGGTCCGCGCAAAAAAAGCACCTTGCGCGGAAATGAAGCAATTCGGATGCCAGAAAACGCGTGGCAATTCGTGCACTTGGCGAAACGCGGGCTGTCGGGCGCGACGGCTCAAAGCAGATAAGGAATCAACGCAGCGACTTCGCGTCGGTACTGGAGGTAGCTTTCCCCAAACGCCTCGATCAGCCAGCGTTCTTCGATCAACGATTTACGCCACAAAGCGAAGGTGGCGAGCAGCATGGCGGCGACCCCGCGCCATTCGCCGATCGCGACGGCCGTACCGAACACTCCGAGCAGCAGGCCGGTATAGATCGGGTGTCTCACCCAGCGGTACGGACCGGCGCGAACGAGCTCGTGATCCTGCTTCAAGGTGACGGTGCCGCTCCAATTGCGACCAAGTACGGCACGTGCCCATACGGCGACGCTCAAACCGGCCGCGAGGATGAGCGCACCGAGCGAAAACGTTTTCGGCGTCGCCGCGAACATCGGTGCGTCGAGCACCGCGATCGGGAAGTGTCGCGTAGACAGGAGCAAAGCTGCCAAGGCGAGCGGCACGAGGTGAACCGCGCGTGATGCCGCCGTTTCGTGACGCACCGCCGGCTTGACGTCGCGCGCAGCGATCCACCAGTAGAGCGCCCATGCGATCCAGAGCAGCGGTATCAGATTGCGGTAGAGGAGTTCCATCGCGCCTCGTCCTGACGGAATATTCTCGCACGGACGATTTGTCCGACGCCCTGCTTTACTCGCCGCAGCTTGCATGAAATCCTTCGGCGCACCGTCGTCATCCCTACCCGGAGGAGAACAAACGATGATCGGCTACGCGACGCTCGGCACCAACGATCTTCCGCGCGCGGCGGCGTTCTACGACGCGCTGCTCGGCAGCATCGGCGCATCACGCTGGATGGAATCCGACACCTTCGTGGCCTGGGCGGTCTCGCCCACCCAGCCCGCGCTCGGCATCATCAAGCCCTACGACGGCAAACCCGCCACCGTCGGCAACGGCAGCATGATCGCCCTGGTCATGAACAGCCGGGACAAGGTCGATGCCTTGCACAAGAAAGCGCTCGAACTCGGCGCAAAGGACGAGGGCGCGCCCGGCCCGCGCGGCGAAGGTTTCTATGCCGGCTACTTCCGCGATCTCGACGGCAACAAGCTCAACGCGTTCTGCCTGGGCTGAATGTTAGCGATGGGTTCGTGGCGATTTCCGATGCTGGCTGACAGTTTGAATGGGAAGGGCGGCTTCTCGCACGAGGCTTCTGAACTCCCGACCACCACCATCAAGGGGAGGACTAGCTATGAAATGGCTAATCGCGGCGTCGACGCTAGCGCTCACCGCCTGCGCGCCCACGCTCTACGTCACATACCGAACCGATCCACCAGGGGCGATGATCTACGAAGGCGCCAAAGCGCTCGGCTACGCGCCACTCACGGCGCCCTACAACGTTGGCGATGGCTTCGAGCACAGCAAATGCCTCATGCTTAACCCCATCTCGGCGCGCTGGGTCAGTGGCGCCGAAACCAAACCAACTCCGATCAAGGCGTGTCTTGATCACGGCGGATGGACTCAAGAACTTACCTTCGTGCGGCCCAACATCGCAGGCCGCGAACTCGATGTCCAATGGGCTATTCACCTACAGGAGCAACAGGTAGCTCAAAAACAAGCCGATGCCGCCGCATGGCAAGCCGCTCTCTCAAGCTACCAATCCGTGGCGCCTACAACCGTTCGGTGCGTGACGAATCAAGTAGGCACGATGATCGTGACAAACTGTTTTTGAAAGGTAGCGCGAGAGATTCACGGTCTCTCGCGCTTCTCACAGCTACAAGCCAAACGGAGCAGCTATGAGTCTTCCATTCGATAGCCAAGAAGCGATGGCAATCCGCATCAGCGTGTTACAAATGGTCTGTAACGCACTCATTCGATCACACCCAGACAAAGAAACACTTCGGCAGTGCTGGGCCAGCGTGAATAGTGATGTCGATTTTGGGAACGTGACGTTCCAGATATGGAGTGGTTCCAAGCATCCTGCACAACGCGAGACACTTCGGATTGTGATCGAGCAGTGGACAGATTTAATCGCACGCCAAGCGACAGAAGGTGAATAGCGGTTAGCCATGTTCTCCGCGCGGCCGCATCGGGGCCAAATTGCTTTCGTCTCTTTTTGTCAACCAGCCGGATAAGACGGACGGGCTCTGTTGTCCGAATTCGCCACGAACATGGCAAATCCGCCACTCCAGCGCGTATACTGAAAAGCAGAGACTGCTCGCCACCGAGCCCCCGGCTCCCACGCGAGAACTTGGTCATGCTCAGCCGTTACTCAATTCCTTTCGCCGCTGCGCTTGTCGTCGCTGCCAGCGCGACCGCCGCCGACCTCCCGGTCTATTTCGATCAGGGTCAATACACGGCCACGCTCGATCAAGCCGCGCAGCGTTGGCATCTCACGCCGTTCCAGGGCGCCGAGGTCGATATCGTGGGACGCACCGAGGACTGCGGCGGGCAAACCCACGTACCGCAGGGCGTGTGGCTCGTCAGCCGCGACGCCGCAGGACGACTCGAGCTCGTCGCGCCATCGGCGACCGCGCTGCCGCACGACTTCCCCGACCGGCTCGGTCTCGAGGCGTGCGGCGGCACCGCGCAAGGTGCCGCGCTGCAGGTTCCCGAGGTCGTGCTCGAATGGCTCGCCCGCAACGTGAGCTCGGTGATGATCGATGACTAGATCGACCTTCCATCTCGGCCTGCTCGCGATCGACGGCTGCATGCTCTCGAGCATCTCCGGTCCGGCCGATGCGCTGCACGTCGCGCAGGTGCTCAGCGACATCCGCACGCCCGCCGATGGGCCACGCTTCGCGACGACGGTCTTCAGCGCACGCGGCAGCGAGCGCGTGCGCACCGAGTGCGGCATCGAGATCGGCGGGCTGAAGCCGCTGCCCGCCGATGCTTCGTTCGACCTCGTTCTCGTGCCGGGCATCGATCATCGCCGGCCGCGCGAGATCCTCGACCGCCGCGAAGAACTCTCGGCGGAGATCGAGCTGTTGCGCACGCTGCACCTGCGCGGGACGCGGCTCGCCGCCACGTGCAGCGGAACCCTGCTGCTCGCGATGACGGGACTGCTCGACGGCCGGCGAGCCACCACGAGCTGGTGGCTCGCCAATGCGTTCCGGCGATATTTCCCGGCCGTGCATCTGGAAGAACAAGCCTTGCTCATCGACGACGGCAGCGTCATCACCACGGGCGCCTCGACGGCGGTGTTCTCGCTCGTCGTGCGCCTGCTCGCCCAGTTCGGCGGCGAGGATCTTGCGCAGCAGGTGAGCCGCATGATGCTGCTCGACGGCGAGCGCCAGAGCCAGTCGCCCTACGTGCACCGTGCGCTCATGGAAACGCCGCGCCATTCGCTCGCGGAGAAGATCACGCATTTTCTCGACCGCGAGTTGGCCAACCAGATCAGCGTCGCACGTCTTGCCGAGCATTGCGGCACGAGCGAACGCAGCCTCCTGCGCCACTTTCGCGCCCACTACGGCCGCAGCCCGCTCGGCTACATCCAGCACCTGCGCGTCGAACGCGCGAAGGCCCTGCTCGAAGCGACGCAGCTGAGTTTCGATGAAGTGGTCGCCCGCTGCGGCTACAGCGACGTGCCGAGCTTCCGCAAGCTGTTCAAGCGGGAAACGTCGATGACGCCCGCCGATTACCGCGAACGCTTCCGCTTGCGGGCACGCTAGAAAGGAATCACTTTGCGCCGCCCCCGAGCGGCCACCGCGCCAGCTCTTCGTGCAGCGATTGGCCGACCAAGCTGTCGATGAGCGAAAAATGCGTCGCCACCCACGCGATCGGCGCGATCGGCAGCGGTTGCGCCGACGCGAAATCGCCGTAGGCGATCGTGACGTGCGGCGTGTAGCGGTCCTCGATCGGCACACCGCGCTCGGCCAACAGCGAACCCAGAGGCTCGCGCAGCGAGCGAATCGTCGCTTCGCTCGCCGCGTCGCAACGCAGCACGCACGGGCTCCGGCGTGCGCGAGCAAAACTCGCCGCCGACGTCAGCGTCACGCGACACGAAGCGGCGACGAGCGCCGAAGCGGCATCCGCGGCGCGCGCGCAGAGCTCGCGCGGATCGGCGTGATCGCCGAGGAAGTGCAAGGTCAAATGATATTTCGCCGGGGCGACCCAGCTCCCACGAACGAGCCCCTGTGTCCTGAGGGCGGCAGCGGCGCTGGCGATTTCGGCCGCCGTGGCCGCCTCCGGCCGCAGCGCGAAAAACAACCGGTGACGCGCAGCGGGACCGGCAAAACGCTCGTGCATGCGGGCGGGAACCTCCGACTGCGATCGTCCGCATCGAGCATAGCGGAAGTCCCGGTCTCGCGATCGCCCGCGCAACGCGCGCGCAGAGCGGGTAAAATTGGCGGTCTCATCGAGTCGAAAGCAGGAAAATCCCATGGGCAGAGGCCCCAGCATCGAAGGGCGCAAGAACGCCGAAGACGCCCGCCGCGCGAAGGTGTTCACGAAGCTGATCCGCGAGATCACGATCGCGGCGCGCACGGGAGCGGACCCGGCCGGCAATCCGCGACTGCGCGCGGCCATCGACAAAGCCCTGTCGTCGAACATGTCGAAGGACACGGTCGAGCGCGCGGTCAGGCGCGGCTCGGGCGCCGAGGGCGCCGACAATATGCAGGAGCTGCGCTACGAGGGCTACGGGCCTTCGGGAGTGGCACTCATCATCGACTGCATGACCGACAACCCGCAGCGCACGGTGGCCGACGTGCGCCATGCCCTGTCGAAACACGGCGGCAATCTCGGCACGAGCGGCTCGGTCGCGTTCCAATTCCATCGCGTGGGCGAAATCGTCGTCGACACGAGTGCGCCGGGCAGCGAGGACAAGTTGCTGGAAGCCGCCCTCGACGCCGGCGCCGACGACGTGCAGAACGACGGCGGACACAGTACGGTGCTTTGTTCGCCCGAGAATTTCGAAGCCGTGAAGAAAGCCTTGCAGGGAGCCGGCTTCGCGCCGCAGCGCGCCGACGTCGTCATGCGTCCCGAAAACCGCGTCTCCGTCCCGGACGACGCCGCGGAGACGCTACGCGATCTCCTCGAATGGCTCGAGGAGCTCGACGACGTGCAAGAGGTCTATCACAACGCCGCGCTCGCCGACTGAGCGCGGCGCCGGTTCACCACTGCGTCGGCTTCGGATTGCGTTCGTCGAAGTCGCGTTGATGCCAGTACGGATAGATCGGCGTGCGCTGGCTCGCGGCGTCGAGCTTGGCGATGTGTGCGGCGTCGAGCGTGAAATCGAGGGCGCCGAGATTCGCACGCAGCTGCTGCTCGTTGCGCGCGCCGATGACGAGATTGCACACGCTCGGCCGCGTGAGCAGCCAATTGAGCGCGATCTGCGGCACGCTCTTGCCGGTGTCCTTGGACACGGCGTCGAGCGCGTCGACGACGGTGTAAAGATACTCGTCGTCGATGATCGGCCCGCCGGCCGCCCCGCCCTGCTGGATACGGCCCTCGCCGACTTTCTCGCCACGGCGAATCTTTCCGGTCAGTCTGCCCCAGCCGAGCGGGCTCCAGACCATGGTGCCGAGGCCCTGATCCAGCGCGAGCGGCATGAGCTCCCATTCGTATTCGCGGCCGATCAGCGAATAGTAGCCCTGGTACGAAACGTAGCGCGCGAGGCCGTGACGATCGGAGGCCGCGAGCGATTTCATGACGTGCCAGCCCGAAAAATTCGAGCAGCCGAGGTAACGCACTTTGCCCGCGCGCACGAGATCGTCGAGCGTGCCGAGCGTCTCTTCCACGGGCGTCAGCGCATCGAAACCGTGCATGAAGTAGACGTCGATGTAGTCGGTGCCGAGGCGCCTCAGGCTGGCGTCGATGGCGGCGAGCAGGTGGTGGCGCGAAGAGCCTTTGTCGTTGGGTCCCTTGCCCATAGTGAACGTCGCCTTGGTCGAAACGAGCACGCGATCGCGCCGGCCCTTGATCGCCTGGCCGAGGATCTCCTCCGATTCGCCCTGCGAGTAGATGTCCGCCGTGTCGAAGAAATTGAGCCCGGCATCGAGGCAGATGTCGACGAGGCGCTTGGCCTCGGCGACGTCCGTGCTGCCCCACGTATTGAAGAATTCCTTGCCGCCGAAGGTGCCGGTGCCGAAGCTCAGGACGGGAACCTTGAGACCGGAACGGCCGAACTGCCGATATTCCATGAAACGCTCTCCTTCGCTTGGGTCGCCCGCGCCGCGCGAGCGCATCGCTGCGAGATGCGCCCGGACGCGCGACATTCAAGGCGCCATTGCTAACCAATCGCCGCTCTGACGCATCCCATAGGACATGACGATGGACGAAGAGCGCCGGGTCGCAGCCGCCCGGCACGGCGACCGCGACGCATTTCGGCCATTGGTCGAGGCGTACGCGCGGCCGCTGTTCGCGCTCTGCGTGCGCATCACGCGCGATGCGGCGCTCGCCGAAGACGCCGTGCAGGAGGCTCTGTTCAATGCGTATCGCCATCTTCGCGACTTCGACGGGCGTTCGAGTTTCAAGACCTGGCTCTACCGCATCGCCGTCAACGCCGCCCTCGAACAGATGCGCAAACAAGACCGGCATCGAGTCGAGGTGGCCGACGACACCGACGACGAAGACAACACCCTCGCGGAACAACACGCCGCAGAATCGCCCGGTCCGGAAGCGCATGCGCACGGCGGAGAGATCGCCAGCCGCGTCGATGCGGAGCTTGCGCGCATGACCTTGCTCGAGCGCACGGCGTTCACGCTGCGACATGCGGAAGGGTGCTCGATCGAGGACATCGCGACGGCACTGTCCATGAACTCCAGCGCCTGCAAGCAGGCGATCTTCCGCGCGGTACGCAAACTGCGCCACGCGCTGCAAGGAATCCGATGAACATGCACCCGATCAGCGACAACGAACTCGTGCTGTACTTCTACCGCGACGGCCTCGACGCACGGCGCATCGCCGAAATCGACGACGCGCTGTTCGCCGCGCCCGAGCTGCGCCGCCGCTACACCGCGTTGCAGCGGTTGTTGCACGAGATCGACGCCGCGCCCGTGGTGGAGCCGGATGCCGAATTCTCGCAACGGGTCTGGCGGCGCCTCGCCGCACGCATCGACGCGCAGGCGCCGCGTCGCGCATGGCGTTCCCGCATCGCAGCGCTCGTCCGCGTGCCGAGCCTGCGCGCGGCGTTCGCCGCCGCCGTGCTCGCGCTGGCCGTGCTGGGCGGCTACGAAGCAGGACGCCTCGGCGCGCCGGACGCCGACGAACGCACCCGCACCGCGGCTTCGCGCATCCTCGACGCCTACGTTGCCGCACATTTGCGCTCGACCGAAGGTCTGCTGCTCACCGCGGCGAATAGCGACAGCGCCGAGTTGCGTGCGGCCGACCACGACCTCGCCTCGGCGCTCGTCGAATCGAACCGTCTGTACGCCGCCGCCGCCGCCCGCGACGGCAACACGCGTCTAGCGGATTTTCTGCGCCAGCTCGAGCCCGTGCTCATCGAGCTTGCTAACCGTCCGCGCGATGCGCCCGTCCAATCCATCGAAGATTTGCGCGGCTACCTGCGCGAAACCGACTTGCTGTTCAAGGTGCGTGCGACGGAAGCGCGTCTCGGTGCGGCCGAAACGCATCGCACCTGATCGTCACGAGGAGCTTTGTGAACATGTATACGAATGCGCGAATTCCACAACGCATCGCGCTCGCCGCCGCATTGGCGCTGGCGTCGATGGCGCCGCGCCTCGTCTTCGGCGCTGCCGACGACGCCATGGCGCCCGCCGACAAGGACCTCGCCGCGCTCTATTGGCAAGGCCACGACGCCCTGCGCAAATCCGACTGGAGCGCGGCGCTGCAGCGCTTCGCCGAGCTCGAACGGCGCATGCGCACGAAAGACGCGCAGAACGCCGACGCCGCGATCTATTGGGAAGCCTATGCCCTCACCCAGGCCAAGCGCGGCACCGAGGCCAAGGCGGCCGTGGAGCGCCTGCATCACGAATTTCCTGCGAGCCGCTGGAGCAAGGACGCCGATGCGCTGCTGCGCAAGGCCGAGCCGGCGCTGGCGCAGCCGAATGCGCCCGACGACGAGGCGCTCGCCGAAATCGCCGTCGAGGGACTTTTGAATGCGCCACCCGAACGCGCCCTGCCGCTGCTCAAAAAGGTGCTCGACGGTCGCCATTCCTCGAAGATCAAGAAACGCGCGCTTTTCGTCTTGAGCCAACTCGACGACGACGCCGCGCTCGCGACCATCGTCGAGGTGGCCAAGACGAACAACGATCCCGCGCTGCGCGAAGAAGCCGTGCGCATGCTCGGCGTGAGCGGCGAGGCGCGGGCGATCGAGCGTTTGCGCGAGCTCTACGCCAGCGCGGCCGATGCGCACGAAAAGCGTGCGATCGTACAGGCCTGGCTCACCGCCGATCGCAAGGATCTCATCCTCGCCGCGGCGCGCACAGAACCCGATGCGAACGTGCGCCGCGAAGCGATCCAGGCGCTCGGCGCGCTCGATGCTGCAGCGGAGCTGCAGCAGCTCTTCGACACGACGCACGACGAAGCGAATCAGCGCGAGATCGTGCAGGCGCTCGGCGTCGCAGGCAATGTGCAGGCGCTCGTGAAGATCGCCGGCAACGCCTCGACCGAGGCGATCCGCATCGAGGCGATCCGCGCACTCGGCGTCAGCGGCGACCGCGGCGGCAACGTGGCGCTCGTCGACCTGTACCCGAAAGCGACCACGCCGGCTCTGCGCGACGCCGTGCTGCAGGGCCTGCTGATCGCCGGCGATACGGACGCGATGCTCAAGCTTTATCGCCAAGCCAAGACGGCGGAGGAAAAACAAGCCTTGCTCCGCATCATCACGATGACCAACAGCGGTGCGGCGCTCGATGTCATCGAATCGGAGCTCAAGGACTAGCGCGACGGGAACCCGCGGGCTTTTCACTGCGCGTTCTTCGCGTTTTCCGAGGACAGATATATGCGGTTTATCACGCCACTTCTGATGTCGATCGGCATTGCCGCTACGGCGGCAAGCGCCGGCGAAAGCTCCCTCTCCGCACGCGTGACGCAGGCGGACGGCTGGGTGACATATCGCGTACCGATCGCGGCGAACGCGGGCGCGCCGTGCTGCTACGATTGGCGCGAAAAGCGGCGCGCGGGTTGCGCTCTCGATGACGGCAGCTGGAACATCGGCAACGACGATGCGCCCGGTGCGCTCGGCGACGACGCACTCGACGTTTATCTGCGCGTCGAACACGGCAAGCTCGTGAAGGCTCGCGCGTACGCGTCGTCGTGCGTCGTGGAAGGCGCGGCAGGTCTGCGCAGGCTCGAAGGCGTCGACGCTGCCGAGAGCGTGGCGATGCTCGCCAAAGCGGCGAACGCCAGTGCGACAGACGACATGAACGCGGCCGAGAGCGAGCTCGCGGCCATGGCTCTGCACCGCGATTCGAGCGCGACGCAGGCGTTGGTGGATCTGGCGAGCGCCTCGCATCCACGACGGCTGCGCGAGCAGTCGTTGTTCTGGCTCGGGCAGATGCGTGGCGCCGTCGGCGCGGCCGCCGTCGAACGCGCGGCGACGAGCGATCCCGATGCGCAATTGCGCGCAAACGCGGTGTTCGCGCTTTCGCAGGCGCGCGGCGCCGACGACGCCTACGCCTCCATTGCGCGGATCGCACGCGACGACGCTTCTGAGCACGTGCGCGGACAGGCGCTGTTCTGGATGGCGCAAATGAACGATTCGCGCGCGCAGAACGACATCGTCGCGGCGATTCGCGCGGAGCATTCGGGCGAAGTTCGCGAACAGGCGGTGTTCGCGCTATCGCAGCTCAAGGACGACCGCGCAGCGGCCGCCCTGATCGCGCTCGTGCGCGGCGACTATCCGCGCAGCGTCAAGGAACGCGCACTGTTCTGGCTCGGCCAGTCGGGTTCGCCCGCGGCGCTCGCCTTCCTCGACGAGGTGCTGAGCAAAGGAACCGGAGCGACGTCGAAATAGCCATCGTCGCGCATCATGCTCGATACGCAAGCACGCTGCGCACGGCGCCGAGATATCCGGCGCCGAACAGATTGAGATGATTGAGCAAGTGATAAAGGTTGTAGAGAGGCGCCCGCGAACGCCACTCGCGATCGATGCCTGCGGCTTCGGCGTACGCGTCGAAGAATACTCCCGGCGGTTCGCCGAAGAGAATCGCCATGGCGAGATCGCTCTCGGCCCAGCCGGCGTGCGCGGCGCCCGCGTCGATGAGCGCGACGCCGCCATCGCCGCACACGTGCAAGTTGCCGAGCCAAAGATCGCCGTGTACGAGGACGGGCGGACGGTCGGGCAAACGTTCGCGAAGCCGGCCGCACACGGCATGTACGCGCTCGAGATCGGCGCGTCCGAGCAAACCGGCATCGAACGCACGCCGCGCCTGCGGCAACAGGCGACGCTCGACGAAAAAGCGAAAGCCATCGGCGTCGGGCGTGTTGTCCTGCGGACTGTCGCCGCACCAGCCCGGCGCTTCGAAGCCGAAGCGCTCACGACGGACGCGGTGCAAGGCGGCAAGTCCACGCCCCGCCCGCTCCCATGCAGCCGGCGTCGCCACCCCGTTGCCAAGATCTTCGAGCGCGATTCCATGCCGCCACACGGCCAGCACGTCGGGCACGCGCACGCTGCGCGTCGCGGCGAGCGCGGCGAGGCCGCGCGCCTCGGCAGCGAAGAAATCCGCCGGCCGCGCGCGGCGCAGCTTCACGAAGGCACGCCGACCGCCCAGCGCCAGGCGGTGCGACCCGTCCGCCAGCGCCGCTGCGTCGTCCAGCGTCAAGCGCTTTGCAATGCCACGCTCCGCGAGGCCGGATCACCACTCATCGCGCGCAAGTACTGCCGATCGAACGCCGCGAGCTGGCTTTCGAGCTCGGAATACGGGCCGGCTTGCCACGCCCGCGAGCGCACGCCGCGATAGGCGTTCACGCAGAGGTCCCAGTCCTGGCGGTTCGTGAGATCCCAGAACTCGACGGCCGGGCGCGCATCGAAGCCGGGCGCGGCCATCGCATCGGGATGGAAATACCACTCGCAGATAATCCGCGTGCGGTCGATCGCCACCGGCAGCGTGCGATGCACCATCACGTAATCCGGGTGGAACGACAGGAACGCGCCGGGAAACAATGTGTAATAATATACTCGCGCGCGCTCATCCGCGCTCAAACCCGGGAATGCCGGTGCGCAACGTTCGCCGCCGATCGTCATGCTGCCTTCGCGGTTGTTCATCCACATCGGGCCGCCGAGCACCGGACCTTCGTCGAGATCGTTCTCGGAATTGCGGAACGGCGTGAGCTTGTTGAGCTGCGGATGCGCCATCGGGCAGTGGTAGCATTCGCTGAAATTGTGGAAGAACATCTTCCAGTTCGCGTCGACGTCGTAGATGCGCCGGTCCGCGGCGCGCAGCGCTGCCGGTTGCCATTGGCGGAAACGGCCGACGAGCCCCGGCAAGGCCTCCGCGAAGGGCTGCGGGTCTTCGGCGAAATTGACGAACAGGAATCCCTCCCACTCCGTCAAGGCCACGCGGTGCAGCGGGTAGTCTTCGGCGCGGAAGCCCGCGACGTCGTTCATCGCCTGGACCTGGCGCAAGGCGCCGTCGAGCCCGTAGCTCCACGCGTGATACGGGCAGACGAGCGCGTTGCCGAGCCTGCCCTGCGCTTCGCGGCACAACCGGCTGCCGCGGTGTCGGCAATGATTGTGAAACGCGCGGATCGTGCCCGCACCGTCGCGCAGCACCACGACGCTTTCGTCGGCGAGCTCGTAGAGAAAATAGCTGCCCGATTCCGGAAGCTGCGACACATGCCCGGCCAACAGCCATGAGCGGAAAAAAATGCGCTCGTGTTCTTCGCGGTAGATCTCGTCGGAGACGA
>Ga0070741_10012497_pt1 | contig 15317 bp, 14 predicted proteins | sample Coa_R1_4_FD_66440 | JGI IMG/M metagenome (GOLD analysis project Ga0070741, IMG submission 66440) | Surface soil microbial communities from Centralia Pennsylvania, which are recovering from an underground coalmine fire - Coalmine... | ecosystem: Environmental > Terrestrial > Soil > Unclassified ... | reverse complement strand
AGTTTTTGCAAGGCCACTTACAAACTACTCTGCCGCACATCACCTTGCCGCGTCGGGTGCAGGCAGGAACGATGATGACGCTCGGTCCGGTGGTCGAGCGCAGCTTAGAATTATTCCGTCCGTCGAATCCCGACTCGCGCGGCAAGGCCCTGCTCGATGTCATTGATGATACGCTGACGCCGATGGGCGGACGGTTGCTCCGTTCCTGGCTGCGCAATCCGTTGCTGTCTGTCGCGGCGATCGAAGCGCGGCATGACGCCGTCGCCGAATTCGTGCGTTCTTCCGACGTTTTGGAGAAGGTGCGGGCCGCGCTGTCGTCGTTCCGCGACCTAGAGAAACTCGCGGCGCGTTTCAGTTGTCAGGTGGCAACGCCAAAGGATCTCGCGGCATTGCGTGACTCGCTTGTCCATATTCCCGCATTACGTGTGACTCTCGGTGCCACAACCTCCCTGTTACTGGTGACGCGACAGCATGCCCTGGCAACGGATCTATCCACACTACAAGCAACTCTGGCCCAAGCTATCGTCGACATTCCGCCGCTACACTGCCGAGAAGGCGGAGTTTTTGCCAACGGCTACCATCAGGAACTTGATCGGCTTCGTGCCATTGCCGCCGACGCCAAACAATGGCTGGCGGAGCTGCAAGCGCGCGAGAGTGCGCGCACTGGCATCTCATCGCTCAAAGTCGCTTATAACCGTGTGTTCGGTTATTATATTGAAATTTCTAACACCCATCGTGCCAAAGTGCCGCCCGAGTACACGCGCAAGCAAACGTTAGCGAATGCCGAACGATTTGTGACGCCTGAACTCAAAGAATACGAGGACCAAATCCTCCACGCCGAAGAACGGGCGATTACCCTCGAACAGGAGCTGTTCGCACAACTGTGCGCTTCGGTGCTGCGGCATCTACGTCAGATCCAAGAGGTTGCCGCGGCCATTGCCGAGGTTGACACGCTGGCCGCGTTTGCCTGGCTCGCCCTGCGGCAGCAGTATGTGCGCCCTGAGATGACCGAGGCGCCGGTGTTGCAGATTACAGGCGGTCGCCATCCGGTCGCGGAAGTGTTGCTCGGTCGGGGGAAATTCATTGCCAACGACATTGTGCTCGATCGTGGAACCCACCAGCTCATTTTGCTCACCGCCCCGAATATGAGTGGAAAGTCAGTGTACCTACGTCAGACAGCACTGATTGTTCTGCTCGCGCAGACGGGCTCGTTTGTGCCGGCAACGAGCGCTCGTGTTGGCATTGTCGATCGGATCTTCACTCGTATTGGGGCTTCAGATAATCTGGCGTTGGGCGAGAGTACTTTTGCGGTAGAAATGATCGAGACCGCACAGATTCTTAACTACGCGACCCCGCGCAGTTTGTTAGTGTTGGATGAGATCGGTCGTGGGACCTCGACCTCCGACGGTTTGTCGATCGCCCGGTCGATTATTGAGTTTCTCGTTGACGCAAAAGGCCCGCGACCGCGTACGCTGTTTGCCTCGCATTTTCACGAACTGACCGAACCGCATAGTCTGCTGCCCGGAGTGGAAAACTTCACCTTCGCGGTACGCGAATGGAAAGGAGAGGTGATCTTCCTCTACAAGGTGATTGCCGGTGCGGCCGATCAATCGTATGGCATTCACGTGGCCAAGCTTGCCGGGTTGCCGCGAAGTGTTGTGGAACGGGCCGAAGAGATTTTGAAAGGGCTGGAAGAAAAGGGAGTTGATCTGATTCGTCCACCTAAGCGTGGGCGCCGGGGGGCGGCGGTCGATAATCCCGCCCAACTTGGGTTGTTTAGTCGAAGTTCGTAGCCGGTACGGAATCTGAAAATTTTATGCTTCATTCTAGGCTCCTTCCTTTCTTACTTTTGATTTTTGCCTTTTGATTTTCGCCTTCGCTTTCTCTATGGGCCGCATTCATCTTCTCGATTCACAGACCATCGAACAAATCCGCGCCGGTGAAGTCATCGAGCGTCCGGCGTCGATCGTCAAAGAGTTAGTCGAGAACGCTATTGATGCCGGCGCACGGTCGATTGGCGTCAGCATCTCCAAGGGGGGGATCGACGAGATTGTCGTCCGAGACGACGGGGAGGGGATGAGCCCAGAAGACGCGCAACTAGCGATCCGGCGTCACGCGACCAGTAAAATAACCAAGAGTGAAGAATTGTTTGCGCTCACAACTTTGGGCTTCCGGGGTGAGGGGCTCGCGAGCATCGCCGCAATCGCGCATTTCGAGTTGTTGACTCGCACTCTTGACGCACTCGAAGGGACGCGCGTCAGAGTAGTCGGAGGGGCCGAAGTAGCAACCAGTCCCGCGGCTGCACCGGTCGGTACGACGATAACTGTCCGCCATGTATTTTTCAACACTCCGCCGCGCCGAGCTTTCCTCAAGTCACCGACCGCGGAAGGGAGTCAAGTCGAAGAGATGATGATAGGGCTGGCCCTCTCACGACCCGACTTGCACTTTACCTTTACCTGGGATCAGCGCCTCGTTTTTGACGCGGTGCCGCAGGAGACGCTTCTGCCCCGTGTGAAAACCGTGCTCGGCAAGGAGTGGGCGCAAGACCTGATCTTGCTCACGGACAAGGATGCTTCGCTTTTGGAAGAGGGAGGAATTTCTGTTCGGGGGGTTGTCGCTCCGCCCGAGCGAAACAAAAATACTCGCACCGGTCAGTACTTCTTTGTCAATCGGCGGTTGGTGAAAAGCCAGGCGCTATCGTTTGCCCTGAGCCGTGGCTACGGCGAGTTGTTACCCGCCGGACGCTTCCCGCTCGGCGTTCTCTTTCTGACCGTGCCGCCCCATGCGGTGGACGTCAACGTCCATCCCACCAAACGGGAAGTAAAATTTCAGGATGAGCGCGCGGTGCTGCATGTGTTAATTCACCGTGTTCGTCAGGCGCTGGATCAGAGTAACCTCTTTAAGACCGTTGCCCCTTCTATGATCGCACCGCAGAGCGGCCCTGCGCCGGTAGCTGTTACACCACCTGTGCCGTTGGCGACTTCCGCCGCCCCGAGTCCCCATATTCCCATGCCCGATCCAGCAGACTATCCAAGACGACCGAATCCGCAGCTACCGCTTATTGAACCCCCGCTCCGTATGGTCGCCAAGCCGCCGGAACAACCGCTTGTCCAACCCGCGCCGCTCAAACCGGCGACACAACCGGTGTTGTGGGTACGGCCGGACGGCAGTGAGTTCCGCATCGTCGGACAGAGTCACGAATTGTTTGTCTTAGTAGAAGTCGAAGGCGAGCTGTGGGTGGTTGATCAGCATGCTGCGCACGAGCGCGTCATGTATGAACAGGTGTTGGCCTCATTACAAAAGCGGCAAGCTGACTCACAACCGCTGCTATTGCCTATCACGTTTGAGCTGGTACCGGCGGCACGAGCGGCGTTAGAAGAGAGCCTTACGTACTTGGCGGCGCTTGGGTTTGATATTCGCCCGTTTGGTGGCAACACCTATCAGGTGCAGGCGACCCCGCCGTACTTTCGTGCGAGCGATACGCCAGATTTGCTCATTGAGCTGGCACAAGCACGTGCTGAAGGACGTTCGGAAAATTCGCTTGAAGCCAAGCAAGAAGACCTTGCCGCGCGGATCGCCTGCAAAGTGAAATCCGTCAAAGCTGGACAAACGCTGACAGCCGACGCGATGAAGCAACTTGTGTCACTGTTGCTGGCATGCAGGTCTCCGTTTGTCTGTCCACACGGTCGCCCGACGATGGTGAGATTGCCGGTGCAGCAACTCGCGGCACAGTTTGACCGACACTAGGAGCGAACTATTGGGGTAGCTGTGTAAAACGAGGAGATGGAAGATCAAGAGCTTCCGCCAGTGCTCGATTCAATGCCGCGATCTTGGCGGAGGTGAGCGTAGCAACGAAATGGGTGAGCTTGGACTTGAACATCAAAGTCAGAAAATCACAGCGGACCGCGCCCACGTGAGGCAACCCGTCTTCTGGACCGAGAACTACCTCCGTGGCCAATCCGAGAACTTCACTATAGAGTGGGGCGCAAATCACGGTCGATACGTCTTCATGACTGGCAATAAATGATCGAGAGACTACGACATAGAAGCCTGGCTTACTCCCTCGTCCAGGCACGCGTTCGCGAGTGCGATAAATTTCTCCTCGTTTCATGGCCGTGCCTGCCCGGCAATGAGGGCCCGAGCCTGTCGAGCGAGTAATTTCTTATGTTTGTGGAGAACCTCAGACTCGTGGATTTCGTTTTTTCGCTTCCGTTCCCGTTCGGCAAATTCACGAAGTGCGATACGGACGAGAGCGGAGCGATTCCGATGTCGTGGAGAGGATGCAGCCAATTCGTCAAGAAGGTTCAACGTCATTTCATCAATAGTCACAGCAATAGTTTTCATATAATCTTTATATGAGAATACTTCCGTTGTTTTCAAGAACAGTATTTAACTTCTGAGCGATTCTCGCCCGCATTGAAACTTTACTGACCTTCACCGGCTTCCATGATCCCTATGCTGTAGGACTGATTGGCCAAGAAGAGCAACCCGGGCCGATTCTTTCGCTCGTGCGCGCACGGGAATTTGATCAACTCATTCTGTTCTCTACGCCGAATGCAGAGAAAAATACAATAGCAACTGTGAAAGCGCTGCGTTCATTACATCCGAAGTTGCGGGTTGAAGTGCGAGAGGTGCTGCTAGCCGATCCGACGGATTACCTCGCCATCTTGAAGGGATTACGTGTCCATTTGCGGGATATTTGTGAAAGCGCGCAACGGGTACAGTTCTTTGTTGCCGTAGCCTCAGGCACGCCGCAGATGCACGCCGCCGGGTTTTACTGACAGCAAGTGGAGAAATTCCGGCTCGTCTTCTTCATATTCGCCCGCCTCGATTCGTCAGCAAAGATCGTCCGTTAGTTTCCGAAGTCGATCTGACCTCGCCGGATTTTCCGCTCGTGCGAACCAACATCGGTGTGTTTGAGGCATCGGATATTCTCCCGCCTGACGTGGAAACATCTTTGCAGCAGATCGGTATCGTCGGAGACCATCCTGTAATGAGGAGTGCTCTGGAGGTTGGGGCGACACTTGCGCCATCAACAGTGCCAATACTTATCTTAGGTGAGACGGGGACGGGCAAAGAACTCTTCGCTCGTTTTATTCACCGCTTGTGTGGTCGACCTCTCGACCATTTCGTTCCGCTTAATTGTGCGGCTATTCCCAAAGATTTAGCGGAGAGTGTCCATAAGTTTGTGCGTAAAGAAGAAAACTAATTTCAGCGTCGGTTGAAACATTTTCAACTTGGGTTGAAGAAAATGTTTGCTTAAGACAATATCGGTCGACGATAAAGTGAGGAGTGTCAGTTATTTGCACGCTTGGAGGAAAATGGTACATCGCTTGCTCTCTTGCTAAACCACATGTCGAAGGTTAAGCGAGAGACAGCAGACGAGCGGAAAGGAGTACCTATATTCCAAAGCAAGGGGATGAGTGAGACACCTGTGGCGGACTACACAAAAGAGGCCGATGCCAGAATTGTCATTGACGAGTCACTCCGACAGGCTGGTTGGGACCCTGCTGATAAGTCCCAGGTACTGACAGAGGTTGCCGTCAAAGATGGTACTGGCCAAGTTTCTGAACCGCAGCCAGAGCTACGACGCAAAGCCACAAGGCGCACCCGTGATGGCGATGAAATTCCCACTGGGCGAGCGGATTACGTTCTGCTTTCTCAGAACGGGCGCCCTCTGGCTGTGATTGAAGCAAAGCGAGCCGCGTTCCACCCTTACCGAGCCAAACAACAGGCACTTCCATACGCCAAACAAATTAGCGCTCCCTTTATTTTTTTAACTAATGGTGAGTTAATCTATTTTTGGGACTACACCGATGATGATGCCCGCGTCGTAAACTCCTTTTACTCCAGGCGAGATCTCGAACGTCGAGTCTATCTCCGCCAAGAGCGTAAACCCCTAGCAACCATTCCCATTCCTGACTACTACCTCCGCCAAGGTGAACAGCGTGTTGTTCGCCTGTATCAACAGGAAGCGATGAAAGTGCTCGATCAAGCGGCTGAACTGGGCAAGCGGCGCTTTCTCATAGAATTGCCAACCGGTACGGGAAAAACGGATCTCGTCTCCTTATACCTCAAGCGATTGCTCGCTGCTGGACGGGCAGAGCGGATTCTCTTTTTAGTGGATCGTGAGCAATTGGCGACACAAGCACTTGAGGCATTGCAGGACATTCTCAACCAGCATGGAAGTTATTGGCTTAAGCCTGGGATGGTGCGCCAGGAGCAACAGATCACCGTTTGTTTGTTGCAGGCCATGCTCAGCCGTTAGGGCGAATTTACCAGCGGATACTTCGATGTTGTCATTGCTGACGAGTGTCATCACTCTATTTGTGGCGCTTGGCAAACGGCACTCACGCATTTTGACGCCTTGCACCTTGGCTTGACCGCGACACCAGCGACCTACATCGAGCGCAACACCTTTCGTTTTTACCAGTGTAAGGATGGCGAACCGGATTTTGCGCTGCCTATCGCTCAGGCGTTTCAGGACGGCTATCTGGTGCCATGCAAGTTCGCCACGGGCATCACTGTTTTCCTCGCTGCAGGTGCTGACGTTGACGAAGAACATTACGATCCTGCCAAATTTGAGCGTGAGTGGACGAACGAGGACACCAATCGCAAGATGATGGCGGAGTTTGATCGCTTAGCGTGGGAGAATTACCAACAGTTACAGTGAGAAGCTGGGCGTCTCCCGATCGTCAGTCTCCCGGGCGTTTGTCCGCGCGAGCCAGACAGATCTCGATAGCATCAACGAAGGGAAGCTCGATACCTACAGCTTTGTGGCTCTGATGATCGACAGCCTGGAGATTGGGGGGCGCACCGTGGTCGCTGCCTTAGGCATCACGGCAGAGATGGACAAGATTCCGGTGGGCTTACGCGAAGGCGACACGGCGAACAGTGAAGTCGTCAAAGACCTCCTGACGTCGATCCAGGAGCGGGGTTTTACGCTGCAGTGTGAGCGGCTCTTGGCCGTGATCGATGGGGCCAAGGCGTTGAAGAAAGCCTTGCGCCAGGTCTTCGGGGAGCGCGTAGTGATCCAACGCTGTTGGCTACACAAGGAGCGTAACCTCCGCGCCTATCTGCCGGAACGGGTCCATGGAACACTGCACTGGCGGATGAAAAAGCTGATGACGCTCACCTCGCTCAGTGAGGCCCGCAAGGAATTAGCTACGCTCCGCGAGTGGGTCGCTGGGCTCTCCGCCGATGCCGCCGCGGCGCTGAACGAAGTCGGCGAGGAGTTGCTCACGCTCCATGCCTTGGGCCTCACCGGGGAGTTGCGCAAGGGCGTGGCCTGCACGAACTTGATTGAATCGCTCTTTGCCGTGGTGCGCGAAAAGATCCAGCGCGTTAAGAATTGGAAGGCGCGCCGCTCCAGCCAAAGCTTGCGCAGGGTAGCATCCTCTATTCTTGCGCACCGTAAAAAGAGGCGCCGCGTGCGGGGGATGGCCCAGGCGAAAGAGTTGGTGGCGGCGCTGGGGCTAAAGCCGCTTGCCGCTCAGGCGGCCTAAGGCTATGAACAACCTGTTCCACTCTTCCGAATTCTAACGGCCAATGGGACAACCTCCGCTTGAGATCGATCTTGCCTATGATACTAACCTTGCCCCTACGATCCTGAGCGTGGAGGAATACCAGCAGAATCGTGACTACTCCACACCTTTTTATCGTAATGTCGAACGCGAAAGTGTCTCTCTATGAGTTTACAAGAGAAGGAGCAAAGAGCGAAAGTGAGCAGGCTGATGGACCGATGCTATTCTCACAAAGCTAGGGAAATACGGCAATCCTGCAAGGAGTAGGTGATGACGACGATGCAATATGAACAAGAACTATTCATCTACCTCCGGCAGAGCCGTGTATGGCGGAGTATATGTCGCCCTCGCTAAGCTTGAAGACTGTGAGTTGGTTACAGGAGATCGAAAGCTGTTCAATGCGGTGAACTCTCAGCTACCGTGGGTGCGCTGGATTGGTGACTTTACAGTTGAGGAAGTGGGCAATGATTGAAACGCTTGAGCAGTTTGAGCGTACCGGCGTGAATTCTGTAGCTCTTTTCAATCTCTCGCTGATATGAAAGAAGCTAACGATTCCGAGCTGAAGGAAATAAAGGAGTTGAGCATGAGTGCAATCAAATTTGGCGTTTTTGATCATGTTGAGCGACGAGGCAACTCCATCGAGGGACTTTTCGCCGGACGGTTTGAGTTGTTGCGGGAGTATGATGCCGCGGGGTTCTACGGCTATCACGTGGCTGAGCATCATGCCACGCCGCTGGGCATGGCTCCGTCACCGGGATTGTATCTCGCTGCCGCAGCGCAGTGTACCAAGCGGATTCACCTTGGCCCGCTGGTCTATCTCCTGCCGCTCTATAACCCGATGCGCTTGGTCAGTGAGATCTGCATGCTCGATCACATCAGCGACGGACGGCTTGAACTTGGTGTTGGGCGTGGGGTCTCACCCTTTGAGCTGGCCTACTATGGCATCTCGTTTATGGATGCGCGCGAGAAGTTTGAAGAAGCGCTTGATGTTGTCGTAAAGGGTTTGCGCAACGAACGACTCTCCCATCGCGGACCTCACTATCGGTTCGATAACGTGCCAATGGAATTACAGCCCCAGCAGCGGCCGAATCCACCAATCTGGTACGGCATTTCGTCGCAAGAGAGTCTGATGTTTGCCGCAAAGCATGGGATGCAGATGGTTGGTGGTGGTCCCATCCCGGTGCTGAAGGAGCTGACTGCGGCGCATCGTGTCGAACTGGCGAAACATAAAGGGAAGCCGGAGGACCTCAATCCGCATATTACTGACCCCACTGTTGGCGCAATTCGCCATTGCTATGTCGCTGATGATGAGCGTGAAGTCGAGCAGATTGCCAAGCCAGCCTACAAACAATTCTACGATAATCTCACAAAGTTGTGGCGCGACTTTCGCACGTTACCTGACTATGGCTTCACACCAGATTTAGCGATTGCTCGCAAATTTGATGTCGCGATCGTTGGCACCGCAGAGCAGGTCCGTGACGATGTCGGACGTTTCTTCGAGCAGAGCGGCTGTAATTACGCGGTCCTCTCTTTTGCCTGGGGCGGACTCAGTCAGGATGATTCCCGTCGTTCGCTTGATCGTTTCGTGACGAAAGTGATGCCACAGTTTGTAAAATCATAACGAGAGCTCCACAGGGCACGTATCATGACACCTACGCTCTTACCAACGACGGTGATTGGCAGTTACCCGCAGCCCGACTGGCTGGTCGATCGCGAAGCGCTGGCGGCGCACGGCGTGCCGCGTATTCGTGCACAAACGATCTGGCGCATTCCTGAGCCGTGGCTGTCACAAGCGCAAGATGACGCCACGCTCGTCGCCATCCACGAAATGGAACGGGCAGGGATCGATATCATTACTGATGGTGAGATACGTCGTGAGAGTTACTCGAACCGGTTCGCCACGGCGCTTGCAGGCATGGACAGTGACAATCCGGTAATCCTTACCAGTCGCGGCGGTTTCTCTACCCCGGTGGCGCGCATCGTTGGGAAAATCCACCGTACCCATCCGGTGGAGGTACAGGACATGACCTTCTTGCGCCGGCACACTCGGCGCCGCGCCAAGATCACGTTGCCCGGACCGTTCACCATGGCGCAACAGGCGAAGAATGAGTACTACAAAGATGACGAAGAGATGGCCATGGACTTTGCGGCGGCGGTCAATGCGGAAGCACATGCTCTCGTGGCTGCCGGTGCCGATGTCATTCAGCTCGACGAGCCGTGGTTGCGGAACGACCCTGCGGCTGCACAACGGTATGCCGTAAAAGCCATCAATCGCGCACTGCAAGGATTGAAAGTCACGACTGCGGTTCACTTATGTTTCGGCTACGGATTTCTTGTCTCTGGTGAAAAGCCACGACGCTACGATTTTCTCACCCAACTCGCTGATAGTGTGGTCGAGCAGATTTCTATCGAAGCGGCGCAGCCGAACCTTGACCTCGGTGTGCTTGCTGATTTGTCGAGCAAGGTAATCATCCTTGGCGTGCTTGATCTTGCAAAACCCGAAGTCGAAACCGCCGAGGTTGTTGCCGCGCGGATCAAACAGGGTCTGGCCTATATTCCAGCGGACCGGCTCATACCGGCACCGGATTGCGGGATGAAATACCTGGCGCGGGAGACGGCATTCGCAAAGCTACAAGCATTGACCAGCGGCGCAGCCCTTGTGCGACGCGAGTTGACCTCGTAGATGGTTACGTTGATGATGAGGAGATCGGAGGGACATCATTCCTCCGAACAGTAGGGGCAAACCGCCATTTGCCCTTGCATGAAGGGGAATAGCCCGCTATCCGCTCACAATCACGCTTGTTCGGTCGATTTCCTTAGGCTCCGGTTTTATTTTGCCATCCGCGCTCGGCGGCGGATGGTTTCGTCCAGGTCAAGCTTCAGGCTGTCCGGGTCAATAATTACACCATACTGCTGTTCTGCCTGCTCAATACTGACATGCTCATCAAGTACGTCGTCCAACACTTTGTGTGGATCTCGCGCGAATGGATCGCCCCAGCCACCACCGCCACCTTTGAACGTGGCGATAACTGTTCCTGGCGGAGACGGTCGATTGGCGGCAGATTCGAGGACTTCTTCTTCATGCTCGGTGCCCCAGTTGAGCACATAGCGGCTGCTGGCACCGTCTTTCCCGCCGGCAAATCCTGGCGAAGTGTGGCGTACTCCCGTAAGTGCGACGTTGAGGATCGACGTATCACGGACGCTTTCGCGTTTCATGGCAAAGCCGGGCACGCCACGCCACCGTCCTGGAGCCGCCGTGTCTGAAACGTACTCATACTGATGATAGAGAAACGGGAACTGAATCTCGCTCATCTCGACGGTGGAATAAATTAGTCCACACATCGGTGCCGGCCAGCCCCCCCAGCCGTCGCAGCCTTGTGTCCCACTTGCTGCCACCAATGTGTTGCCATACTCAATGGTGACAAACATCGAGTTATAGCGTGAGTCATGACCATAGGTTGTGCACAAGCAATAATTGAGCGACACTGCACCGGCCTTGTCGGGAACGGCCTGTGCCAACGCGCGCATGGTTGCTGTGCCAATATCACCGCCAATGACCACGGTGCTGAACATGCACGGCGCCGGCGGCAGCGGGTTCACGACCGTCCCTTCAGGCGCGGTGATCTTTACGGCCCGAAACACGCCGGAATTTACCGGGATGTCTTCCGGTAACACTGAACACAGCGCGGTGAAAACCCACGAGACGGTATTACCAAACGGACTGTTGACGAATCCAGGCGTCTCGGGACTGGAACCGGCGAAATCAATCCTGAGATCTGAGCCGTTGATTGTGACTGTGGCTTTGACCTGCACATCACGTGTGCCCATACTGTCGTGGTCTAAAGTTGCCGTACCCTCGTAGGTGCCATCCGGCCATTTGGCGACCTCGGCGCGGAAGCGTTTTTCCGCGTAGTCGAGCATGTACTCAATACTCTCGTTCACTACCTCACCACCGTACTTGGCAAACAAGGCGTGAATGCGTTGCTCGGCCAAGTTACAGGCGCCGAACATCGCGGCGAGATCTCCACGCAGAACATTAGGAATGCGAGAATTCGCGAGAATCCACTCTGAGATATCCTGACGTAAGACACCTTTCTCAAACAGTTTGATTGGCGGAATGCGCAATGCCTCCTGCCAGATGTCTTTGGCCTCAGGATTATAGCCGCCGGCCACGGGTCCGCCAAAGTCAGCCATGTGTGCACGTACTGACGGAAACAATACTGGTGTCCCCTCGAAGAAGACAGGCTTCATCACCGTCCAGTCGGCATGATGCGTCCCGCCATAATAAGGGTCGTTCAACATCACGATATCGCCCTCATGCAGGTCGTCGCGGAAGCAGTCCATCAACGCTTCGACCGACAGGATCGAGGCAAAGATATGCACCGGGATCGCGGTCGCACGGGCGACAAGTCGGACATTGCGGCCGTCATAGAAAAATACGCCAGTCGAATAATCATGGACTTCATTGAACAGCGGGTGTACGGCTGTGCGTTCAACGGTCTTGCTCATTTCTTCGGAAATCGCTTCTAGAGAATCCTTCACGACCAGAGCGGTAATACGATCGACCATATACGTATGCTCCTTATGCACGAGGCAGAGACGGAAACGGACATCCCGGCCGACCACAACCAGTAACCATAAAAGGGAGGGGAGGGAGAGAGAACATTCCTTCTATCTGTGTAACCACCGGTCCTCGTTCCGACTGTGCTTGCCGGAGGCAAGCTGCTACCGCCTGTGCCACTGACAAACTGGGCTGATATGTTGACCAACCCACCGACAACGGCAGCCTAGCATGAAGCAAGCTGCCTTCGGGAATGAAAAACGAGAACGTCTGTAGTACTCCGTCATTAGCCGGTAGCGATGGCCATAAACTGTAGAATGGTATCGTCGCGGCTGCCATAGTCGTGGACGCCGTCATATTGATAAAGCCTTGGGCCGCAGCTGAACTGCCAGAAAAGTCGAGACTCACTGTCCCGTCTGTTACACGTAAATGCACCACGACGCGAAACTTTTGCTCCTGCAAACAGGAATGGATGGGCTCACTCTCACCGCGCCAGTTGCCCGGAGATAACACCTGGATGGCCTTGCGCGTTCGTGCTTCCGTGTCGGCGAGAATGTCGTGCAGCGCCTGTCTATAGTCAGCGGAGGTGTACTGAACATTGAGAGATGCGACCTCGGTTTTGCACTGTTCCAACGCACCAACCACAATCTCCAGATCTTTTTCAATCAGATGCGGCAGCCGGCTATTGAGCAACAGCATCGTCAACGCATCACGCTGGAGCTGCCCACCGCGGTAGCACTTGACTGGAGTAACACGAACACCTTCGGCCCAAATTTCTGACGCGCGCGGATAATAGCCACCAAGGGCCATGCCGCCGATATCCGGGAGCGGCACCTGAACAATGCCGTAACCGACTAACTCGCCTTGCAGAAAGATCGGAGTGACGAACGTCACATCCTGTAAATGCGTCCCACCGGAGAACGGGTCATTCGTTAGCACAACGTCACCGTCAGCGAACTTGCCGCCAAATGCCGCAAGTACTGACCGAAGAACGGCGTCGGCAACGGCAAGGCGCGCAGGATTATCAATCTGTACTACCCGCGCGTCCGCAGTCGCGATCGCGCACGCCACATGGCGCCGATCAATCAACGCCCGCGACGCCAGCGAACGCAAGATCATTGCACGCATGCGTCCGGTAAGTGCGGCGAGCTCGTGTTCGAGCGGCTCTTGTTGTTGTCTTGCTATCGCTGCCATCTACAGTACCCCGATGACATAGGTGAGATGCTCATTGAGCATTGCCCGCTGACCGGGAAAAATAACAATCGAGGTCGCCTTTTCCTCGATCACTGCCGGCCCATCAATGACATTTCCTGCCAGCACTCGATTCCCGTCATAAATGTTCGTATTGACGTAATCTTGGGCAACAGGGGAATACACGGGCCGCCTCCCTTTGAGGGCAGCCTGGGAGTCGGCGCCCTGCCGTGGGGCGGTCTGTAGTACCGGCTTGGCTCGTACACCGATGAGATCCAGTTGCACACTGAGAATTTCAACGTCATCTCCGGGCTTGTTAAATGTATATAACTGTTTGTGGAGGTTATGGAAGCCGTGGATTGCCGCGGCCATATCCGCCGCACTGACGATACCGTTGCTGCTGGCAATCGGCACGGTGACTTCATGAGTTTGGCCGACGTACCGCATTTCTAGTGCGAGTTGGGTCATGATCCCTTGCAGATGAGAGTGCTGGGTTCCAAGAGCATTATCCGCGTCTGTGCGCATCCGCCGGCAAAGTTCATTCAAGCTATTGGGGTCAACCGTACTACCACGCGCGTAGAAGCTGCGGACACGGCTCACGCGTAAGTCCGAGAGCAGGTCCCCCAACGCGCACAGCATAGGGGCGGTATTCTTAGGCACCAGGATAGTTCGAATACCAAGCGCTTCGACCAAGGCCCCCGCATGAATCGCCCCGGCGCCACCAAATGCCGTCAAGGCAAAATCGCGTGGATCGTAACCTTTCGCCAAGGAGACTTGGCGCACGCTACTACTCATACCGTTGTTGACGATACGAAAGATGCCACTGGCGGCCTGCAGCAAATCCATTCCTAACGGTTCTGCGACCTTCGTCATAATCGCCTGATATGCCGCTGTCGCATTCAATCGCATCTCTCCGCCTAGAAAGGAATCCGGATTCACATACCCCAAAACCATATCGGCATCAGTCACGGTTGGTTCCTGTCCGCCAAAGCCATAGCATGCCGGGCCAGGATTAGCGCGCGCACTCTCCGGGCCGACTCGCAGTGCCCCACCTTCATCGACCCAGGCAATACTACCACCGCCCGCACCGATCGTGTGAATATCGATAAACGGCACCGCTACCCGATAGCGACTCATCCACTGGTCGGTACCAATCTTGGGCCGCCCGTCTTGCACTAGGCAAACGTCGAAACTGGTGCCGCCCATGTCGATAGTGATGACATTCTTGAAACCAGAACTCCGACCCAAATGAGCGCCAGCGACAACGCCGCTCGCCGGTCCGGATAATAATGCCTGCACGCCGTGATGGGTGGCTTGCTCGACGTCAACTACACCGCCGTTACCCTGCATGATGAAAATCTCACCGCGAAACCCACGCTCGCGCAGTTCGCTTTCCAGCCGTTGCAGATACCGGCGCAAACGCGGAGTGACATAAGCGTCGACGAGCGTCGTGCTAAGCCGTTCGAATTCTCGGACTTGTGGAAGCACTTCCGACGACAACGCCACATATACGTCGGGCAGAGTCTCGCGGATAATCTCGCGGGTGCGCAGTTCGTGCACAGGGTTGAGGAACGAGAAGAGGTAGCACACGGCAATCGCTTCAACCTCCATGGCGGCCAAGCGCTGCACAGCCGCCCGTACTTCCTCCTCGGCTAACGGCTTAACGATGTTGCCTGCGGCATCAATACGCTCTGTGACGCCTAGGCGCCGGCGACGAGGGACAATTGGATGAGGCGCAGGCAGGCGAATATCGAACGCCGCTTCTTTGTAGTTGCGCCGGATCTCGATAATGTCACGGAAGCCGGCTGTTGTAATGAGGCCGGTGTTCGCGCCGTTGTACTCTAGCATCGTATTAGTTGCCACGGTCGTCCCGTGGACGATAACAGAAATCTGGCGCAGCAAATCTGCGCTACTTAAGCTGTATTTCCCCGCAAGCTTCTCGATCCCGGCAAGAACGCCAAGTGCTTGGTTCTCCGCAGTTGAAAGGACCTTTTCAGTTTCGATATGGCCCATTTCGTCCGCGCATACCAAGTCGGTAAACG
>Ga0070741_10012495_pt1 | contig 15324 bp, 10 predicted proteins | sample Coa_R1_4_FD_66440 | JGI IMG/M metagenome (GOLD analysis project Ga0070741, IMG submission 66440) | Surface soil microbial communities from Centralia Pennsylvania, which are recovering from an underground coalmine fire - Coalmine... | ecosystem: Environmental > Terrestrial > Soil > Unclassified ... | reverse complement strand
AGGAAGGGGTGGGGCGAGGGGGTTACTGAGCGAGGGCGTGGGCGAGGGCCTCGGGGAAGGTTGGGTGGCGGAATTCGAAGCCGGATTCGAGCAGGCGCGCGGGGATGACGCGCTGGCTCATCAGGATGCCCTCGGAGAACCCGCCGAGTGCGATGCGCAGCGCGGGGGCGGGGACCGCGAGGCGGGTCGGACGGTCTAGGGCGCGGCCGATGTCGGCGGTGATCTCGGCGTTGGTGGCGGGGTGCGGGGTGGTCACGTTGACCGGGCCGCTGGCGGCGTCGGTGTCGATGGCGTGGCGCAGGGCGCGGATCGCATCGGTCAGCGAGACGTAGCTCCAGTACTGCCGGCCGCTGCCCAGCTTGCCGCCGAGGCCGAGCCGGGCGAGCGGGAGCAGCCTGCCGAACGCGCCGCCCTTCGCCGAGACGACCAGGCCGAAGCGAGTGTGCGCGACGCGGACGCCCGCCTTGCGCGCCGGGTCGGCGGCTGCCTCCCACTCCTGGCAGACGCGAGCGAGGAAGTCCGCGCCAGGCGCGGCGGATTCGTCGGTCGGGGTGTCGCCGGTTTCGCCGTAGTAGCCGATTGCGGAGCCGGCGATGAATGCGCGGGGCGGGTTGGGCAGGTCGGCGATGGCGGTGGCGAGGGTGGCGGTGGTGAGGACGCGGCTGTCGCGGATCTTCTGACGGTACGCCGCGGTCCAGCGGTGATCGCCGACTCCGGCTCCGGCCAGGTTCACGACGGCGTCCGCGCCGGCGAGGGCTGAGGCGGGGAGGTGGGCGGCGGAGGGGTCCCACTGTGCTTCGGTGGCGCGCGAGTCCGCACTGGGGGCGGGCTGGCGGCGGACGAGGCGCACGACGTCGTGGCCGTCGGCGAGCAGGGACGCGGTAAGGGCAGAGCCGATCAGGCCGCTGGAGCCCGCGATGACGACGCGCATGGGACAACAGTAAGGGGTGGAAACGAACCGGCCGGGATCTGGGGTCAGATCCCGGCCGGGTGTGTTTGCCGCAACGGCTGACGGACGGTCAGCCGATCGGCTGTCAGCTGGTCAGTTGGTCAGCTGGCGGTGAACTGCAGGATGGTGATCGAGTAGGCGGGGAAGGACTGCGTGAACGTCGTGCCGAGGCCGGAGACGGTCCCGGAGACGGGCACGACGTTCGTCGGGTTGGTGAGGGAGTTGGTGGAGGTGGAGCTGGGGGCGGACAGGGTGGTGGAGGTGGCGGTCGCCGAGGTTGAGCTGACGCCGGCCAGGTTCACCGTCGCGGTGTGGGTGGCTCCGCCGGTGTTGATCACCGTGAGGTAGTACGTGGAGCCGGTGCGGGTGACCAGCGTCTGCAGGCCGCTCGCGCCGCCGACCGTGTTCGGGACCACCGTGCTGCCGTGGTTCTGGTTCAACATCACCTGGGCGTAGTAGCTCGGCGAGCCGTAGCTGGTGTTGTTGTCGAACCCGATCAGGTCGGGCGTCCACTGGTGGCCGTTGACGTTGACCCACAGCGGCGCGTACGCCGACATGGTCACCAGGTCGGAGTTGCGCTCCAGGCCCAGCAGCCAGGACGCGTCGCCGAGCGCGGAGTTCATGTCGTTGGTCGGGGAGCCCTCATTGGCCGCGTACTCGCCGATGAAGATCTTGCTGGATCCGCGCGGGGTGTTGTCGAAGTAGTGCGAGTTCGCCTCGAACCAGGCCGGCGAGTTGTAGAAGTGGTCGTCGATCACGTCGTACGGGGCGCCGCCGGTCGAGTCCGCCGTCGCGATGATCTTCAGGTTCGGGAACGCCGAGTGGATCGCGACGTAGAACAGCGGGTAGCGGGCCGCGTAGGAGTTTGAGAACCAGTCCTCGTTGCCGACTTCGACATACTGGATCTTGTACGGCGCGCGGTGGCCGTTGCGGGCCCGCAGCGCGCCCCAGTTCGTGCTGGCCGGGTCGGTCAGGTAGTGGATCTCGTTGACCGCGTCCATCACGTCGTTGACCAGCGTGCTGCCGGTGTCCGACTGGCCGTTGAGAGTGTAGCCCGCGTAGACCGCGAGGATCGGGCTGGAGCCGACCTCCTCGGCCATCTGCATGTACTCGTCGATGCCCATGCCGTCGGTGGACCAGTAGCCCCACGCCGAGTTCATGTGCCCGGCGCGCTCGTCCACCGGGCCGACCGTGTTCGACCACTCGAACCGGGTGGCGTAGGTGTTGCCCTCCAGGTAGTTGCCGCCGGGGACGCGGAAGACCGCGGGCTTGAGCTGGGCCAGCTTCTGCATCAGGTCGATGCGCAGGTGGTTCGAAGCGTTCTGGTACGACGGCGGGTACAGGTACGTCGCGCCGAACCAGACCGTCGCGCCGTTGACCGAGCTGTCCGTGGTGGAGATGACCAGCTTGTTGGTGGAGGTGGTCGGGGCCGAGGCCGGGGTCTTCAGCTTGACCGTGAACTTGTGCCACGAGGTGCCGACGCCCTTGACCGACGCGCTCGCGTAGACCGTGCCGGAGGTGGACTCGAGGTCGACGTCCAAGGGGCCTGCGAAGCTGCCGCTGGACTTGGCGTAGAACTCGGCGGTGTACGTGGTGGACGGGGCGATGCCGACGCCGAAGTAGCCGGAGTTGGCGATGCCGGCGCGGGCCAGCGTGCTCGCGTTCGCGGTGGTCCCCGCGGTCTTGGCGACCGTGCTGTGCTTGGCGCTGACGCCAGTGCCCACCGTCAGCTTGCCGGATTGCGTCAGCGCGGACGTCGGGCCCGTGCCGGTGTCAGAGGTCAGCGACGCGGTGACTCCGGGCCCTGCGACCGCCGACCAGGCGTTGAGCGCGTTGGACGAGTCGTTGAAGCCGCTGTTGCGCACCTCGTCGTTGTAGATGCCGCCCTCGGCGCCGTAGTTGATGTCCTCCATCATCGCGCCGAACAGCTGCGGCGAGACGGTGGCGCCGGACTGGGTGGTGTCCACGTTGATGACCGACGCGCCGTTGGTGCCGATGAACGAGGCGTCCTCGTCGTTGAGCGCGGCGCTGTAGAAGGTCGTGTCGTCGATGGAGCCGTTGACGAAGTCCACGCGGCCGCCGCCGTACTCGCCGCCGCCGACCACCGTCTTGCCGGTGGCCTTCCAGCCCGAGGTGTACGGGACCGAGGACTGCAGCACGCCGTTGACGTACAGCTTGAGCAGGCCGTCCGCGACGTCGTTGACGCCGATCAGGTTGTACCAGGTGCCGGTGGCCGGGGCGCTGCTCGCGTCGGCGTGCGTCGCCGCGGCCGAGGTGCTGTCCGAGGCGAGGCGGGCGAAGGCGAACTTGCCGGTGTCGCCGCGCAGACCTAGGTAGAAGCCTGAGACGTTGGTGCCGTCGATGGACGCGACCGTCTGGTAGCCCGCGGTGGACTTGAGGTTCACCCAGGTGGAGACGGAGAACGGCTGCGAGGTGTCCAGGACCGGCGTGGGGTAGGTCCCGTTGGCGGTCGCGGTGCCGTTGAGCGCGATGGAGTTCGAGCCGAGGCGGCCCGGCGCCCAGGAGACGCCCGAGCCGAGCGCCAGGGTGTTGCCGTGGCCGGAGGTGTCGGCGGCGGTGGTGCCGGAGCCGTCGTCGAAGGAGTACGCGGCCGGCTCATCGAGCGCGGAGACCTGCTGTGCGGTCAGCGCCGAGGAGAACAGCTGCACGTCGTCGATCGAGCCGTTGACGTAGTCGACCTGGTTGCCGCCGTACAGGCCGTGGCCGATCAGCGTGTCGCCGGAGGCCTTCCACTGGCCGGTGTACGGGGTCGAACCGACCGAGTGGCCGTCGACGTATAGCGTGAGAGTTCCGGCGCTGACGTCGTCGACGCCGACGATGTGGTACCAGGTGCCGGTGGTCGGGGCGGTCGGCGAGGCGACCACCGTCGCGCCGCCGGTCGCGTCGGAGCCCAGGCGCGCGAAGGCGAGGGTGCCGGTGTCGCCGCGCAGGCCGAGGTAGAAGCCTGAGACGTTGCTGCCGGAGATCGAGAGCACCGTCTGGTAGCCGGAGAGGGACTTGAGGTTCACCCAGGCCGAGGCGGTGAAGCTCTGCGAGGTGTCCACCACCGGGCCGGTGACCGTAGCCTCGCCGGTCGCGGTGCCGGTCAGCGCGAGGGAGTGGCTGCCGACGTTCCCGGCGCCCCAGCCCGCGGTGGAACCGAGGGCCGCGTTGTGGCCGTTGCCCGAGGAATCGGCGGCGGTGCTGCCGGTGCCTTCGTCGAAGGTCCAGTGCCCGGCCGGGCTCGGGACCGCGGGAATCGGGCCGGTGGCCGCGTGGGCCGAGAGCGGTGAGGCCAGGGCCGCCGCCGTCATGGCGACCCCGGCCGCGAAAACGGTAAGGGTGCGATGTCTGGTATTGCGTATTAATGATGAGACATGCGTGGACACACAAAGCTCCTTCGCGTGAGGTCCACAGGTGGGCATGGGTGAACTCTGCAGATCCCCCGCGAGCGGCGCTTCCCAGCTTCCCCGACTACGGAAGCGCCGCTGGCAAATGTGTTACACGGCCCGGAATGACAAGCGGTTCGGCGCTCCGGCTGCGCCTTTCAACGCCCCGGCGAGGTCAGCGGCGATCTCGGCCGAAGTAGCGGGCGCGCAGGCGGTCCAGCAGGACGGCGACTCCGAGCACGGCGCCCTGGATCATCTGGATGTTGTACTGGCTGACGTCCACCGCCAGCAGGCCGTTGTGGATGATCTCCAGCAGGATCGCGCCGGCCGCGATGCCGATGATCCGACCCTCGCCGCCGAACAGCGAGACGCCGCCGACCACCGCCGAGGCGATGGCGATCAGCTCCCAGCCGGTGCCGCCGACCGAGGGGTCCGCGGTTCCGCTCTCCCGGCCGATGGTAAGGACGCCGACGATCCCGGCCAGCACCGAGCTGACGACGTAGACCGATACGATGCGGCTCTTGAACGGGATCGCCGCCAGCCGGGCGGCTTCCTTGTTGCCGCCGACGGCGTAGATCTGCCTACCGACGTAGGTGCGTTCCAGGACGAACCAGGCGAGCACCACCACGCCGACGAAGATCAGCGCCGGCACCGGGATGAGCCAGACGTAGTACGCGCTCAAGTTCTGGAAGAGCGGGTCGGTGCCGGTGATCGGCGTGCCCGAGGTGATCGACAACGCCGCGCCGATGGTAACCGTGTAAGTCACCAGCGTGATGACGAACGGCGGCACGTCCAGCCGGGTCACCAACACGCCGTGCCACACACCGGCGATGGCGCAGATGACCAGGGTCACCAGGATGGCCAGCGGGGCCGGCATTCCTCCGCTGACGTTGAACCAGGCGGCCAGGATGCCGGCCAGGCCCGCGAGCGCGCCGACCGACAGGTCGATGCCGCCGGTCAGGATCACCAGGCTCTCGCCGACGGCCAGGATGCCGGTCTGGCCCAGGTCGCGCCCGACCACCTGGAGGTTGGAGGTCTGGTGGAACGTGTTGGACCAGACGGAGAACAGCGCGAACAAGCCGATGCAGGCTACGACGACGCCCGTCTCCGGCGTCTCGATCAGCAGCCTGCGCAGGTTTCCGCGGCGCGCGGCCCCGATCGTCCCCGGCGGCTGGGAGCCGGAGGGCGGCAGAAGGGTCTGGGTGGTCACGCGACTGCTCCGTTCTGGGCGGGGGGCCGCACGGCCCCGGTGCCGTTCTCCGCCCGCGCGCTTCCGGCGGCAGCGGTCATGATTGCTTCCTTGGTGGCCTGCTGGCGGTCGATGACCGCGACCACCCGGCCGTGGTTCATCACCGCGATCCGGTTGCAGATCCACAGCAGCTCTTCGAGCTCTGAGGAGGCCGCGAGGACCGCCATGCCCTGTTCCGCGGCGCGGTCGATGAGCTCGTAGATCTCGGCCTTGGCGCCGACGTCCACGCCGCGGGTCGGCTCGTCGAGCAGCAGCAGCCTCGGGTCGGAGGCGAAGGCCCGGCCGAAGATCGCCCGCTGCTGGTTGCCGCCGGACAGCGAGCCGATCGGCTGCTCGACCGACTGCATGCGCACGTTGACGCTCTCGGCGATCCGCTGGCCCTCCTGCCGACGGCGCTTGGGCCCGAGGATCCCGCGCGAGCTGATCTTGCGCAGGATGCCTACGGTGACGTTGTCCTTGATCGACGCGAACAGCACCAGGGACTGCTCTTTGCGGTCCTCGGGGATCAGCGCGATCCCGGCCGCCGCGCCGTCGCCGACGCCGTGCGGCTTATAAGGCTCCCCGCCCAGTTCGATACTCCCGCCGGTCGCGGGCTGGGCCCCCGCGACAGTGTGGATCAGCCTACTGCGACCGGACCCCATCAGGCCCGCGACGCCCATGATCTCGCCGGCGCGCACCTCCAGGTCCACCGGGCCGAGGCCGTCGGCGGTCAGTCCGTGCAGCTTCAGCAGCACCGGCTTGCCCGGATCGGCGACCTTGGGCTTGGCGTGGACGATCTCGCCGCCGACCATCTCGCGGATCAGCCGGTCCTCGGTGACCTCGTCCCGGTCCAGGTCCGCGACGAGCTTTCCGTTGCGCAGCACGATGATCCGGTCTGAGACCTCGGCGACCTCGTCGAGCCGGTGCCCGATGAACAGGACCGTGCCACCGCTTTTGGCCAGCCGCCGGGCCAGGCCCAGCACCAGCGCCGCCTCGACCGGGCCGAGCGAGGAGGTCGGCTCGTCCAGGATCAGCAGCTTCGGCTCCCGGCCCCAGCCCTTCGCGATCTCGATGAGCTGCCGGGTGGGCACCGGAAGGCTGCGCACCTGGCGGTTCACGTTGACCGAGCCGGGCGGCAGGCCGATCTCGGTCAGCATCGCCGCCGCCTCTTCACGCAGCGCCTTGCGGTCCACGAGCACCTTGCGGCTCGACTCGCGCGGACGCCGGCCGAGCAGCAGGTTCTCGGCTACCGACAGCTGGCCCACCAGCGGGAACTCCTGGGAGACCAGCGCCACGCCCAGCTCCTGCGCGGCGTGCGTGGAGCCCGGGACCAGTGCCTTGCCGTCGATCTCGATCTCGCCGCCGTCGCGGTGGACGGAACCGGCGAGCGTGCCCATCAGCGTGGACTTGCCCGCGCCGTTCTCGCCGACCACCCCGACGACCTGCCCTGCGTACAGGTCGAGTTCGGGGAGGTCCAGTACCCGCACGGGACCGTAGGACTTGTGCACCCCCCGCAGCCGCGCGAGGACCGCGCGGCTGGGGGTGCCCGAAGGTGCAGGGCTTTCGAAACTCATCGCTAGCTGATTCCCAGGGAGGAGGCGAGGGCCTGGTACTGGCTCAGGTCGTCCTTGGTGATCTCGCCGACGCCCGAGCTCAGGGTGGTGCCGTCGGAGTTCAGGTACGGCTTGATGATCGCCATCGTCGCGTCCTTGCCGAGAACCTTCTCCGCCGCCAGGATGTAGGCGCCGGTGTAGCCCTGCTCGTACGGCATCTGCACGGTGGTGCCGGAGATGACGCCGGAGGAGACCGCGGCCAGCGTGTCCGGGTCCGAGTCGTCCGAGACGATCTTCACCGTGGCGGTCTTGTGCGCCGTGGTCACCGCGCTGGCGAGCGCGCCGCCGTCGTAGGAGTAGACGCCGTACAGGCCGTTGACGTCCGGGTGGTTCGCCAGGATGGTCTCCGCGTCAGAGGTCGCGGTCGCCGCCGACAGGTTGTCGTTGACCGTCTGCACCACCGTGATGCCCGGGCCGATCGCCGCCTTGAAGCCGGCGATGCGCTCGGTGGCGTTGGCGGCGGTCAGCGAGCCGACCAGGATGGCGACCTTGCCGGTGCCGTTGAGCGCCTTCTTCAGCTGGGTGCCCGCGGTGAACCCGGCGTCGTAGTTGACGGTGCCGAGGTACAGCGAGGCGGCGGCGGTGCCGGGCAGCGGCGAGTCGATGGCGAGCACGTCGATGCCGTTGGCGGTGTCCGTGGCGATGATGCCCTTGGCGGTGTCCGGGTTGATCGCGGAGATCGAGTAGCCGGTCACGCCGTGCGAACGCAGCGTCTCAAGCTCGGAGGTCTGCTCGGTCAGCTGGCCGTTCGGCGGGGCGAAGTAGGTGCACTTGCTGCTGGAGATGCCCAGGTCGGAGCAGCCCTTGAGGAACCCGGTCTGGCCGGCCTTCCAGTAGGCGGCCGCGACGTTGACGACCATCGCGATGTTGACCGAGGACAGGTCCTTGCCGTTCATCGCGCACTTGAGCGACTTGTCGAGGTCGGCCAGGTTCGCCTGGTTGAAGCCGACCGGGTCGGTGGCCGGGTTCGGCGTCGCGGTCGGGGACGAGGCGCAGTTGGCCGCGACGCTCGCCGCGGTGGAGGGAGCGCTTCCCGCGGAGCTGCCGGTGCTCGACTTCGAACACGCGGCGGCCGACAGGGCGACCAGCGCGGCCGCGGAGACGGCCGCGATGGAACGGGTCTTCTTGTTCGTGCCAATCATCGTTGATCGGTGCCCTTCATGTGGTGGGTAGGTCGGATCGAGCCTTTCGTGCGGTTCTGCGGGTGGAGCAGGTAGTGCCGGTGATGCCAGTGGTACGGGTGGAGCCGGTACTGCGGTGGTGCGGGTGGTGCGGTCACCCCGGCCGCACTGGTGCGGCAGCGCGGCCGGGGGGTCTGTGCGGGCTGCGCGACGGTCGGCAGGGCCCTTAGAAGCCCTGCGCCAGGCGGTGGTAGGCCTGGTTCCATCGCAGCTCCCTGGTGAATTGGCGCACCGTGGTGTCGGCGTCGATGACCAGCAGCTCGACCGAGAGCATCTCGGCCAGGTCGTGCAGCTCCTCGGCGCCGACCGCGCTGGAGAGCACGGTGTGGTGCGGCGCGCCCGCGGTCAGCCACGCCTCCGCCGAGGTGCGCAGGTTCGGCCGCGGCGTCCACACCGCGCGCGCCACCGGCAGCTTGGGCAGCGGCTCGAGCGGCGGGACCACGTCGATCTCGTTGGCCACCAGGCGGAAGCGCTCGCCGATGTCGGCGAGCCCGACCACCACGGCCGGCCCCGGCCGCGCGTCGAAGACCAGGCGCACCGGGTCCTCGCGCCCGCCGATGCCGAGCGGGTGGATCTCGCAGGACGGCGTCTCGGTCGCGATGGACGGGCAGACCTCGAGCATGTGCGCGCCGAGGATGACCTCGCGGCCGGGCTCGAAGTTGTAGGTGTAGTCCTCCATGAACGAGGTGCCGCCGGGCCGCCTCGCCGCCATCGCCTTGACCGTGCGCAGCAGCACCGAGGTCTTCCAGTCGCCCTCGCCGCCGAAGCCGTAGCCGTCGGCCATCAGCCGCTGCACCGCCAGGCCCGGCAGCTGCCGCAGCCCGCCGAGGTCCTCGAAGTTCGTGGTGAAGGCCCGGAAGCCGCCCGAGGTCAGGAAGTCGCGCAGGCCCAGCTCGATGCGCGCGGCGTACCGCAGCGAGTCGTGCCGCTCGCCGCCGCTGCGCAGCTGCGGCGCGACGCGGTATTCGTCCTCATACTGCTTCACCAGGTCGTCGATGCGCGCGTCGGTGACCGAGTCCACGACGGCGACCAGGTCGTTGACGCCGTAGGTGTTGACCGAGACGCCGAAGCGCAGCTGCGCCTCGACCTTGTCGCCCTCGGTCACCGCGACGTCGCGCATGTTGTCGCCGAACCTGGCCAGCTTCAGCGTGCGCACCTCGGCCAGGCCGACCGCGGCGCGGATCCAGGTGCCGATCCGCTCTGCCACGCCCGGGTCGCTCACGTGCCCGGCCACCGTCTTGCGCGGCACGCCGAGCCGGGTCTGCACGAAGCCGAACTCGCGGTCGCCGTGCGCGGCCTGGTTCAGGTTCATGAAGTCCATGTCGATCGTCGACCACGGAAGCGCCACGTTCGCCTGCGTGTGCAGGTGCAGCAGCGGCTTACGCAGTGCGTCGAGCCCTGATATCCACATCTTGGCGGGCGAGAAGGTGTGCATCCACGCGATCAGGCCCACGCACTCGTCGTCGCCGTTCGCGTCCAGGCACACCCGGCGGATGGCGGCCGCGTCGGTGAGCACCGGCTTCCAGGCCAGCTCGACGGCGCCCTCCCCGAGCGCCGCGGAGAGCTGCTCGGCGATGGCGCGCGACTGCTCGGCGACCTGCCGCAGCGTGTCCTCGCCGTAGAGGCCCTGGCTCCCGGTCAGGAACCAGACCTGCCGCCGGGGTGTCCCGGAGGGGGACCCGGGGGCGGCGTCCAGTGACGTCATTGTTGGTTGACTCCGTCCGCAGAGGGCTGCTGTCCGTAGACGTTGGTGTATCGCTCGTAGAGCGCGTCGATGTCGGCGCTCGGGATCGGGATCGGCTCGCCGTAGGCGCGGGCCAGGTGCACGGTGCGCGCCACGTCCTCGGTCATCACCGCGGCCTTGACCGCCGCCCGGGCGTTCTTGCCGATGGTGAACACCCCGTGGTTGCGCATGAGGACCGCGGGGGAGCGGTGCCCGGCCAGGGTCTCCACGATGCCCTTGCCGATCGACTCGTCGCCGATGAGGGCGAAGGGGCCGACCGGGATCTCGCCGCCGAACTCGTCGGCCATCGCGGTGATCACGCACGGGATCGCCTCGGCGCGCGCCGACCAGGCCGTCGCGTAGGTCGAGTGCGTGTGCACCACGCCGCCGACGTCGGGGCGGTGCCGGTAGACGTAGGCGTGCGAGCCGGTGTCGCTGGACGGCTTGTATTCGCCCTCGACGACGTTGCCGTCCAGGTCGCACAGCACCATCGACTCGGGGGTCAGGTCCTCGTAGTCGAGGCCGCTGGGCTTGATCACCATCAGCTCCGCGCCCGGCACCCGAGCCGAGACGTTGCCCGAGGTCCAGGCCACAAGGCCGTTGGCCGGCAGCAGCGCGTGCAGGGCGCAGACCTCCTCGCGCAGCCGGGTGATCTTCGCGCGCAGCAGGGTGTCGATCTCGCGGGACTGGATGCTCATCGGGCCTCGCCCTCGGTGGACTCGGACTGGGCGTGCGCTTCGATCCGCAGTTCGCGCAGCCGGTGCAGTACCTCGTTGGCGCCGCGCCCGAAGTAGTCGTGCAGGCGCAGGTATTCGGCGTAGAGCGCCTCGTACGCCGAGGCGCGCTGCGGGTCCGGGGTGTAGGCTGCGCGCTCGATCTTGCCCATCGCCCGCGCGGCGGCCGGCACGTCCGGGTACGCCCCGGCGGCCACCGCCGCGTGGATGGCGGACCCGAGCGCAGGACCCTGCGACGAGCCGATCAGGCTCAGCGGCCGCCGGGTGATGTCCGCGTAAAGCTGCATGAGGAAGCTGTTGCGCAGCAGGCCGCCGGCCACCACGAACTCGTTGACCGGGACGCCGCTCTCCTCGAACGCGTCGATGATCACGCGGGTGCCGAACGCGGTGGCCTCCAGCAGCGCGCGGTACACCTCGTGCGGCTTGGTGCTCAGCGTCAGGCCGACGATCACCCCGGACAGGTGGTGGTCGACAAGCACCGACCGGTTGCCGCTGTGCCAGTCGAGCGCGACCAGTCCGTGCGCGCCGACCGGCTGCGCGGCCGCCTGCTCGGTGAGCAGTTCGTGCACGGATATACCGCGCTCCGCGGCCTCGGCCTGGACGTAACCGGGCGTGGACTGCTCGGTGAACCAGGCGAAGATGTCGCCGACGCCGCTCTGCCCGGCCTCGTAGCCCCACAGGCCGTCGACGATGCCGCCGTCGACCACGCCGCACATCCCGGGCACCTCGGCCAGCCGCTCGCCGTTCATCACGTGGCAGGTGGAGGTGCCCATGATGGCGACCATCTGGCCGGGCTCGATGGCCTGCGCGGCCGGGGCGGTCACGTGCGCGTCCACGTTGCCGACGCAGACCGCGATGCCCTCCGGCAGGCCGGTCCAGGCGGCGGCCTGCGCGGTGAGCGACCCGGCCCGCGCGCCGAGCGGGGAGATGCCCGGCGCGCCGGGGGCCAGGTCGAGCTTGTCGTTGAAGTCGGCGAACCCGGCGTTGAGCGCGGTCAGGAAGGTCGCCGAGGGGCGCACGCCGTCCTGCAGGATGCCCTTGTAGCCGGCGGTGCAGGCGTTGCGCGTCTCGACGCCGCACAGCTCCCACGTGATCCAGTCGGCCGCCTCGATCCAGCGCTCGGTGCGCGCGTAGAGCTCGGCGTCCTCCTCCAGCAGTTGCAGGCCCTTGGCGTACTCCCACTCGGAGGAGATCTTGCCGCCGTACCGGGCGATCCACGGTTCGGGACGCTTGTGCGCGAGCGCGTTGATGCGGTCTGCCTGCGGCTGCGCGGCGTGGTGCTTCCACAGCTTGACGTAGGCGTGCGGCCGGTCGCGGTACTCGTCGAGCTCGCACAGCGGCGTGCCGTCGGCGAGGGTCGGCAGCACGGTGCAGGCGGTGAAGTCGATGCCGATGCCGATCACCTGCTTCGGGTCCACCCCGGCGTCGGCCACCGCGGCGGGCACCGCGCGGCGCAGCACCTCGCGGTAGTCGTCAGGGTGCTGAAGCGCCCAGTCCGGCGGCAGCGACCGGCCGCCGGCCGCCCCGGGCAGCGCCTCCTCGATGACGCCGTGCGCGTACTCGTGCACCGCGGTCCCCAGCTCCGCGCCATCCTCGACCCGGACCACCAGGGCGCGTCCCGACAGCGTGCCGAAGTCCACTCCGATCACGTACCGGTCCCCACCGCCATGATTGTTAGCGTTAACAACCATGTCGCGCCTCTGTCATAGTCGAACCTTCCTCGGGATCGCCGCCGGCCGCCCTCGCGGGCCCGGCTTGTCAGTGCTCGTCGCTCGTCGTGCTCGTGCTCTGCGGATGGTTCACAGGGCGGGACGCGCCGCGGAGGCGCGCACCACCAGGCCGGGGTCGATGGACACGCGTACCGCGGCGCGTCCGACTCCGGCCAGGTCGGCGTCGATCAGCTGGATCAGCGAGCGCAGGGCCCTGCGGCCCAGCTCGTCGAAGTCCTGGCGGACCGTGGTCAGCGGCGGCCCGAAGTACTCGGCCTCCGGGATGTCGTCGAACCCGATGACGCTCACGTCCTCGGGCACCCGGCGGCCGGCCTGCTGCAGCGCGCGCAGCAGCCCGAGCGCCATGTGGTCGTTGGCGCAGAAGACCGCGGTGATCTGCGGGTCGCGGGCGATCCGGTGGCCCAGCTCGAAGCCGGTGCGGGCGGACCAGTCGCCGCCGGTCAGCGGCTCGGGCACGCTCGCGCCCCGGGATTCCAGGGTGCGCCGCCAGCCGATCTCGCGCTCCTGCGCGTCCAGCCAGGAGGCGGGCCCGGCCATGTGGTGCACGGTGCGGTGGCCGAGGTCGAGCAGGTAGGAGGTGGCGCGCTCGGCCCCGCCCTCGTTGTCCACGGCCACCGAGGCCAGCGAGGAGTGGGTGCCGCAGCCGACCGCGACCAGCGGCACGTCCGAGGGGACGTTGGCCAGCGCGCCGACCGCGGTGGTCTGCGGGGCGATCACGATGATGCCCTCGACCGCCTGGTCGCGCAGCCGCTCCACCGCGTCGAGCACCGAGCGGCGGTCGAGCGCGGCCAGTGCGGCGACGGTGACGAAGTAGTCGTGCTGCTTGGCGGCCTGCTCGATGCCGTAGAGCATCGAGGCCGGGCCGTAGAGCGTGGTGTTGAAGCTGATCACGCCGAGCGTGTTGGTGCGCCGGGTGACCAGGGTGCGGGCGGCCGCGTTGGGCCGGTAGCCCAGCTCGCGGATGGCGGCGAGCACCCGGTCCCGGGTGGCGGGCCGCACGTTGGGGTGGTCGTTGAGCACACGGGAGACGGTCTGGTGCGACACGCCCGCGATCCGTGCCACGTCGGCCATGACCGGTGCCCGATCGCCGTCGATGACGCGCATGCCTGCTCCGCCTCCCTCCGTGTCCACGGCCACGCCGCCGCGGTGGCCCGAGTCTAGGTCTTCTGCCCACTGAACGTGGTTCACGAGCGCCGTCGACCGGCCTCGATGGAGAATTGTTAGCGCAAACATTCCGGGGGGTCAAGGGTCCGCAACGCGATCGAAACCAGTCGTTGATCTGGCCGGATTGAACCGGCCCCGACCGCCGGCCGGGTAACTCGGGCCGAACGGGCGAATTCGGACGATCACGAGCGCGCGCCTCTGAGCAGCGGTTTCGCTAGACTGAGAGGTCAGCGGAGGGGGAAAGGGAGCTTCGGTCCGAACCCAGGCTTGAGGCGGTCGACGTCGTATCAACGCATGAAACTGTGACCGCCGCGCTGCGGGCGGCGGGCTGCGTCTTCGCCGAGGACGAGGCGCGGCTGCTCCTCGCCCAGGCGGACACGACCCACCAGCTCGACCGCATGGTCCGGCGGCGGGCCGGCGGCCTGCCGCTCGAGCAGGTGCTCGGCTGGGCGCAGTTCTGCGGCCTGCGCATCGCGGTAGATCCCGCCGTGTTCGTGCCGCGGCGCCGAACCGAGCTGCTGGCGCGCGAAGCGGCCAGGCTCGCCGCGCAAGTTTCACAGCACGCGCATTTGGTCGTCGTCGACCTCTGCTGCGGAACCGGCGCCTTGGGCGCCGCGGTCGCCGCCGGCGTGCAGCGACCGCTCGACCTGCACGCCGTCGACATCGATCCGGCGGCCGTCGCGTGCGCCCGGCGCAACCTGGCCCCTCTCGGCGGACAGGTGTATCAGGGCGACCTCTATAGCGCGCTGCCCGAGACGCTGCGCGGGAAGATCAATGTTCTGATCGCGAACGTGCCCTACGTGCCCACCGGCGACATCGCGCTGCTGCCTGCCGAGGCGCGCGACCACGAGCCGCGCGTCGCGCTCGACGGCGGCAGCGACGGCCTCGACGTGATGCGGGCTGTCGCGAGTCAGGCATCGCGATGGCTCGCGGTGGGGGGCCACTTACTTGTCGAGGCCAGCGAGCGGCAGCTGCCGGCGGCGATGCAGGTAATAGTGGACAGTGGCCTGTTGCCGCGGGTTGTCCTCGACGACGAGATGGACGCCGCGGTCATCGTCGCTACACGCGCGGAGGTGACATTGAGGTGACCGAGCAAGCGGGAAATCGCGCCGGCGATCCGTTCGGCGGCCGGGAGCCGACCAGCCACGAACGGATGACCGGATTGCCGTGGGACGCCTCCTACCGCGACGGGCCAGCGCCCTGGGACATCGGCCGGCCGCAGCCGGTGGTCGTGCGCCTGGCCGCGGAAGGCGCCTTCGCCGGCCCGGTACTCGACGCGGGCTGCGGGACCGGCGAGAACGCCCTGCACATCGCCGCGCTCGGCGTGCCGGTGCTGGGCTTCGACGTAGCGGAAACGGCGCTGGCAGCCGCGCGGGAGAAGGCGGCGGAGCGCGGGATCGCGGCGGAGTTCACCGCGGCCGACGCCTTCGCGCTGGACGATCTCGGCCGCACGTTCGCCACGGTGCTGGACTGCGGACTGTTCCACACCTTCCGCGGCGACGAACGCACGAGATACGTGGCCGCGCTCACGTCGGTCACCCAACGGGACGCGACCCTATATGTGCTGTGTTTCAGCGACGAGGGCCCCGACACCGGCCCGCACCCGGTCAGCC
>Ga0070741_10012493_pt1 | contig 15328 bp, 15 predicted proteins | sample Coa_R1_4_FD_66440 | JGI IMG/M metagenome (GOLD analysis project Ga0070741, IMG submission 66440) | Surface soil microbial communities from Centralia Pennsylvania, which are recovering from an underground coalmine fire - Coalmine... | ecosystem: Environmental > Terrestrial > Soil > Unclassified ... | reverse complement strand
GTCAAGGGGGCCAAGGCTGAAGGTTGAGAAGGGTGAGCGCGCTGTGACTCGTCGGATTATTGGTCGAGCCATAGACTCGCGCGGTTCGAAGCCCGCTCGGCGCCGGGGCGAATCCTCAAGGAAGGATTCGGCCGCCACCTCGAAACCCATCCTGCGATGAGTTATCTGGGTCCACTTCCACGTGCACGGGGCCGGATCTTTCCGGGCGAGGGGCCTGCTTGAGTTCCCCTCCGCAGGGTGGCTCCCCGGCGCCTTCCTCCCTTCCCGCAGAACCATCCGCCGAGCCCTGGATTTCTCCTGCGGCAGCCCTGTACTCGGCCTTTGACGACACGCTGCGGCTGCTCCTCCAGCCTTTTGACGCGTGGCGATGGATTAAGTTCAGCGCGGTGTGTGTTCTCCTGGGCGGAGGAACATCTTCGGCGGCCTTCAATTGGAGCTTGGGTGCGCTGCCCGCCGAGGCCAATATGCGGGAAGTGCTGGACCGGGCGAGACAGGTCCTTTCGGAACACTTCGGGTTCATCATGCTGGCGGCCGGCTTCGGCCTGGCCCTGGCCGTCACGCTCTTCTACCTCCGCGCAACCTTTCGGTTTGTTCTGGTCGACTCCATCCTGCGAGGTGACGTCCAGCTTGTCAACGCATGGGGGCGAGTTCAGCCGCAGGCCCGGTCATACTTCCTCTGGCTATTGGGAGTCTCAGTTGGAATCGTCACTCTCTTTTCGATCAGCGCCGTGTTTGCCCGTCTTTCTCTTCGCAGTCTCACCGGCCACCGCGTCACGCCTTTCGCAGCCCCGCTTGTCTCGGCGGGATTTCTGGTGGCTGTCGTCCTCATCGGGCTCCTTTTTGCCTTACTGGTGGTGCTCACGGACGATCTTGTCGTGCCTCTGATGTTCGCGGAGGGAATCCCACTCTCCCAGGCCTGGGGAAAACTGGGACGGATGATGCATGACGAAGCACGCAGTTTCACGGTTTATCTGGTTTTGCGCCTTGTCGTTTCGGTACTGGTGGGAATGATCGTCCTGTTCATTTTGTATCCCGTTCTGGTGGGATTTTTCTCCGGCATGGTCATCGTGGGGGCGCTCCTCATCCTTACCTTGCACCTGTTTGGGATTCTCTGGGTGTGGAATCCGGCGACGATCGTTGTGGCCGCCATCGGTCTCCTGTTTCTGACCGGCGGATTACTTATTGTTCTGGGGATGGTCGGTATGCCCGCACAGGTGTTCCTTCAGACTTTCGGGATGCGCTTCATGGCTTCGCGCGAGCACGCCCTCGACACGATGTGGGCTCAATCTTGGCTGCGCGGCAGGCAGGAATGAATATCGGAGAACCCTGCCCCCGCCTGTCCCGCGCCCTTCGGACCCCGCGCTCCAATTGGCGGCAGCTATCAGGATATCAGTGGCTGGTCCTTGCGGTCGCATGGCTCGGCTGGGTCTTCGATTCTATGGATGCAACCATCTACTCCATGGTGATGACCCCTGCGCTGCGGGACCTCCTGGGGGCGCGCGCCACGACCGGAAACATTGCCTGGTACGGGGGAGTGATTTTCTCTGTGTTCATCGTCGGATGGGCCCTGGGGGGGATCATCTTCGGGATGGTGGCGGACCGTCTCGGCCGAACGCGCACGCTCGTAATCACGATCTTGATCTACGCTGTGTTTACCGGGCTTGCCGGCCTCTCCCGAAACTGGTGGGAGCTCGGAATCTATCGCTTCCTGACGGCATTGGGGATCGGCGGGGAGTGGGCGGCAGGAGCCACTCTGGTTTCCGAGGTCTGGCCGGACTCGCTGCGCGTCAAGGGTGCAGGACTCCTTCAATCCGCCTGGGGCGCGGGGTTTTTCGTCGCGGCAGGTGCAAACGCTGCACTCTCTGCCCATAGCTGGCGGCTCATGTTCCTTGTCGGTCTGTTGCCGGGCCTGGTGGCCATTTATGCTCCGATGAAACTTCGCGAGCCCGAGAAGTGGCGGGAAGCACGCCGTGCTGCCTCGACCTCTTCCGCCCGTAGAATTCCCCTGGCGCAACTGTTCGAGCCTGAATTGCGACGAGACACGTTCGTGGGCACAACGCTGGCCTTCGTGGCAGTCTTCGGGCTTTGGGGAGCAACCAACTGGACGCCGTCGCTTCTCCACGAATTCCTCGGCTCGCAAGCGCTCGGGGCAGTGGAAACGGCTCGCCTTGCGAGTTACGCCGTGATGAGTTTGAATGGCGGCGCCATCGTTGGCTACCTGGCTTTCCCGTTCTTCGCGGAACGGTGGGGAAGGCGGGGAGCTTTTTTCATTATGCTGCTGGGGTCGGCCTTCGCCCTCCCCGCCGCCTTCCTGCTGCCCTCAACTTACTCCCAGGTCCTGCTGATGCTCCCGATCCTTGGATTCTTCTCGAATGGAATCTTCAGCGGATTCCCTGTGTATCTCCCGGAGATATTCCCCACCCGGATTCGCGCCACGGGCGCCGGGTTCTGCTTCAACGCCGGGCGGATTCTCGCCGCTTCCGGCCCGTTCCTGACCGGATACCTGGTGGCCCAGTTCGGCAGCTACGCGCGCGCAGCCAGCGCTATCGCCGTGATCTACCTTCTCGGACTAGCCACTCTTCCCTTCGCGCGTGAAACGAAAGGGGAAGCGCTCCGGTAGAGACCCAGGCGGGAATCAGCTCCCAAGAGCCTGCGTGCCGGCCGGGAGCGAGAATCCTTTGAAGCGACGATTCGAGGGCAGGATATCTCCCGCATCGGCGACTCAGGTGCTAGAATACAGGAATCCGTGAAGCGAGAAGCGATCTCTTGTGCTCTTGGAATGCTGCTGATGCTGGGCGGATGTCCCAAGCGCCAGACGACGTCGCGGATTATCTATGTTCCTTCACCGCCCGCAGCCCAGCCGTCTGAGGCACCTGCGTCCAGCGGCAGCATCGTCATCAGCGAACCCGCACCGCCGGAGGAACCGGTCGCGGCGGCACCGCAGGAAGAAGAGCCACCGCCGCCCAAGCCCGAACGACGACGCCGGCGGCCCGTCCGGACGGAACCCACTGAAACGCCCCCTCCCGAGGTCTCCGAATCACCCGAGCAGCCCGCCGCCGATATCACGCCCCCACCGCTTGAGACCCGCGACGACCCGGCCATTCGAGGCGAGGTACAAACATTGCAGGCGGACATCCAAAGGCGCATCGAGGAGACGAGCCATCGAGACCTGTCCAAAGAGGATCAAAAGACATTCGAGGACGCCAGACAGTTTCTCGAACAATCGCAACGTGCGTTGGACCAGGGTGATTTGCAGCGCGCCTTGATGCTCGCCCGGAAGGCATCGTTGTTGATCTCCGCCTTGCGAAGGTAGTCTGATGGCCCGAAGTTTTCTGTCCCGTGTTTCTGATACGAGATCCAGGCGCGATGGACCACTAACAAGTGACGTGAAGGACGGCGTTTGTTTCTTTCGGATCCCGATTGAGCAGTTCGATGGCCTCGCGAGTTGGGAGAATAAGCAGTTCTACTTCCCGCCGCGCCGCCTCTTTCCTTACGGAATCCATGACCGGTAAAGCGCCATTGGCTCCGGTGCCGATCACCAGGCGCCGGCATTTCCAGGGAATTTGCTCTTTCACCGACAGCGGGGTGTGTCCATAAGAGTCCCGGAACTGCTTTGAGGCCTTTTTCTTGCGCTTCTGAACGACGCCTCGATCGATCACGACGTCGTAATCGTAGGTAACACCATCGATCCGGATGGAGCCGAATGAGAAACGATCCAGGTGCATGGCAACCCCCTGTTGATTATACTTCCGGGTTACCCTTGCCGATTGGAGACGATGGGCCGATCAGCTTTTTGGGAAAGACTCAGACCCAACGCTCAGGACCGGGAGGAACGGCCTGCGCGCTCAAGAGCGGGACGGATCCGGCGCGGGAGCTGGACGCAAAGGGCATAAGCCTGAGCAAGTAGCGAAGTGCGCGACGGGCGCTTGAGGAGGGGAACTTCGCTGGTACCGAAAAAGATCATGAAAACAAAGACGCCCAGCGTTACCAAAAACATCAAGGCGTAGACTGTGAAGACAACCATCTGATAAGCACCCATCGGCCCCCTCGCGGCTGGCATGAGTTCCGGTTCTCCGCGCCTTCCTTCCGCCAGCTAACTCCTCTATCGGCAGAACGATTCTGGAAGATGAGGGCGATATGGCTGGTAACTCGAGGCAACTGTCAGACTGGGTGGGGGAAGCTGATGTTAAGTGGGACTGGGGTGGACATTTGGCACGCTGTTTTTGCATTCCCTGGCGTATGAGGCAGCAGACAAACATGTGGAGCGAGTGGCGCAAGCCGCCTTTTTTACGGCCCGGGTCATGTCCCGTTCCTTTGACAAACCGGGCGGCAGTCGGCCCAAAGCATAGTTCTTGGCAGCCTGCGGTTTCGCAAAGCAGGCAGCGCAGAGTTTGCGCCTTTCAAGCTCTGCGGCTCTTGATTGGGTAACCGCTAAAAGGCCGTAGAGTTTCTGAGGAGTGAAGCTCTGCGCTCGCTTTGACGGCCTAGAACCGGTCTCCCGCGAGAACCATCTTAATCAAATCTTCCAGCGCACGGAACGGAATATAAATGCGGTATCCCAGCCGAATCGAATAAATCTTCCCGCTGCTCAGCCAGCGATAAAACGTTGACCGGCCGACGGTGCCGCCCGTACGCCGGCGGAGGATTCGCCAAGCGTTGGCCGGGGTCAGCATAGGCTCCCCGCCCGCTCCCTCCCGGCCAGAGCCGTACGGCAAAGGGGCCGCCTGGGTTGAGATCTGTCGAATGGACATTCCCATAATCCCCTCAGTAGAGAATGTGCGATTGAAGGCGTGTGCCCTCGTTCGCGCAGAGTTCGCCAGTGCGCCCACGACTGCCGCCCGACTGCAATACGGGGCAGCGTGATGGTGCATCGCGCCAAGTCGAGGGAGGAGCGAAGCAGCCGCGCGCTTAACTCCCCTCGGGGCGGGCGGCAGTCGAAGACGCACCAGGCGGTTCGGGCAAGGAACAGGATCCCGCTGGCACGCCGACTTTCAGGATGAGGGCGAACCTCAGGTCACAGGAGGAGAGGCATGCGCCGGTAAGGACTTCCATCTCCTCCGAGCCTCGGCGTTTTCCAGGGCCTCGGCGTTCGGCGTGAGCCCGGCGTGGATGGGCGCGCTCCGACTTCCCCACATGTCCTTAACCCATAAAGGGAGTCGATCAAAAGGGACATTGCTGAAGACAGTCAGCAGGTAAAGAGCCGGACCGAAGAAAGCGATGTTCCGTAACCAGGCTTGCATCGCCGGCGAGGTGCCTCCTTCCAGGAATCTTCCCAGGATGTTGAGGGCCAGCATGCCGCCCAGAGCCATGAGGAGAGTGCGATTGACGGGCTCCTCTCGTCGAACCGCCGCAAAGATCAGGACGGCCATCGTTAGAGCGAAGCTGGACAAGTCTCCTGCCGTGCGAAGATAACCCAACCAATTGGGTTGGCCTGCCGCCAGCGCCCATCCCGCAAGGAGTTGAACGATGACGCCCAGGCACAACCAGTAAGTGAAAAGAGGATTCTTCCGGTGCAGCCCCTGGTTCAAGTAGACCAGAGACAACAGGAGAAGAATCAACGCCGACAGGATCCAGAACACCAAACCCTTGTTCATCGGGGACCTCCAGTAACGCCGGCCTCCGGCCGGTCTCGGATGGCCGCCGGGCAGGGCGGCGCCACGAAAGGCCCCCGATCCTCGGTCGTTACCGTGTTGGCGGGAACGGCCACATAACCCATCACCTGCCCTCTGCGCGTAGCCGACGCGCAGACACAGGATGTGGGGGATGTCCAAGGGCCCGGGTTTCGGATCGCTCGGCCTTTCAAGGCCGCGCGGAACGTTTGAGACATTTGAGACATCGCCGGTGAAAAGCAGCTCACGCCGGTTCCAGGCGAAGCCGCCGTACGATATGTTCGAGTGGTTGATCGAGAGCTTGCCCCTCGGCTATCATGCCCAAGATTCGTTCGAGGAGCAGCCCAATGACTTCAGCGCGTTTCCTTCCGAGCAGCGCGTTGATCCGCCAGTTCTCGAGGATTTCATACACCGACTCGGGAAGCCGACCGCTCACGGTCATCTCTCTTTTTGGTCTCTCGTCCATGACTCAACTCCTCCTCAAAGGTGAGCACGTACTCTGGGTTGTTGGATGGCCACTTGCTGGTTTGACTTGGCAAGGCCTGTCGTTGGCTTTCGCGGCACGGCAAGCGTCGCGGATCTCACCAGCAAAGTGTGGGGTCAGGCGCCGGTTGCCTTCCAGGGACCCGGAGCACTCACCCCAAACGGCTAACGGGGTATCAGCTCCCTTCTTCCAGCCGAGCCTCGCGCAGCATGGCGAAACGACGCCGGTCACGCGCACGGGAGTCATCCGGCTCGTGGTCGGGAAGACCGAATTTCGCCCGGTCCAGAAGAAGCATGCTGGGTTGATGAGAATGGAAGAGTGCCGGCTCCGAAATCTGGCGGTCGTGCTGGAGGCACCTTCCGGTTTCACTGCTTGCAACCGGAAACACGCATCCCTTTTCACGGCATCTCCGGCTGCTGAAGTCTACGTTCGAGCTGCCTCGCCCGGGGTAGGAGGTGCTCCCGGCAAAGGAGTTGGAGTTCCCTCCAACCGTCGCCAGTGGCGGCGCCTGGGCGATGGCGTGGGAGAAAGAGGCGCTCCCGGGCGAACCGGAAAGCGCGGGCACGTTGCGTATCAGGTGTGGAAGCAAAGAAGAATTGGCCATTAGGTCTACCCTCTCAAAAGATGGAATTGTCGATGCAAGGAAGGTCCGCGTGGCAAAACAGACGGCCTCCGGGACCGTCGGAATCCGGCCGCAACCCCTCCGGTCATGCCTTCCGAGGTTGGTATGGTTGTAGAGTTCCCTGTCCCCAAATCCTTCCCCGGAATCAAGGGAGGCAATTCGGGGCCATCGAGCCGTGCAAGGCAGGGGTCGGAGCACCCGCCGGCCATGGACGAACCACGGTCCAAGCTGCGTGCCACGCGCAAAAAAAATCGCTCGCAAATCCCAAATCTGTAGTAGGCTATGGTGAGAGTCGTAGTCGATGATTCCAGAGGTCGAGCCGCGGGAAAGCCTGGCAGGGGAAAGCTAAGGCTGCCGCGCTGCGCCGATTGTGGCCCGAACGTGGAGGGGCAACAGAGGCGCTGGGTCCGGCAGCCTACTTGCGCACCGGCCGACGTTGAATTCATATATTCCATGATGCGTCAATTACTAATCAGTAATAGCTTGAAGCAAAAAAAATCGCCTCCCGAACTGACCCCGCCCGTTCCGCCACCCGGCTTCTCGATCGAGAGGCGTCCGAGAGACCGGCTTCCGATCAATCAAGGAAGCTGTGGCACGGCCGGCCTTTCATTGCCAGGAGGCTACTGCTTAGCCTCGGCTCTTGACGGACAGGCAAATTGTAGCCTATAATGCTAGTGAATGTCAAGTAAAAAATCAAGGTGAGGAGCCCGATTATGGAAGCGATCAATGCCGCCAAAGTAGTCCGCCGAGTTCGGCAGAGACTGGAAATCAGCCAGGAGGCTCTTTCGCGCCTCCTTAACGCCACCAAGGGGGCGGTTCAACACTGGGAGCGCGGCCGCAACAATCCCGACCTGGCCCGCCTGCTTGCCCTGCGCCAACTCTGTCCTCCGGGTCCCGAACGGAAGGAGCTGGACGCACTCATCAAGCAGACACAGGCCCATGTGGCGCCGTTGCCCGGGGAAAAGGAAGCCCGGGCGATCGCCGCGGGAGCGACCGTGCGAGGAGGACTTCCCCCTACCCAGCCCAGCGACAATCTTGTCCTGCTGAGGCGTGAAAAGGGCCGCTTGGAGCGGCAAGTGGCCAAGCTCCAAGCCACGCTCGAGCGCCGCAACGAACAACTGCGCATCCTGGAAGACTTGGCCACAGAGCTGCAGAGGGAGATGGCTAAGCTACGAGCCCAGCAGCCTGCCAAATCGGATACGGTTCCTACGACCGTAGCCTAAGCCCAAGGGTAACTGGAGCCTCCCGGCTAGTCCTTCGGCAAAGGCAAGGCGCGGACCGACATTACCATCAGGGGCTGACTTGTATCGGCTTCGCGCGCCAGCATCTTCAGGCAGTGGATGGCGTGTGCCAGGTGCCGCGAAGCATCCCGGCGGCCACGGATTTCTAGCAGAAGCCCGAAAGCCTCATGGACAAGGGCCTCAATATTGGTGACTTCCGACCGCATATCTTGTCAACTCCTTTCCCCCAAAGGGCTGGCACCGGACCGCCCAGCCCGAAAACTCCCCGCAGTTCTCACCTCACTGCCGAGGAGATTGGCCCCGGCCTGTCCAGCCGCAGGGCAGGCCCAGAAGGGTACCCCCGGTGCGGCCAAGGCACCTTCCCTGCTCCTGTTTAGGCAGGTAGGCGAGGGAGGCTATAGCTGTATACTCTAAAGTACATACATTGTCAATAACTAATTGCGGCCAGACACTCCACGCTCAGGACGATATGGGACAGAGGGGTCCTGCCAGGCACTCCGCAGCCCGGCTCTCGGTCGCCGACAGGCTTCATGGGGGAAAGCTGGGGTTGGTCCGCGAGGCCATGTACCCGGCCCCCGGATATTGCCGCGCGCTCGGCCGCGGGAACTGGTCCTCGCGCCACTGGCCTACATCGGATCGCCTATAAGCGCGAATACGGCGGGCTGAAGGGCAGATCCAACAACCCACGCCGTTGCACTTGCATCTCATTTCCTGCCAATGGAATATGAGGCGCGTGGGTCTCTGGGATGGGACTCGATGTGTGGGCTCCCGGTCCGGAATTTCTACTTGCAGGTGAAACGCCGAAGCCCGGGGGGGTTCGCATCCAGGTACTTGCTCCGCCACACCGGTTCCAGCCGCGGCCGGAGGCAGACCCGCGAACGGGGCGTCAGGTCAGTCTCGTATCCCGAAGGAGCGGGCCTTACAGGGTGATGGTCACGGGCGATTTCAGCGTGAAGTCGATCTTGGTTTCAGGTGCAACTTTGACCTGCTGTCCACGAGTGCTCGCCTGCACCGCGGTGCCAGCCCCGGCGCCAATTGCTGCCCCAATGGCAGCGCCCTTGCCGTGGCCGGCGATGGCCCCAATCAGCGCACCCAGCCCTGCCCCGCCGCCGATGGTCTCTGCGGTGCGCGTCCCGCGGGATGCCCCGCGTTGTTCATACCGGCTGCTCTCCACATTGTAAACCGTCCCGCCAGCGTTCACGCTGACGAGTTCCAACTGCAATTCTGAACGCCCTGTCATTCGCCCGGCGCTTTGAGACTGGACGAGGCGGACTCGAACATCGGATCCCCGTGGTATAACCACCCGGTCCCCCACGGCAATTGGCGCGTCCACGGTGCCGGCGAACTCGTCCCCGGGATGATTCCGTTGCGAATCAATTCCGTCAATCATCCGCACGGTCACAACCGTCCCGGCGGGGATGGTGAAATGCTCGGGCTGCCGAGGCGGTGGCGAAGCGGGAGCTGAAGACGCCACCGAGGGGGTTGCGGCCTGCTGCTGCGCAGGCAGAGGAGTGGCGGCAGGCTCGTTGGCAGGTCCCCCTGCGCCCGGGGAAGAAGCGTCATTGAATGCCTCCTCAGGAGGGGTAAGGCCGCGATTTCGGGCGACAGCAGTCCGTTCGTGGCGACGGCTGGACTTGTGAGGCGCTGTTTCGGTGGTGGACATCGCCACCTTCTCCGCCGCCTGCTGGACGGGTGGCTCACTGGCCGGCACCGCCGCAGCCGGCGCCGCGGAAACCATCAACTGGTTCAATACGCTCTTCACCCCGCTTGATTCGACGGCGATCCGCTCCGCAGCGGCCTTTTCGAGATCAGTTGAAACCGTACCCGTAAGCGTCACCAGTCCCTTCTCGGAACTGACCCGGATATCGCGCGTCTTCAAAACCGGGTCATCAAAAAGCTTGGCCTGAATTTCGGTGGTGATGGCTTTATCGTCCGGGGACTGAAAGACTTTCATGACATTGCAGCCCCCGAGCACCAGAGCGCTTGAAATCAATACGGCTGCAAATCCCGCTCTGAATCTCCCCATAATTCCCTCCGTTCTCATGCCCATAAGAATCCTCTATGCTATGATTCAACTCCGATGGTCGGGGATGCACGTCTGCTTCCACAAATCTCCAAAATGAATCTACATGCTAACCCGTTGTCGTTTCTCGAACTTGTCAACCCGGGCAAATTGTGAGACCGGTAACTTCCGGCATGTTAAAATTACATATTACGCGGACTCTCCAAAGCTCGACCAGAAGCTCAAGGAGGACCGGGGGCGACTGTCCCGTAGGCTCCTATCCTCCTCAATGCGCTCCGTAAAGAGTCCGAAGGTCTGTGACGGCATGATAACATGAACAGCTTTTTGAGTGTCATCATCCCTGTTTACAACGAGGCTGAAAACGTTCCACCGCTGCTGGAGCAACTGAACGCTGCCCTTGCCTCGTGGCCTGGCCAGGTGGAAATCCTGTTTATCGACGATGGCAGCACGGACGACACCTTCGACCTGCTGAAGCGAGCCCAGTGCGATGACCCCAGGATACGCATTGCTCACTTCCGGCGTAATCAGGGACAGACCGCGGCGATGGCGGCGGGGTTTCGGCTGGCACACGGTGCAGCACTGGTCACGCTGGATGGGGACCTGCAAAACGACCCTGGGGAAGTTCCACGCCTGGCCCAGATGCTTACGAACTGGGACGTCGTGTGTGGAGTTCGGGTCAACCGGCAGGACAACGCGTGGCGCCGTTTCTCCTCCCGGGTGGCAAACGGTTTCCGCAACTGGGCTACCGGCGATGACATCATCGACACGGGGTGCACGCTGAAAGCCTACCGGCGATCCTGCCTGGAGGGGCTGGAGTTGTACAAGGGGATGCACCGCTTTCTTCCCACCTTGCTCAGGATGCGGGGGTATCGAGTGACGCAGGTTCCGGTTCGACACCGACCGCGCCTGCACGGGAAGACCAAGTACGGGACTTGGGGAAGGCTCTTCAAGGGTCTCGCCGACGTTTGGGCGGTGCGCTGGATGCGGAAGAATCTGCTGACGTTCGAATCGGTTCTTGAAGTTGTGGAACCACCGGCCGGAACTTCACAATCCCCTGCCCCGGCGGGAAGGGCGGAAAGCGCCGCGCGGTAGCCCCGGCGGGCTCTTCCGCCGCCGCGTTTATTGATCGGCTTGTGCAGGGGTATGGCCCGGAAGAAGTCCTTACCGTCGGTCAAACCCTGGAGCGAAATCACAATCTTGGCCACTCAACCAGTCGCCACCTCTGAACCGAATCATATCGATGGGGGCCTGCCTCCGGCGCCCCACATCTTGCTGTTGCTGCTCGTAGCGGGATTGTTATTCTTCGCAGGTCTGGGACGGCTGCCGCTGCTGGAGCCGGACGAGGGCCGCAACGCCGAGGTGGCGCGCGAAATGCTCCTTTCCGGCGACTGGATCACCCCGCACTTCAACAACCTTCCCTACCTTGACAAGCCGGTTGCCTTTTTCTGGCTTGTGGCTGTGGCTTTCCGGTTGCTGGGCGTTTCAGAGTGGGCCGCCCGTTTACCTTCCGCCTTAATGGGCCTGGCTACGCTGCTCCTTACCTGGCATCTGGCGCGTCGAATGTTCGGGAACTCGACGGCGCTTCGCGCCGGCGTCATTGTCGCCACGTGCCCCCTGGTCATTGCCTTTGCGCGGCTGGTGATTTTCGACATGACTCTCGCCTGCCTCGTCACCCTTGCCATGCTCAGCTTCTGGTATGCCGACTCGGGCGGTTACAAGCGCCCGTGGTGCGACACCCTCATGTTCCTCGCCATGGGTCTCGCCACCATCACAAAAGGGCCTGTCGGATTCCTGCTGCCCCTGCTTTCGATCGTCACCTTCCAGGCAATGCGCGGCCGGCTGGCTGAACTGAAGCGCCTGCGCTGGAGCCTGGGAATGGCTGTTTTTCTGGCTTCAGTTCTCCCCTGGTTTATCGCTGTCTCTCTTCGCAACCCGGACTTCCCCCATTACGCGCTCTGGCAGGAGAGCCTGCAACGGTTTGCCACGGGCCACGCACATCGCCGGGGGAGCATCCTTTACTACCTTCCCGTCTACCTGGGTGGATTTCTCCCTTGGAGCCTCTTCCTATTGCTTGCAGGCCTTGGACTATTGAAGAGATGGCGGGAACTCAGGCACGAGAACCAGAAGCCCGTGCTGTTCCTGGTGTCGTGGACGATGGTCATCCTGGTTTTCTTCACGATTTCTCACTCAAAGCTCCCCGGGTATTTCCTTCCCGCGATCGTGCCCCTCAGTATCTTGATGGCGAGGGTGTGGGAAGAAGTCGAAGCTGACGGGGCCTGCCGGGCTCCGCGTTGGTTGATTGCCGGCTTCTGGTGCCTCCTGGGAATTGCGGTGCTGATTACGGTTTCCCCTTATATCCTCCGGCTGCCGAGATTTCAGACCACGCTCGCCGGGAAAATTCACCCTTCCGTTCTGGGTCTGTTCAGCCACACGCTGCTCATGACGGGCTTGATTCTTCTCGCTCTGTCCGTTCTCGGCCGGAACCTTGCGGCTCGCCTCCGAGGCAGAAAACTTTCCCTGCTCACCTTCGTGCTGCTCGCGGCGGCGGTCCCCGTGTTGATTATCCGTTGGCGCACGGTTCTTGTAACCTATGTCGTTACATCTTCGAGCCAACGGCTCGCGCAGAGAATTCTCTCCAGCCCGGACAGGAACCTGGAGATCTACGGTTATTATTACTTTCGCACCAGCTTGCCCTTTTATCTTCGGCGTCGGGTCGGTCTGGTGACAACGAACGGCAACGAACTGACAAGCAACTACATCGCCTCGAAGTGGGTCGAGAGCAGGCAGCGGACCCGGTCGCCAGGCCAACAGAGTGGGCCGCCTGCCCCGAGCACACCGTTGCCGATGGGCGCCGTCTCAATGGGCCCGATGATGGATGGCGTTGCTTTTGACGAGCTGCTGCGCACATCGACGAAGCCCCTGCTCGTCATGGTGCGCAACACGCACGTGGGAGAGATGGCCCAGAAGGCCGGCCGGATGGAATCCTTATGGGGCGCCTGGGAGTATTCCGTCTGGCGAATCCCCGCGGCCAGGCCGGGCGACTCTCGCGGCGGCGACCGCGAATGGTCTATGCTTCCCTGCTTGAACCGAGGAACAAGGAATTCGCCATGCTTGTCAAGGCCGGCAGCCCAGGTCTCACTCACCCCCTTGACGGCGAAGCTTCGAAATCCCTGACGCTCCCTGCGGTGGGTGCCTCCGGCTTATGTGTGGGATTTGTGGAATTTTCAACTCGGCGCTGGAACCTGACCCGCATCTCGACATCATTCGCGAGATGTCCAGGAAGATCGAACACCGCGGTCCCGATAGCCATGGCCAGTTTACCTTGCCTTTCCTGGCGCTCGCCATCCGCCGTCTGAGCATCATCGACCTCCAGACCGGCAATCAACCGCTCAATAACGAAGCGGGGGACGTGACCCTGGTCTTCAACGGGGAGATCTACAACTATCGCGAGCTGCGCCAACAACTGGTTGATCGGGGCCATCGCTTCAAGACTCATTCTGACGGGGAAGTCATCACCCACCTCTACGAAGAAAAGGGGGAGGATTTCGTCCAAGAGCTGAACGGCATGTTTGCCATTGCACTCTGGGACGACCGCGCCAAGCGGCTGATTCTGGCCCGTGACCGGGCCGGGGAGAAGCCGCTTTTTTACTGGCATCGCGGCCACACGCTGGTCTTCGGCTCGGAAATCAAGGCGCTGCTTGAGTATCCGGGCATCAGCCGGGAGATCGACACCGAGGCTCTGACCCAGTATTTCTTCTACGGCTACTTCCCCACTCCGCGAACCGTCTATGCCGGGATTCGAAAACTGCCGGCAGCGCACTACATGGTGGTCGAGCGCGACAAGTTCCGTGTAGAACGCTACTGGCAGCTCCGGAAATTTCTGCGCCCGCCTGGCCTTCCACCCATCACCCGCCGGAAGGAAAACGAACTGGTTGAAGAATTGCGCCTGCGCCTTCGCGAAGCGGCTGTATCACGCCTGGTCAGCGATGTGCCCCTGGGAGTCTTCCTGAGCGGTGGCGTGGACTCTTCCACGGTCGTGGCCGCCATGAGCGAGCTCTCGCCCGGCAACGTCAGCACGTTTTCGGTGGCGTTCCCCGACAAGACTTTCAATGAGGAAGCCTATTCCAACCTGGTGGCGAAGCACTTTAGCACGCAACACCACGTCTTGACGGCAGATGACCGGGCCATGCGGGACGCGCTTCGAAAACTTCAAGCCTTTCTGGATGAACCCGTCGCAGATCCTGCCGTTATTCCAACCTACATGCTGTCCCGGTTTTCGCGCCAGCACATCAAGGTGGCCCTGAGCGGGGAGGGAAGCGACGAACTCTTTGGAGGATATCCGACCTACCTCGGCGCGAGGCTCGCGGAATACTATCTCCGGGTACCGGGAGTCATCCGGCGGGAATTCTTTTCCCGCCTCACGCGATTTCTGCCGGTTTCCTCCACGGCCGTGCCCAAAGGCCTGTTCCTGCGGCGATTTCTCACTCATGCTGAGCGTGACCCGGCGGAGCGGCACCACATCTGGTTCGGGATGTTCTCCCCGGCCGAACTCGACCAGCTCTTCTGCTCCGGCTGGAACGGTCCTGTGCCGGCGAGCCGCGGGATTTTCACACCCCTGGCTCGCGTCCTGGATGGCGCGAGCTTTGACGAGACGCTGGCCGAAATGCTCTACCTGGACTTTCGCCTCTACCTTGAAGACAATCTGCTTGTTAAGGTGGATCGCGCCAGCATGGCGTGCTCGCTCGAACTGCGCACGCCTTTCCTCGATCACCGGCTCATCGAGTTCGCCGCCGGCCTTCCGGCGTCGCTCAAAGTCCGCAGATTCCAGCTCAAATACATCCTAAAGCGGGCCGTTGAGAAATGGCTCCCGCACCGGATCGTTTACCGTCAAAAACGAGGTTTCTCAGTGCCAATCGCCCGCTGGATGCGAAAAGAATTGCGGCCCACATTGGATCGAACCCTGGCGGAAGACAAACTGAAACGGCAGGGCCTCTTCGAGGCCACCTTCGTCCGGCGTCTGCTCCAGGACCACTGGGCCGGCCATGCGGACAACCGGAAGACACTCTGGACGCTTTTTTGCTTTCAACTCTGGTACGACCGATGGATCGAAAACCGGGAACTGGACTTTGACGAGGCGTAGTGCCGGCCTATCGAATCGCCATCTGCCAGGGGGCAGGGCCGGCCCGAAGGCCGGCGCAGCGACTTCGCGAGTAGCCGATTCGCGCGCTGGAACTGGTTTCAAAACCCCAGGCCCGAAGGGCCGGACTAACAAAGGACTAACAAAGCCCAGGCCAACGGCCTGGGTTTCAGGTGCCCCCATTCGCCTTCGTTGGCCCGGCCCCGAAGGGG
>Ga0070741_10012492_pt1 | contig 15330 bp, 14 predicted proteins | sample Coa_R1_4_FD_66440 | JGI IMG/M metagenome (GOLD analysis project Ga0070741, IMG submission 66440) | Surface soil microbial communities from Centralia Pennsylvania, which are recovering from an underground coalmine fire - Coalmine... | ecosystem: Environmental > Terrestrial > Soil > Unclassified ... | reverse complement strand
TATTTTCATCCGGGCCAATTTCGGCCAGGCACGCCGGACGGTGAAAAATTGATCGCCCACGAGTTGGCCCACACGCTGCAAACCCGCCGGCGTGCCCTTGCTCCGGATTCCCCAAACCAAGTCCACTCGGCCGAAGCCCTGGAGCGCAATGCCAATGACCTTGTTGCCGGCAGGATTTCGCAACCGCTTTCCGCCCCCGCCGGAGCCGCCCTGCCGCAACAGTTTTCCGACGAGCCCTGGTACATGGAGGTGCGCCGGCTGGCCGTCCTCCAGCGTTACCGCCAGCTGCTTCACCAGCTTCAGTCAGGCTTGGAGACAGGCGCTCTTCTCGCACCGGCCGAACGAATCCGGCCGCACGACCGGATTCAAAATATGCTTACCGGCCGTATTGTCAGCCGGGCCGAGCGAAATGCTATTGTTGGCCGCTTGGTTCTGAATCTCGCGCTCTTGATCACCCAGTTGGAAGCCGGTGCGGCCCCAGGCTCATGGGACGAACCGATCGTCGAAGGCTACAACTTGAGCACGGCCGACGTACATGGTGAGGGCGACAGCACCATAACGGATGCCGTGACGTATTATGCCCATTGGTCGCACGACCACGGTCATCCGTTTGCAGAGGTGCACGACGAAGAGGCCTATATTTTTGGGCTGCTCTCCGGCGCCCCGCCTTTGCCTACCGCGTCGTCCCCCACCGTACAAGAAGGGCAGATTGACCGCCATCAGCCTGCAGAAACATCGTCCGCATCACCGGGTCGGCACGCATTTGAAGGCGGCCATGCTCCGGTGGCGCACATCGTGGTGGAGGATCCGGAACACGCTCCGCTGACCTACCACCCGGCGGTGGGCGGCACCGTCCCGGTCCGGGGATACCTCGCCGACGTCTACCTCGACTCCGACCGTCACGAGCATTACTATCTCTATCGCGGCCGGAGGATTTATCTGCCCGGCTTTCATTGATGAGGGCAACGGAGCCAAGGATTCCGTTCCCCAAATTTTCTCAAAGCTCAGTGCGCCGGGCCCCAGCGGCGAGTGAAGGGATAATAGACAAAAAGCGGCCGGCCCACCACCTCGCTGGCCGGGACGAAGCCCCAATAGCGACTGTCACGGCTGTTGGCGGAATTGTCGCCCAGGGCGAAATAGTTTCCCCGCGGCACCGTCACGGTATCGCCCGGCTTGGCCAGATAGGTCATCGGCTCGATATCGTCAGGAGATTGATTGCGATAACCGGGGTAATTCTCGAGCTGATGAAATTCTTTTTCGTAGGCCGCCGAACCGGTGATGGGATGCCCGTTGCGGTACAGTACCGGCTGCCTGATCTCCAGCGTGTCGCCCGGCACCCCGGCCAGGCGTTTGATGAAATACTGATCCTCCCCGATCTCCGGGATGTTGCCGGTGCGAAAAACAAAACCGTCGCCGGGCTTGGGCCGGAAAAAGTGATAACTGAAGCGATCGACGAAGAGCATGTCGCCGGCCAGGATGTCGAAATCGAGAACCGGTTCGCCCGTTGCCACCGTTTTGCCGAGGCCGATGCGCGTGGCCGTCCTGAGTGCGTCATTCTCCCCGGGGATGATTTGCACGACCACATTTTCCGCGTGGCCGGCCCTGGCCTGGGAGAGCAATTGCCGGTTGAAGAGCGCCTTGTCTCCATGAGCAAAGACCTCCACCACCATGTCTCGAAATTCAGAGTCAAAATCCGCCGGCACATCGATATTCACCGGCGTATCGGCGACGTAGAATGTGAACTCATGCACGGTGGACGGAAAAACCAGCCATTTGCGGGCGTGCTTTTCCTTGTAGGCCAGCCAGAACAGCTGGTGTCTCGGTTCGTAGAAAAAATCCGCTGCAATTTCACCCGCCTGGGGGGCAATCGCTTCGCGATGCTGCGCGCCCAGGGTGAGAAAGCGGATCGCCCTGTACAGCGGACCGGGCGCCTCCCGGGGCGATGAATAGATCTGGGCTTTCATCCCATGGTAGCTGGGCCACATCGAATTCGTGGGAATCTGAAAATTCGTCACGAAATAGGTGCGCAGACCGAGGAGCACGATGCCGGCGACGAGAAAAAACTCCACCCACTCGGCCAGCTCGCCTTTCGGATAAATTTTTCCGCCGGTGCGCCGCAGCACCGGCTCAAGCGCCTCGATGCTGAGCTTGAGCTTGGCCGCCTCGGCGCGCTCCTTGAGCTTGAAGCGAAGCTCCGCCATCCCCTTTTCCAGCACGGCAAGATCGGCGGGAGCCAGCTGGTCGCGCCGGTGGTGATAAACCTTTTCCGCCGTCTCCAGCCAATGCTCGGCGCTGGTGCGCATCTTTTTTTCCGGCGAGTCAAATAATCCGAACACGGGATTCCTCGGCTTTAATTTTTCAACACCTGGATGAAGGCGTCCGGCGGAATGGAAATCTTCCCGATCTGCTTCATCTTCTTTTTGCCTTCCTTCTGCTTTTCGAGGAGCTTGCGCTTGCGGGAGATGTCGCCGCCGTAGCACTTGGCGGTGACGTCCTTGCGCAGCATGCGGACGTTCTCGCGGGCGATGATCTTGCCGCCAATCGCTGCCTGGATCGCGACCTTGAACATCTGCGGCGGAATGATCTCGGCGAGCTTCTCGCAGAGCTCGCGGCCCTTCGATTCCGCCTTGATCTGGTGGACGATGGTGGCAAAGGCATCGACCGGATCGCCGTTGATCAGGATGTCCATCTTCACGAGGTCGGACGGCAGGTAGTCGCCCAGCTCGTAATCCATCGAACCGTAGCCGTGGGTGATGCTTTTAAGCCGGTCATTGAAATCGACAAGAATTTCATTCAGCGGCAGGACGCAATGGAGCATGACCCGGGAGGTGTCGAGCGTATCCGTGTGCTCGACGATGCCCCGCTTTTCCATGATGAGGGCGAGCATGTCGCCCATCGCATCATTGGGAATATGGATGGAGGCGCGGATGGTGGGCTCGGCGATCTCCGCGATGCTGGAGGGATCGGGCATGTTGACGGGGTTGTCGACCTCGATCGCCTCGCCGCCGACTTTTTTCAGGCGGTAGACGACGCTCGGATAGGTCGAAATGATATCCACGCTGTGCTCGCGGCGGATGCGTTCCTGAATGATCTCCATGTGGAGCAGCCCGAGGAAGCCGCAGCGGAAGCCGAAGCCGAGGGCAACCGAACTTTCCGACTGATAGACGAAGGCGGCATCGTTGAGGCGCAGGCGGCCGAGCGCGGCCTTGAGTTTCTCGTAATCGGAGGTTTCCAGCGGATAGAGACCGCAAAAGACCATCGGTCGCACCTCCTTGTAGCCGGGCAGCATCTGCGCGGCGGGCTTGGAGGCAAGCGTGAGGGTGTCGCCGGTCTTGATTTCGGCCGTGTTCTTGATGCTGGAAACGACGTAGCCCACGTCGCCGGCGGAAAGCTGGCCGATCCGCTCCATCTTCGGGCGAAAGACGCCGACCTCCTTGATTTCGGATTTGAGGCCGGAACTCATCAGCATCAGCTGCTCGCCGGCCTTGAGGCTGCCGGAAAACACCCGGATGTAGGCGATGACGCCGCGATAGGAGTCGTAGAGCGAATCGAAGACGAGGGTGCGGGTCGCGGGATAATCGGCCCAGCGGGGCGGCGGAACGCGGTGGACGACGGCCTCGAGGATTTCGGTGATGCCGATGCCGGCCTTGCCGCTGGCGAGAATGGTTTCCTCGCCGGGAATGGCGAGAATGTCCTCGAGCTGGCGCAGGCAAAGCTCGAGATTGGCGCTGGGCAGGTCGATCTTGTTGATCACCGGAATGACCTTGAGGTTCTGGGAAAACGCCAGGTGGGCATTGGCCACGGTCTGGGCTTCGACGCCTTGGGCGGCGTCGACCAGCAGCACCGCACCTTCGCAGGCGGCCAGGCTGCGCGAGACCTCGTAGGAAAAATCCACGTGCCCCGGCGTGTCCATGAGGTTGAGCTTGTAGGCGCGGCCGTCCTTGGCGCGGTAGGTCATGGTCACCGGATGCGACTTGATCGTGATGCCGCGCTCCTTCTCCAGATCCATGGCGTCGAGATGCTGGTCGGTCATGACGCGCTGCTCCACCGTGTGGGTGTGCTCGAGCAGGCGGTCGGAGAGCGTGGTCTTGCCGTGGTCGACGTGGGCGATGATGCAAAAATTGCGTGTAAGGGAAACGTCCATGCGGCGCGGTGGAATGAATCAGGCGGCGGCGAGATCGGCAAACTCGGAGAAGTTTTTCACCACCCAGGCCTTTTCGGTGCGGCGGGCCAGACCGGCGAGAACGCCACCGGGGCCGAGTTCCCAGAACGCGGCCGCGCCCGCCGCGGCGGCGTGGCGCATGCAGTCCTCCCAGAGCACGGATGAGACGATCTGTTTGGCCAGTGCGGCCTTGATCGCCGCGGGATCGCTCACCGCCTCGCCGGTGGTATTGGTGAAAACAGTGAAGCGCGGCGCGGCGAAAGGAATGTTTTCCAGAAAAGCGGCAAAGGCGGCGCGCGCCGGCTCCATCAGCCGGCTGTGGTAGGCGCCGGCGACGTTCAGCGGCACGACCTTGCGGATGCCGCGCGATTTGGCCGCGACCACGGCGGCGGCGACGCGGGCCTTCTCGCCGGAAACGATGATTTGCCCCGGACCGTTGAAATTCGCCGCCTCGATGTCGAATTCCCGGCAAAGCTCGGCGACTTTGGCCCGCTCCTCGCCCATGATCGCGGCCATGCCCCCGCTGGTCTGCTCGCAGGCCTGCTGCATCAGCCGGGCGCGCTCGGCCACGATGCGCAGGCCGGTGGCAAAATCAAAAACCCCGGCGGCAGCCAGGGCGGTGAGCTCGCCGAGCGAGAGCCCGAGGGCAAACTGCGGCTCGCCCGCCGGCACCTTGTTTTGCTCGTGCAGCGCGGCCAGAACCGCCAGGCCATGAACAAAAAGCGCCGGCTGGCAGACCTTCGTCTCGGTCAGCGCGGCCTCCGGCCCGTCGAAGCTCACCTTGGCCAAGTCCCAGCCCAGCAGAGAATTAGCCTGATCGTAAAGCGCGCGGGCCGCGGGCGATTGCTCGCTGAGGGTGCGGCCCATGCCGACTTTTTGAGCGCCTTGACCGGCGAAAAGAAATGCGAGTGCCATGGGAAAAGGACCCGTTTAATCGCCGGCGGTTTAAAAAACCAAGCCCTAAAAGCGGTTCTTTAACTGCGGAAAATATTTTTCGTTGTCGTCCGAAGGCGCAAAAGGGGCCGGCGTGGCCGCCGGGGCCGGCGAAATGGGAGCCACCGCGGGAGACCCGCCCGGCGGGGGAACGGGCGGCAGCACCGGTCCGGCGGGTGGCAGTGAAAAATCGGTTATGCCCGCCAGATAGGGGTTGGCTTTCGGGTCAGGCCCGGCCGGAGACACCGCGTTCAGCGCGCCGGTCAATCCGCCGGAAATCAACCCCTCGCCCGGCCGCGCAAAATCATTGGCCGGATCGGACGGCGCGCCCGCCGCCGGCAACGGACCGGTTGGCGCCGGGCGCGCGAGCAACGTATAATCCTGCGGCGTCATCCATTGGTTCAAGAATGGTGTCAGCGGATTGGAGACGACCGGCGGAGGCGGTTCAGCCTTTGCCGGCGCCGCAACGGCGGCGGAATCTGGTGTCTCGGCCAGGGAAGAAGCGGCGTCGGTAACGAAAAGATTGTCGTCCAGAAGCGCGCCCGGCGATTTTTTTTGCGCGTCGACCGCATCGAGCAGCCAATGGCTCTTGTCGTCCTTCGGCTTTTGCGGCGTCAGGACGGCGGAAGGCGGCGGCGTAGCCGCACCGGTGTGCAGGCTCATGGCGTCGGCCGGAACGGCAGGCGCGGCGGGTTTGACTGCGTCGCCGAACCGGGCCTCCTCGCTGCCGGCCTGCACCGCCTGCAAATCATGCTGCGCCGCGTCAAGCGGTGACAGACTGCCGCCATTATTGCCGGCGGCCACCAGAGAAACCACCGGCAGCCAGAGGCAAAAAGGAAAAACGGACCAGCGCATATGGCTTCAAGGTTAGCGTGACTTGTCAGGATATACCCGGGATCACTTGCTGGGCTCTTGCCAGTGGTTGAGATCCGTGTCGCTGCTTACCGGCCAGGTGGTGTTGCAATCCGGGCAATACGTGACCGGCGACCCGCAGATCAGAATTTCCTTTGCCTGCGGATGGGAACACGATCCGCGATCGGCCGCGGAATCATCTGCTCCAGATTGATCATGCATGGTGCGTTCCTTTCCGCTGCCAGCGGTTTTCGGCGTGGGGTTTCAACCAGAAAGCAGCGCCGGAAACGATCCAAAAGCAACGGGCGGCCGGCTCAGGTTTTGAGGAAAATTCCCTTCAGGTTCATTTCCAGCGCCTGCGGGTTGGGCGAGAACTTTAGACCGTCGGTCTTGCTGATCTTGCCCGCCTTGATCAGGCGGTAGAGATCCTGGTTGAAGGACATGTTGCCGGAGTCGAGGCCGGACTCGAGCAGGCCCTGGATCTTCTCGAACTGTCCTTCGAGAATGAGATTTCGCACCACCGGATCGGCCTGAAGAATCTCCAGGCTGGGCACGCGGCCGCCGCCCTCGAGGGCGGCGATCAGGCGCTGGCAGATGATGCCGCGGAGGGAGCCGGCGATCTGGCGGCGCGCCTGCACCTGCTGCTCTGGCGGGAAAAATTCGAAGAGGCGGGTGATCGACTGCTGCACGGTGGATGCGTGCATCGTCGAGAGCACAAGATGGCCGGTTTCGGCGGCGGAAATGGCCGTCTCGAAGGTGATGCGGTCGCGCATCTCACCGATGAGAATGATGTCGGGATTTTGCCGAAGGACGGATTTGATGGCGGCGGCGAAGTCCGGCACGTCGAGGCCGATCTCGCGCTGGTTGAAAACCGATTTGTCGTCCTGAAAGGTGAATTCGATCGGGTCCTCGATGGTGACGATGTGGCGGTCGAGATGCTGGTTCACCCAGCCGAGCATGGCCGCCATGGTCGAGCTTTTGCCCGAACCGGTGGCGCCGCAAATCAGCAGGATTCCATCCTTCGCCTGGGAAAGCTTGATCAACGGTTCAGCCATGAGATTGAGCTCGTCGAAGGAAGGCACGCGGCTTTTGACGTGGCGGAAAACGATGCTGGTGGTGCCGCGTTGCTGGAAGGCGTTGACACGAAAGCGGCCGATGCCGTCGGCGGTGTAGGCGAAGTCGATCTGTCCGTCGGCTTCCCACTGCTGCTTGAAGACGCGCGGGACCTTGAGGTCGACGAACTCCTGCACCTCGGCTCCGGTGAACGGATCCATGTCCACCGGCTTGAGCCGCCCGCCGAGGCGGACGTAGCCCGGTTTGTTTGACTTGATGATGATGTCGCTGGCGCCGCTGTCGACGGCGAGCTTGAGGAGGTCGTTGAAGATTTCGATATTCATCAAAAAGTTGTCAGCCAGCTTAAAAACAAGGTGGATTTTGTAAGCAGGTGTGCTTTGTTGGGCAAGGTCTGTTTGTAGCCCAAGACATTTTTTGACACGGTTTTCCATGAAGCTCCGTCCCCTCACAGGCGCCATCACCGCGTTGGTCACGCCCTTTCGCAACGGCGAGGTCGCTTACGACGACCTGGCCAAGCTGGTTGATTTCCAGATTAAAGGGGGAATTGACGGCCTGGTGCCGGTGGGAACCACCGGTGAATCGCCCACCCTTTCGCATGAGGAGCACATGGAAGTCATCCGGGCGGTGATCGCCGCCGCCCGCGGACGCGTGCCGGTGCTGGCCGGGACCGGCTCGAACGCGACCCAGGAGGCGATCGAGCTGACCCGGCTGTCCCACGAGGCCGGCGCCGATGCCATGCTGATCGTGGCGCCGTACTACAACAAGCCGAGCCAGGAAGGTCTTTTCCGCCATTTTTCCGCGCTGGCCGAGACCACCGACCGGCCGATCGTGCTTTATTCCATTCCCGGGCGCTGCGGGGTTGAGATCGGCGTCGGCGTGGTGGAGCGTCTGCGCGCCAAGTATCCACATGTCCGTTACATCAAGGAGGCCGGCGGTTCGGTCGACCGGGTCGACCAGCTCAAGCGCGCGCTCGGCCGTGATCTGACGGTCTTGAGCGGCGACGATTCGCTCACCCTCCCCTTCATGGCCGCCGGGGCGGAAGGCGTGATCAGTGTGGCATCGAATCTCCTCCCGCGCGAGATCGGCCGGCTGGTGAAGCTGGCGGGGGCGAACGATTATGCCCGGGCCACCAAGCTGCACCAGCAGCTCTATCCACTTTTCAAGGCGCTGTTCATCGAACCCAACCCCGTTCCGGTCAAGGTCGCGCTGGCCCGGGCCGGCGTGATCGGCTCGCCTGAGGTGCGCCTGCCGCTCTGCGAGATGAGCGCAGCCAACCTGAAAGCCCTCACCGGCGTCCTCGCCGATTGGGAAAAATAATCCGTCATGGCCTTCACCATTATTCTTCACGGCGCCAAGGGCCGCATGGGCCGGGCCGTCGCCGCCGCCGCGGCCGAGGTGGATGTCGCGATCGGCGCCGCGGTTGACGCGGGCGACGATCTCGCCACCGCCCTTCCGGCGGGCGGCGACGCCATCGTCGATTTCAGCTCTCCGGCCGCCACCGCCCGGGTCCTCGAGCTGGCCGCCGCCCACCGCAAGCCGGTGGTCATCGGCACCACCGGGCACGAGGCCGCGGAAAAGAAAAAACTCCTCGCCCTCGCCGCCCGCGTGCCCTGCGTCTGGACGGGAAATTTTTCCATCGGCGTGAATCTGCTCTTTGCCCTCACCCGGCAGGCGGCGCGCGTGCTCGACGCCAATTACGACGCGGAAGTGATCGAGATGCATCACCGGTTTAAGAAGGATGCGCCGAGCGGGACCGCCGCCCGCCTGCTCGAAATCATCCTGGAGGAGCGCAAGCTCAACACCAGCGCCGTCCGCCATGGCCGCTCCGGCCTGCCCGGCGAACGGACCCCCCGCGAAGTCGGCGTCCATTCGCTCCGCGGCGGCGACGTCGTCGGCGAACACACCGTGATGTTTGCCGCCCTCGGCGAGCGCCTCGAACTCACCCACAAGGCGTCCGACCGCAGTATTTTTGCGCGCGGCGCGCTGCGCGCGGCGCAATGGCTGGCCGGCCGCCCGGCCGGGGTCTACGACATGCAGGACGTGCTGGGATTGAAATGATCACATCGCTCCAGGGCACGCTGGCCGCCGCCTCGCCGCTGCGCGCCGTGATCGAGCTCAACGGCCTCGGCTACGAGGTGAACATCCCGCTGACGACCGCGGAAAAACTTCCCGCCACCGGCGCCCAGGTAAAGCTCCACACCCTCGTCGTCTATCGTGAGGACGCCCAGACGCTCTACGGCTTTGCCACCACCGAGGAGCGCGATTTTTTCCGCTTGCTGATCGAACATGTCACCGGCGTGGGGCCGAAAGGCGCGCTCACCATCATGAGCCGGCTGTCCTTGCCGTTGCTGGAAAATGCCATCCGGGCCGGCGATGTCGGCACCCTGGCGAAATGCCCGGGCATCGGCAAAAAAACCGCCGAGCGCCTGGTGGTGGAGCTCAAGGGCAAGCTCGGTGCGCCGGCCGCGGGCGCGAGCGTCGGCAGCGGGATCGTTCCGGCCGAGACAGCGGCGCTGCCCGACAGCCGCCAGCACGATGCGGTCATGGCTTTGACTGCGCTCGGTTACAAGGCGGCCGATGCCGATCAGGCGGTGCGCCGCGCCGCGCTTGCCCTGGGGGGCAAGGCCACGACCGAGGCGTTGGTGAAAAAAGCCCTCAGCGGCTAAACGGCCTCAGTGTTCGAACTTGAAGGCGGTCATCTCCACCGCCGTCTGGCCGCTGTTGCGGACCTGCTGGAAACTCAAGCCGGTCGAGGGCGAGGCGGACGGCGAGCTGAACACCACCGGCTGGTCCGAAACCGTCCTCATGGGCGAAAATTCGATGCGGTTCATCCAGTCCATCCGCGAGGGATCGATCGCGACGCGATTCTGGGCGGGATAGATTTTGCGGGCGGTGAAAACGGTGCGGAACTCCGGGGAACGGGCCGGCGCGTCTGCCGCGGCGGTGCGGAACGATTCGGCCGGCACGTTGATCTGCACCACCTCACTGGCGGCGGGCTTGGCCGCGGGGGGGGTGGAAGCAACCTGCTGGTTCACCTGCGTGACCACGACCAGGGCGACGCAGGCAGCCGCCACCGCCAGGCCGGCGGCGTTCATCGCGCGCCGAACCCGGAAACGCCGCTCGGGGAAGGCCGTGACCTTGCCGTCAGCCTGATCCATGGCCTGGGCGAGGGGCGCAGCCGGAACCTGAAAATTCTCGAAAAGCACGACGCAGGCCCGGTGCATGCGGCAGTATTGCAAATAAGTGCGGTAATGGGCGGGGCTGCGGGCGATCTCCTTTTCCAGCTCTTCCGCCTCCGCCGGCGAAATCTGCTGGTCGATGTAGAGGTTGAGCAACTCGATAAAGCGCGACTCTTTCATGCGAAGTCCTCCCCAAGTTTGGCCCGGAGGCTCTCGCGAGCGCGGGCGATGCGGCTTTTGACGGTGCCGACGGAGATGCCGAGAATCTCGGCGATTTCTTCATACGACAGGTTCTTGACGTTGCGCAGGATTAAAATTTCGCGGTGCTTCGGGCTGAGTTTTTCCATGCCCTCGGCGATGCGGGAAACGAACTCCTGGGTAACGGTGGCGTCCTCCGGGGTCTCCAGCTCGGCGGCAAAAATCTCGGAGAGCGGCGTCTCGTTATCCGCCCCGATCGGCTGGTCGATCGACACGGTGCGGTCGCGCTTGCGGCGCCACCAATACCAGTAACGGTTGCGGGCGAGATTGGTCGCGATCTGGTAGAGCCAGGTGGAAAAGGCGGATTCGCCGCGGAAGTTGGCCAGGCCGCGGTGGGCGCGGATGAAGGCGTCCTGCGTCACCTCCTCCGCGTCCTGCTGGTTCCGCAGCAAATGGAGGACCATGGAATAGATCCGGCCCCAATAGCGGGTGACCATTTCGTTGAAGGCGGACTCATCGCCGCTTTTGAAGCGGGCGACAAGGGTTTGATCGAGGGCAACTTCTTGGGCTTTCATCGACAGGCCGTCACTCTGGCTCTGATGCGCGTAAGCTCGAATTGTTCCCACGGTTTTATTTGAAAAGTTAGCTGCGTTCATGAAACGGACCAACAACAGGATATGACGTCGTTGGACGGACCGAGGTTTTAACCAAAGCCCGGCTTTTCGCAAGAAATGTTCCGCGCGCAAAAAATCCTTGCCAGTGGGGAGGGCTGAAATCTATTTCCGCTATCTCCGACTGGGGGTTGGTAGCTCAATGGTAGAGCAGCATCCTTTTAAGTTGTTGGTTCCGGGTTCGAGTCCCGGCCAACCCACCAGGCGCCGAGGCCGGGTCAAAAATCCATGAAAATGCCGCCGGGCCGCAGCGGGCGGGGCTTAGGGCGGCTAATCGTCCCCGTCGTCCCCGTAGTTGAGCGTCGCATACACGACCCCGATCAGGTTTTGGGGGGTGACCAGCTCGGGATCCTCCTCGTCGTTGTTCAGTCCCTCCACCCGCCAGCCGTGCGAAAGCTTTTCCACCAGCTTGTGCACCACCTCGACGCCGCGCCGGTTGTGGTAGGCCACGGTCATGCCGGTCTGGAGGGAATCATAGGGGACGGCGCTGATCACCAGCATGGTGTTATCGCCATAAATCGGCAGCATGGAGGTGCCGGCGCCGGCCGCCGCGCTCCGTCCCGGGGCCCGATTGGCCAGCATTTCCGTGTCATACCAGGCCTGCAACTTCCCCACATCCGCCGTCGGCGGGGTCTTCGTCTCCTCCGCCGGCTCGCTCGCGCAACCAAGCAGCAAAAATGCCGCGGCCGCCGCCGGCGCCGCGCACCGGAAGCCAGTCTGCCGCAGTAAAATCCTAACAGCTTGCACCAGCGAAAATTTTATTATTTATGCCTTTATCTATTTCGGATACTGCTACATTTAATTTAGCCGCATGAAGCGACTTGTCATCATCGAAGACCAGACCGCCATTCGCGAAATGCTGGTGGAGATCCTGCGCACGGATCCGAATTACAAGCTGGTGGGCGAGAGCGGCGACGGCCAGAGCGCCTACAATCTGTGCGTCGAGGTGAAACCCGATCTGCTCGTGCTCGATGCCAAGCTCCCCGGGCTCAACGGCGTCGACCTCCTCCGCCGCCTCAACAAACAGCTCAAAAACGTCCGCGTCCTGGTATTTTCCGGCCATGAGAACCCCGTGCTCGTGCGCGAAATGCTCGAGGCCGGCGCCCACGGCTTTGTCGAAAAAACCGCCGGCCTGATCGAATTCAAGAAGGGCCTGGAAACCGTGGCCAACGGCGGCACTTATTTCGGACCGGCCGTGGCCGCCCTCCTCCGCAATGTCGTGGCCAATCCCAGCGCCAGCGCCACCGCCGATTTTCTCACCGACCGCGAGCGCGAAATCCTCCAGCTGGTGGCGGAAAGCCACAGCACGAAGGAAATTGCCTCCAAGCTCGGCATCAGCGTGAAGACGGTGGACAACCACCGCACCAATCTGATGCGCAAGCTGAACCTCCACGATGTCGCCAGCCTCACCCGCTACGCCCTCGAGGTCGGTTTGATCGAGCCGAAAAAAGCCCTGCTCTGAGGCGCCCTCACCCCGCCGCTTCGCGGTAGCGGTCCGCCAGGAGGTCGGCGAGCCGCTCGTCCTCGCCCACCAGTCCGGTCAGCCGGATGCGCAAACCGCGGCGAAAGCGTTCCGCCGCCGCGCAAATTTCCACCACGTCCCCGTTCGGGCCGGCATGGCGGCCGGGGGACAAGAACTGCAGTGCCACCACCACCTCGCCCGGCCCGAAAACCTCGCTGCGCAACAGGTCAGCCAGCAGCGGCGCGCCGAAGGCGTATTCCGGCCCCGGCCGGAGCTCCATCGAGGCCACCGCCACCGCCGCCACTTCGTCTTCCAACAGTACGCGCAACTGGCCGCCCAGAAAATCCCTCACCGCCGTGACCCCGGGCTCCGGACTGCCATGGTCCGCCAGCACCACCCGCGGCCGGCGCCAGCCCGCCGCCACCACCGCGCGCCGCACACCGTCGGCCAAAATCCTGGCGATGCGCCGGTCGCCCGGCGCCCGGGTGTCGACCAGCCCGCGCGCCACGCGCGCCTGCAATGCGGGAAATTTCTTCCGCAGCGCCTGCAGCCGTTCCGGCAGGTAGATCGTCAACGCCGCGCTCGGCCCGAAAAAAAGCGGCAGGAGCACGAAATCGCTTTCACCGCGGACCAGGGCCGCCTCCAGCGCCGGCAAGAGCAGCTCCGCCGGCCGGCCGCCCAGCTCGGCCGGATCGACGGCGCTGGAATGAAGCAGTGATGCCGGGCGCACCTCCGCCGCCGGCAGCCGCGCCTGGAGCCAGGTGGCGATCCGGCGCAAACTGAGGGTGGAGGCGGCGCGCAGCGAACCGTTGTCGAAAAGATAGCAAGGTGGCGGACGGGCGTTTGGCACGGTGAAGATTGGTCAATAAATCCTTGCCGTGCCAACGCCTTTGCTCAATAACACAAAATCTCCGTCCCACATGAAGCATTCCTTCCCGAAACTTTGCCTCGCCCTCCTCGGTGCCGTCGTGCTGCTCGCCGGCTGCACCACCAAAACCAAGCGCCCGACGCCCGATCAGACCGTATTGGGCCCGAACGGGGCCTCCTCGCTCAACACCGAGAACGTCGGCACGACCGACAGCTCCGCCGCCGGCCTGCAGCAACGGCTGCCGGAAGGCGCGATCGACAAGGGCAACGTCATCGCCGGCCTGCTTCCCACCGTTTATTTCGATTTCGACCAGTCCGCGATCAAGGCCGGTGAGCGGCAGAAGCTGCTCGATGCGGTGAAATATCTCAATGACAACCCGACGAAGAAGCTCCTTCTCGAAGGTCATTGCGACTGGCGCGGCGCCGATGAGTACAACATGGCGCTGGGCGACCGCCGCGCGCAGAGCGTGAAGAATTATCTAGTCAAGGCCGGCATCTCCGCCGACCGCCTCGAGACCCTTTCCAAGGGCAGCCTGGAAGCGGTCAAAAACGGCTCCGAGGACCAGATGGCCAAGGATCGCCGCGTCGATCTCGATGTGAAGAAGGACGCGGGCGACATGCCGGCCGCCGGCGCCGCTCCCGCCCCGGCCACACCGACCGGCATGTAAGCCGCACGAAAATTTTGTAGCCCGGCCCCGGAGTTCCTTCCGGGGCTTTTTGTTGCCCCCTTCGTCAACCGCCGGCCAGCGCGGTGAGCATCTTCTGCGAGACGGACATGCCCTTGCGCATCACGCCCAGGTCGAAGCTCTCGTTCGGGGCGTGGAGATTGTCCTCGGGGAGGAAAAGGCCGAGCATCACTGAATCCAGTCCAAGCACGCGCTTGATATCGGCGATGATCGGCACGCTGCCCCCCTCGCGCAAATAAAGGGGAGGCCGGCCGAAAACCTCGGCCACGGCCGCATCGGTGGCGCGAAAGGCCCGCGCCAGCACCGGCGGCTGATCGCGCGGCGTGTTTGGCCGGCCCGGCGGAATCACGACGTAGGGCACCCCCTGGTGCTGGTCGGTGAGGCGGAAGGTCACATCCGAGGGCATGCGCTCGCGGATGGCCCGGTAAAGCAGCGGACGGATTTTTTCCGGCTGCTGGTTCGGCACGAGGCGGCAGCTGATCTTCACGAAGGCCTTGCTCGGAATCACCGTTTTTGTCCCCTCCCCCTGGTAGCCGCCGCCGATGCCGTTGAATTCCAGCGTGGGCTGAAATCGGACGGCCTCAAACGGGGTGTAGCCCGGCGGGGTGTGGAAGGCGGGGATGCCGAGAAACCGCCGGTACTGTTCGATGTCGCCGCCGAGCTTTTGCAGCTCCTCCCGCTCCCACGGCTCGGCCGGGACGACATCGTCATAAAAACCCGGGATGTTCACCCGCCCGTCCGGCGTGTGCAGGGTGGCGCAAAGCTCGGCCAACGCTTGTATTGGGTTTCTCAATACACCGCCGTGCAGTCCGGAATGGAGGTCGGTTTTCGCGCCCGTCACCTCCAGGTCGCACAGGACCAGGCCGCGCAGGCCGCAGGTCACGACCAGCTGCTGCCCGTTCGGGCTGCCGGTGTCGGAGAGAAAGACAAAATCCGCCCGCCGCAGCTCGTCCCGGCGCGCCTTCAGAAATTCGGGGAAGCTCGGGCTGCCCATCTCCTCCTCGCCCTCGATCAGAAAGGTCAGGCGCAGCGGCAGCCGTGGATTTTTCTCCAGCAATTGCGCGACCGCGGCGAGGTGCGTCATCAACGGCCCCTTGTTGTCCGCCGCACCGCGGCCGTAGAGCCGCCCATTCCGCTCCACCGGCTCGAACGGCGGCGTCGTCCACAGGTCGAGCGGATCCGGCGGCTGGACGTCGTAGTGACCGTAAAACAGGAGGTGCGGCCAGCGCTCGTCCCCGCCCCGCCG
>Ga0070741_10012491_pt1 | contig 15330 bp, 10 predicted proteins | sample Coa_R1_4_FD_66440 | JGI IMG/M metagenome (GOLD analysis project Ga0070741, IMG submission 66440) | Surface soil microbial communities from Centralia Pennsylvania, which are recovering from an underground coalmine fire - Coalmine... | ecosystem: Environmental > Terrestrial > Soil > Unclassified ... | reverse complement strand
CCTCGATAATCTTTGCGATGCAGATAAATACGATGCCGCTTAACATCAGCATCACAGGATAGTGGTATGGTATAGGCACCAACAGAACACAGGCCCATACCATACCGATAACAAGTGCAAGTATTCCGCACAAAGCCAGTACCCCCGCTGCTTTCTCGTTGCTCATAGTAACCAGTCTTTAGGCAGAGAGAATTGTCCTTCATCGGCTAAACCGTGCCAGAAGTCTGAAGCTGGCGAGATTGCAGCAGGTGCGTAAAACGTTTTGGGCACAAGCGGCGAAGGCAACGGAGGTCCATTCACTGGGATAGACAATACTACCGGCACGGGGTTGCGCATCTTCGCCGCAAACTTGTGATCCGTGAAGCACGCGCCCGGCTGCAAGGTGACAGGCCACTGCATCGTTACCAGCAGTGGCGCGGCTGTCTCGGAATTGGTTTCTGAAAGGTTCTTGAGGATCGGAAGGAACTGTCCCAGCATGCCGATGCCGATAGCCATAGCCGGGCTAACCGCGCCGAAATGCTCCAAAGCGAAAGCACTAATAGGACTACCTATATTAGTGACGCGCTGAAGCACATTCCAAGGGCCGTGCTGTGCGTGGTTGTTAAGTACCAATGCCGCATCCGCGTCATCAATGAAACGGATGTTAGGCGCAAAGATCGACAATCGCTCCACCGTAAGTGTAGCTGGAACACTGCCGTCGTTGCACCCTTGCACTACCCATCGGCCCAAATCCTTCGCATTGGAAAGTTGAGACGCCGGAACAACCATAGGTTCCGGTGTCAGTTTGATGGTGATCTGCGCTGATGCCAGCGGCAGCAATAGTGCGGCAATGATAAATGTTTTCATATCGTTTACCCCATGCTTGCAATGATGTCGTTGATTGCGCTTGCGAGTGCGTATGCTTCGGGGAAGCCATGGTTCCAGTAATTGGCAATTAACCCGGCATACTTCCACTCTGTCTCGTGCCCGGCCCCGTCCGAGAACTTGATGATGTTGACCACGTCCGTCGCATGGAACGGGCCGCCGGAAATGAGAGGTATCGCCGTGTCTACCTGCGGGTTGAACGCGGCCAACAATTTTACGAGTTCGGATGTACTGTCATCCGTGAGACAGTAGAGTGGATTCACCTGCACCTTGGTAGGTGCACCCCCAAACGAGTACTCGATATATACGTCATCTCTGAATTGCGGCTTGAACATCATTTTCCTCCAATCAAATAGTAGTGGGTAGATCCTGTAGAACGGTCGTACAAATAAAAAGGGCCGCATGAAATGGCAGAACATGCGGCCCCAGGAGGTTAAACAACATCAACGGTCACATACTACACTACGTCTTGTCCCACATATTCGGGAATGTAGGCATCGGGGCACCAACAGCGATATTAGGCCGCCCGATCTGACGCATTACTTTGTCATGTATTGTCTTTAGATCTTTAATAGCTTGTTGCCGTTTAGCTTTGGACGCACCACGCTCCCACCCATCCCGCGCGGTTGGAATAGGTACGTCGATCGGGTTCTTTAGACTTGGCGGATGAACAGGCGGGATCGGATGCAACCACATGTAATACTCAACATGGTCTGCACCAACCGGGCTCGTAGGCGAACTCCAGTTTACACCAGAGGTCGCGCGCATATGGTCACGTAACTTCACTTGCCGCCCATTCCAGCCCAATGGAACGCCGACGCTACTTGAACAAGAGACGCAAAAGCCGCCAATGCTACAGCGACTAAAGTGATGGCTGTATGCAAACCCCGTTTACTGCCGGTATTTTCAGACATTTTAGTCTCGATGCCGTCTACGGTTGTGCGAAGCCCTACTACATCGGATTCCACTTTATTGAGACGTAGACTGTTTACTTCCGAACGATCAAAAAAGGACTGATGCTGTTCGACCTTTTCACGCAGCTCATCCAGGTCCTTGGTTACATCTGACCGGAAGGATGCTAGCGATGAAATCACCTTAAGCTCGTCGTGTATCTGCGCCAGCCTGGGCTGGAGCTGATCCTCAAACTTTTTGCGGTTAAGAATTTCTACATCAATGGCCGCACGCCAGATTAGAATATCACTAACCTTATTGCCGATAAGATCGACGTGCTTGGTTAAATTGGAAATACCGTCTGCGATCTGACCCAGACGCCCTAGCAGCTCGCTATCCTCCATGGCTCCCTCGGAATGGATTTTTGCGCTCATTAAGATTTAACCTTTCTTAATTGAATAAAGCAAGCGCAATGTAAATGGGCGGCTGGATAGAAATGCCCGCTGCTGAACATTTCATCCACGCCGATTACATCTTCATCTTCGTTCCCGAGGCAATCCTCACAGGATTCTCCGCTGGCCGTAACCCAGGACTTTCCCATGCCACTACCGGCAAGGGCATCTCGTACGCCACGGAAGTAAGCGCGCGAAGCTTCATACTCCGCTGCAGCTAACGCTCGGCTGGCACTAAGAATATATTCGCTATCTGGAACGTTTTTGAGCGTGCGTTTTGTTGTACGGCGCATTAGTTTATCTACCTTAGCACCGCGCTTTTCTGCACCGGCCCTCACATCCTTTCCATAAAGTGCAGGCATCGACTTCTTGCTTACCTTGGCCGCGTGACTGTAACCCAACATGCGCGACGAAACCACCAGCCGTCGCATGATTGGTGCAACTTTATCTTTAACGATGGATTGCTTGATTCCCTTACCTTTGTCGAGGGATGAATCGATCTCGTCGAAATACGATGATAGGCCGCCCGCTGCCGCCTTGATTTGGGAAGCCATTGAGCTATGGGGTGACAGGATGAGAGGATTGCCCGCCTCCAACCCGGCAAACTGGTATAGCCTACCCATATAGGACCCCTCCTCGTGGCGCTAGCGACCCTTTAGCCGAACCGTTAGACCATGCCCCCGGCACCAGGACCCGGCGATACCCGATAGGCCCATTTAGAGTCTCCCGCCTTGAACCCGGCAAAGAACCCTTTGGCCGTACTACGCAGCGACTCCGGCTTGCCTTTGGCACAGGCCGCCGTATACGCATCCTCAAGTGCCTTGGCAGACCAGACCGCAAAATCGTAGTAGTTGATGCCGCGCGCAGACAATGCTGACCGCACCTTCCCATTGACAATATCAACCGGGTAGAACGCAGGCCGCATCTGTCCCGTCTTGCCGTTGCCCGAACGCATGTACTCAACGTAGCTATTGGCTGCCTCGTTGATGTTGTTCCAATTGCGAACAATCTGCGTGCAGAGCTCCGAGTTCTTGCCACCCATTGAAATCGTCTGGAGCTGGCCGACAACATGCGCGTAGTTGTAATGGTGGCCCGTCTCACTTCGTGGCATGCTGACCTTCGCATCCCCGGCTTGGATTGTTTGCCCGGCTTGCACCGGTACAGGCGCACCTACCAGACCTATGCGCGGCTGGATCGGGTCAATGGCGTATTGCTGCCGGAAGTGCTGGTCCTTGAACGTGAACGTAAAAGCGTTCTCGAACGGGAACACTTGCGTAATGTGCGGCCAGCTTTCAGCAGCTGCTGCCAACACCGGACGCCGCGCAGGTCCAAAGAACCGAGTAAGCAGCAACTGGTCTAATGACCGCATGAGATCATGGGCGCGAATTTCGTTATCTGCGTGGATCTCCTCTGTCCCTTTTTCAACAAAAGCCCATGATTTAGCAATGCCGTTGTCCAGCAGTTGTTGGCGTGTGCGTGCACCGGATGCGACAATCGCTCGCGGGTAGTAACCCGTGGTCGGTACCTTGGCAAGCTGAGCATCGTTGCGCACAATAACAATAGCAGCTGAGAGAACTCTATTGCCCGGCATCTTTTCCAGTTGCGTGGGCAATCCAGCGCGGACTAATCCAACGCGCTGCAAATTGAAGATCCGACCCGTCAAAGGATACATACTAAAACCTCACGCGAAACGTTTCACTTAATGGTACAGTCCGTAAGCACTTTAGTAAACAACACTCGAAGCCGAGACTGACGGCTTAGCCGCGATTATTGCATCGGCGAATGCATTGGACGTCATAGTCCAAGCCGCTGTCTGTGAACCGGCTGCCGCAGGCACTTTATAGTTAGCTTGCAGTGCTATCGTAGTAGAGTTATTCGTAAATGTTAGTGCCGTATACCCGCTCGGTTGCGCAGTAGGTGCAGAAGCGTTGGCTGTATATCCCAGAGCAGTAATGACGAGTGCATTCGCAGCAGTCGACGTATAGGCACCGTTGCCAGGAGAACCGCTCGTCCCCGAGTTAACCGCGCCCGTGCCATCGGCAGGAGTTGGAATGTAGATGCCACTCCACTCACTGCAATTGGAAACGACTGTTGAGCCAGTACCCGACATGGTAATCGTTAATGCCGTGGCCCCCGATGCAGTAACATATCCTCCCCATATCTCTGTGTCGATACCGGGAGTAGCATTAGTGCCCCCAACCCATTTAGCCCAGCCAGTCGTGTTCGTCAGTGTTACAGACGAAACCGTTCTGGCACCCGCTGAGCGTACCGCCGTAATAGCACAGATGATTGTGTTATTTACCGTGACCGCCGTCATTGTTACAGTGGTGCTTCCCACAGCCTGATGAACCGGCGTCGTGGATATAGCAGCAGCCAGGATACCAGCAAAGATTAGGAAGATTGGGAGTATACGTCGCATATTAGTTAGCCTGTACAGTCAGCAGTCTTGGAATCGTTAGTACGATCTTAGACACATTAACCGTACTTGTGTCTGTACCGTTGCCGCTAACGATTTTCAAAATTACATCCGACCTAGTAGATGCTTACCCACGGCTGCGTTGCCGTGTCCCAATCAGCGGGAAGTTCAAAACTGAACTGGGCATTCGTAGTCGAGTTATTGTTTGCCCACGACAACGCACCTCCAAGATTATTGGTATGCGCGGTCGCTGTAGCAGACAAGCATATGGCTGTAGGCGCGTTCGTAGTCGGTAAGTCTACTGCTGCTCCCGCCGTCCCAGCAACGCAATTTGCTACAGGAATAATCTTTGTATCTGGGAAGTCGATATATGTACAACTCTTTGATGTGCCCGAAGCGGTGCACAGTTGCTTCGCCGCTGTAGCAGCAGACGCCGCCGCAACAACATTGGCGGCAGCAATACCGGCATCCTGCGTAGTCTTATTAGCGCCCGCAGCAGAAACGAGATTTCCAGAAACAAAGTTAGAAGCGGCGGTTACGATGTTAGCTTGAGCAACGCCGGGATCTATTTCAACCCAACCATTTGTCGCAACACTTGTGCAGGCAGGTGGGGCAGTACTGATAGTCGCTTCACAGATATAGTACTTGCCGTTAGTCGTATCCGTAAACGTATCGCCCGGCAAGTTGCCCGTAACCGAACCCGGCGCAGCAGTACCGAAGAACTTCTGCGGATAGCTTGTGCGGCCCGATTGGGCATACGCCGCAAGTGCACAGCAGAATAGAGTAATAGCTAGGCGCATAATTTCTCCTTAGTGGTACTTGAAATTAACCGGCCCATAAGATGCAGGTGGACCACCCGAGCCCATCGGACTAGTACAGTTAGCGCCCGAGATGGTTCCAAACGTAGATCCTAAGTTCGTAACTGCTGCCGTCGTTCCAATTACGCTATCGTCGTTGTACCATTGATCTCCAGAGGCCGCCTCTTGGCTAAACATTCGATAGGTAGTTCCATTGGTAAGAGTCGTATTGGAAATAGCGCAGTAGGCATATTGACCGGCAGTCTGACCACTGGTATTCAGAGAGCATGAAGCGACGCTAGTGCCAGAGTTATCTGTCAATGTAAGAGTATGGGTACCCGAGTTACCTGATACTATCCATCTACCCAATGATGTAGCAGTAATGCTGCTACCGCCGACCGTAAACGCAAAACCAGCACAGAGGCTTAAATTGTTTCGTAGAGTTCCAACCGTCTGGCTGCTGACCACGGGCGTATCCGCCACAGTAATCACATAAGCGAACGTGTTGGCGGGAGACATCGAGTAAGCGAAGTTGGAAAGATTGCACGCAACAATCGTATACGTAGTAGTCGATGGTGTAGAAATCGCCCCGGTATAATGCGTACTGCCCGCTCCACCACATGTCGGAATCACTCCGTCCGTGCGGTAGTACATGTCCGTAGCATTAGCTGGCAATGTGAAGGTTACGCTCTGGGTACCGCTATACGTACCGGCTCCTGGACTGGAGCTTGTGACTTGTGGCAACTCATTCGTTAACCGGACCATGTAGGCGCGGAAATCATAAGTCGACGATCCAGTGGTACACGTGCCAGTAGTAGTCGAAGCATATGTTACGTTCCCAGATGCAATGTAGAGCTCGAGAGAATCTGCCAGATATGAACCGTTGGTCTGACTGCCTAGCGCCAGATTGCCCGTTGTTCGCTGTCTCGACCCGTTAGTGCCCGTCCACCCATAGGTGAACAGTACCGAGTTGCTGCCCGTGGTGCACGCCGTATTGAGGCTAGCGTGCCAAACCAAGAGGTAGTGACCCGGCCCCGGCGCGGTTGCTACATTGCCGCTAATCTCGGTTCCTGTACCCGAAGTCTGGTTAAGGATCGTAATCGGCAAGAATGTAGGCGTCGTGACGCCCGAACCTGTACCACCCGTACAGTTCTCGCTGCTACTTGGATCTAGAGAACAGATCTTTCCACCCTTACTATAAATCTTCGTAGCCCCAGAGCTAGGTGCGCTCGGTGTGGCAATATCCGTAAGCGTCTGCGAGTGTGCACCGAGATTATTATTCGCAGTCAAGTCAAATGCATTGGTTACTTGGGCAGCAGTATAGTCTCCAGTCTGAGCAGTGACGGCACCTGTTCGGGTAAAGACAGACGAGACTGCACCACCGCCTGATCCTGTACAATTCTCAGATCCGGACGAATTGAGAGAACAGACTAGTCCGCCTTTGGAATATATCTTCGTAGTTCCCGCGGATGGATTAGCAGGCGTGGCGATATCCGTAAATGTTTCGGCGTGTGCACCTAGCGCATTATTGGCCGTTACGTCAAATGCATTGGTTACTTGGGCTGCTGTATAGTCTCCAGTCTGTGCTGTTACTGCGCCTGTGCGAGAGAAGACCGACGATACCGCGCCCGCGCCGCCACCGCCATTCCACGCGCCATTCTCTCGCCGCACGAATGCACCGCTGCCGCCGCTCGCCGTAGGATTAGCCTGCGTGCAATCTGAGCAGTAAGTGATCGTGCCATCGGCAGGTGTTCCGAGATTGGCAAAAACAACCGGCCCCAACTTGCGAACGTTACTATCCTGCGTCTGGGCTGCTAGTGAACCCGCGATAAAGAGCGCTGCAAAAATGCGATTCATAATCTCCTCTTACTGGCCCTGCCAAATTAACCAGCTACCCGTGCGCAACACTTTTTTGCTCGAGTCCAAATGGCGAGGTCTATAGTACACGTCAAGATACTTCTGATGTACCGGGACCGAGGGACATACTCCCGCCGGGCAAAAGAAGTGCAACGCTTCTATAGCATTATGGGAGTTGACATAGTAAGCTACATCCAACACCGCGTCGCTGGCCGTGCCCACCAGTGGAACAACGGGAGCATAGAACGATAGTTCGTCAGTTGCGCCCGTTGGCTGCGTAACGTATGCCCACGACTCTCCGCCGCGAATGGTTGCTGTAAAGCTATTCGTCCCAGCCGACGCCGACGCTACCGTATCAGCAAACGGCCCCAACGCCCACGTATGCGCCGGTCCTCCCTGGTTCAACCCGGATACATCTATTGTTAAAGTTCTATCAGAGTAGCCAGTGTTTGTGAGAAGCATAAGTACCTTCCCAGTGGCACTCTTGTGGCATACCGCCAATATGTACGGCAGGCCGAATCTACCCGTTATATCCGGGCAGTTTATTAGCGGGCTGACAACAAGCTCTCTTTCGTGTTGGCTGAATAGGCTGCCGTTAGCTAATCCCTGATAGTTATCCGGGCAAAGATCAGAGAAGTCGCACCAGTTCTGCGCACCTATACCAGTCTGAGGCACTCGCTGATCAAAAGGAACGGACGATACACCATAAGGTTTCTGTCCCGCCCTGCCAAACTGCGTAGGCATGATCGCACTCAGAAAAGATGTCTGTGGTCCATTGCCGCCGTGTTGGTAAACATCGCCAGAATTGGGGAAGTCTGAACGACATATTAGACTAGTAGTTCCAGCCATTCTGTTGCAGGTATTATAGTTCGACGTGGTCTGCAAGAGGATTGGCTTACCGAACCAATCATTTGAAGGTGCATAACCATCAGCGAGTGCGAAGTAGTCTCGGTCATTGGCTAAGGCCAGTAGCCGATGGAAATTAGTACCAGTTCTATCCCAGTCTCCGACCGCCATATTTTCTACAACGTAGGTCGTACAGTTCCAACCATAAGCGCTGGCTCGCATAATCGGCGACCCGGTTGCCGTAAAGTTGGTAGCCATAGCTGGCTTGGAACCAGTCAACCAGGAATTCGACCCGCAACCATATAGCCGGTCCATATAATCCTGGGGGATAAGAGTACCCGGCGCAACATCATAGTGGTAAGGCTGCGCGATCGTAAAGTTTGGGGTATTGCCAGAATTGTACGTTCCGGCATTGCCTGCGGTTAGGGTTGCTGTCGTCTGAGTCCAGTAGGTACCAAGATGGTCATCCGTGCCTATGTTGGAAGACGAGATCGTACTCCAGCCAGTGCACAATCCATCTGCTCCTGCTATACCAGAAAAACTGATGACACAGTTGACAGGATTAGTGCTTACAGTCAGATCAGAATTAACGCCGAATTGCTTCCATGTAAACGTTGCCGTGCACGTACCAGGACAGCCGCTTCCGATAACCACTTGGGTTAGGCCCGCTGTTCCTCCTGCCGTATGCCCCGGAATGCCGAGAGTGCCAAAACCCATCTTCCCCTGTGGTTGCCAGATAAGCCCAACAGCAGTATCAGATTCATCACCGAATTCATTCGCGATGATATACCCACCGTTAGCCAGATCATTGAGCATTCTGCTCAGTGCCTGCTGCCGCCAAACCGTATTCAAAAGCCCCGATAAAGATTGTGCCGGTCCCGCCGCAGAATACGCACCAAGCACAGAAGTGTCTACACTATAGAAATGGAACCAAGGCGCGCCCGCAGTCAAATAAGTCAATTGCGTAGCAAGTGAGTTAGGTACAGACGAGTTTCCCTGCCAGTCCGTTAGCCAGGCCGGAAAGTTAGCATAGGAGCCACCCCAGCTTGCGTTCTCCCCGCCTTGAAATGCATTGATACCGGCAGCCTTCCATGCAGCATAAGGCTTCGGGTAATTCACAATCATATATGCCGGAAGGCCGAAAGGAAAGTGAAGAAAAATTGAGCTGGCCGAGTAGGTTGTGTTCAACCCTCCCGTGCTGCTGAAATGCGTAAAGCTGACCGAGTGATCAGATCCTATGTTCGTAACCAACACCATCGTAGACCGAAGATGAGCATTATCGACTACAGTAAAGTAGGCCGAACCACCCGAAGATGTTCCACCGCGAATGACTCCAAGATTATCGACCGTGAAGATTGTATCGTCTGAACTGCCGTAGATTAGTGGGCTGATTGTCCAGCTAGTGAACGTGCCGGAACCCCAGGACTTGTCAATGCTAACCGTTAGCGCTGTGCCGCTATATGACGAGATCGTTCCACTCATCATATTTGCCGGGCTGGTAGTAGCTACAATGTACAACCGCGCGCCTGCGGGCCAAGCTAAACCGGATTGTGTCGTGAACGAATAGGAAGCGCTGCTCGTGATCGCATGAGAAGTTGACGTATCAGTCCCGATTACCGTACTCGAAGATCCATCACAATTGCGAATCTTAGGCGATGTAGGAAATACATCCGGGCTGCCTGCACTCGTATTGTTTACTATGTAGCGATTACTAGCCGTCTCGATAGCCATCGGTACCGCGCCGTTGGCAAACGTTAGCCAGAAATTCTCAACCGCCCAAGCAACTCCCATTCCAGGACCGTAGTAAATACCGCCCGGCGTGAAACTTACTGTAGCATTGGCACCAGAACCACTAGCCGTTATACACGTCTTGGCAATTGCATTAGCAATCGATGTAGCGACTCCCCAGTTATCTGGCCCAAACAAACAGGTGTAATACGTAGTAGGACTGCCGCCGCCAACCAACGCGCCGCCACATTGTGACACGGAAAAGGTAACCGCCGTACCCAGCCCAACCGGAACATTGACCGTATGGAAGTTGATTCCTCCAGCAGCCCCGCAAGTAACATCGGCCGTTAGGATGCCAAAGGTTGAACTCGGGACACTCGAATTCACGCCATACAGCTGATGCTCAATTATGTGTTCGCCGTCTGGAAAGAATCGCGTGTCCCAGATGTTAAGAAGGTTCGTTCTCGCCCCATCATTCAAGCGCCACGTAGGTCCCGCTGCTTGCGTGAAATGGGTATACGATCCTGTCGTAGACCCTCTAGACGTAATATCTACTAAGGTCGGAGTAGCAGCGGCAGCATTGGCATAGCTAGACGCCACTCCCATAATGATGTGGCCAGCTCCATCCGTGTCGAAGGCCGCATATACTGAACTGGCCGTAGTTAACGGTGCGGCAGCATCATTGGGATTAGCACAAGACACTTGGGCCACAAGTGAACAAATGACTCCCATTCTAGTAGTCGATGGGAACGGCGCGAAAGGAACTTTCCAAGTGTTGGCAGTCAAATCCAAATGCGACGAATCGTTGTTGGCATACAAGTCAGAGGCATATGCACCGGACACATCTGTAACCGGGATGCCATCAAGGCTATATACGTCCTGTGCGTCCGGAGTTGGTGAGGCAAACGTATAGCCACTCGGATTCAATACTGTCGTAGGCGAAATGCCGCCGGAAACTGTGCCGCCTATAGTTACCGCCGTATTTGAACCACAGCCCGCTGCACTGATTGGACACGTTATCCATGTACTGCTGACAGTTAGGCCATTGTTGTTCTGGCGTACGTGCACAGCGGATGTATCTGTCCTCGTGCAGGTATTTGGCGTAACGCCCGTATTGACTGAACCCGAGAACACCGCAATGCAGTTTCCGACCGCATCGTATGCTTCGGCGTTAATGACCATGTCTTTATAGTCGGACAAGGTCTGATTGTGAATCAACGCCGTTGGCGCTTCGGGCACTGTGTCGATCGTTTCCAGCCGATGATCAATGTACCAGTAAATCTTCTCCGGCTTGACGCACCCGCTCCAAGTAGCGGTCAGAACGGTCTGATAACTGATGACTGCGCCATTCGTAGGATTAGACGGACTGAGCACGCACACAGCATGTGAGAGTGTCGGAACAAGCAGCAGTAATGGGAATAATTTTCGCATATTAGTTGGAAGCATTCATCATCACCCAGCAATCAGTGCTGCCAGTGCACGGACCTACTCCTGCACCGTTACCGGCATAGTAGACCAGATAGTACAGCCCATTCCTTATTGCGTTGGTAGCAATCGTAGACGTAAAGTTCGGCATCATCAAAGATAGGTTGCTTAGGCCGTTGACGCTCAACGTATATGTGCCCGTAGAAAGCGTGTTCGCCATTTTCAACATAACAACCAGCGGGTTGCCGCTATCCAAGTAGCTGGTGATGTTAGTCGCGATGTTGCAACTCAAAGCTGAACCGGCTACGGATACCGAACACACATTCTGTTTGAAGTATTGCAGTTGGTCCATCTTCGCGAGTACGGCGGGATCTGGCGCGACCAGCGTATTAGGACCAGTTGGATTCGTAACGATGATACCCGTCTGCGGGGTGTTGTTAATAGACTGGATTGTTCCCGTACCACCACCGCCCCCTCCACCAGCTGCCCCTCCAAGTACCTCAATCATCCCTGTAAATGCCGGGCTGAAAGTAAAAACAAGATTCCCGTTCGAGCTGTCTCGAGTGTACGAGCAATTGACTGCAACACGTGGACTGCTATTGTCGAAGCACTGGGCAATCCCTAACGTTCCCTGCCCATGCGTTGTACCGGAAATAGACACACTCGTCTGCGCCGTGACCGTGGTTGAGTACCAACCTGCTCCTGTAGCTGACAGCAGGCGGCCAGCGCTGCCGTTCCAGTAGTAGGCGGCAGTAGTGCAGGCAGAGGCACGCGGATCGACTGTAAGGGCGTCAAACCCCGTTGGCATGGCAACCGTGCGCCCACCCGTACCGTCCTGACAGAATCTGAAGTTAACCTGCTCGCCAGTGGTCGGACCGGAGAATGTCGAACTAGTGATGTTAGCCGTAAGCGCGGTAGACAGTTCGAAGTCTACAACCGTGCCCGCCGTTGAGCTCGGCGCGGTAAATGTAGGCGTAGCACTGAACGTAGTCGTAACGAACGCCGCAGCATTGCCAGTACCGCCGCCTGTTCCCGTACATTTCTCATTACCGGCGGAATCCAATGAACACAACGCACCGCTCTTGGAATAGAACTTTGTTTGACCGGCGGAAGGATTAGCCGGTGTAGCGATATCGGTGAACGTTTCCGAATGGGCACCGAGTGCGTTGTTCGCAGTCAGATCAAATGCATTGGTTACCTGTGCCGCAGTGTAGTCGCCTGTCTGTGCTGTAACGGCCCCCGTGCGAGTGAATACCGACGTCACACTCTGCAATGCTGTTTGCCATACCGACCCATCCCAGAACTTTAATTTGTTGCTATCGCCCGAATCGATGGCCAGATCACCTGTTGCCGGTGTAGATGGTAACGCACCTGCCACGATTCTCTCACCGGCCGTCGAGGCGGACGGCTGAAAAATCTGTTTCGCGCCTGCCGTGTACGTGTTACTGGCAGTCTTATCAGCAGCGTTGGTTACTTGGGCAGCAGTATAATCACCGGTTTGTGCTGTAACTGCACCTGTGCGAGTGAAGACTGACGTCACCAAATTCTGCCCAGTGCATTTCTCATTACCGGATGAATCCAAAGAACAAATTGTTCCGCTCTTGGAGTAGATTTTTGTCGTCCCAGCGGATGGATTAGCAGGCGTAGCGATATCGGTGAATGTTTCAGCATGCGCACCAAGAGCATTGTTAGCGGTTAGATCAAATGCATTGGTTACTTGGGCGGCAGTATAGTCTCCAGTCTGAGCAGTGACTGCACCGGTTCTGGTAAAAACAGACGAGACTGCACCACTGCCGCCTTGCACAGTCCAAGTCCCCGGCGTGCCGGTAGTAGTGCACACGAATAAGTTCTGTCCAGCGGTTGCATCCGTTTGGACATACGTTTCACCGATAGTGGAACAATTATCGCGCCCGTTAGGACTGCCGGTCCCAGTCCTGTGCGGCAGAGTCTTACCCGCCGAGTGGTTATCAATTACAACGCCGCTGATTGCCGTCTGGTTAGACACAATCGCCTGCGACCATGCGCAGGCTGTAACAACGAATATCAATAAGTAACGCAGCACAAAAAACTCCTCCCTTAATGCGCTATTGCGCCCCCGCCCGTGAGTGCACCGCCACGCGAATACTGCACCCCACCAGATCCACTGCCAACCCCTAGTTCGAAGGCCCCAATAGTGGGAGCCGTTATGCTCCGTACTGTACCCGTCTGGTCATTGGGGGGAGAGCTAGTGGCGGTTCCAGCTCCCAGGGCTGGAGATCCAACCTTGGGTGCTAAGTTCCAGTTTTGTGGAAGCGTATACCAGTTAGGGTCGGCTGCTGCAAACAGGGGGTCAGTATCGCAAATAGTTCCGGTTGCTAGTGGCACGTTTGTCGGATTTGTGAACCAGGAGCAGGGCTGATATACGCCATTGCCGAGCGGGTCAATTATCTGGCTGGTTACATCGAAGTTTTTGAAGATGTTGTTAACGAATGTATCCGACTGCAACCAGCCAACCTCGGCCCCCGTATTCTCTTGGTCTTCATACCGGTAGATAGACCCTTTGTTGGTACCGCCCCCTCCTGGTTGGGTCAGGCACGTAGCTGGCGTGCAGTTGTGAAGGAATATATTGTTCGCCCATGTGTTGTGCCCAAGATCCGGCATATGACCCGACTGCGCCAAGCACCCGGTGGGATCTAGATTCCCCCCGTTAACAATGTGAACTACTGTAGACCCAGGATCCGTGGAGTTGCGCGAGACGTTGAACGTTTGGCCATCTTCGTAGAACACGTTGTTCTGAATGGTATTGAAGTTTTCATCATGGCATTGCCATGTCTGGGTCGGGTATGAGGACGTGTATGTGTTAATCGTAAACAAGTACTTAGCGTTGGTATGAACTGTATTGTTCTGGAATAGGCTATGGTTAATCCCGCTCTGGATATTGAATGCTTTAGAGCAGCCCCAGACCCAATTATTGGAGATTACGATCTGGCTCATAGGCCCGTTAAGATGGATGCAGGTATCATCTGCCTGAAGGATGATATTCGAGTCAATAATACTCCCATAACTGTAAGGGCCGGTTGCCGCACACATACCGAAGCCGGGACAGTCCGAACCCATGTAGATGTTGTGTCCGATATCCCCACCTTGGTAGGCGTCATGCAGGTAGTTGTTCTGCAATAGGAAGTAACGTACATCAAATTGTGGGAATAGGTTCCTTGTAAACCCGCTAATATCCAAGTGGCTGAACGTTACGCTGTATTGGGAATTTTGTAGATTGGCGCTGATGCTAGTGCCGATACCGTGGTTGGTATCCACCAGCTTGAACCCGTCAAACACTATGCAGCTCTGATTGCCTCCGTAGCCAATGGCGTCCCCATTGAAGTCGAACTCCGGGATATCGCCAGGATATGCCAAGTAGTACGTGTAGGCTGTACAAGCGGAGCCTGACAACACCCCAGTTTTGACAGTAACCGAGCTTGCTGGCGTGTACGCAGACCCCGGATTTTTCAGGACTACGGCATCTCCCGGGCTGATCGCAGTGACCGCCGCAGCAAAGGTGCTACAGGCAGTCCCAGTAGCGTAGGTGAATGGACTCGTCAACGGAGTGCAGGACCCGGCCCCTCCATCAACGTACACAACATGGGCAGGGTTCCAACCCTTGTAGGACCAGAAATTGGCGAAGTTAGTCCATTTGGTTGTAACGTCTGAGGCTGAGTGTACATTGGGGTCTGCATCGTCTGCATCAGGCCCTGTGCATCCTGGACCAATTCCGTACGTATCCCCGTCTACATCGAGACAGTTATAAGTGGAATGGCCGAGCCCCTCTCCTGGGAGTGTACCTTCCCACATGGCAAGCTGCCCTGGAACTACATTTCCGGTCCCGTCCAGGTTCTCGGCCCATACCACCAACAGATTCCTATCCGAATCATAGGTCATTGTCTCCGTCTGGTAAGGCCCGCAGATGGCAGTCGTGGGGGCGCATGGAGCGATAGTTAATTTACTCCACTTATCAATTCGCGGATCATAGATCCAATCCTGAACAGTAGTAGCAGGGACGCCGGATGTTGCACGGGCT
>Ga0070741_10012490_pt1 | contig 15331 bp, 15 predicted proteins | sample Coa_R1_4_FD_66440 | JGI IMG/M metagenome (GOLD analysis project Ga0070741, IMG submission 66440) | Surface soil microbial communities from Centralia Pennsylvania, which are recovering from an underground coalmine fire - Coalmine... | ecosystem: Environmental > Terrestrial > Soil > Unclassified ... | reverse complement strand
GGGCCACTTCATCGAGATCAAGGCCTTTGACTTCGGCCACTTTCTCAGCCGTGAATTTGACGTAAGCGGGCTCGTTTCTCTGACCCCGGAAAGGTTGCGGTGTCAAATAAGGGGAATCGGTCTCCACCACGAGTCGATCCAGGGGTATTTTCGCGACCGCATCCCGGATATCTTGGCCATTCTTGAAGGTCACGGGGCCCGCGATGGAAAAAAGACATCCCAAAGCCATGAAGCGTTCCACAAAACCCGGTCCCGCGGAATAACAATGCATCAGGATCTTCAGCCCCTTGGCTTTTTCAGAGAGTAACCGGTAAATATCCTCATGGGCGTCCCGGTCATGGATGACAATGGGGAGGGATAAACTTCGGGCAAGATCCATCATTCGCTCAAAAACAATGACCTGCTTTTGTCGATCCGAATCATGGTGATAGTCCAAACCGATTTCACCGATAGCCTTAGGGTTCGTCTCCCGAGCTAATCGCTCGACTTCGGCCAGCTCCGCTTCCCCAAAACGGTCCACATCCGAAGGATGGGCCCCCACGGTATGAAAGACCCGCCCCGGATGGCGGGCGGCGATCTTCGCCGCCGCGGCGGAGGTTTTCTCGTCCGTACCAATCGTTACCATGATTTCCACACCGAATTCCTTGGCCTTTTGAAGGACCTGTTCCTCATCACCCGCGAGGCGCTCATCATCCAAATGGCAGTGGGAATCAATTAAATGAGCCACTACTTCTTCTCTTTTTCGATCCGCGGAAAGAGGGGATTCCCTTTCGCGATCTTTTGGCCCACGGGTATCTTTCCCCATTCTTCGGTCTCACGAAGGGGGTGATCGGCAACCTTATCAACGTATCCCAACTGGTTCCACATACTTTGAGCCGTAAAGGGCAGAAAGGGGGCGATGGATATTGCCGTTACCCTGAGGGATTCCATCAGGGAATAGAGGACGGTCGCCAATTTTTCTTTTCCGGCGTCCCCTTCCTTAGCGACCTTCCAAGGAGAGGTTTCCTCGATATATTTGTTGGAGCGTTTGATCAGATCCCAAGCCGAAGACAGGGTGGTATGAAATTCCAGTTGGTCCATGGTCATCCGCGCTTTGGCGGCATAAGCTTTCGCAATCGCGGCCATTTGGTTCTCAAGATCGCCTTGAGACCCGGGCTGGGGAACGGCCCCCTCAAAATACTTTTCCAGCATGGTCAGGCTTCGGCTCACGAGATTACCCAGGTCATTGGCCAAATCGCCGTTGAAACGTAGCGCGAACGCCTCATCGGTGTAATTCCCGTCCAATCCAAAAGCGATCTCCCTCAATAAATAATAACGAAGGGCATCCGGACCATAGGCGGCCACCAGCTCAAAAGGATCGACCACATTCCCCAAGCTCTTGGACATCTTCTTCCCGTCCTTGTTGATGTAACCTGTGCCAAAAACCTTTTTAGGGAGGGGGATCCCGGCGGCCCAAAGGGCGGTAGGCCAAATAGTCGTATGAAAACGCAGGATATCCTTGCCGATGATATGCACGTCCGCAGGCCAGAACCTTTTATAGTTGTCGCCATCCGGCCAGCCCAAGGCCGATAGATAATTGACCAAGGCATCGAACCAAACATAAATGGTCGTGGTCTCGGGCACGGGGGCTGGAATGCCCCACTTCACCGAAGATCGGGTGATGGAAACATCCGCCAATCCGGGCTTTATGAAATTATTGACCAACTCGTTCTTTCGGCTTTCCGGCTGGAGGAATTCCGGATGGTCGGCCAAATGCTTTTCGAGCTGTTTTTGGAAGGCCGACATCTTGAAAAAATAATTTTCTTCCGTGATGCGTTCCACAGTCCGGCCGCAATCGGGGCATGTTTTCGTTCCCCCGGGGCCGTCCTTGACTTCCGAGTCCAATAAGAATTTCTCATCGGGGAGGCAATACCACCCTTCATATTGTCCCTTGTAGATGAAACCGGCATCCATGACCTTCTTGAAGAATACCTGCGCGGCCTTTCGGTGGTCAGCCTCGGTGGTCCGTATGAACCGGTCATAGGTGATCCCTAGTTTGGCCCAGGCTTCTTTGAAACGTTCCACCACGCGATCGGCCAATTGTTGGGGTTCCAACCCTTCCTCCTGGGCGGTCTTCGCGATCTTTTGGCCGTGCTCGTCGGTTCCGGTCAGGAAAAAAACTTCATACCCGTCCATGCGCTTGAACCGGGCTAAGGCATCCGCGCCCACCGTGGAATAAGCGTGGCCGATATGCGGCACGTCGTTGACGTAGTAAATGGGCGTCGTGACGTAAAAAGTTTTCTTTTCATCAGGCATTGTTTGCTCCACGCTTAAATTTGGACCGAAAGCTCCATGAAAGATCGGTCTGAGATCCCACCCTTTTTGAATCCATCCCGCAGTTCCATGAATAAATGATCGAGTATCATCTTCGCGCTTAAGTTCATCGGGATCATATCCTGGTGTTTTTGCAGGCATTTCAAGACCGCAAAGGGTGGCAGGTTCCCCAACTTGGTTGGGATCTCTGCCCCTCCCGCCAAACGGCGGGACCAAAGGGCCAAATAAACCTGAATGGCCGCGGTGATCACTTCACCCTTGCGTTGGGTGGCCGTCAATTCCGCCTCACCCAAAAAATCAGGCTCCCATTGGTCATATTCGCTTCCCAGCGACAGCCAATCCTCGTCCGAGCCTTGGAGGACCCTGTCGAAATCTCCGCAAACTTTGTCCCTGAACTGGGCCCAATTTTCATCGTTCAATTTCAAGGCGAAGGTCAAGTTCCCGTTGGCTTCTTCGGAAGCCTTGAAAGCCTCGGGCTTTTTCCATCCATAATCCCTGACCAGGATTTCCTCCAACTTGCCCGCGGCAAGCGCGGGAAAACGCACGATGCGGCAGCGTGAAAGGACCGTTGGAAGGAAATCGCCTGTTTTTTCCGCCAGTAGGATCACCAAAGAGTTGGCCGGGGGTTCCTCAAGAGTTTTCAAAAGGACGTTCTGGGCTTCCATGTTCAAATCCTCGGCGTCGGGAATGACCGCTACATTGAAGGGCGCGGAAAAAGGGGCTCGGTTCAGTTTTTCGGACAGGCGTTTGGCCACATTGACCACAATGCCCTGCTTTTTTTTATCCTCGCTATCCTCGCTCCAAAAAAAATCACGATGGACCCAGAAAAGATCGGGGTGAGTCTTACTTAAAACCTGCCTGCAGGTGGCGCATCCCCCGCAATCCACACCTTCTTTGCAGAAAAGGCTTCGGACCAAAGCAAGGGCGTAGGTTTTCTTCCCCGTGCCTTCCGGACCCACCCAAAGGAAGGTTTGTAACCCCGGATGGTCCAAAAGGCCCTTCAAGAGTTTTTGAACCTCGGGCTGGGAGTTCAATTTTTCAAGTCTGGGAATGATGAATTCAGGCACGCTTTCCGCCTTTTTTCCGCAAAGGAAGCCGATCGATCAAACCCTCCAAGGTTGCCTGATAGGCGAATTCGCGGCTTTGGTTGGCGTCTATGACGATGAAACGGCTCCTTTCCTTTCGAGCCATGTCCAAAAAGACTTTTCGGACCCTTCGATGGAATTGGATCTTTTCCCTTTCCATCCGATCCTTGCCTTTTCCCCGCCCGAGGGCTCTCTTGAGTCCCGTTTCGGCCGGCAGATCGAAGAGGATCGTCAGATCCGGTTTCAACCCGCCTGTCGCGGCCCGGTTCAGGACATTCAAAAGCTTCAGATCGAAACCTCTCCCGCCTCCCTGGTAGGCCAAGGTCGAATCGGTGTAGCGGTCGCAGAGGACGATCTTCCCCTGCTTCAAGGCGGGCTCCACCACTTCCTTTACATGTTGGGCCCGGTCCGCCAAAAACAGGAACAATTCGGTCTCGGGCATCAGGTTATATTCCAATTTATTTAAGATCCAATGCCGCAATTGGGTGCTCAAACGGGAGCCGCCCGGTTCGCGGGTAAGGATATAGGGGATCCGGTATTCCTTTAGGACCTCGCCTAATAACTTGAGCTGGGTGGTCTTCCCCGAACCTTCGATTCCCTCAAAAGTGATGAACAAGCCTTTTTTCAATTTCTTTTCCCTTTTACAAAACTCATATGGCCTTCACTTCACCTATTTCAAAAACATACCCACCATAATCCGTATTCGGTCTTTTGCCCCCAGCCTCCGCGACGAGAACCGCCATTTGACCCCGGTGATAATGGGAATGGTTGACGACATGCACCAGGATATTTTGGACCGTTTGCTCGTACTTTTTGCCTTGTAAGTTCGGATAAACGATCTTTTCCTGGAGATCCTCCGGTTTTAACGCGATCAAATAAGTCTTCCATTTCATGTGGAGTTGGTCCAGTTTTTGACGGCATTCCTCGAGCGAATAGGGCGGGTTCGGGTTGTTATGGACGGTTAGGTCTTCCTTCATCAAACGGGCCAGCCAAACATCCCAAGCGAAAAGGTTGTGGGCCAGGATTTTCACCGCTTTCTCCGGCGGTTGGGCCATCTCGGAAAGGGCTTTTACGAACTTGTCATTCGCCCAATAGTCATACTCAAAATTCTTTTTAAATTGTTCGATCATACTTCCCTCCGGGTTGCTTAGTTTACCCCGAGGCGCCTGCTCACAAAACAAAAAAGCCCTGCCCCGCTCCGCTCATAGGGGAGTTTCCCCCTATGTACCCCCTCGAATCCCAAGGGAGCCGAGCCCCCTTGAACCCCGGGCCCGGAAAATAAAAAAGCCCTGCCCCCCTAAGGGAACAGGGCTTTGAACGACCTTGTTACTTGATCTCGACTTCGGCTCCGGAATCCTTGAACTTCGCGACGATCCCGTCGGCTTCGGCCTTGGAAACTCCCGACTTGATGGTCTTGGGGGCTCCATCGACCAGATCCTTGGCTTCTTTCAAGCCCAATCCGGTGACTTCCCGGACGACCTTGATGACGTTGATCTTCTTGGCGGCATCGACCGTCTTCAAATTCACGTCAAAAGCGGTCTTTTCTTCGGCGGCAGCGGCGGCTCCGGCTCCGCCACCAGCGGCAACGGCCACAGGGGCAGCGGCCGATACGCCGAACTTCGTCTCGAGAGCCTTCACGAGCTCGTTCAACTCCAGAACGCTCATGGTCTCGATCGCTGCGATAAACTCATCTTTCGTTAATGTAGGCATTTGAATCTTCCTCCAATAGGATTAAGTTGCGCCCCGCTTGAGCGGGACAGGGTGAATATTAAATTCAGGCGGTCTTGCCCTTCGCCTGAGCGACGGCGTCGAGGGCGTAAACCAATTTGCGAACGGGGCCGGCCAACACCTGGACGATACCCGAAATAGGCGACTTCATGCTGCCCAGGGCCTTCGCGATAAGGACCTCGCGGCTCGGCAAATTCGCCATAGCCTTGATGTCCTGAACCGTGATCTTGCGGCCATCCATCCAGCCGCCCTTAAGGGCCAACTTTTCGTGGTCCTTTGCGAATTTCGAGAGGACCCTCGCAGGAGCCACCGCATCTTCCATCGCCAAGGCGATGGCCGTGGGACCCGTCAAAAGATCATCCAGAACCGTGATATCGCATTTATTCAAGGCGATCCGGGCCAGATTGTTCTTCACGACATGGTATTCCACCTTGGCGTGAAAAAGTTTGGCGCGAAGATCCGTGACCTCTTCCACTGTCAGACCGGTATAACCGGTCACAACAGCCGATTTGGCCGATTGAACTCGCTTGGTGAAATCCTCCACCACTTGAACCTTTTCCGATTTAGGCTCACGCTTCTTTTGTTCTGTCAAAAATATCACCACCATTCTTTTATTTTTCAAACAAAGGGAAAAGGGTCGATTAAAAAGAAAAACCCCTCACCCGAAACGACCGGATGAAGGGTATTGGAATACTCTTGATCTTCCGGACCGTCTCGGCGGGCCATCATTAAGGCCTGGAGGTCGCCTGAGGCTCCCACCAAACCACCCGCTGTCTTTGACAATCTTTGTTACTAAAACGCCCCGTCCCGAAGGCCGGGGAGCGTTGGATCATATCACTTCGCCAATGTCTTTGTAAACTCCGCGGTATCCACCTTGATCCCGGGACCCATGCTGGAGGTCAAATGGGCCGAAATTAAATAGGTTCCCTTGGCGGAGGCCGGCTTCACGGAAACCAAGGTTTTAATCAGCGCCTGGGCGTTCTCAAGGATCTGTTTTTCCTCGAATTTGATCTTCCCAACCCCGGCGTGACAGATCCCCTGGTCGTCCACGCGGTATTCGATCTTACCCGCCTTGATCTCCTTGACCGCTTGGGCCACATTCGCCGTGACCGTGCCGGCTTTGGGATTGGGCATCAATCCCTTCGGGCCGAGGACTTTCCCCAACTTACCCGTTTCGCGCATGATATCGGGTGTCGCCACGAGGACGTCGAAATCCAGGAACCCTCCGGCGATCTTTTCGATCAATTCGGTATCTCCGGCGAAATCCGCGCCGGCGGCCTCGGCTTCTTTGATCTTCTCGCCCTTGGCCAAGACGGCGACCTTCAAGGTTTTACCCGTACCATGAGGCAAGGAAACGGTTCCGCGGACCTGTTGATCGGCCTTTTTAGGATCGACCCCGAGCTTGATATGAAGCTCGACGGTTTCATTGAATTTTGCGGGCGCCGCTTTTTTGAGGAGACCTACCGCTTCAGTGAGAACGTAAGACTTGGCCTTATCGACCAGCGCTACGTTTTTAACATGCCTTTTGCTTGCCTTCTTCGCCATTTCATACCTCCCGTGGTTCGAACGCCTCATCTTTTAAGATGAAGCTCCCACAGTTATTTTTTACAGCTCCCAAAAGAAACCCGAAGGTTACTTTTGAATTTCGATTCCCATGCTGCGGGCCGTACCCTCGACCATGCGGACGGCCGAATCCAGCTTTTGCGCGTTCAAGTCCGGCATTTTGGTCTTGGCGATTTCCTCGACCTGCTTGGCCGTGACCTTCGCGACTTTTTGCTTATTGGGCACCGGCGATCCCTTGGCCAATCCGGCCGCTTTCAACAACAACACTGAGGCTGGCGGCGTCTTGGTGATGAAAGTGAATGACCGGTCCTTATAGATCGAGATGACGACCGGGATGATAAGCCCATCCTGTTTTTGGGTGGCCGCGTTGAATTGCTTGCAGAACTCCATGATATTGACCCCATGCTGGCCCAAGGCCGGACCCACGGGGGGAGCCGGATTCGCTTTGCCAGCGGGGATTTGCAACTTCACCATCGCGCTTAATTCTTTTGCCATGACCTTTTCCTTCTTCCTTCTACTCGCTTATCAGCAAGCTATTCTTTTTCGATTTGATGGAATTCAAGCTCCACCGGCGTTTGACGACCAAAGATCGTCACCATCACCTTCACCCTCTCGCGTTCAGGGTTGATCTCTTCGACCGATCCGGAGAAATTCGCGAACGGACCGTCCATCACCTTCACCAAATCGCCCTTTTCGAACTGGCTTTTGAGGGCCCGGCGTTCCCGGCGTTTACCGATGTGCTCCAAGATCGCCGTGACTTCCTCATCAGGAAGCGGAATCGGCTTATTGCCCGAACCCACGAAACTGGTCACCTTCGGGGTATTACGCACGACCGACCAGGAATTCTCGTCCATATCCATTTCGACCAGGATGTACCCGGGGAAAAACTTTTTGTTCGTAACGCGTTTTTTGCCGGCGCGGGTCTCGGTCACTTCCTCCGAGGGGATCAGTATCTGGAAGATTTTATCCTCCATCTTCATGCTCTTAATCCGGTTTTCCAGGTTAGTCTTCACCTTGGCCTCATATCCGGAATAAGTATTGATCACGTACCAGCGCTTGGACATTTGCAAGAATCCCTCTCTTTGTTTACTTAAAAATCTTATCCATCAAATTGTGAACACCCATGATCCCGAAGTCATAAACCGCCAAAACGGTCATGAGGAACAAAATGGTCACGCAAACCACGGCGGTCGAACCCTTGATCTCATCCCATGTGGGCCAGGATATTTTTTTAAACTCCGATTTCGCCTCGGCGAAAAAAGCCTTTAAGTTGTCGAACATTCCTCACCTTTTAACGGTTTGGTCGGGCGGCTAAATCCCCCGCCCGCTCCATAGATTCACATTGCTGGCAGGGCAGGCAGGATTCGAACCTGCAACGCGCGGTTTTGGAGACCGCCGCTCTACCATTAGAGCTACTGCCCTAAGAAGTTTTCGGCCTATTTGGTTTCCTTATGCAAGGTATGCTTGCGGCACCAGCGGCAGTACTTCTTGACTTCTATTTTTTCCGGAGTCTTCCTCTTGTCCCGCGTCTTGTTATAGTTGCGGCGCTTGCACTCCGAGCAAGCCAAAGTAATTTGCTCACGCATGGGTGTTTATTCCTTCGTTCCTTATTATTCGATGATCTGGGTCACGACGCCGGCGCCCACCGTGTGGCCGCCTTCGCGAATCGCGAACCTCAGCTCTTTTTCCATCGCTACCGGGACGATCAACTCGATATCCATCGTGATATTATCCCCCGGCATGCACATCTCCACCCCTTGCGGCAGATTCACCGATCCCGTCACATCCGTCGTCCTGAAAAAGAACTGCGGCTTGTACCCGTTGAAAAACGGGGTGTGCCGCCCGCCTTCCTCTTTCGTCAACACGTACACTTCTCCCTTGAACTTCTTGTGCGGATTGATGCTTTTGGGCTTCGCCAACACTTGACCGCGTTCGATATCCTTCTTGTCCACTCCGCGGAGCAAGGCGCCGATATTGTCTCCCGCCTGCGCGTCATCCAGCAATTTCCGGAACATTTCCACACCCGTCACCACTGTCTCTCGGGTCGGCTTGATTCCCACGATCTCCACCGTATCGCCCACCTTCACACGTCCGCGTTCCACGCGGCCTGTCGCCACGGTCCCACGGCCGGTGATCAAGAACACGTCCTCCACCGCCATCAGGAAGTCCTTATCCACATCGCGTTTGGGTTCCGGAATATAAGCGTCCACCGCGTCCATCAGCTGGAAGATGGCCTTTTCCCCGATATCGCTCGTGTCGCCTTCCAGGGCCTTCGTCGCCGATCCCTTGATCACAGGCGTCTTGTCCCCCGGAAATCCGTATTTCGTCAGCAGGTCGCGCACTTCCACTTCCACCAATTCCAACAATTCCTTATCGTCCACCATGTCGCACTTGTTCAAGAAAACCACGATATAAGGAACGCCCACTTGGCGGGCCAACAGGATGTGTTCCCGCGTCTGAGGCATCGGCCCATCGGCCGCGGACACCACCAGGATCGCTCCGTCCATCTGCGCCGCTCCCGTCACCATGTTCTTGATATAGTCCGCATGGCCCGGGCAGTCCACGTGCGCGTAATGTCTCTTCTCCGTCTGGTACTCCACGTGCGAGGTATTGATCGTGACTCCGCGTTCCCTCTCTTCGGGCGCGTTATCGATATCCGCATATCCCTTCGCTGTCGCCCAACCCTTCTTCGACAAAACCGTCGTGATCGCCGCCGTCAGCGTCGTCTTCCCATGGTCAACGTGCCCGATCGTCCCAATATTCACGTGCGGCTTGCTGCGTACGAATTTCTCTTTTGACATAGACACGCCTCCCCTTACACCCTATCCAGGGTGTTAAAATTGATCAGCCTTTAACTTTCGCAATAATTTCTTGTTGGATCGTCCGAGGTGTTTCTTCGTAATGCGCGAATTGCATCGTATAGGTTGCTCGACCTTGGGTCATGGACCTCAAATTCGTTGAATAGCCGAACATTTCGGACAAAGGAACTTTCGAGCGAATGATCTGGGCCGTTCCGCGCAACTCCATTCCCTCAATTTTTCCACGTTTAGATTGAAGATCGCCCATTACCGGACCCATAAAATCATCGGGGGTGACCACTTCGACATCCATGACGGGCTCCAAAATGATGGGGTCCGCGCTCCTCATGGCGTCTTTGAACGCCATCGAAGCTGCGATTTTGAAGGCCATTTCATTTGAATCGACATCGTGGTAAGAACCATCGGTTAAGGTGACTTTAAAATCAACGACCTGGTAACCAGCCAAGACACCAGAATCTTTCGCTTCCATAATCCCTTTTTCAACGGCAGGGATATATTCCCGAGGAACCGTACCACCCTTCACGGCGTCAACAAATTCAATGCCCTTTCCGGGCGCTTGAGGTTCCATCGTGATATAAACATGGCCATATTGACCGCGACCACCCGTTTGCCGGATATACTTTCCCTCCGCTTCAACGGTTTTTCGAATCGTTTCGCGATAAGCCACTTGGGGTTTACCAACATTGGCTTGAACATTAAATTCCCGCATCATACGGTCTACGATGATTTCCAAATGTAATTCACCCATGCCCGAAATAATGGTTTGTCCGGTTTCCTCGTCCCCTTTGACCCGGAACGAGGGGTCTTCTTCCGCCAATTTGCTTAGAGCTAATCCCATTTTTTCTTGGTCGACTTTCGTCTTAGGCTCAATGGCCACCGAGATGACCGGTTCCGGAAATACCATTTTTTCAAGAATAATCGGTTTGTCTTCAAGACAAAGCGTATCCCCCGTCGTAATGGTTTTGATCCCAACAGTAGCCGCTATATCACCGGCATGAACTTCCTTAATTTCTTCCCTTTTGTTCGCATGCATTTGTAGAAGACGTCCAATACGTTCGCGACTTCCCTTAGTGGAATTGTAAACATAGGAGCCAACCGACAGGGATCCGGAATAAACACGGAAGTAGACCAATTTTCCAACATGCGGATCGGTCATGATTTTGAAAGCCAAGGCCGAAAAAGGAGCCTCGTCATTAGCCTCTCGAGTCTCTTCTTCATTCGTATCCGCGTTATGACCCTTGACCGCAGGGATGTCGATAGGCGAAGGAAGGTAATTGATGACGGCATCCAGAAGAGGTTGAACACCTTTGTTTTTAAAGGCGGATCCACAAAAAACGGGATTGAATTTGTTTGAAATGGTCCCTTTGCGAATACAGGCTTGGAGTTCTTCAGCGGTAATTTCTTTTCCATCAAGATATTTTTGCATGACATTGTCGTCAAATTCAGCGACAGCTTCCACGAGTTCCTTATGATATGAATCGGCCATTTCCTTCATATCGGCCGGAATTTCCTCGATCTCGAATTTAGCGCCGAGAGAGTCGTCCAACCAGCGGTAACGCTTCATTTCAACCAAGTGGATGATACCGTCGAATTTATCCTCAGCCCCCACCGGCAAAACCACCGTATGGGCGTTTGCACCTAACCGCTTGCGCATTTGATCGATCGCGGCAAAATAATCAGCACCGATCCGATCCATTTTGTTAACGAAAGCGATTCGCGGTACGCCGTAATTGGTCGCTTGGCGCCAAACGGTTTCCGATTGAGGCTCCACTCCCTCCACGGCTCCAAAAACACCAATGGCTCCATCCAAAACACGCAACGACCGTTCAACCTCGATGGTGAAATCGACGTGACCCGGCGTATCGATGATATTAATCCTATTATTTTTCCAAAAACAAGTTGTCGCGGCCGAAGTGATGGTAATTCCGCGTTCTTGCTCTTGGGGCATCCAGTCCATGGTAGCGGCGCCATCATGGACTTCCCCAATTTTATGAGTACGTCCAGTGTAGAAAAGAATACGCTCGGTAAGCGTGGTCTTCCCAGCATCAATATGCGCCATGATGCCGATATTCCTTGTTTTCGCTAAAGATATTTGTCGCTGTCCCAATTTAAACCCTCAATTACCAACGATAGTGGGCAAAAGCCTGATTGGCTTCGGCCATTTTGTGCGTATCTTCTTTTTTCTTGATTGCGGTCCCCTGATTTTTAAAGGCATCCGTAAGTTCCGCCGCCAGTTTTTCAGCGATTGTCTTTTCTTTACGCGCCCGGGCTGCGGTCAAAAGCCAGCGTATGGCCAACGAAGTGCGCCGTTCGGGTCGAATTTCCACGGGAACTTGATAGGTCGCCCCGCCCACTCGACGGGATTTAACCTCCAAGGCCGGTTTGACATTTTCTATGGCCGTTTTGAAAACATTCAGGGCACCCTCGCCATGCTTTTCACCCAAAACATCCAACGCATCATAAAAGCTTCGAGTAGCGACCATTTTTTGGCCGTCATACATCATGGAATTAATGAACTTAGTAACCAATTTATTGTTATAGCGGGAATCCGAAAGGACTTCGCGCTTTGCCGCAACTTTTCGACGAGGCATTGATTACTCCTTAACCTTTGGGGCGGCTTCTTTTTTGGGCCGCTTCATTCCGTATTTAGAACGTCCTTGTTTACGATCAGCAACTCCCGCGGCGTCAAGTGCGCCACGAATAATATGGTACCGAACACCCGGAAGATCCTTCACGCGACCACCGCGGATCAGAACAATCGAATGCTCCTGAAGATTGTGCCCCACTCCAGGTATGTAACAGGTCACTTCCATTCCATTGGTTAAACGAACACGGGCGATTTTACGAAGGGCCGAGTTCGGCTTCTTAGGCGTCATGGTCGCCACTTTCACACAAACCCCCCGCTTTTGCGGGCAAGCCTTAAGGGCCGGCGACTTGGTTTTACGCTTGCTTTTATCACGTCCCGAACGAACCAACTGATTAAGCGTCGGCAAAGATATCCTCCAGGAAACCCCAAAAATAAAAAAGGCAAAGACAGTGAGCTCCGTCTTTGCCAAGTGAATATTCCACCACTAACCCCAGACCCTTTCGAAGGGTCCAAGGGGGAATCTTCAAGCAAATCCCTCCTCTAGCTCACCATTTTTCGGGTTAAAAACCCCAAAAAAGGAGGATTTTCTCAAACACTGCATACAGCCCGGCTCAAACGCGGACGGGTAGGCTACCAAAAGGCCTAAGCCTGGTCAAGGCTTTTTTTATCGGAAATACTCTCTTCCTTCAAATCAACAACATCGTCCAATTCGGCAGAAGGCTGAGCGGTTATTCCAACCGGAAGTTCTTCTTCGGGCTCATCAACCTTGATTTTAACTCCGCGATAAAACTGGCTTCCCGTGCCCGCCGGGATCAAATGACCCATAATGACGTTCTCTTTTAAGCCCCGTAAATCATCGATTTTCCCAGAAACGGCGGCTTCCGTTAATACTTTAGTGGTTTCCTGGAAGCTGGCGGCCGATATGAAACTTTCGGTTCCTAAGGAGGCCTTCGTTATCCCAAGCAAAATAGGATGGGCGTTGGCGGTCTTTCCGTCCTTTTCCGACACCCGTTCATTTTCTTTCTTGAATTTCGATTTATCCACTTGCTGCTTGGGCAGAAATTCAGTGTCACCCGGGTCTTGAACAACCACTTTTCGCATCATCTGGCGAATGATCACTTCGATGTGCTTGTCATTAATCTTAACCCCTTGCAACCGGTAGACTTCTTGAACTTTGCTCAAAAGGTATTCTTGAACGACCGCATCACCCTGCACTTCCAAGATATCGTGCGGATCAACCGGGCCATCCGTCAAAGCGTCGCCCGGACGAACAAAGTCCCCCTCATGAATATTCAAATGTTTGCCGTAAGGAATGGCATATTCCTCTTCAATGCTCTTCTTGCCTTCTGTATTTGTGACGATAACTTTCTGGTAGCCCTTTGAAGCCGACCCAAAAGCCACGGTCCCGCTGATCTTCGCAATAACAGCGTTTCCTTTAGGACGACGAGCCTCAAAAAGCTCGGCGACCCTGGGCAAACCGCCTGTAATGTCACGGGTTTTTGAGATCTCTCGCGGAATCTTGGAGAGAATATCTCCCGCCATTATCTTATCCCCGTCCATAACGTTGATGAGCGATCCCGTCGGCAGACGGTAGCTCTTAATAGCCTCGCCTGTTTCAGGATTCATGATCACACAACGCGGCGAAAGATTTTCATCCTTGTACTCGATGACAGCGCGTTCTTTCAACCCTGTCGAGGAGTCTATTTCCTCGCGAACTGTCACGCCCCGAATGACGTCTTGGAGTTTTACGATGCCTGAAACTTCGGTGAAGATGGGGACTTTGTATAGATCCCAGTGGGCCAAGAGTTGCCCTTCTTTCACGACGGCATCTTCGCGAACTTTCAAGGTCGATCCGAAAGGAACCACATAATTTTCCATGGCCCTTCCCTTTTCATCATAAACCGAAATTTCACCATTACGGTTCAAAACGATCAATTCTTTGTTTCGATTCTCGACCAACTTCAAGTTATGAAATTTAACAATCCCGTTTTTGTTTGATTCGATTTTCGATTGCTCAAGAGCGCGGCTGGCGGCACCACCCACGTGGAACGTCCGAAGTGTAAGCTGAGTACCCGGTTCCCCGATGGATTGGGCTGCGATAATGCCGACCGCTTCACCGATCTGGACCAATTTACCATTGGACATATTCACGCCATAACATTTAGCGCAAACACCTCTTTCCAATTCGCAAGTCAAGACGGACCGAACTCGGATCTGTTCAATACCAGCTTCTTCCAGTTTTTCGGCAATCGGCTCGGTGATGATCTGACCGCCTTTTACGATGACCTCGGAAGTAAGCAGATTCGCCACATTATCCACGGCCACGCGACCGCCGATGCGATCTTTCAAGGGCTCAATGATCTCGATACCCTCTTTGATCGCCGAAACGCGGATACCATTGACCGTTCCGCAATCTTCCGCGTTAATGATGACTTCTTGGGAAACGTCCACCAAACGACGGGTCAAGTAACCGGCGTCAGCGGTCTTCAAAGCGGTATCCGCCAAACCTTTGCGGGCGCCGTGAGTTGAGATGAAATATTCCAACACCGTCAACCCTTCACGGAAATTAGCGGTAATAGGAGATTCGATAATCTCACCAATCGAACCCGTGATTTTTTGAAGCGGCTTGGCCATGAGACCCCGCATCCCGGCCAACTGGCGAATCTGCATTTTAGACCCGCGGGCTCCAGAGTCGGCCATCATGTAGATGGGATTGAATCCAAAATGGTCTTGCTTCAGATTCTCGAACATGACCTCGGCGATTTCATCCGTCGTATGGGTCCAAATATCGATGACTTTGTTGTAACGCTCCCCACCGGTGATAATACCCTTTTTATATTGGTTTTCGATCTCGGCGACTTCCTTGTAAGACCGCTTCAAAATTTCAGGTTTATCCTTGGGGATAAGCATGTCGTCGATAGAAACCGTGATCCCAGCTTGGGTCGCGAACTTAAATCCGAGTTCCTTGACGTCATCCAATAACTTGACCGTCACATCTTGCCCAAGTTTTTCATAGCACAAGGCCACCAAATCCCCTAATTCCTTTTTCGTCATCACGCGATTGACATAGGGAAGTTCCGCGGGGATGACTTGGTTGAACAAAACCCGGCCAACGGTCGTTTCAACGAGCTTTCCATTGCGTCGAACCTTGATACGGGCATGCTTTCCGACCTGTTTGGATTCAAATGCAATAATGACCTCTTGGGCGCTGGAGAACACCTTACCTTCGCCCTTGT
>Ga0070741_10012489_pt1 | contig 15332 bp, 11 predicted proteins | sample Coa_R1_4_FD_66440 | JGI IMG/M metagenome (GOLD analysis project Ga0070741, IMG submission 66440) | Surface soil microbial communities from Centralia Pennsylvania, which are recovering from an underground coalmine fire - Coalmine... | ecosystem: Environmental > Terrestrial > Soil > Unclassified ... | reverse complement strand
CATCCCGATGGAAGACGTCATGGAGATCAAGTCCGGCAAGAAGCAGGTGGTCCAGCGCAAGGTGTTCCCCGGCTACCTGCTCGTGAAGATGATCTACGACAACGACTCCTGGTACGTCGTACGCAACACGCCCGGCGTCACCGGGTTCGTGGCGGCCGGGACGGGGAGCAAGCCGACCCCGCTTTCCCGCCGCGAGGTCGAGAAGATCCTCGCGGTCAAGAAGGAGGAAGCCAAGCCCCAGTTCCGGCTGGGGTTCGCGGTGGACGACGTGGTTCGGATCATCTCCGGTCCATTCGCGGACTTCACCGGCACGATCAGCGAGATCAACGTCGACCAGAGCAAGCTCAAGGTCCTGGTCAGCATCTTCGACCGCGAAACCCCGGTGGAGCTCGGCTTCGACCAGGTGGCCAAGGTCTGACCCACGGCGCGGGAGGCCCGAGAGGCCGTTTGCACCGCAGGAGGTGAACGCACGAAATGGCCAAGAAGAAGGTTCTCGCGGTCGTCAAGCTGCAGATTCGAGCCGGCCAGGCGACGCCCGCCCCGCCGGTCGGGACCGCCCTCGGGCAGCACGGCGTGAACATCATGGAGTTCTGCCGCCAGTACAACGAGCGGACCCAGCAGCTCGCCGGCCAGGTGATCCCGGTCGAGCTCACGATCTACGAGGATCGCTCCTTCACCTTCGTGACCAAGCAGCCGCCGGCGGCCGAGCTCATCAAGCAGGCGGCCGGGCTGGAGAAGGGGTCGGGGGAGCCCAACCGGAGCAAGGTCGGCAGGATCACGCGAGAGCAGCTCCGCAAGATCGCGGAGCAGAAGATGACCGACCTGAACGCCAACGACGTCGAGGCGGCCATGCAGATCGTGGCCGGGACGGCCCGGAGCATGGGCGTGGAGGTGGGCGCATGACCGGTAAGCGGTACGCGCAGGCGCTCGAGCTGCTCGAGCCCGAACGGGAGTACCCGCCGGGCGAGGCCATCCGTCTGCTGAAGCGCTTTCCCGAGGCCAAGTTCGACGAGACCGTCGAGGTGGCGTTCCGCCTCGGCGTTGACCCGCGCAAGGCGGACCAGATGGTCCGGGGCACGGTGACCCTCCCGCACGGGACCGGCAGGACCGTCCGGGTGGCGGCGTTCGCGACCGGGGAGAAGGCCCGAGAGGCCAAGGAGGCCGGCGCCGATGTGGTGGGCGGTGACGACCTCGTGGAGGAGGTGCTGAAGGGCAACATCGAGTTCGATGCGGCCGTCGCGACCCCCGACATGATGGCCTCGGTGGGAAAGGCCGGTCGCGTGCTCGGCCCCAGGGGCCTGATGCCGAACCCGAAGGCCGGAACCGTGACGTTCGACATCGGCAAGGCCGTCCAGGACATCAAGGGCGGCAAGCTCGAGTACAAGGTCGACCGGACGGGCAACCTCCACCTCGTCATCGGGAAGCGTTCGTTCGACGAGCAGAAGCTGATTGAGAACTACCTTGCCGTGGTCGACGAGGTGCTTCGAGCCAAGCCGTCGGCCGCGAAGGGCAGGTACGTGAGGAGCCTGACGATCGCGACCACGATGGGGCCCGGAATCGCGATCGACACGAACCGCCTCAAGGAGACCGAGGGGCAGTCGGTCGGCGTGTGAGTCACCCGCCCGCAAGATCTCGCGCAGGAAGGGCCGGTCGCGCATGGTCTCGAACTCCTCCACGGTGTAGCAGCCGGCGCCGGTAGGCGGCCCGCTCGCCTAGCCCGAGCGCGTTGTTGCCGGTCCTCGCTCACGGTACCCTTTCTGCGCCGCAGACAGCAGGGGCGCTGCACGATCCGGCCACGCCGGTACCTGCCGAGGCCAAGGGATACGCGTCGGTGACGCGCCTCCGCGTTCGTCTGCGGAGGCGTTTTCGTTTGTCAGGAGGCGCGATGCCGAACGCCGGGAAGATCGGGAAGGTCGCGACGCTCAAGGAGCGCATCGCGGGATCGCAGGCGCTGCTGCTCACCGAGTACCGCGGGCTGAGCGTGCGCGACACCACCGAGCTCCGCCGCTCGCTCTCCGACGCCGCCACGTTCTCGGTGGTCAAGAACACGCTGATGAAGCGCGCCGCCGACGAGGCCGGCGTCCGGGAGCTCGAGGATCTGCTGCAGGGCCCCACCGCCGTGGCGTTCGTCGCGGGCGACCCGGTCACCGCCGCCAAGCGGGTGGTGGAGGCGGCCCGCAGGTTCCCCACGCTGGTCCTCAAGGGGGCCTTCGTCGAGGGCAGGGTGCTCTCGGCGGATCAGGCGAGGGCGCTGGCCGACCTGGAATCAAGGGAGGTCATGCTCTCCAGGGTGGCCGGGATGCTGAAGTCCGAGATGGCGCGAGCGGCCGCGATGTTCCAGGCCCTGCAGAGCCGGTTCCTCGGCCTGCTGGAGGCGTACAAGGAAAAGGTGGGCGTGGAAGGAGAGGAGTAGGAGATGGCGACCAAGAAGCTGGAGACCGACGAGCTCCTCGAGCAGTTCAAGGAGATGACCCTCCTGGAGCTCTCGGAGTTCATCAAGAAGTTCGAGGAGACCTTCGACGTGAAGGCCGCGGCCGCCGCCCCGGTCATGATGGCCGCCCCGGGCGCCGCCCCGGCGGCGGCAGGCGAGGAGGCGGAGGAGCAGACGGAGTTCGACGTCATCCTCACGTCGGTGGGCGACAAGAAGATCCAGGTCATCAAGGAGGTTCGTGCCCTGACCAGCCTCGGCCTGAAGGAGGCCAAGGACCTCGTGGACGGCGCCCCCAAGCCCGTCCTGGAGAAGGTCAACAAGGAGACCGCCGAGAAGGCGCGAGAGCAGCTCGAGGCGGCGGGCGCCACCGTCGAGGTGAAGTAGGCCGAACGGCCGAATTTCCCGGGCGAAGGTGCTGGTCACGGCCTCGGCGGGTCGTTCGACCGCTCCCCTTCTTCCGGGCGCGCTGCTATGCTCCCGGAGGCGTTCCGCCACCGGTCAACGTCGCGAGGGGGAGCCAAGGGGGCGCAGGCGCATGAAGGACGAGAAGACGTTCGGGCAACGACTCCGCGAGACGCGGATCCGGGCGGGGTTGTCTCAGTCCGACCTGGAGGAGATCTCGGGGATCCCCAAGGCTCGGCTTTCGCGGTACGAGAACGGGCACGTGGCCCCGTCGATTCAGACGTTGGAGCGCCTGGCGAAGGCGCTCGGCGTCTCGGAGGCGTCCCTGCTGGGGGACGAGCGGGCCCTGCTGGAGGCGTTCTTCCAGGTTCTCAGCGACCGGGGGGTCCGGATCACGTCTGCCGAGCAGGCGAGCAAGCTCGCCAACGCGGTGGCCGACCTCTACTTCTCCCTGCTCGGAGCCGGTGGCGGGAATGCCCTGCCCCCCGGCGTCGTCGATGACGTGAGCGTCCCCTCGCTCGCTGCCACGGCCGAGTGGCGGCCGGCCGACTGACTGCCGCGAGGGTGGCCGGGTTGACCGGAGCACCGGCAGGCAGTACGCTTCGAGCGGCCTGACCAGGGGCTGGCCATCCCTGTTGACTCTGCGTGCGTCCGCGCGTAGACTACTCGTTTGCCGTGCCGTCGTCTGCGTGCCCAGCTTCCACGCGTGTCTATTTCCCTAGGGGGGATAGTTCTTGCCTGAGTCGCTCGTCCCTGTGCGCGACCGTGTCAGCTTCGCCAAGCTCGAGGAGGTCCTGCCGCTCCCGGACCTCGTCGGGATCCAGCGGGTCTCCTTCCAGTGGCTCCTCGATGAGGGCCTGAAGGAGGTCCTCGAGGAAGTCTCTCCGATCGAGGACTTCACCGAGCAGTTCCAGCTCCACTTTGGAAAGCACCACTTCAAGGACATCAAGTACTCCGAAGAGGAGTGCAAGGACAAGGACCAGACGTTCTCCGCCCCTCTCTTCGTCGAGGCCATGTTCGTGAACAAGGCCACCGGCGAGATCAAGGAGCAGGAGGTCTTCATGGGCGACTTCCCCATGATGACCGAGCGCGGGACCTTCATCATCAACGGAACCGAGCGGGTCGTCGTCTCCCAGCTCGTTCGCTCCCCGGGCGTGTACTTCAGCAAGGAGATCGACAAGACCTCCGACCGCGACGTCTACGTGGCCAAGGTCATCCCCTCCCGAGGCGCGTGGCTCGAGTTCGACGTCGACAAGAAGGACACGGTCGGGGTCCGGATCGACCGCAAGCGTCGCCAGAGCGTGACGGTCCTGCTCAAGGCGTTGGGCTGGAGCGAGGAGGAGATCCTGCAGCTGTTCGACGAGGCCGACTCCATCAGGAACACCCTGGAGAAGGACCACGTCACGACCCCCGAGGAGGCGCTGGAGGACATCTACCGCAAGCTGCGCCCGGGAGAGCCTCCGACGGCGGAGTCCGCCCGCACGCTGCTCGAGAACCTGTTCTTCAACCACAAGCGGTACGACCTGGCGCGCGTGGGCCGGTACAAGGTCAACAAGAAGCTCGAGGCGGCCGACGGGGTCCTGCTCGCGCAGCTCAAGGCACGGGCCAAGGCCATGGCGGAGCTGGACAACCCCGACAAGAAGGGCTGGGACCAGCCGCGGTTCCGGGTCTTCGCCGAGCTCCAAAAGGACGAGCAGGGCGAGGGGGGGCCCAAGTACAAGGGCATCCTCACCTACGAGGACATCCTCAAGACCGTGCGCTACCTCGTGAAGCTCCACGCCGGCGAGGAGGGGTACGAGGCCGACGACATCGACCACTTTGGAAACCGGCGGCTCCGGAGCGTCGGGGAGTTGATCCAGAACCAGATGCGGATCGGCCTGTCCCGGATGGAGCGCGTGGTTCGCGAGCGCATGACCACCCAGGACGTCGAGGCGATCACGCCGCAGACGTTGATCAACATTCGGCCGGTCGTGGCCGCCATCAAGGAGTTCTTCGGGACGAGCCAGCTCTCGCAGTTCATGGACCAGACGAACCCGCTGGCGGGGCTCACCCACAAGCGACGCCTGAACGCGCTCGGCCCGGGGGGCCTGTCCCGGGAGCGTGCCGGATTCGAGGTCCGCGACGTGCACCCCTCCCACTACGGTCGGATGTGCCCGATCGAGACGCCGGAGGGGCCGAACATCGGGCTGATCGGCTCGCTCTCCACCTACGGCCGGATCAACGAGTTCGGTTTCATCGAGACCCCGTACCGGCGCGTGGTGAACGGCAAGGTCACCGACAAGATCGACTACCTGTCGGCCGACGAGGAGGACAGGCACGTCATCGCGCAGGCCAACGAGCCCACCGACAAGGACGGCAACTTCCTGAACCCGACCGTCTTGTGCCGCCGCAAGGGCGGCGAGGTCGACCAGGTGCCGCCCGCGGAGGTCGATTACATGGACGTGTCGCCCAAGCAGATCATCTCGGTGGCGGCCGCCCTGATCCCGTTCCTGGAGCACGACGACGCCAACCGCGCCCTGATGGGCGCCAACATGCAGCGGCAGGCGGTGCCTCTCCTCCGCTCGGAGGCCCCGCTGGTGGGAACCGGTGTGGAGTTCCGCGCAGCGGTCGATGCCGGCGACGTGGTGCTCGCGGAGGAGGCCGGTGTGGTCGAGGAGGTCTCGGCCGACGAGGTGGTCGTCCGCGAGCGGACCGGAACCCTGCGCACCTACACCCTGCAGAAGTACCGCCGGTCCAACCAGGGCACGTGCATGAACCAGAAGCCGTTCGTCCGGGCGGGGGACCGGGTCGTGAAGGGCCAGGTCATCGCCGACGGGCCGTCGACCGAGGCGGGCGAGCTGGCGCTCGGCAAGAACCTGATCGTGGCCTACATGCCCTGGGAGGGCTACAACTACGAGGACGCGATCATCATCTCGGAGCGCCTCGTCAAGGACGACGTCCTCACTTCGATCCACATCGAGGAGCACGAGGTCGACGCGCGCGACACCAAGCTCGGCGCCGAGGAGATCACCCGCGATATCCCGAACGTGTCCGAGGAGATCCTCAAGGACCTCGACGAGCGGGGGATCGTCCGAATCGGGGCCGAGGTCAACACCGGCGACTACCTCGTCGGCAAGGTGACGCCCAAGGGCGAGACCGAGCTCACCCCGGAGGAGCGCTTGCTCCGGGCGATCTTCGGCGAGAAGGCGCGCGAGGTCCGTGACACGTCGCTCAAGGTCCCGCACGGCGAGTCGGGCAAGGTCATCGGCGTTCGGGTCTTCAGCCGCGAGGAGGGCGACGAGCTGCCCCCTGGCGTCAACCAGCTCGTGCGCGTGTACGTGGCCCAGAAGCGCAAGATCTCCGACGGGGACAAGCTCGCCGGGCGGCACGGGAACAAGGGCGTCATCTCGACGATCCTGCCGGAGGAGGACATGCCGTTCCTCGCGGACGGGACGCCGGTGGACATCATTTTGAACCCCCTCGGCGTGCCGAGCCGGATGAACCTCGGGCAGGTCCTCGAGGCCCACCTGGGGTGGGCCGGGCTGGTGGGCTTCACCAAGGACGGGCGGGACCTCCCCGGCCCGGTCCACGTGGCGACCCCGGTCTTCGACGGGGCTCGGGAGTGGGAGATCCTGGACGCGATCAGGAACTCGCACCCCAATCGGGACGGTGTCAGGCTGGTCGACGAGGTCGGCAAGGCGACCCTGTTCGACGGTCGCACGGGCGAGCCGTACGAGGAGCCGGTGACCGTGGGCGTCGCCTACATCATGAAGCTGCTCCACCTGGTGGACGACAAGATCCACGCGCGGTCGACCGGTCCGTATTCGATGATCACCCAGCAACCGCTGGGCGGGAAGGCGCAGTTCGGCGGGCAGCGGTTCGGGGAGATGGAGGTGTGGGCGCTCGAGGCGTACGGAGCCGCGTACGCGCTCCAGGAGCTGCTCACGATCAAGTCCGACGACGTCCTGGGCCGGGTCAAGGTCTACGAGGCCATCGTGAAGGGCGAGAACATCCCGGAGCCCGGGATCCCCGAGTCCTTCAAGGTCCTGATCAAGGAGATGCAGTCCCTGTGCCTGAACGTCGAGGTCCGCTCGGCCGAGGGCGAGGAGATCGAGCTCAAGGAGACCGACGAGGACGTGTTCCGGGCGGCCGAGGAGCTCGGGATCGACCTGTCGAGGCGCGAGCCGGCGGGGGCGGACTTCGATTGAGCGAGCCGGCCGGGAATGACGGAGCATTGAACCTGAGGCGGGAGAGCGAGCGCGAGGAGGCGAGCGCCTAAGTGCTGGACGTCAACTACTTCGACGAGATCCGGATCGGGCTGGCGACGGCGGACCAGATCCGTGCCTGGTCGAACGGCGAGGTGAAGAAGCCCGAGACGATCAACTACCGGACCCTGAAGCCGGAGAAGGACGGGCTCTTCTGCGAGCGTATCTTCGGTCCCACCCGGGACTGGGAGTGCCACTGCGGCAAGTACAAGCGGGTTCGGTTCAAGGGGATCATCTGCGAGCGCTGCGGGGTCGAGATCACCCGCAGCAAGGTCCGTCGCGACCGGATGGGGCACATCGAGCTCGCGGCCCCCGTCACGCACATCTGGTACTTCAAGGGGGTCCCGAGCCGCCTCGGCTACCTCCTCGACATCCCGCCGAAGGACCTCGAGCGCATCATCTACTTCGCCGCCTACGTGATCACCCGGGTGGACGCCGAGCGGCGGCACAAGGACCTCCCCGAGATCGAGCGATCGATCGAGGAGGAGAAGCGGGAGCTCGAGGCGGAGCGGGACGAGGAGATCAAGCAACGCCTTTCCGAGCTCGAGGAGCGTCTGCACGAGCTCGAGGCGGAGGGGGCCAAGGGCGGGCAGCTCTCGGCCGCCCGGCGCGAGGCCCAGCGGGACATCGAGCGGATCACCGAGGCCACCAAGCGCGAGACCGACCACCTCGATGAGGTGCTCACCGCGTTCAAGAACCTCTCGGTCAAGCAGCTCGTCGCCGACGACCAGGTCTATCGCTCGCTCCGCGAGCGGTTCGGCGACTACTTCGACGGCGGCATGGGGGCCGAGGCCATCAAGCGCCTGCTGATGGACCTCAAGCTGGAGGAGGAGGCCGAGGCGCTCCGGCAGCAGATTGCGACCGCCAAGGGCACCCGCCGGCTGAAGGCGATCAAGCGACTGAAGGTCGTGACCAACTTCACCGAGGGCAGGAACTCGCCGCTCGGGATGGTCCTCGACGCCGTGCCGGTGATCCCGCCCGACCTGCGCCCGATGGTGCAGCTCGACGGCGGGCGGTTCGCGACCTCGGACCTGAACGACCTCTACCGCCGCGTGATCAACCGGAACAACCGGCTCAAGCGCCTGCTCGATCTCCAGGCTCCCGAGATCATCGTGAACAACGAGAAGCGGATGCTCCAGGAGGCCGTCGACGCGCTGTTCGACAACGGCCGCCGCGGCCGGCCCGTCACCGGCCCCGGCAACCGCCCGCTGAAGTCGCTCTCGGACATGCTGAAGGGCAAGCAGGGCCGGTTCCGCCAGAACCTGCTCGGCAAGCGGGTGGACTACTCGGGCCGCTCGGTCATCGTCGTGGGACCGCAGCTCCGGCTCCACCAGTGCGGGCTCCCCAAGCAGATGGCGCTGGAGCTGTTCAAGCCGTTCGTGATGAAGCGGCTGGTGGACCTCAACCTCGCGCAGAACATCAAGAGCGCCAAGCGCATGGTGGAGCGCGCCCGGCCGCAGGTCTGGGACGTGCTCGAGGAGGTCATCCGGGAGCACCCCGTGCTCCTCAACCGCGCTCCGACGCTTCACCGGCTCGGCATCCAGGCGTTCGAGCCGGTGCTGGTCGAGGGCAAGGCCATCCAGATCCACCCGCTGGTGTGCACGGCGTTCAACGCGGACTTCGACGGGGACCAGATGGCGGTGCACGTGCCGCTCTCGGCGGAGGCGCAGGCCGAGGCCCGCGTCCTCATGCTGTCGGCCAACAACATCCTGTCGCCGGCGCACGGCCGTCCGATCGCGGTGCCGACGCAGGACATGGTCCTCGGCATCTACTACCTGACCCTCGAGCCGGAGCGCCCGGAGAAGGACGAGGACATCCCGCGGTTCTCCTCCGTGGCCGAGGCGCTCATGGCCTACGACCACGGCTGGGTGAAGCTCCACACGGTGGTCAAGGTCCGCCTGCCGGGCAAGACCCTGCCGCCCGAGATGCTGCCCGAGACGGTGGACGTTCAGGAGGACGGCCGCGCCCCGCTCGTCCAGACGACGATCGGCCGGCTCGTCTTCAACCAGGCCTTCCCGGACGATCAGGAGTACGTGAACCGGCCCCTCGTGAAGGGGGACATCGCCAAGCTCGTCGACCAGTGCGTCCACAAGTACGACCGGGCGCAGGTGGAGCAGATTCTCGACAACCTGAAGAACATGGGGTTCCACTACGCGACGCGAGCCGGGGTCACGCTCGGCGTGGAGGACGTGACGACGCCCTCGGACAAGGCGAAGATCCTGGACGCCTACGAGTCGAGAGCCCAGAAGATCGAGAACCAGTACCGGCGAGGAATCATCACCGACGACGAACGCCGCCAGGAGCTGATCGAGATCTGGACCCAGGCGACCGACGAGGTCAAGGACGCCATGGAGGCCCAGTTCGGCACGACGAATCCGATCTACATGATGGCCAACTCGGGTGCCCGAGGCAACATCATGCAGATCCGTCAGATCGCGGGCATGCGAGGCCTCGTGGCCAATCCGCGGGGCGAGATCATCCCGCGCCCGATCAAGTCCAACTTCCGCGAAGGTCTCTCGGTGCTCGAGTACTTCATCTCGACGCACGGAGCCCGGAAGGGGCTGGCGGACACCGCCCTGCGGACGGCCGACTCCGGGTACCTCACCCGCCGGCTCGTCGACGTGGCGCAGGAGATCATCGTCCGCGAGGAGGACTGCGGCACCGATCGCAGCATCCCGGTGGTCGTGACCTACGAGACCCCGCGCGGGGGACGCGAGTCCAACGCGCACCTCGAGACCTCGCTGTTCGGCCGCGTTCTGGCCGAGGACGTCAAGGGTCCGGACAAGAAGAAGATCGCCTCGCGGGGCGACGAGGTCGACGACACGTTGATGGCCAAGCTCGTCGAGGCGGGGGTCGACGTGGTGCGGGTCCGCTCGGCCACCACCTGCGAGGCCGAGTACGGTGTCTGCCGTCTCTGCTACGGCTGGAGCCTGGCCACCGGGCGGCTCGTCGACATCGGCGAGTCGGTCGGGATCGTCGCGGCCCAGTCGATCGGCGAGCCGGGCACGCAGCTCACGATGCGCACGTTCCACACGGGCGGGGTTGCCGGCGAGGACATCACCCACGGCCTGCCGCGCGTCCAGGAGCTGTTCGAGGCCCGGCGACCCAAGGGCGAGGCGATCATCACGGAGCTCGCGGGGACGGTATCGATCGAGGACGACGAGGAGAAGAAGGTCCGGCGCATCACCGTCACCTCGGAGGACGGCGAACCGGTTCAGTACCAGGTCTCGTTCCGCCACCGCCTCACGGTCTCGGATGGCGATCGGGTCGAGGTGGGTCAGCAGCTCACCGAGGGCTCGGTCAACCCACACGAGAAGCTCCGGGTCGAGGGCGTGCAGGCGCTCCAGGCGCACCTGGTCGAGGAGGTCCAGCAGGTCTACCGGAGCCAGGGCGTGACGATCCACGACAAGCACATCGAGCTGATCGTCCGCCAGATGCTGCGCAAGGTGCAGATCATCGAGCCGGGAGACACCGACTTCCTCCCGGGCGACCTCGTCGACCGGCGCAAGTTCGAGAGCGTCAACCGCGAGACGGTCGAGAGCGGGGGCGAGCCGGCCACGGCGCGACCCCAGCTGCTCGGGATCACCAAGGCGTCTCTTGCGACCGACTCGTGGCTGTCCGCTGCCTCCTTCCAGGAGACCACCCGGGTCCTGACCGAGGCCGCGATCGGCGCCAAGTCCGACCAGCTCCTCGGCCTGAAGGAGAACGTGATCATCGGCAAGCTGATCCCCGCGGGCACCGGCATGAGCCGCTACCGGAACGTGCAGGTCCGGATCAAGCCCGAGGCCATCCCGGAGTACTGGCTCGCCCGGCAGCGCGAGCTCGCCGAGCAGGCCGAGGAGGCCGAGCCGGTCCTCACCGGGCTCACCAGGGAGGAGGCCGAGCAGATGCTCGGGGGCTCGTTCGGAACGGAGGAGTAGCAGAGCGCAGGCGCCGGAATTGCGCTGCGCGGACCGTCCGGCCTCTGGGCGGGTCAGGGGGCCGGACGGCTCCGGGCTGCGGCCGGGTGCTCCTCGTCCCGGGAGACGGCGATCTCCAGCAGCGCTCGGTGAACCGCGGGCGACCCCGCCAGGATGTCGCCCGACAGGTACCCCGCCCCCCCGGTCCAGTCGGTGACCACGCCGCCGGCCTCCTCGATCAGCAACGCCCCCGCCGCCACGTCCCAGGGCGAGAGCGCGAGCTCGAAGAACCCCTCGAACACCCCGGCGGCCACCCAGGCGAGATCGAGCGAGGCGGCTCCCGGGCGCCGGAGGTCCTCGAAGCGCTCGAGGCAGCGCCGAAACGCGGCCAGGTAGCGGGGGAGCAGCTCCTTGCGACGGAAGGGGAATCCGGTTCCCACCACCGCGGTCTCCGGCGGGCGATCGGAGACGTGCAGGCGGAGAGGCGGGCCCGAGGATCGCGCGAGGGCGGCCCCTTGCCCCCGCGCGCCGGAATAGGTCTCTCCCAGGAACGGCGCGTGTACGACGCCGACGGTGGGGCGTCCGTCCTCGACGAGGGCGACCGAGACTCCGACGACGGGGAAGCCGTGCAGGAAGTTGGTGGTGCCGTCCAGCGGGTCGACCACCCAGTACCGGTCACCGACAGCGCCACCCCCTTCCTCGCCGAGCACGGGGATCCCCGGCGTCGCCTCGGCGAGGGCGCCGGCGATCGCGCGTTCGGAAGTCCGGTCGACCTCGGTCACGTAGTCTCCCGCGCCTTTGCGCTCCACGTCGGGGACGGCGGCGCGACGGATCACCCGGCCGCCTTCCAGGGCGGCTCCTCTGGCGACCGCCAGCAGGTCGTCGGGTCCGGGCACGACGGGTACCCTAGCAGGACCCGTTCTGGGTCCTCGCGATACGCCTCGCACCGACCCGTCCACCAAGGAACCGTGCTCGTTGACGGGCTGCCCTCGTGCCTAGTAGCCTTAGCGTTTGCGCCACGGACCCGGCGGGTGGGTCCGGTATCCGAGCGAGCTTTCAGGGGGTAACCCGAAGGGACAACTGTGCCTGAGGCAGTCCCTGGAAGCCGGGCCCGAGGGGTCCGGCTTTTCTCGGTCCCCCTGTCGGAACAAGGAAGAGCGAAGACGAGAGAGCCATGCCCACGATCCAGCAGCTGGTCAGAAGGGGACGGGAACGCCCCCGCGCGAAGACGAAGAGCCCCGCGCTCAGGGGCTCTCCGCAGCGACGGGGCGTGTGCACGCGCGTCCAGACCATCACGCCGAAGAAGCCGAACTCGGCTCTTCGCAAGGTCGCTCGCGTCCGGCTGACCACCGGGGTCGAGGTCACCGCCTACATCCCGGGGATCGGGCACAACCTCCAGGAGCACTCGATCGTGCTGGTCCGCGGCGGGCGGGTGAAGGATCTTCCCGGGGTGCGCTACAAGATCGTGCGAGGCACGCTCGACACGGCGGGCGTGCGAGACCGCAAGAAGGCGCGATCGCGCTACGGAGCCAAGAAGGGCGGCGAGTGACATGCCGCGGAAGGGTCCTGCCGTACGGCGCGAGATCCAGCCGGATCCCGTGTACCAGAATCCGCTGGTCACGCAGCTCGTCAACAAGGTCCTGCTGGACGGGAAGAAGTCGCTCGCCGAGCGCACCGTGTACAAGGCCCTCGAGGTCATCTCGGAGCGCACGGCCAACGACCCGGTGATCACGCTGAAGCGTGCCGTGGAGAACGTTCGACCCATGCTCGAAGTTCGGTCCCGAAGGGTGGGCGGGGCCAACTACCAGGTTCCGGTCGAGGTCCGTCCAGCGCGCGGCACCACGCTCGCGCTGCGGTGGATCGTGAACAACGCTCGCGCCCGGAAGGAGCACTCGATGGCCGAGCGCCTGGTGGGCGAGATCATGGACGCCGCTCAGGGCCAGGGGGTCTCGGTGAAGCGGCGCGAGGACATGCACAAGATGGCGGAGGCGAACCGCGCGTTCGCGCACTACCGATGGTGATCGAAGCAAGCGGTCGTGCCGGGCTCTCGGGCCCGGCGTTCGTCGAGGGGGGTCGGTGATGGCGACCCCGGCGGAGAAGGTCGACGTGGTCGAAGCGGCGGAACAGGTCAGGGGACGGCAGCCCGGAGGGTCCGGCAAGGACCTCGTGATCCGGGAGTACCCGCTCGCCCGCACGCGGAACATCGGCATCATGGCGCACATCGACGCCGGCAAGACCACGACGACCGAGCGGATCCTCTACTACACCGGCAAGGCCTACAAGATCGGCGAGGTCCACGAGGGCACCGCCCAGATGGACTGGATGATCCAGGAGCGCGAGCGAGGGATCACGATCACCTCCGCGGCGACGACCTGCCAGTGGAAGGGCCACTGGATCAACATCATCGATACCCCCGGACACGTGGACTTCACCGTCGAGGTCGAGCGCTCGCTTCGGGTCCTCGACGGCGCGATCGCCGTCTTCGACGCGGTGGCGGGAGTGGAACCGCAGACGGAGACCGTCTGGCGGCAGGCCGACCGGTACCGCGTCCCGCGCATCTGCTTCGTGAACAAGATGGACCGAACCGGCGCCGACTTCGGGCGCACGGTTCAGATGATCCGGGACCGGCTCCACGCCGAGCCGCTGGTCCTCCAGCTGCCCTGGGGCACGGAGGCGGACTTCGTCGGGGTCATCGACCTCGTCGAGATGAGGGCCCACCGCTGGGCGACGGAGATGGGGGAGGAGTGGGAGGACGCCGACGTTCCCCCCGAGATGCGGGACGACGCGGCGCGCGCGCACCACGAGCTCTTCGAGAAGCTCGCCGACCACGACGAGACCCTCATGGAGAAGTTCGTCCACGAGCAGGAGCCGACGGGCGAGGAGCTCCGCCGGGCGATCAGGCGGGCCACGCTGGCCGGCGAGGGGGTCCCCGTGCTCTGCGGGAGCGCCTTCAAGAACAAGGCCATCCAGCCGCTGCTCGACGCGGTCGTCACCTACCTGCCCTCGCCGGTCGATGTCCCCCCCATCGAGGGCCGGACACCGTCGGGCGAGACGATCCACCGCCGCCCGGCCGACGACGAGCCGTTCGCCGCGCTCGTGTTCAAGATCATGTCCGACCCGTACGTCGGGCGACTCACCTACCTCCGGGTGTACTCGGGTGTGCTGCGCACGGGGGCGCACGTCCAGAACTCGACGAAGAACCGCAAGGAGCGGATCGGCCGCATCCTTCAGATGCACGCGAACCACCGCGAGGACAAGGACGCGGCGTTCACCGGCGACATCGTCGCGGTCGTGGGGCTCAAGCACTCGACCACGGGCGACACGCTCTGCGATCCCGCCAATCCGATCGTGCTCGAGTCGATCAGCTTCCCGACCCCCGTCATCTCGGTCGCGGTCGAGCCGAAGACGAAGGCCGACCAGGACAAGCTCGGCGTGGCGCTCGGCAAGCTCGCCGACGAAGACCCGACGTTCGTCGTGAAGTTCGACGACGAGACCGGCCAGACGATCATCTCCGGCATGGGCGAGCTCCACCTCGAGATCCTCGTCGACCGGCTGACCCGCGAGTTCAACGTCGGCGCGAACGTCGGCAAGCCGCAGGTCGCCTACCGCGAGACGATCCGCAAGCCCGTCGAGAGAGTCGAGGGCCGGTTCGTTCGACAGACCGGGGGGCGGGGCCAGTTCGGTCACGTTGTCATCGATCTCGAGCCCACCGGTCCCGGCGGCGGCTACGAGTTCGTGAACAAGATCGTCGGGGGCGCCATCCCGCGCGAGTACATCCCCTCCGTCGACCAGGGCATCCAGGAGGCCTGCGAGAGCGGCGTCCTGGCCGGTTACCCGCTCGTGGACGTGCGGGCCACCCTCGTTGACGGCTCCTACCACGAGGTCGACTCGTCGGAGATGGCGTTCAAGATCGCCGGGTCCATGGCGCTGAAGGAGGCGGCGCGCCGCGCCGACCCCGTCCTGCTCGAGCCGGTCATGGAGTTCGAGGTCCTCACGCCCGAGGAGTTCATGGGCGACGTGATGGGGGACGTCACCGCTCGCCGCGGCCGGATCGAACGCATCGACGATCGCGGCGGCATGAAGGCGATCCGCGTGCTCGTGCCCCTCGCCGAGCTGTTCGGCTACGCGACCGAGCTGCGCTCGCGGACGCAGGGGCGCGCCTCGCACACGCCAATGCAGCTGCACGCCTACCAGGAGGTTCCCGCCCAGATCTCCAGGGAGATCGTGGCGCGGGTCCGCGGCGAGTAAGGAGACCGGAGGACATGGCCAAGCAGAAGTTCGAGCGGACCAAGCCCCACGTGAACGTCGGCACGATCGGGCACATCGACCACGGCAAGACCACGCTCACGGCGGCGA
>Ga0070741_10012488_pt1 | contig 15333 bp, 12 predicted proteins | sample Coa_R1_4_FD_66440 | JGI IMG/M metagenome (GOLD analysis project Ga0070741, IMG submission 66440) | Surface soil microbial communities from Centralia Pennsylvania, which are recovering from an underground coalmine fire - Coalmine... | ecosystem: Environmental > Terrestrial > Soil > Unclassified ... | reverse complement strand
CAGCGCGGCCGCTTGCTCGAACTCCAGGTTGGCGGCGGCCTGCTCCATGCGCGCACGCAACTCTTTGGCGAGGGCCTCGTGGCGTCCTTCCAAAAACATCTTCACTTGATGCACCGCTTGGGCGTAAATCTCGTCCGTGGTCAGTCCCTGCACGCAGGGCCCCAGGCAGCGATGAATGTGGTATTGCAGACAGGGACGGGGATGGAAACGCGCGAGGTCCACCTTGCAGGAAGGCACGCGGAAGTAACGATGGATGAAGTGCACGAGCCGGTGCGCCAGGTTGGCCGGGAAATAAGGACCGAAGTAGACCGAACCGTCCTTTTTCAAACGCCGGGTTACGTACACCCGGGGATATTTTTCCGAAATCGTGAGCTTGATGTACGGGTAGGTCTTGTCGTCCCGCAGCAGCACGTTGAAACGCGGCTGCCATTTTTTGATCAGGTTGTTTTCGAGGGCCAGAGCCTCTTTTTCATTGTCAACGAGAATGTAGTCGAGGTCGCGGGCCTCCGACACGAGTGTGCCGGTCTTGGCGTCAGCCAGCCGCTCGTCGGAAAAGTAGTTCCGGACGCGGTCCCGCAGGCTCTTGGCCTTGCCCACATAGATGACTTTTCCGGCCGCATCCTTGTAGAGATACACGCCCGGCGACGCTGGGAGTTCGCCGGCCTTCTGCTTCAAAAATTCCAGGCTCTCGGGAGGGACCATAGCAGGTCTTTCCCTTGATTTTAGCGCGATAACCCCTTCCAGCCGCGAGGCCGAAGGGCGCGCCGGAGCAGACAGTCTGTTCGGCAAGCGGTTGCGGGAAATGCGTCCGGATCGCCGCCGCGGCCGCCGAAATCGAGCTCTGAGCCGCGCGGTAATACAGCGGGCAGCAAGGCGAGCTTAGCTTAAGACTTGCTTGACACGGTCGCCCGCCTCAGAAGACCAGCCGCAAAGCCAGTTGCATCTGGCGCGGATTGCCGACGGTGGACGTAATCGTGGCGACCGAGTTGCTTCCAATCGAGGCATTCGGCTGCCCGAACTGCGGATGGTTAAAGACGTTGAACGATTCCGCGCGGAACTGTACAGTCAGGCGTTCGGCCGGCCGGAAATTTTTGAACAGCGACAAGTCCAGGTTTGCGCGGCCCGGGCCAAAGAGAATGTCACGGCCCGCATTGCCGTAAACGAACTGCGCCGGCGTGGCGAAGGCGGACGGGTCGAACCAGTGGGTGATCGATCGCTGGCCACTCGGGAGATTGCCGCTGCCAATGCGATCGGGACGGCTGCCGGTTCCGGTATTGACAGTGGGGTTGTTCAGCTGGGGCGTGAACGGAAGCCCGGTCTGCCATTGGAGGATCCCATTGGTCTGCCATCCGCCCAGCAGCGCGCCAGTCAAGCCTTTCCACGCAAAACCCGGAAGCCGGTACGTGAAGCTGGCCGTAAACCGGTGGCGGATGTCGTAGGCCGAGTTACCCCGGTCGAGATTGCGGTTTCTCGGGTCCTGCGGCGTACCCGTGCCCCCGCCAAAATCGGTTGCCACGTTGTCGATCGCATGGGCCCAGGTGTAGCCTAGCAGGCCAGAAATTCCGGAGGAGAGCCGCTTCTCAACAGTGAGTTGAAATGCGTTGTAGTTGCTCAGCCCGTCGGATACGTAGTAGGTGATGTCGCCCAGCCCGGGCCGGATGCTGTAGAACAGCCGGCGAGGCGCGGTCGGCCCCGGCCCCGGCACGGGCTGGTTAGGGTTGTAGCTGTTCCCCAACCGCCGGCCAAGATTTCCCACATAGGCGAATTTCAACAATGTATTCACGGGGGCCAGTTCCTGCTCGACGGTGAGATTGAACTGTTCGGCGTATGCTTGCTTCAAATTGCTCGGAATCCCAATGACGTTGCCGGTTGGATTGCTTAAGGCGCTGAAGTTTACGGAGGGAGCCGGCGGGAATCCATCGCTGACGCGCGGTCCGAGAGTCTGATCGCCCGGGCTGATCGAGAGAATAGGGCCATAGGGGGCCTGGCGGTCCAGGCGAAGCAAGGCGCCGCCGTTGCCGTTGGGGTTGTAGAAAAGTCCAAAGCCGCCGCGGACCACTGTATGGGCGAGGGCCTGATAAGCGAAGCCGAAGCGCGGGGCGAAATCCCTCCAGTCCCCCTGAACGCCGGCCGTCGAGCTGAATCCATTTTGGCCTGCCACTTTGATCGTGGCGCTCGCAAAGTCGAAATTCGCCCATCGGTTGGCGACTTCGCTATACGGGCTGTAGTACTCCCACCGTAGCCCAACATTTAGCGTGAGCCTCTTGCTTATCCGCCAGTCGTCCGCCACATAAGCGCCGGCTTCCGTTCCCCGGATGCCGGGCCAGACCAGCAGGTAGTCCTGTTCATATAGTGTTGGATAACCCAGCAGCAGGCTGGCGATGGAATCGCCGCTGTTCACCCCGGGCTGGGCAGTGAAGCCGGTGCTGAAGTTAAAGCGCCCATTGCCGCGGTTGGTCTGATACTCCGTAATCTGCCGCCGGCGGACGTCCAGGCCGAACTTGACGGTGTGAGCGCCGCGGGTCCAGGTAACGTTGTCGAGAATTTCGAAGGTGTTTTCGCGCCGGTAGATCGGCAGCGAGCGGCTCTGTCCGATGCCCGCGTAGTTGGAGGGGGAGACGATCGGCACTCCGGTTTGCTGCGCGTTGGGATTGGCGTTTGCGACACCGAGTTCCTCGCCGAGCTTCTCTGTAGGGGTCGTGCCCTGCAAAGTGTAGTCTACGCGGAAGCGGTTGAATCCGGCGCGCAGGTCATTGATCACCCGCGGTCCGAATATGTGGGTATAGCTTGCCACCGTCTGCTGTACAGGAGTCGAGGATGTGCCTGCGAATGAATCCTCGTTGCCGAGCGATACCGGATGAGGAATGCCGGCGACTGTGGTGGGAGGAAACGTGCTGGGAACGATGGTGTCGGTTTTTTGAATCGAATAGCGCGCGAAGAAAGTGTCGCTGGAGCTGAACTGGTGATCGACGCGGATATCGCCCTGGTCCCAGTTCTGCTGCTGCGTCATGTTGCTGACATAGTTGCTGACGAGCGCGCTGCGCTGCGGCAAGGGATAAGCGTTGACCAGCTTCGCGGTGATCGGATCGAAGCGGCTGGCAGGAATCATGTTGCCTGGAAACTGCGTGCGCGTGTACGAGGAGCCCGACGGCGTCGTGGTCGTTGGATCATAGATCTTTACCGGCAACGCGCTGAAATCGCCTTGCCGCATGGCTGCCGTAGGAACTGTAGTGGTGAGGAGCTGCTGGGAATTGCGCCGAAACCCCTCATAATCCACAAAAAAGAACGTTCTGTTCCTGCCCTTGTAGATCTTCGGGATCTCGACCGGGCCGCCGAAAGAGCCGCCGAACTGGTTATAGCGGAATGACGGAAACGGCGTGCCTTTGGTGTTGAAAAAGTTGCGCGCGTCCATGGCGGAATTGCGCAGAAACTCGAAGACGCTGCCATGCCATTGATTCGTCCCGGATTTGGTGACGACATCGACGACGGCGCCGGAGTTGCGTCCCTGGTCGGCGCTGTAAAGGTTTGTCTGAACCTTGAACTCCTTGATCGCTTCCACGCCAGGACGCAGCACGATCGACAGCGTCAGGCGGTCGTTATTGTCGATGCCGTCGTACAAAAAATCATTGGAGCCTTCACGATTGCCGTTGGAGAAGATCTCCGTACCGGGGCGGCGGTCGTCGGGCCGCGTGCCGCTCATAATCGTGCCGGCGACGCTGTATCCGGTGCCGTTGACGCCCGGCGAAAGGGTCGCCAGTTGCACGAAGTTGCGGCCGTTCAACGGCAGTTCTTCGGTCAATTGGGTATCGATCACGCTGCCGAGCGTGGACGACTGGCTCTCAAGCAAGGGTGCGGAGGCAGCCACCTCCACGGTGTCGGTGACTTGCCCGACCTGCAATTGCAGATTGACTTCCGCTCGCTGGTTGACGCGCAGCTCGACGCCGTTCCGCACCGTCTTGCGGAAGCCGGGGGCTTCAACGGAGAGGTTATAGAAGCCGGGCTGCAACAGCGTGAATATGTACGCTCCGGATGAATCGGTACTACCTTCCCGCGACGTTCCGGTTTCGGAATTCGTGACGGTGACTTTGGCGCTGGCAACCACGCCGCCGCTGGCGTCGGTTACCGTGCCGCTGACTTCCCCCGTGGCGGTCTGCGCGAGCGCAGGCAGGGTGGAAATCAGGCAAAGCGAAACCAACAAGAACGGCCTCTGGATTTTCATGACGCCCTCTCCTTTCCACGAGACCAGATTGCATTGAGCATACATCGTTCAGGTGCTCGAAACAACCGGCCGGTGGGCGGGCTGCCTAAGTAGAGCACAAAAGGGGTTACCCGGACGCGAGCCCGCGTTATAATTTTGGTCGTGCATCGCCATTGGGTTTTAGCCTGCCTTCTTTGCTTCGCCTCGTCCGCCGGCCTGGCCCAGCGGAGCCGTCAGACCGGTCCCCCGCCGGCTCCGCCGGAACCTGACCAGGAGCAGGAAAACGGCGAGCCGGAGTACACGTTCAACCCGATCCAGGCCCAAAAGGAACTGAAAATCGGGGATTTTTATTTCAAAAAGAAGAGCTACCGGGCGGCCGCCGGCCGCTACGAGCGCGCGACGAAGTGGCAGCCGGATCTGGCGGAAGCTTACTACAAACTGGGTGAATCGCGCGAGAAGCTCGATCAGAACGAACAGGCCCTCGCTGCCTATCAAAAATATCTCGATCTCTCCCCCCCGCCCAAACAAGCCGAAGAAGCAAGGAAGAAAATCGCGCAGCTTCAGAAGCAAAGGTCAGCAACTGCAAGCAAATGAGCAGCCCGCCGCCGGCGCCTGATTTGTTCGACCGGCGCCCCATTCTCATCCTGATCCTGCTGACGATCGGCTTTTTCTGGCGGCTCGTGCTCAGCCGGCAGTTCACGTTTCTGGAGAGTCCGGATTTGGCCTATCAGGTTCTGCCGTGGTATCAGGTCGAGGCGCGCGCATTTCACCACGGCGTTTTTCCAATGTGGGACCCCTATCAGTGGAGCGGCCAATCTCTGCTCGGGCAGATGCAGCCGGGAGCGGCGTTCCCGCTGAACTGGCTGCTCTTTTTGATGCCCCTCAGGGACGGACATCTGAATTTCGTCTGGGTGCACCGCCACTTTGTCCTGATGCACATTCTGGCTGCCCTTTTCATGTACGCCTTCTGCCGGCGTCTGGGTTCCAGCCGGTTCGCCTCACTGATGGCGGGCGCCGCTTTTGCGCTGGGCGGGTATATGGGAACGACGCTGTGGCCGCAGATGCTCGAAGGCGCCATGTGGATTCCTCTCGTATTTTTGTTTTTCCACCGCATGGTCGAGCAAGCGCAGAAGGGCTCCTCCCGGTTGCCCGCCCTTTCCAGCGCGGCGCTGTGCGGCGGCACGATCGGCGTTTCCCTTCTGAGCGGGCACCATCAGACGCCGATGTTCACGTTGCTGGCTTTGTGCGGCGTATTCCTCTATTTTCTTTGCGCGCGTCCAGGCCTGCGGCTCCGCTTGCTGACCCTGTTCGGGGCTGTAGGCGTCTTCGCGTTTCTAGTAAGCGCACTCCAACTGCTGCCGGCTGCGGAGTACGGCATGCATGCCTATCGTTGGGTGGGAACGGAGAACCCAGTCCGCATGAATGAGCCCGTCCCCTATCTCGCGGCGGAGACCGGGGGATTGTACCCCATCTCGCTGCTCGGCGTTGTCTTCCCCCGAGCGTTCCTCACCACCGACCCGTTTCTGGGCTTCGTTTGTCTCAGCTTTGCGCTCTTCGCCGTGTTCACAAACTGGCGGCTGGCCAGAGTGCGCATTTACTCGGTGCTGGCGCTCGCCGCGGTCGCCTACGCCTCGGGGATCTACTCTGTGCTGCACGGGCTCATCTATGCGCTGGTTCCTTTTGCCGATAAAGCCCGCAGCCCCGGCCATGCCATATTTGTTTTCCAGTTCGCCGCGTTTACGCTGACAGCCCAGGGGATTGATTGCTTCTTCTCGCCGCAGGAACCGGAATGGGAGCGCTGGCGCCACCGCATCATTAAAGCTTTGGCGGCGGCCGGCTCGCTTGCCTGGATAGCCATGTTTTGGCTTTACATGAACATGAAGTTCGAAACCAAGCCGGGCGATCACGTGGCGCTCGCCTCGATGGTCGCTTTCGTGCTGGCCGGCGTGCTTTACGGCTTCGGCCGGGGCCGTCTCTCCGCCGCCGGCGCCCGAGCCGCTTTGATCGCCCTGCTGCTGTTTGAGATGGGTATTGCCAGTTACTGGATTATTCCCCACCGCAGCGATCCCTTGCGGGCGCAGTACCTGCACCACCTCACCGATCATGCCGGCATCGTGCAATTCCTCAAGGCGCAGCCAGGGCCCTTTCGATTCGACCTGCCGCCGGGCAACGACTTTCCTGCCAACATGGGCGATTGGGAGGGTCTCGAAGGCACGCGCGGCTATCTGGCATCGGTTTCGGCCGGATTGTTTGACTTCATGAGCTGGGACTGGACCCAGACGCCGCTTTTGCTAAATACAGTTTACGTGGTTTCGAAGACGCCCACGCGCCCCAACCAGCGCGAGGTATTCGCCGATTCGGACGGGTGGAAAGTCTTTCGCAACGAAGATGCGCTCCCGCGGGCCTGGGTAGTGCAGTCGGTGCGTATGGCGCCGAGCGCCCGCGAAGCCGCCGCTATTTTCGGCGCGCCTGGTTTCGACCCGCGGCGCGAAACCGTGCTGCTTGCATCGAGATCGGAAAAGCCGCCTCTCGAGCCTTGCACGGGCGAAGCCGCCGTAGAGGTCACGGGAGTTACTTTCCATCATGTGGCAGCGCTTGCGAGGACGCCTTGCCGGGCCATGGTCGTCTTCGGCGATCCTTATTTTCCCGGCTGGCGGGCTAGGGTAGACGGCTCGCCGGCGGCCCTTTATGCCCCGTTCGGGGCGCTGCGCGGAGTGATTGTTCCGCCGGGGACCCACAAGGTTGAGCTCGTCTACCGCCCGCGCTCCGTCTTGATTGGAGCGCTGCTTTCCGCCCTGGGATTTATCGGCTGCGCGTGCTTGGCCTGGCTGGCCCGCTCGCGGTCGAGCCAACGGACCGCATCGCGATAGCCGGCTTCGATCCATTGATTGATTTGGCCTGGATTCCACCGCAGCATGTCCCGGGGCCGTCCGAGCGGCCGGCTGGGCTCAATCCGCAGGACGCGCACGCCCGGATTGGCGATCTGACTGACATCGCGCTGCCGAATGGCCGCCTCCCGCACAGCGCAGGCCGCACCCAAAGCGGCGCGCAGCACTCGCGACGGAGGGGCAGCCAGCAGATCGATGGCAACGATTTCGGCGGCGCCGGCGGCGGCCGCCGCTCCTAAAGGAAGCCGGCAGAAAACGCCGCCGTCGCAATACCAGCGGCCGTCGATTTTCACCGGAGGGTAAAATAAGGGAATTGCGCAGGAAGCCAGCAGGCACGGCGCGGTGACCTCTTCATCGGCCTTCACGCATATTTTGGCGCCCGGCAGTTCCGTCAGCGTGACCAGCAGTTTGACTCCGGGCAGCGGTTTTGAAAACCGCTCGCACAGCTCGGTCACGCGCTTTTCGAGCCGCCGCGGATCGAGCAAGCCCCAAACTCTGGGCGGCCAGTTCCATCGAAAAACGTTCCAGCGCGGGTCGCGCCACCACGCGGAGAGCTGCGCGGCCGTGCAGCCGCGCGCTATCAGGGCGGCTTCCAGGGCCCCCACGGACGCGCCGGCGACGATGTCCGGCCGGAATCCCGCTTCCTCCAGAGCTTGCCAGGCTCCCGCGTGATACGCTCCGAACGTTCCGCCAGCCGATAGAACGAGCGCTCGCAACGGCCTCCCCTGCCTCTCATCTTCCCACGGCCCCGCGCGCCCGGCGGCCGCTGCCTTATACTGTCGGTATGCCCGATGCATTTCCCGCGCACGAGGAGACCGGCTTGCTGGTCGAAGTGCGCAACGGCCCTGGAGTTTTGCACCAGCTTACCGGCGTGATTTTCCGCCACGGCGGCGATATCACCTCAGTGGCGATCCTGGACAGCGACAAGCCCCTGGCCTCGGTTTTCTTTGAAATTGCGGGTGTAGATGCCGTTGCCGCCATCGAAGAGGACCTGCAAGCCCTCGATGTAGTGGCGAGCGTAGGCCGCACTACGACGCTCCAGAAGGTCTACGGGAAGCGCCTCATCATCATGGGGGGAGGCGCGCAGGTCGGCCAGGTCGCTATCGGCGCGATCTCCGAGGCGGATCGCCACAATATTCGCGGCGAGCGGATTTCCGTGGACACAATTCCGCTGGTCGGCGAAAAGGCGCTGGCTGACGCCGTGCGGGCAGTGGTGCGGCTGCCCCGCGCGAAGGCGCTGGTGCTGGCCGGCTCGCTGATGGGCGGGGAAATCGAGGCCGCCGTGCGGGAGGTCCGCCAGAAGGGCCTGCTGGTGATTTCTCTGAACATGGCGGGCAGCGTTCCGGAGGCCGCGGATCTGGTTGTCAGCGACCCGGTGCAGGCCGGCGTCATGGCCGTGATGGCCATCGCCGATACGGCGGCGTTCAACGTGGCGCGGCTGAAAACACGAGTGTTTTGAGCCGGCCGGAATGCGCTTTTCGGCCCGCGCGTTTTTCCACGGATAAACCGGGCCCCAGCGGCTGCCAGCCGGTGAAGCCGCGAACCGGCCGTTCCCTCAGGATTCCGTCCTATTACCACCAGGGTCATATCCCCGCCGGAGTAAAACAATTCACCAGTCTTTGTTTAGGGTGCTCGCCCGGTGGGAAATAGCGGGTTGTTCGAGCATACTGGGGCCATGAGCGCCGCTCAGAGTGCCGCCGTTGGCCTGAATTTCGAGGAAGACCTGTACATTCCACCGGTGCCGCAGACGGTCGAGGAGACCGGACTGGCGCCGTCGCACATCGAACAGCTCATCATAAAGACGCTCTACTTCAATGGCGAGACTGTGGGGCGCGATTTGGCCAACGCGCTCGGGCTGAAATTCAGCCTCATCGACGGCATCATGGAATTCCTCAAGCGCACGCGGCTGGTGGAGGTGAAGCGGTCTTCCGGATTCGGCAATGTCTCGGCGGTGTTTGCGCTGTCGGAAGCCGGGCGGATCCGCGGGCGCGAGTATCTCGACATCAATCAATACGCGGGCCGCGCCCCCGTGCCGGTGGAGCAGTACGTCGAGGTGGTGCGGAAGCAGCGGGCCAAGGATGGATGGCTGACCAAGGAGACGCTGACCTTGGCGTTTCAGCACATGGTGGTCAGTCCCGAGACGATCACCAGAATCGGGCCCGCCGTGAATTCCGGAAAATCGTTTCTGCTTTACGGCCAGCCGGGCAACGGCAAGACCTATATGGCCGAGGCGCTGCAAAACGTGGAGCATTCCTGCATCTACGTGCCTTACGCTCTGGAAGTGCAAGGTCAGATCATCCAGATGTTCGACGCCTTGTATCACCGCCGCGTCGATGAAGTGGATGCGTCTCAGTCTTCGCTCGCCGTCGATCCCCTGTACGACGGGCGTTGGGCGCGCTGCCGCCGTCCTTTCATCGTCACCGGCGGTGAACTGACTCTGGAAATGCTCGATCTGAGCTACAATCCGTCGGCGAAAATCTACGATGCGCCCTTCCAGCTCAAGGCCAACAACGGCATTTACCTGATTGACGACTTCGGCCGCCAGAAGGTCAGTCCGGCCGAACTGCTGAACCGCTGGATTATCCCGATGGACCGCCGCGTGGACTATCTGACCTTCCACACAGGCGGCAAAGTTGCCGTGCCATTCGAGGCTTTTCTGATTTTCTCCACCAACCTGCATCCCGACACGTTGGGCGATGAAGCTTTCCTGCGGCGCATCCAGTACAAAATGTATCTGAAGAGTCCCACTCAGGAGGAGTTCATCGAGATTTTCAAGCGATACTGCGAGTCGGAAAACCTGTATTGTCCCTCAACCGTCCTGGATCGCTTCATCGAAAAGCACTACCGGCGCACCGGCAAGCGGTTTCGGCGCTGCCATCCGAGAGATATCATCACCCACGCCATCGATTTGATCCGGTTCGAGAAAGCGCCCTACGAGCTCACTGAGCAAATGCTGGACCGGGCCTTCGAAAGCTGCTTCCTCGAATCCAGCGAAATTGTAGATTAACTGAGCCTCTCCAACGCGGCTGCGAGACGCCTCCAGCGGCTGAGCGGATCAGGGGATTGATTTTACGTCCGCCCACGGCGCTGGGTGGTATTCTTGAGACCACTGCAATTTCACAGGAGGCGAAATGCTAGGAGAAATGCTCGGTGAATCGCGCGGCAAGAGGACCGGAAGACGAGTGCTGCCGATGGACGGACCCGGCGTGAAAGTGGAAGTTGCGTTTGAAGACAGCGGCAAGCTGCTGGGGATCGACATGAACAACATTGGAACATATTGGTCCGCGACGCGGCCCGACGGGACTCTCTACGGGGAAGGACAGGGCGTTATCGTGACCCGCGATGGGGATATGGGGACGTGGAAGGGCGCGGGCATCGGGCAGCTCAAGGGCGGAGCCGTCAGCTATCGGGGAGCCATTTTCTACTACAGCGCTTCTCCCAAACTCGCGCGGCTGAACAGCATCGCCGCCGTATTCGAGTTTGCGGTGGACCCGGAAGGAAACACCCATACCAAGCTTTGGGAATGGAAGTAAGCTGCGCCGGTTGCTTTCAGCGGGCTCCGCGGCGCGCGCTGCCCAAGGTCCCCCCAATGGGCTCAGGAGCCCGTCCCGCGCCGCTCCGAATCTTCTGGCATCTCGGACAAAAGTGAGTGCCGCGTTGGGAAACGAGAATGCGCCGGATCGCGGCGCCGCAAACCGGGCAGGGAAGGCCCGTGCGGCGGTAGACCTTGTGCAGATGCTGGAAAGCGCCGCGCCGGCCGTCGCTTCCTACGTAGTTGGAAATCGAAGAGCCACGGTGCGCAATGGCCTCGCGGAGCACGCGGACGATGGCGCGATAAAGTTTCGCCGCCCGGCCGGGACGGATCCGGTTGGCCAAAGCCCGAGGGTGAATGCGTGCGCGGAATAGCGCCTCATCGACATAGATATTACCCAGACCGCTCAAGAACGCCTGATTCAGCAACAACGGCTTGACCATTGCGCGCCGCGCGCGGAAGCGCCGCACGAATTCTTCCTCTCCGATTTCCAGGGGTTCACTGCCCAGGCGTTTAAATCGGGCGGGCAAACGCTCGGCGAACTCCAGCCGCCCAAACTGCCGGACGTCGTTGTAGAGCAGAGCGCCCTTATCGAGTTGAAAGAGCACGCGGGTGTAAGGCCCGGGCTCTGCCGCCAGCCGGAGCTGTCCTGTCATGCCCAGATGCGCCAGCAGATGTCCCCGGCGTCCGCCGCGCTCCAAATCCAGCAACACGAATTTTCCACGGCGCCGGACCTGGGCGATGGTGAAGCCTTCGGCCCGCTGGATGTCGCCAATGATCACTCGAGGCTGAAATACTTCGATCCGCTCAATCCGCCGGTTTGGAAGGCGGGAGGCCAGACCGCGCACGATCGTTTCCACTTCCGGCAGCTCGGGCATACTACGCGCGCCATTCGGGAGCAAGTCCGGCCACAAATTCGTCGAAGTTCCGCGGCGCGTGGCCCAGAATTGCTTGCTGCTGATCCAGATCCTCTTTCGTAGCAGCCAGCCCGTGCGCCTGAAAATACTCGTACATGATGCGGAGATCGCGCACCAGCCAGTCCGGCAGCATGCGGCGCATCTGCTCCGCCCACGAATCCAGGTTGTCGCCGGCATAGCGGACCTCCCGGCCGAGCCGCCGGCTGTAAATCCGGGCCGTACTTTCGCCGGTGAGAAGGTCGGGTCCTACCAAGGGGTATTTTTTGCCGTTGTGTCCGGCCTCTGTCAGCGCGCGGGCGGCTGCGTCGGCGATATCGCGGACGTCCACCCGGTTCAGCCCGACATTTCCGATCGGCTGCGGGTAGACGCCCCACCTGACGATGGCCTCGCGCATCAAAAGGTCATTCTGAAAGAAATTATTCGGCGCGAGTATCGTGTGCTCCAGACCTGATTCCCGCACCGACTTTTCAATGGGCAGCTTGCTCTTGAAGTGCGGGATGTGCGGGGCGCGCTCCAGATTGTGCACCGACATGTATACGAAGCGGCGAACACCCGCCGAGCGGGCCGCCGCCACCGCCGCCAATCCCGCTTGCGTCTCGGTAGGACTGAGAGGTGTGGCGAGGAAGACCGCATCTATTCCCCGGAAGGCCCCCGGCAGGCTGGCCGGCGCGTCGAGATCGCCCGTCACCGCTTCCGCGCCCCGGGGTACGGCTTTCGCTTTTTCAGCCGAGCGAGTCATGATCCGGACGCTCTCACCGCGGCCGACCAGGTTCCGCGCTGTCTGGCTGCCGACCGTCCCTGTGCCCCCAATGACCAGAATTTTCATGGAGCTTCCTCCTCCTCGTTGCTCGCGACCGCCGGCGAGAATGCGCGGCCCGGGGACCGCGCATTCTCACTCAGGACGCTCGCCGAGCTCGTAAGTTGTGATTTCTATCTCATGGCCGTCCGGGTCCCGGAAATAGATTGAGTGACAAATATCGTGGTCTTCAAAGTGGAATGCGATATTTCGCTTTTGAGATCAACCTGCGCCTCCTCAAAATTGGCGCGGTTTGTCCGGAAGGCAAGATGCCGGATCACCGTAGGGCGTTTGGCGCGCGGCAAATGGCCGGGCTCGGTGCTTGCCGCCGGAAACAGCGCGATGGCTGTGCTGCCGGCGCACATCACGGCAGGAAAGCTGCCCCATGCTTCCTGGTAACGCCGCTCCAAGCCGAGCACGTCCCGGTACCACGCGACAGACCTCTCGACGTCGGCAACCGTCAGCGCAATATGATCGATTTGCTCGACCTTAAACATTGGCGGGCTCTAGACCAGATCGGAAGGAGCGCAAGCGCATGAACCGCCGGCCCCGATTGTGGCCGCACAGAGCCGGTATTCGGCGCGCAGCCTCGGCTGATCAAGCGGCTGGATTCTGGACCTGCGCGACCATCACCCGCTTCTTGAACTGTTCGAGCATGCTCTCGTCCAGCCGCACCTCAGTGGGCCTCTTCACCAGCGTGGTCATCTGATCGATTTTGTCTTGCAGCTTCAGCAGCCCGTAAAAGAGATTCTCGGGGCGCGGCGGGCAACCGGTGATGTAGACGTCCACAGGAACGATCCGGTCCACCCCTTGCAGGACTGCATAGGTATTAAAAGGACCGCCAACGCTGGAGCAGGCGCCCATCGAAATACACCACTTCGGGTCGGGCATCTGGTCCCAGATGCGTTTCAGAACCGGCGCCATTTTCAGGGTCACAGTTCCGGCGACGATCATCAGATCCGACTGGCGCGGGCTGGGGCGGAACACTTCCGAGCCGAAGCGGGCGATGTCGAAGCGCGAGGTCGAAGAAGCGATCATCTCGATGGCGCAGCAGGCCAAGCCGAAGGTGAGGGGCCAAATCGCCGATTTTCGCGCCCAGTTGAAGACGTAATCCACCGAGGTGGTCAAAAAGTTCTTCTCGAACTGATTTTGGATGAAGGCCATACCGAATTCATTCTAATACAACCAGCGGAGTATGCGGAGCCGCAGGCGGCTGCGAGCCGGGCCGTAAAACCGGCTTGCGCGCCTCGATCAGCAAAGCGCCCGCGCGGCGGAAGGCGAGCTTGTCTTCCGGGGTCGGGTAGAATTCGCTGGGCGCAAAGCCAGGCTCGACGGGGCTCTCGTCGGTGATTTGCTCGTGGCGCACGGCTTCGAAACCGATGGCTGCGAAAAGCTCGGCCCATTCCGCGCCGGCCTTCAGGTGAACGGGAACGCGAAAGAGGCCCTGCCAGCGTTTATGCATGGGGTTTTCCCGAAAGTAGCTCAACAGCAGAACCAGGCGGCCGCCCGGGGAGAGGATGCGCCGGATTTCGGAAGCAGCCGCGGCCGGGTCGGGCCAATAAAAAGCGGAGTCCACGCTCAAGGCCAGCGAGAAAAAATCTTCTTGCCAGGGAATTTCATCGGCGGCGCCGGAGACAAACATGCAATTCTCGAGCGCCACGGAAAGGCGGCGGGCGAGCCGGATCATCTCGTCGGAGATGTCCATGCCCACCGCCAGCCCCTCTGATGCCATCTGAGCCAGACGCCGCGTCGCCCAGCCGGAGCCGCAGCCTATATCGAGCGAGCGCTCCGCCCGAGCCACCTGCATCCGGTCGAATACTTTTTCCATGATCGCCGGATGCCGGTATTCGAGACGCGGATTCGCCAGGGCGCGGCGGTCGAACTCGGCGCGCAGCAGCGCCTCTTCCGCTTCAGTCATTCCCGGCTATGGTCACCAATTGCGGGCGCGCCAGGCCGGCGGCGACCGCCTCGGCCTCCTCGGCGGTGAAGCCCTCCACGGTCGATGAAATATTCATCGAGCAGAAGCGCGGGCCGCACATCGAGCAGAAGTGAGCTTCTTTGAAGCCTTCCTGCGGCAAAGTCTCGTCGTGCAGCGCGCGGGCCGTTTCGGGATCGAGGGAAAGCTCGAACTGGCGATTCCAGTCGAAGTTGTAGCGGGCATGGGAGAGCGCATCGTCCCGGTCGCGGGCTCCAGGCCGATGCCGGGCGATGTCGGCCGCGTGGGCGGCGATCTTATAGGCGATCAAGCCGGCCTTCACATCCTCCTTGTTCGGGAGCCCGAGATGCTCCTTCGGCGTGACATAGCAGAGCATCGAAGCCCCGTGCCAGCCGATCATCGCCGCTCCAATGGCGGAGGTGATGTGATCGTATCCCGGGGCGAAGTCGGTGACGAGCGGACCGAGCGTGTAGAACGGAGCCTCGTAACACCACTCCCTTTCCTTTTCGACCTGCATCTGGATTTGATCCATAGGGATGTGTCCCGGCCCCTCGATCATCACCTGGACGTCGTACTCCCATGCCTTCTTGGTCAACTCTCCGAGCGTCTTAAGCTCTGCGAACTGGGCTTCATCGCTGGCGTCGGCGAGGCAGCCCGGCCGCAAGCCGTCCCCGAGCGAGAAGCTTACATCGTATTTCTGGAAAATCTTGCAGATCTCGTCGAAGTGCTCGTAGAGCATGTTCTGCTTGTGATTCTTGACCATCCATTCGGCCAGAATCGAGCCGCCCCGGCTGACGATGCCCGTAATGCGCTTCACGGCCAGCGGGACGTATTGGATCAGCACGCCGGCGTGTATGGTCATGTAATCCACGCCCTGTTCGGCTTGCTCTTCGATCACCTCCAACATGAGCTGCGGCGTCAGATCCTGCACGCGGCGGACGCGCGTGAGGGCCTCGTAGATGGGGACGGTCCCGATCGGCACCGGCGAATGAGCGATGATATGCTTTCGTATATTGGGGATGTCGCCGCCGGTGGAGAGATCCATCACCGTGTCGGCGCCGTATTT
>Ga0070741_10012487_pt1 | contig 15333 bp, 13 predicted proteins | sample Coa_R1_4_FD_66440 | JGI IMG/M metagenome (GOLD analysis project Ga0070741, IMG submission 66440) | Surface soil microbial communities from Centralia Pennsylvania, which are recovering from an underground coalmine fire - Coalmine... | ecosystem: Environmental > Terrestrial > Soil > Unclassified ... | reverse complement strand
CTAAAGATCAATTTAGAGCCGCTAGAGGACGCCTGGGAGGAATTCCAGAGCAGCCGTGATCGGAACGGGGTCTATCGATACCTAAGCTCCGTCTTTGAACTGGTTTCGTGGTGGCAATACTACGATATCGCGGAAATGTACGCGCGTCGGGCTATGTGCCTCAAAGCTGGTCGGCCTGTTGATCACGTGCCCGAGCCGTTCGCTGCGATTATCGTCTGCACCGCTGATCCCAAAAAGGTGGATTACCGGATGCGCAGCAAGTGGGCTCGCGCGTTGACGTACGCGGCCGAGTTTAAGCGTCGGACGGTGAGCCTAAGGGAATTCATGAAGCGCAGAGGCGGCATAACAAATGCGCCACTCGATTTGCCCGTCGCCTCGGGCGGGGGGCTTCAAAAAATTGCTGACGCCGAATCTTGTAAATTTCGAACAGAAGGCCGTTCCGCAGGACAATTTTAGTTGGGAGAAGCCTTTCATAGGTGCGATGATTTCCGAATTTAAGAGGTAATGCCATGAGTAAAGGTAGTTATATAGGCGGTCACACTATTATCCGTGATCCAGCGTTTTCGATCAGACTAGCCCGTAAGTTACGCAAGACACGGCAAAGCGAGAAGCGTCGGGCTCTTGAGCGAGAGCGTTTTGCCGCAGACCTAGCAGCTTACAAAGAATCTCCACCGCCATCCGTTCTGATTAAGGCCCGATCGAAATAATCGCCCTTTGCGGAGCATTGACGTAACTAAGGAAAGCGCCCCTGACATGATCGAACACCGAATGTCGGCTTTTGCGGTCGCAATTGGGGGGCAAAGCGGACATCGGGCGGAAGCGTCCTGAACGACGCAGCTGACCCCATAGCGGACATTCGGTTGGCATCAGTAGGCGAGGAAATGTATAAGGCATATTTATACTTCATAACTTTTAGGCACAATTGTTAGTAACGATGTAGCATCGCTTGGAGGGCCTATTCGCGCGCCTAATCGCTAGATCCGGCAGCGTGCCTAACCTAACGGAGGAGACGTCATGGGAAACACGGTGAGAGTGTTCAATAAGGAAGAACTGAAAGGTCTTTCAGAAGAAGATAAATCGATACTCAAGGCCCATGTTCACCATCTTATCCAAACGTCTCCTGAGATTCGGCAGATATTCGACAGCGACCTCACAGCTGTGACGAGCCATCCAGGCATTCGCTCGGTCTTGAGAAGAGAAGCGGGGGCCTTACACGAACGGTTGACGAAGAAATAAGATGCCCCGGCGTAAGACCACCAACAATGTACGGCCTTGCGACGACTGTGAGGTTTCACCATGCGGCAAATTCATCGTCCGCAGGAACTGACGGCGCTCCACAGAGCGCTGTGGATCGCTTCCGGCATCATTTCGCTTGCTGTCCTGATATGCGTGACGCCAGCGAACGCGCAGAAGACGTACACGTTAAGCGTCAGTCGGCACCGCGACGTTCCGGCGCTGAGCGCCCAAGAGATTGCACAAATTTTGGCTAAAGCATCGCAGATGCTGAAGAAAGACACGCGACACGACTCCGAGAACGACGTCGCCTGCAATGTGGCGTTCGCGCTCAAGGGACCAGTGCGCGTCTTCGGATCGCCGGATACACCTGCCGTTGTCGACGAACACCATATCGCCGCGGTGCATCGCGTGGACGATGATCTCGCGGGAGTGGATTTTCACATAAAGGTCGTTAAAAAGATTAAGTTTTGCTTGCCCGGCGTATCGGCGAAACAATTTGATGGATGTTCGTATTCGCCAAAAGAGTTTCGTTCGACTATCGTCGTGCACCCCAGTCTCCATAAAGATATTGAGGGTCGGCCTATATCAAATTACCCTGACCACCTCTTGTGGGCGCACGAATTCGGGCACCTGACGGGTTTGCCGCACAGGTGTGACGACTCCGCACTTATGTCATCCGATTCCGTTGCACGATTCGCCAACGGTCCTGATGCCCGTGTGCATGTCACTCGCGACGAATGTCGGTGCTTCCAATCCGGACCAGGCGTTCACCCCGGTCAGGGGCCATGCCAGCCGCCGCCCCGAATCGTTACTTGCTCGCATTAGCCTTATCGATTTGCCGTATATGTCGCTCAATGGCGCAAAGCCGAAGTGGGCGATGTCTGCTTTGGCAATCGCTAACGAGGGAATAAGCGAGATCGCCAGCACGGGACAAAAACGCCGCTTTTGACCCTGGTTGTGAAAACGGACCGCTTCATGAGATTCTCTGAGCACTGATTCTGCTCTTGGGGGTTCGGATGAAGCGCTTTGGTGAGGGAACGGATCGCGGGCAGAGCACGCTTTTTCCGGAATTTCTGGAAGACTGGGTCAACGAGGACAATCCGGTTAGGGTGATTGACGTTTTTGTGGATGAGCTCGATCTGGGCGAACTCGGGTTTGATGGGATAGCTCCGGAAGCGACTGGACGTCCGTCCTATCATCCGTCGATCCTGCTGAAGCTTTACATCTACGGTTATCTCAATCGTGTTCAGTCGAGCCGGCGGCTAGAGCGGGAAGCTGGGCGCGACGTCGAGGTGATGTGGCTCACGGGTCGGCTCTCGCCGGATCACAAGACGATTGCCGACTTCCGCAAGGACAATGGCGGAGCCATTCGCAAGGTATGCGCTCAGTTTATCATGCTTTGTCGGCGGTTGGACCTATTCGCAAACGCGAGCGTTGTGATTGATGGCAGCAAGTTCAAGGCGGTGAACAATCGCGACCGGAACTTCACCAGGGCCAAGATGGAGCGGCGGCTGGCGCAAATTGAAGAGAGCGTCGCCCGCTATCTGCACCAGCTCGACAGTGCCGATCGGCAGGAACCATCACAAGCGCGTACTACGAAGACGGCGCGGCTCAAGGAAAAGATCGCGAAACTGAAGGAGGAAGTGAAACGCCTCCATGGATTAAAGGCACGGATGCTGGCCCCGCGTAATGAACATCAGGGGTATCCGGCCGCTCATGGCGGCGATCAAGGCATAAGCCAAAGCTGCACAAAAGTGCGCCTCGCCGCCAGGACCGACAAATTGCGCTTCTGTCAAAGCTTTTTTGCACGGCCAAGACCCAAAGCCGACATCGACACCGAGGTTGCGTAGAGCGTCACGTTCCAGACGTTGGCCGACGTCGCTTCGAGCAATGTGTAGCCATCGGGCGGCGGCCGGATGACCATGCCGGTAGGCAAGATTCCCTCCCGTACCTAGTTGTTTTCGGCGACCACTTGCTGTCCAAGTCGCGCCGATAGCCATTGCGCCGTCAGACGAGCGGTAATGTCGCCCAAGCTGCGGGGGAAGAACTCGGCAACAAGCCGTGTTGGCCGCGTTGGATAATCGAGCGCCCATGCACGTGCGGGACGCTCAGCAAGCCACACTTAGAAATGTCTTGCGACCAAGTTTCATGCCTTCTCTAGGAGTCTGAGCTCGCGTTTTGGTAAACGTAGCAACAATTGAACGATTGTCTATTTTTTCCCCGCTAGCGGCAAGCTCTTACGCCCTTGCCTCTCGTCTGTCGAACGGAGACGAACGGTACTGATCGATTTCTAAGCCTGGCTTGGCCGCCGCTTTAATCGGACAGACGTCGCGCGGCCGCACTCGTCCGGCACTTGTCGCCTGAGCCGGGCTTGTAACTGGCCGCTGCACCGGCGCGAAAATGAGCGCATTCGTCGTCAGTGATTGGCTGACTGAAAGCTTGGAGGTCGCACGGTGTCATGAGGTTGTCGCTGTCGGTCAGGCCTTTTTGATACCGATGCAGCAAACCCGTCGTGTGTCCGAATTCGTGGGCCCATATTACGGGGCCTACACCACCCCCTTGCGGGGAACTGAGGCCCGGTGGAAATTTTGAACGAGCAACGATCACAGTCCTGGGGAGATTGAGCTCCGGTCGCCAGGCGCAACCCGCCCAGCCTGTTTCGTTGATTCCCTGGGCGCAGAAGGCGATGGTCTGGACAACCTTGACGTCGGCAGGCACGTTCTGCACCGCTTCGAGATCCTCTACTCTTTTTATGTCAGCAGGCGCAGATGCTGGGAATGGTATGAAACCGTTGAATTTGAATTTTACCTTGCAATTGTTGTGTGGCGTTATAATTGTGCGGCCTTGCAGTATCTCAGACGCGCCTTTCAATATGTCTTCGACCTCCTTCTGTTTAAGTAGAGGATGCACCGTTGGGTGAATACTGACTGTCAACGAGTACGATTTGACCTTCTGTGCGCTGGCCGGCTCGCTCCACAACGCCAAGCCAAGCAAAAATATCGCGCTGCATCTCCACATTTAGGGATTATCCGCGCTTCGCTCGCTCATTTTGGTTTCTTGGCTTCCTCTATTTTTTTAATCGTGTCCGCCACAATGTCTTGGGGCAACGCTTCGACCATGGCCTGTACCGTGATCGTACCAGAAGCAGAATCTATAATAGCATCGATATCCTGTTTGAGCTTTGCCCTTTGCTCCGGGGTCTTCGCGGTCAAGCTTGTATATTTAACCAATTCGCCTTTACCGCCCATTGTTGCACCCACTCGCTGGAGTAGAGATCACAGTCAACGGATAGCGAAATTCAATTTCGTTCGCTGATTGGAGGATGTCGCTATCGCTGAAATCGGCCGCTCGGGCTGTATAACCATAAACTCGAGCACCTGCTGGAAATCTTGCAGCAGGCGATCGACGGTCTCGGCGCCGAACAGATGCGGTTTGTACACGCACGTGCCCACCAAGCCCTTATCACTGTCCCGTAATGTCACCATAACATCAAAGGTTGTCATTGTCACTAGGGGGAGCGCCATGCCCGGAACGACCTCCTCGAAGATCAGCCCGTGGTCTGAACCGGCCATAGTTCGAAATGAGGAGCCCAGCAGCGACATTTTTACTTGCGCTAACGCGGCAGGGTCGATGGCGCGGTCGCGCTCAAGAGCCTCGACGACCGCTTCAAAGGAAATGTCCTGATTGGCCAAGGCTCCGAGGGTGGTCGTGCGAACCCTGCGCAGCACTTCCCGAACGCTGGGATCGCCGCCGAGGCTGGTGCGGAGAATCACCGTGTTGGCGATGGGACCGAAAAGTCCTTCGGTTTGCCGACGATTGCGGTTGGCGATGTCGGTGGCTACGCGCAAGTCGTCTACACTGGTGTAGCAGTGCAGCAACGTCTTCAAAGCAGCCATTAGTGTCACGAACAATGTGACGCCTTCTCGTTGGCTGAAGGTCTTGGCGGCCTCCGAAAGTTTGGCTGGCAACGCCATCGGCCGCTGCGCCGTGGTGAAATCATCGATTTTTCGCTTCCGATGGCCCTTAGCGAGCTTTATCACCGGCAACGGATCGTGTAGCTGTTCTTCCCAATAGATCAGCTGTGCAACGATGTCTGGATATGACCGCCAACGCCGCTGCCAGTCGGCGAAGTCGGCGTACTGAATCGGGAGCGGGGCCAGCGGCGATGCCCTGCCGACACTGAAGGCATCGTACAGAGTGGCGAGTTCATTGACGAGAACGCCGAGCGACCAGCCGTCCTCGATGATGCCGGGCACGGCAATAAGCAAAAGATGTGAGCGCTCGGCCAGGCGCACCAGGCGGGTGCGGATGAGGGGACTGCGCTCGAGTACGAACGAATGAGATAGCTCTTTTTGAACGAGTTCGTGTACCGCAGCCTCAACCTTCAAACGCGGCAGCGTCCGCAGGTCATCAAACGCCACTGAGACGATCAATTCCGGCGCGATGACCTGCACGCATCGGCCATCGACAGCAGCGAAAGTCGTGCGCAGAATTTCATGGCGGCGGACGATTTCGTTGATGCTCCGCTCCAGGACTGTCACATCGCACGGCGACGTCACGCGGAGCGCATAAAGGACATTGAAATAGGGCAGCTCGGGCAACAAATTCTGCAGCTCCCACAATCTTTCTTGTGCGAAGGATGCCGCTACTACTCCGTCTTGGCGGGGCACGCAGTCAATTGCCAAAGGACTCTGGGACGCCGCAGCTGCGGGGATCAATGCCTCAATGCGCTCAGCCAGCTCCGCGACGGTGGGGGCTTCGAAAATAGAGGAGACCTCCATATCGATACGCATGATTTCATGCAGACTGATGAGAATGCGCGTGGCCATGAGCGAATCGCCACCGAGCGCAAAGAAATCATCGTGGATACCGATCTTTTCGCGATGAAGAATTGCCGTCCAGGCTTCCGCTAATGTTTTCTCAATCGCCGTTCGTGGCGCGACGAAGGCCGTAGGATCCTCAGTGCCACTTCCAAGTCCCAGCCTTGCGGCCAACCCGACACGCTGCACCTTGCCCGTCGGGCCTTTCGGAATCTCTTTGACGAAGAGAACTTCGCGCGGGATCTTAAACTCGGGAAGGCGCTTCTTTGCGTACTGCCGGATCTGCTTCACTGTTATCTTGGACCGCTGCCGCAGCACGATGGCGGCGGCAATGTCCTCACCCAACGTGGGGTGGGGTACGGCAAAAGTGACAGCTTCTGCCACCGCCGGGTGTTCGAGCAGAACCTCGTCAACTTGGCGTGGCGCGATTTTCTCGCCGCCGCGATTGATCATCTCCCGACTCCTGCCAGTCAAGAACAGGTAGTGCTCCTCATCAAAAAACCCGACATCGCCCGTCTTGAACCAGCCATCAGTAAAGGCGTCCCGCGTTGCCTCGGGATTACCGTCATAGCCTGAGATGAGACCTGGGCCGCGGACGACGACGTGTCCGGTTTGACCGAACGGCAAAATATCTCCACCATCCCCCCTGATCGTGACATCCAATCCTACTGGAATGCCGACAGAGCCCGGCTTCTGCTGGCGCGGCGGCAGCGGATTGCAAGCGATCGGCGCGCCAGCGAGTTCCGCCATGCTGTAAAACTCGATTACAGGAGTCTCGAAAGTCCGCTCCAGCTCCTTGAAAGAATGGGGAGGAAGAGGTGCTGCGGAGGACCGGACGAAGCGCAGCCGGAATTCAGCCTTTCGTTCTCGAATCTGCGTGGCCTGGGTGAGGATTGCTTGATGCATGGTGGGCACAGCCGAAAACCACGTCGGTTGGAAGTCGGCCAGCCACGTGCAAAATTGTTCAGTATCAAGCCCCGTCGTGCATACGACGCTAGATCCCGCCGCCAACGAGGCTATGACCGTCGCATCAAGACCATGCCCATGAAACAGCGGCAGAACGTTCAAACAACGATCATTTTCTGTGAGATTTAGCGCGGTGACGTTGCCGAATGCTCCGGCACAAATATTGGCATGCGTCTGTGGAACGACTTTGGGCCGCGACGTGGTGCCTGAGGTGGTCAGCAGCACGGCCACGTCGTCTGCTCTGACCGATTCGTCAGGTGCCGCACCCTCGTGGTCACTCCATAACGTAAACAAGCCGGCTTCCGCATCGGACGCGGGCGACAGCTCGATGATGCGCACGCCATGCGATAGAGCGACACGGCGAGCCAGCGAATCGATCGCCGCCTGAGTGATCAAGGCATTGAGTCGCAGATCAGCAAAATATCTTTCCACGTCGTCGGACCGGTAGGCCGGATTCATCGGGACGCACGTTGCGCTCGCTGCCACGCCGAGCACCGCGACCGCCATCTCCGGACCATTCGGCAGAACCACGGCCACCCGATCACGGCGGCCGAGCCCCATGGCCCGCAGCGCCCCTTCAACATAGCTGACCTGCTGATGCAAGGCACCGTAGCTCAGCGGAGGGCGGCATGGAGCGAAGATCGCCGCCGCGTCGGGAGAACGCTTGGCTTGATGCTTCAGGAGGTCGGGAATACACGAAAACGGAATTGGCAGATGCCGACGTGCGAAGGCTCCATTCCGCATCACCGCCCCCTTAGCTGCCCTTATCGACCACAGAGCTTGTACGCAGTTCAGCTCGACGGATTTTCACAAACGCAAGCGCGCCGTCCCGCACCGGCGGCGTTATTCCGGCTCCACCTGCGTGAGCCAGAAGTCCATGTTCATCTCATTGTACATACTTTTCGCAACGAGGAGATGCTGACGAGTGTGCTCTGTGTCGTCCGAGCGGCGATGAAGCCGGCTCAGTCCGAAATGACTATGCGCGGCGAGCGGCCGCATGCCGCGCGACTCGCTGAGCGCCAGCGCTTCCGCGTAGTGAGCGGCGGCGCCTTCGGCGTCAAAGCGGTCGGGATGGATTGCTAAATCGCCGAGAAGACATCGTGCGTAGGCTACGAAGCTTGGCTGCTGCTGAGAGGATTCAATCGAACGGTCTGTCAAACGCCGCGCCTCGTCCAGTCGACCGAGCAGCAAGCAGGCCCGAGCTATCGCGTAATAGCCCCAGTCGCGGTGGATGAAGATTCCCTTGGCCTCCTGCCGCTTGAGGTGTTCCTCACCCTCTCGCACCAGACTCCATGCCTGACTGGTCTCGCCGATCTGCGCCAGCGCCCAGGCTAAGGAAGTGACAGCCCATGGAAGAAGGGTAGTCACATCGAGGGTCCCCGGCATATTGATCCAATGTTCGAGTAAATCACGCGCCTTTGCCCAGTCACCCCTCAACAGGTGAAGCTTGCTTGCGGTCAAGTGCGCCCAGCCCATGGTGTGCACATGCTTTGTCGCCTCGGCGATTTTCATCGCTTCGGCCTCGTACTGGATCGCTTCCTGGAATCGACCGAGAGCGGCAAGGCTCATGACGAGCCAACCTCGGGCAAAGACCGACGGCGGCACAGCTATGCCGAAATATTCGCGGTCCCGTTGGCTAGGCAGCGCAGCGACCGTCCCAGCAGCGATCTCGATGGCCTGCTCAAATTCGCCTCGCAGGTAGAACGGCTCCGCCAGAGTGCTCCCCGTGATGATGGTAAGTTGCAAGTCGCCGACGCGCCGGGCGATTTCGACGGAGCGAGCGCCGATCACGGCGGCCTCATCCACCCGACCCAGGTTTGATAAAACGAGTGTCAGCAAACTGAAGACCCGACAACGTCGAAAGTCGTCATTCAACCGCTCGGCAAGCAACTCGGCCTTGCGAAGCTGCTCGAGCATCAGCCCAGCCTCCCCAAGCTGTCGTAAGACCGTCCGTAATTCGAGTCGAACCTCGAACGCCTCTTCCATGGTCGCCGGGCTTTCCGAAAGCGACTTGAGAATATCAAGCGCTTGCTCGAACGAAGTCCGAGCTTCCTGGAGTGCCCCTCGGCCCGCAGCCTTAGCGCCGGCTTGGCGCAAGTAGTGCACCGCCTTCTCCTTTAGCTCGCCCCGGAGGGAATGATAGGCGAGGCGTTCGACCTGCTCCGCCAACCGATCAGCATAAAGCCTTTCCATGGCGTCCACAACATCCGCGTGTATAGCGCGCCGATGCTCGCGCAGTACCTCGCCATAAGCGACATCGCAGATGAGGGAATGCTTGAACGTGTATTGCAAATCGGGAAAGAGCTGCGAAGTGTAGATGAAATCGGCCGACTGGAGTTTATCGAGTAGATACTGCAGCTGCTCGTCGCTCAATCCACAAATTTCCTGTAAGAGGTTGAACGGGACGTCTTGGCCAATGACCGCGGCCTCCTGCAGCAGCCGTTTCTCAGCAGAAGACAGTCGGTCGACACGCGCAGCGAGCACGGCCTGCACCGAGGGCGGTACGTCGACACTTGAGATCGCCCTGACAAGATGAAAATTGCCACGTTCGCCCCCGATCACTCCAGTATCGATCAGCGTTCGCACGATCTCTTCGACAAAGAACGGGTTGCCGCTGGCGCGGTCCGCGAGAAAATTCTTCAGCCCCTGCAGACTGGGGTTGGACCCCAGCAGCATGTTAAGGAATTCCGCGAGCTGATGGCTTACGAGCGGATAGACGCGCAGCTGGCGGTAGTTCGGGCGATTCCGCCATTGATCGCCATATTCGGGGCGATAACTGACGATGAGCAGCAAACGTGCGTCGCGCGCTTGGACCACCAGCTCGTTCAGCAGGCCGATTGTAAGTGAATCATACCAGTGAAGATCCTCGAAAACCGCAATGATTGGCTGCCTGCGGCTTTCATCCGGCGTTGGCTGACGCCGGCTCTCGCTCAACAACAGACGGATGACTGCCTGGTAGGTCTTCCGCCGATGCTCGGAGGAGTCGAGGGATCGAAATGGATGATGGCTCTCCAGCGCATCGAGAAGGTCCAAGATCGGCGGTAAAGCATCCAATAATGAACGGTCGAGCATCGACATTTTGCTCGACACTTTCTCTTGAATCACCTGCGTGGTGTCGTTGGCAGTGATCCCGAAATATTGCCTGAGCAGTTCGATCACCGGCAAATACGAAATCGTACGGCCATACGAGGGCGGGGCCGATTGTAGGACCAGCCACCCGGCCGTGTGAGGCGAATGGAGGAATTCGTGCAGCAGACGTGACTTGCCGACACCCGATTCGGCGACAACTGCCGCGACTTGGGCATGCCCGGCCTCGGCAAGCTGCTGTGCCGAGCGAAGTTGCTCCATCTCGAGCACACGGTTGACGAAGCTCGTCAAGCCGCGTCTGGCCGCGGCCTGCAGGCGGGTTCGCGCCGCCCCCGCGCCGATCACTTCATAGGCGGGTACCGGCTCGACGAGACCCTTTACTGGCAATGCCGACAGCGGCCTCACGTCGACGTACCCTTCGGCCAGCTGCACGGTCTCGGCTGTTGTCAATACCGAACCAGGATTCGCCATCTGCTCCATGCGGGCCGCCAAGTGAACAGTCTCACCGACCGCGGCGTACTCCATGTGCAGGTCATTTCCGATGATGCGGACGACGATCTCTCCTGAATTGAGGCCAACGCGAATCGCGAGCGATATTCGGTGACGCTGCTGAACTTGCGCCGCGTATCTTTTGACGTTCTCTTGCATCCTGAGCGCTGCATAACAAGCACGCACGGCGTGATCCTCGCTGGCGAGGGGCGCACCGAACAGTGCCATGATTCCGTCGCCTAAAACCTGATTGACGGTGCCCTCGTAGCGATGCACGGCTTCCATCATAACTTCGATTACGGGCCCAATGAGCTTCTGCGCCTGCTCGGGGTCGCGGTCGACGAGCAACTCCATCGAGCCCTTGATGTCGGCGAACACCACAGTGACCTGTTTGCGCTCACCCTCAAGCGCCGCCTTCGAAATGAGGATTTTTTCGGCCAAGTGCTGGGGCGTATAATCCTTGGGCGAAGTAAAGCGCGTCGTTTCATCGGCAAGGAATTGCAAGGGACGGCCGCATTGGGCGCAGAATTTCGCTGTCGCCGATGCGGGGCTTCTACAATGGCTGCAGGCCCTAGTCAGTGGAGCAGCACACTGCTCACAGAACCGAGCCGCAACGCCGTTCTCATGCAGGCAATTCGGGCATTTCATAGAAATGATGCCGCAGGCTCCATGTGCCGGAGCCACAGGCTAACGCCGGATATTATCAACAACAAGGTGCCGCTGGTAGGTGCGGAAGCCGCTGTGCCGGCAGAAATTAGGGCGAGCAGACGCCGCCCCGAGTTCTTCCCGGTCCGACTGACTCACTCGACGCGCCTCGCGTGTCGAGACGGGTCAATTTTAGTCGCTGCGCTGCGGAAGTTCAGTGTTGTAACCGGAGCTACCACCGCCGGCCAGGCGCGGGATCTGCGAACGTTGAGTTCGACGGGACCACGCCGAAAGCGGTCCGCCGCTATCGCGGGACTGGTCCAGCACCGGGACGCGATGCCCGCGGCGATGGCTACAACGAGGATCAGTTTGGAGGGTTTGGTCATGGGATCTTCTCCTGGCTGCGAGCCGGAACAAGAGCATGATGCCCTCGTTAATCACCGCACAGAGAAGGCCGTTCCGGAACTGCCGTCCGTTATGTGCATCGCACCTTTCAGGGGCTCGGCGAAGTCTCCGCTCCGACAGTGTTAGGCGTCACATGGCTGAAGACCAAAAGCGCAGGAACCGAGACGGCTTGACGCTTTTACCGCAATGAGAGCGGCTGTTAGCCGGTTCAGAACGTGTGTCCATGTCGGCCATTGGGGTCTTCTCAATGTGACTTCTACCGAATTATTATTTGCTGCCGCAGCGTCCGTAGCCAGATGGCGAAGGCACCCCGCCCATGACATCATCGATTGCGTGGTTCGCCTCGCTCTACGCCGCTTTCGCACTGAAGCATTACCTTGCTGACTTCGTCTTACAGCTCGATTGGATGGTGTTGGGGAAAGAGCAGGCGCGTGGCTGGGCTGCCGCATTGGCAGCCCACGCTGGGTGCCATGCTGTCCTGACGCTGCTTCTAGTGCTTGTCATAGCCCCAGGCCTGTGGTGGCTCGGTCCGGTCGATTTCTTTATCCACGGCGGGATCGATCGTGGAAAGGCATGGGCGTTACGGCGCCTCGACGCAGAACGACGCCTGTTGGTGGCGGATGTTCGGCGCCGATCAGTTGCTTCACCACCTCATCCACTTAGGTTTTATTGTACTGATTGTCGCGATGTGATGCCTCCGCCCAGGGCAAGCTGCGACCGCGCCACAGTCTCGCCGGCCGAGGGGGGCGAGATTGTCGCTAATCGCACTTTTCGACCGATGACGATGTTCGCTTCTATGGCAGCTGTCGGGGGCGAAGCCGACATCGGGCCAAAGCGCCCAAAACGACACTAATGACCCTGAGCCGACCTCGGTTAGCGGCTATAATCGTGATTTATCGACTATAAGTTATTGCTCAGGCGAGGTGAACGGCAGCTAATGCCTGTCGACGGACCTCTCAACTGTGAGAGCAGAACTGTTTTATCCCGTATGAAGGCCCGTCCTCGGCTCGTGCTCAAGAAGCTTGGGCTGCTCTACCGCGCTTCTGCGCATGCCCCTAGGGAATACGGCCGCAAGCTTGAACTGGCTCGAATCCGCGGGTGTAGTCACCGATGCACGATCCCGGGCGATTATCGGCGCTGATCGGCGACATCTACGATGCGGCGCTCAATCCGACGCAGTGGAGCAAAGTGCTCGAAGAAACCGCGGGCTTCGTCGGTGGCTCTGCGGCGCTGCTTTTCTGGAAGGATCTCGCGAGCCGTAGCGGCCAAGCATTTTATCAATGGGGTATCGATCCGATTTATGTTCAAAGTTATTTCGATAAATATATTAAATTCGACCCGGCCACCAGTTGCCAACTCTTCGCCCGAGTCGGCGACATTATTAGCATGAAGGATTTTATAGCCTATGACGAATTGATTGAAACACTGTTCTATAACGAATGGATGCGTCCGCAACAGTGGGTAGACGCCGCAAACGGCGTGCTGGATAAGTCAGCAACAAGTGGTGCAATGGTGGGTGTTGTTCGCCACGAACGCGATGGTCTAGTGGATGACGAAATGCTGCAGGGCATGCGACTCATCACGCCGCACTTTCGGCGTGCAGTGCTCATCGGCAAGATTATCGATCTCAAGAGCGCCGAGGCGGCATCTTTGGCCGACACGTTCGACGGCGTCAGCGCCGGCATGTTTCTGCTCGATGCGACGGGTCATATCGTTCATGCCAATGCTGCGGGCCACACGATGCTCAGGAAGGCGAGTGTTCTTCGCACGGAAGGCATGCGCCTGATCGCCAACGATGTGCAGGCCCACCAGACCTTGACCGATACGTTTGCGACCGCAGGCAGCGGTGACGCAGCAGTCGGCATCAAGGGCGTCGCTGTGCCTCTCCTTGCGCGGGACGGAGAGCGTTATGTCGCCCACATTTTGCCGCTAACTTCAGGCGCCCGGCGGCGCGCTGGCGCAAGCTACGCTGCCGTCGCTGCGATGTTCATACACAAGGCGGCGCTCGACACGCCATCGCCGCCGGAGGCGATTGCCAAAACCTACAAGCTCGCGCCAATGGAGTTGCGGGTCTTGTTGGCAGTCGTCGAAGTCGGCGGCGTTCCCGAGGTCGCTGAGGCTCTTGGCATCGCCGAGACAACAGTTCGAACCCATCTCCAGAGGACCTACTACAAGACCGGCGTAAACCGTCAGGTCGATCTGGTTAAGCTGGTCGCCGCATTCTCCAATCCGCTGCTCAATTAATTTCGATGTTTTTGCCGGCGCACCATTGTCCGCGAACGGTGGAGCGCAACTCATTTTCGCGAGATCACGGGTCTGTGAAGTCACGTCATCCACTTTGATGACGCGGGCACTTTACTGCTGAGTGATCTTGGTCACATCGCGAACTCGCCACTTGTGTCACGTGAGATGCTGCGGCTTCAGCGATTGGGCGAAGCAAGAGGCAACTATGGGAAAGGAGACTTCCCATGTTCAGGTTACTTCGGTTGCATGCTGACAAGCTCATTCTCCTTCCGCTGCTCGGTATGGTGATCGCCGGCATTATTTCCTTGGCGATGCACACAACCGTTTTCCCGGACGGAGGTTCGCCACCGTCGGCCAAGCATCATGCCGCGCGATAAGACTCATGAGCCTTAGCGTGATCCAGGTTAGTGGAAACGCTCGGTGCTCCTGATCCGATGCACTGATGCTCCGAAAGAGAGAAGCAACCGTCCCCTGTCCTCCAAATGGAGGACAACGGCGGTCGATCAAAAGTGTTAGGTGAGCTCTCACCACAAGCTGAGAGCCCAGATGCGATACCGCCAACGCGGACATGGGCGGACTAATTTCAAGGGAATAATCAACCCGACGGAAGAAAATGCGGCTGACGCTTCATACCGACTACGCCCTGCGCGTCCTTATTCATGTAGCGGTCGCCGACGGCAAGCCACTTACGATCAACGACATCGCGCAAAGCTTCGATATTTCTAAGCAGCATTTGATGAAGGTCGTCCACCATCTTGGCCAGAAGGGCTATCTGGATACCGTGCGCGGTCATGGCGGAGGCATCCGTTTGCGGCGCCCGCCGCGGGATATCAAGGTCGGCCAAGTGCTGCGTGACACCGAGAAGAGTCTCAATGTTATCGGCTGTTTGGATCGGCGTGGCTATTGTCCGATCCAGTGTGTCTGCGTTTTACGCGGTGCGTTGCACGACGCAGCTCAGGCATTCCTAGCCGTCTTAGACGGATATACATTGGCCGATCTGATCAAGCCACAACGGGCCTTATCGTCGTTGCTGGTGCGCGATCAGCATACGGCATCTGTTCAGTAACCCATCATCGGTCCGATCAGGCTTCTGATCGGTTACGTCAAAACTGCACGGATTTTTTCCGGGGCCGAATTGGTCGCTAATGGCACAAAGCGTCATTTGCTGCGGCGCAACGGGATGTCGGAAATTGGGAGAATTTCCGACATCCAAGACGGACGAGCCGTTTAATATTCCTCAGCCAACATGATGGTGATGACGCGCTCGGTCACTGCAGGATCAGCCGGATCGGCTGGGTGCAAGGTCATGCTGTTGTCGTAGTAGATGCTATGCAGCGGAGAGGCGCCGAATCATGCCCCTCTAAGCGACCACCAAGTGTGTGGTTTCAGGGGAGTTCCGCCCATGACGCATCAAACCGACGTGCACAAGGTGTGTTGTGTT